>Ga0126377_10002044_pt1 | contig 13671 bp, 16 predicted proteins | sample PanSoiMetPlot_22_FD_92647 | JGI IMG/M metagenome (GOLD analysis project Ga0126377, IMG submission 92647) | Tropical forest soil microbial communities from Panama - MetaG Plot_22 | ecosystem: Environmental > Terrestrial > Soil > Tropical forest > Bulk soil | place: Panama | collected 2016-02-17
CAAGAAGGGCCTCGACGGCCTCGAGTAAGGGGCATGTCGGCCGGGGCCGCGCGGCAGCGCGGGCCTCGCCCCCGGCATGCGGCGCGGAGGAGAGTCGATGAAACCGATCGCCCTCTCGGACATCAAGGGTCCCGCCATCTACGCCGGGATCCGCGACGACTTCCGCAAGCGCATCATCGAGCTCAAGCGCGATCGCCGCATCACCGTGGGCGATCGCGTGACGCTGGTGTTCGAGAACCGGCACACGCTGCTCTTCCAGATCGAGGAGATCCTGCGGGCCGAGTCGCTCACCCAGCGGGATCAGATCCAGGCCGAGATCGACGTCTACAACCAGCTCCTGCCCACCGACGACTCGCTGTCGGCCACGCTGTTCATCGAGGTCCCGCCCGACGCCGACGCAAGGGCCGAGCTCGATCGCCTGATCGGCCTCGACGAGCACCTCATCCTGCACATCGGCCCGCACGCGGTGCGCGCCGAGTTCGAGCCCGGCAGGTCCACCGACGAGCGCATCTCCGCCGTCCAGTACACCCGCTATCGCCTGACGCCCGACGAACGACAGGCCCTCCTCACCGCAGGCACCCCGGTCGAGCTGGAGATCGACCACCCGGAGTACCGCCATCGCACGCGCGCCAGCGAGGAGATGCGCGCGTCGCTGGGCGCCGACCTCGGCCCCGCCTGACGAGCGGCGCCTGTCCCCCACACCGGTCCCCCAGCAGACGATGAGCTCGGACGGCAAGCAGTACTTCACCCTGGCCGATGCCAACGACCAGCTGCGCCAGCTGCGCGAGCTGTTCGAGCGGGTGATGCAGCTGCGCGCCCAGCTCAAGACGCTCTATCACCGGCTGGAGAACGCCGGCCACCCGCCGCGCGAGGAGCACCTGCGGGGCTCGCCGCTGGCCGGCTCGCGCGGCACCGGCGACGTGCCGGTCGACGTGCAGCGCGATCTGGTCCTGTTCCGCGGCCTGGTCGAGACGCTGCGCGAGCAGGTCGACGAGATCCAGGACACCGGCTGCATCATCAAGGACATCGAGGTCGGCCTGGTCGACTGGCCCGCGCTCCACCAGGGGCGCGAGGTGCTGCTGTGCTGGAAGTACGGCGAGCGCGAGGTCGGCTGGTGGCACGACGTCGACGCCGGCTTCGCCGGTCGGCGGCCGGTCTCCGAGCTCGACGAGTAGCGGCGCGCAGCGCGGGCCGCGCGACAGGCGCCCCGCGAGACCGCGAGGCGCGATCAGCGGATGATCGCGAGCCGCGGCGATCGCTTGGGCTGCGACAGCACGCGGTCGGCGATCCTGAGGGCCGCCCGGCTGGCGATCTCGAGGAAGCGGGTGGCGTGCTCCGAGTCGGGCGCCGACGCGACGACCGGCACGCCGCTGTCGCCGCCGAAGCGGATGCGCGTGTCGATCGGGATCTCGCCCAGGAACTCGGTCTTCATCTCGCCGGCGAGTCGCTTGCCGCCGCCGTGGGAGAAGATGTCCTCCTGGTGGCCGCAGCTCGGGCACCGGTAGAACGACATGTTCTCGATGATGCCGAGCACCGGGATCTCCACCTTCTCGAACATGGCGATGGCGCGCACCACGTCGATGATGGCCACCTCCTGCGGCGTGGTCACCATGATCGCGCCGGTCACCGGGATGAGCTGCGACAGGGACAGCTGCACGTCACCGGTGCCGGGCGGCAGGTCACAGATGAGATAGTCGAGATCGCCCCACACGACCTCGCCCAGGAACTGCTGCAGCAGGCGATGGACCATGGGCCCGCGCCACACCACCGCCTCCTCCTTGCTGGTGAAGAAGCCGATGGAGATGACCTTGAGCCCGTGGTGCACGGCCGGGATGATCTTCTGATCCGGCGCGGCCCCGGCCGGCACATCGGCCGGTCCCAGCATGGTCGGCAGCGACGGCCCGAACACGTCGGCGTCGAGCAGCCCGACCGAGGCGCCGTGCGCGCGCAGCGCCAGCGCCAGGTTGGTCGCCACGGTCGACTTGCCGACGCCGCCCTTGCCGGCCGCCACCGCGATGATGTTCTTGACCCCCGGCAGCAGCGCCTTCTCGCTCGGCGGCGGCTGATAGGCGGTGACCACGCGCGGCATGACGGTCACGCGCTTGGCCCCCCGTTCGCGCAGCGCGGCCTCGATGCGCGAGACCAGCTCGCGCCGCATCGCCTGCGGATAGGCGTGGGTCGGGATGTCGACCGTCACCAGCGCGTCGGAGCCCTGCACCTCCACGGCGGAGACGATGCGCAGCTTGATGACGTCCTTGCCGAGCGCGGGATCGATGACGTCGGAGAGCGCCTGCCTGGCGCTGTCGACCGTGAGGCTGGTGGTCATCGACGGCCGGTCTTTCCTGTCTTCCCGACCTGGCCGCCCTGGCCGGTCTGCGCCTTGGGCGCCGCCGCCGGCTTGCCCATGGAGCCCGTCGCCGCCTGCGCTCCGCCCATGTGGCCGAGCTTGGCGCGCTTGACCTCCAGGTAGTCGTGGCTGAGGTGCGGCGAGTCCACCCAGTGGGGCAGCTGCTCGGTCACGTTCACGCCCGCCTTGCGCAGCCCTTCGGTCTTGTCCGGGTTGTTGGTCATGAGCTGGACCGAAGCCACGCCCAGGTCGCGCAGGATGGCGGCCGCGATCTCGTAGCTGCGCATGTCGGGCGCGAAGCCGAGGGCGAGGTTGGCCTCGACCGTGTCGTGCCCCTCGTCCTGCAGTGCGTAGGCCCGCACCTTGTTGCCGAGCCCGATGCCCCGGCCCTCCTGGCGCAGGTACACCAGCACGCCGGCGTCGCTGCCGGCGATGCGCTCGAGCGCGCGCTCGAGCTGGGCGCGGCAGTCGCAGCGCTGCGACCCGAAGACCTCGCCGGTCAGGCACTCGGAATGGACCCGGGCGAGCACCGATTCGCCGCCGGTCACGTCACCGTGGACCAGCGCGAGCGCCTCCTCCTCGCCAAAGTGATAGACGACGATGCGGAAGCGCCCCCACGGTGTTGGCAGGTCCGCCTCGGAATAACGTGGAGATTGCCCGGACAAAGTGAGTTGGTACTCTATGATGGGCGCGCCGGCGATTGTCAACGCCGATGCAGGGTCGGCGCGCTCGTAAGCAGCGGAATCTCCTCGATTGACAGCGCGCTCAGGCAGCGCATAAGGTAACGCGTCATGGCTGTTCGTCCCATCGTGATCTGGCCCGATCCGCGGCTGCGGGGTGAAACCCGTCCCGTCGCCGAGGTCGACGACGACATCCGCGCGCTCTACCGCGACCTGGTGGATACGATGTACGCCTACGACGGCGTCGGCATCGCCGCCATCCAGATCGGGGTGCCGCTGCGCATGTTCCTGATCGACGCGGCGGTCGCCGGGCGCGAGGGTCAGGCCGATCCGGTCGCCTTCATCAACCCGGAGATCGTGTCGGTCTCGGGCGAGCGCGAGAAGGCCGAGGAGGGCTGCCTCTCGTTCCCCGGCATCTACGTGGGCATCGACCGCCCGCGCGTGGCGCGCCTGCGCGCCACCGGCCTGGACGGGAAGGTGTTCGAGGCGGAGGGCGAGGGCCTGTTCGCGCGCGCGATGCTTCACGAGAACGACCACCTGACCGGCAAGCTGCTGGTCGACTTCGTCGGTCCGCTCAAGAAGCGGCAGATCAAGCGCAAGCTGGAGCGCCAGGCCGATCCCGCCGGCCACGTGCACGGCGAGCACTGCAACCACGGTCCCGGCGAACACCGCCATCAAGACGACGAGCGGGACGACCACGACGTCGCCGCGGCCGTGCCGGCGGGCCGCACGGGCGCCTGAGCCTGAGCCCGGTGGTCGCGTCGGGGCCAAGGGTCGGAGCGACGCAGCCGGCCGATCGGCCGGCCGAGCACGGCGACAGCGTGTTCGTGCGCGGGCTCGAGTTCGAGGCCAGCCACGGCTACACCGCGGCCGAGCGGCGCGCGACGCGGCGATTCCGGGTCAGCCTCGAGCTGCGCCACCCGCTGCGCGTGCCGGCGCAGTCGGATCGCCTGCCCGACACCGTCGACTACCGCCGCGTGTGCGAGATCGTCGTGCGCATCGGCACCGAGTCGACCACGCGTCTCCTGGAGCGCCTCGCCGCCCGCATCGCGGAGTCGATCCAGGAGGCCTATCCGCGCGCGGAGATCACGGTCGAACTGGAGAAGCTCGCCCCGCCCTGCCCCGGCTGCCCCGAGTCGTGCGGCGTGCGCATGACGTTCCCCGCGCTCCGATGACGCCCGGCTCGGCATGCTCCTCCGCCCGCGCCGGATCCGGATCCAGCCCGGGCCGGCCGGTCAGTCGACCAGCTTGAGGTGGTCGCGCTTCTCGCGCTTGGCCGGCACCGGCGTGGCCTCGGCCGTCGGTGTGTCGCCTTCGTCGTCGGCCAGCGCCTCGGCGGGGACGTCGTCGGGCCACACCATGCCGCGCTGGTCGGCCTCGGAGACCACCGCGTACACCGCGGACCAGGGCAGCACGCAGCGGTGCAGCTGACCGCCGAAGCTGAGCGTGCCGCACAGCGCATCGTCGCCCAGATCGAGATCGGGGATGGCCGGCGTCAGGCCGTAACCGAAGCGCAGGACCAGCTTCGGGTCGGCGCCGAACCGGTCGGGGACCGACACGCCCGAGCGCCGCGGATCGACGTGGACGAGGATCGCCCCCTGCTCCAGGAGCTGCACTGCCACCTCGCGCTTGGCGGGCAGGCGCGGCGGGGTCTCCTCGTCGAGATCCGCGGCCGGCACGATGTCGACCGCCTGCTTGCCGGTCAGGGCGACCAGCTCGTCGTGGCCCACCAGGCCGACGTCGTGGGCCGAGCGCAGGAGCGAGTCGGTGCGGTCGGGGCCCAGCCGGCTGGCGGTGGCGGCCAGCGCGTCGGCGCGGGCCACGTGGCGCAGCACCTCCTTGTGCGCGTCGAACAGCCCGACCTCGCCCCGCCGCCAGGTGGCCAGGGCGGCTTCGACGCGCTCCAGCGACGCCGCGAGCCGCTGCTTGAGCAGCGCGGTCAGGATCTGCTGAACACGCTCCACGTTCCTGTCGCTGCCGCCAGCGGACACGGGCATGCTCTACTCGTTCTGAACGAGCAGTTCAAGAAAGAGCTGGCGCAGGTCCGAGGGAATCGGAATTCCATGGAAGTGAGCCAGATCCGTCACCACGCAGACCACCGCACCCTCGGCGCTGAGCTCGTCCTGGACGCCGCTCGCCCCCTCACGGACGCGGTAGACGCGGTACAGAAAGCGAATCGACTTGCCCCCCAGCCGGTCGATCGACATCTCGGCGCGCACCATGTCGCCAAAGCGCAGCGGTAAGCGGTAGTCGCACTCGCTGCGCACCGCCGGGAACCCGATGCGCCGCCGGTCGAGCAAATCGACGTATTGCGCCGCACCCATCCGCTGGCGGAAGAACTCCTCGAACGCCAGGTGAAAGTAGTGAAAGAAGCGCGGGTAGTACACGATGCCGGCGTGGTCGACATCGGAGAAGCGAACCGGAAACGTGTGAACGAAGGGCGGCATGGTGCTCAGGGCGGCATGACTGCTCGGGGCGGCATGACTGCTCGGGGCGGCATGACTGCTCGGGGCGGCCTGGCCCGCTCGATCAGCCGGCGAGCTTGCGCCGCACCTCGGGATGCTCGTCCAGCCACGCCTTGTGGCTCTCGGGCGTGATCTCGACGACCAGGTCCGCGTCGCCCACGAGCGCCTGACAGCCGAGCCGCGACTCGGGCCGCACGTCGAAGGCGAGGTCGAGGCGATCGCTTTCGGCGTCCTCCATCGCCGCCAGCGACTCTTCGCCCTCGAGCACCCACACGTGGCACGTCGAGCAGGCGCAGTTGCCGCCGCACGCGCTCCCGACGCGCGGGATGGGATCCGGCGCGCCCTCGGCCGCGTGCAGGATGGACGTCCCCGTTTCGGCCTCGATCGCGACCTCGGTGCCCTTACCGTCGGCGTTGCGGAAGCGGATCCTCGGCATCTCGTTCTCCGGCCGCCTCAGCGCGTCCGCTCGCCGGCGGCTGCCTTCGCCCCGGGCGCGTTCGACGAGTCGACCTCGTCGACGCGGCGACCGCGCACCGCGGCTCGCACGGCCCGGTTCATGCGGGCCTCGGCGAACGGGTGCGCCGCCAGGTCGAGCGCCTCCGCGGCGCGGTGGATGGCGCGGTGGTCCTCGCCCGCCACCGCGGCCTCGAGGTCGGTCATGGCGCGCTCGATGGCCGCGCGGGTGTCGCCGCCGCACAGCTCGGCGTCGCGCGCCAGCGCCGCGCGGGTCATGGCCAGCATCTGCTCCGCCTCGACCCGCTCGCTCAGCAGGCTTCGCCGCGCCAGGTCCTGCTCCGCGTGCTCAAACGAGTCGAGCAGCATGCGCTCCACCTCCTCGTCGGTCAGGCCGTAGGTCGGCTTGACCTCGACGGCGGTCTCCTGGCCGGTCACCAGCTCTCGCGCGCTGACCCGGGTGAGCCCGTCGGCGTCGACCTCGAAGCGGATCTCGACCCGCGCCAGCCCGGCCGGCATGGGCGGCAGCCCCTTCAGCTGGAAGCGCGCCAGCGAGCGGTTGCCGTCCACGGTCTCGCGCTCGCCCTGCACCACGTGGATGTCGAAGCCGGTCTGGTTGTCGGCGTAGGTGGTGAACGTCTGCAGCGCGCGGGTCGGGATGGTCGAGTTGCGCGGCACCAGCTTCTCCACCACGCCGCCCATGGTCTCGATGCCGAGCGAGAGCGGGATGACGTCGAGCAGCACGACCTCGCCCTCGCCGCCCGACAGCGCATGGGCCTGCGCCGCCGCGCCGAGCGCGACCACCTCCTCCGGATCGAGCGCCGACAGCGGCTCGCGCCCGAACAGCTCGGCCACGAACTGGCGCACGACCGGCGACTTGGTCGACCCGCCGACCAGGATGACCCCGTCCAGCTCGTCGGCCGCGATCTCCGCGTCGCGCAGCGCCCGCCGCACCGCCCGCGCCGTCCTGTCCAGCCACGGGCGCATCGTCTCGGCCAGGTCGGCGCGCGTGAGCGGCACCGCGACGTCGCCCAGCCGCAGCTCGGTGGCGTCGGCCGCGCTCAGCCGGTGCTTGGCGGCGCGCGCCTCGTCGAGCGCGCGGCGCAGGAGCGAAGCGTCGCCCTGCGCCACCCCGGCCGCGTCGAGCAGCCGCGCGGCCAGCGCGCGGTCGATGTCGTCGCCGCCGAGCGCCGTGTCGCCCCCGGTCGCCACCACCTTGAACACCCCCTGGTGCAGCTCGAGCACCGAGATGTCGAAGGTGCCGCCGCCGAGGTCGTAGACCGCGTAGCGGCCGCGCGACCCCTGATCGAGGCCGTAGGCCAGCGCCGCGGCGGTGGGCTCGGCCAGGAGGCGCAGCACGTCGAGACCGGCCAGCCGGCCGGCGTCGCGCGTGGCCTGGCGCTGCGCGTCGTCGAAGTAGGCCGGCACCGTGATGACCGCCGCGGGCGCCGCCCCTTCCTGCTCCGGGTCGCCATCCGCGCCCAGCTCACCGGCGGCGCGCGCGACCAGGGCGCGCAGGATCTCGGCCGAGACCTCGACTGGCGTCACCGTCCGCCCGCCCGGCAGGCGGAAGCGAACCACGCGGTCGCCGTCGCCGCCGACCAGCTCCTGCGGGACCATGCTCGCCACCGCGGCCACATCGGCCGGCGCCCGGCCCATGAAGCGCTTCACCGAGGAGATGGTCTCGCGCGGGCGCGCCGACGCGCGGCGGCGCGCTGCCTCGCCGACCACCGCCGTCTCGCCCGACTCGCCGTAGCTCACCACCGACGGCAGGAGGCCGGTCGGCTCGCCGCCGCGCAGGACCCGCGGGGAGCCGCCGTCCACCACCGCGACCAGGCTGTTGGTGGTGCCGAGATCGATGCCGACCGCACGGACGCGGCACCGGCTGCGCGGCCGCGACTCGCCCGGCTCGCCGATCTGGAACAGCCCGCCGGCCGCGTGCGGATGATCGCCGCCCGGCTGCATCAGGCCGCCCCTTCCCGCTCCGCGTCGTCGTCGTCGTCGGCGAAGGCCTCGCGGTAGCGCGCGAGGTAGCGCAGGCGGATGACCTGATCGACCAGCGCGTCGAGGCGGGCGGACCGCTCCGGCGAGCCCGCCGGCAGCGCCTCGAGCGAGGCGAACAGGCCGCCCAGCCGCGCGAGCTCGCGCTTCTCGCGATCGCGGGCGTCGCGCTCGAGCCGGGCCAGGAGCGCCCTGTCCCCGGCCGCCGTCGCCTCGGCCAGCTCCTCGCGCAGCTCCAGCACCTCGGCCAGGAGCGCCGGCGCGACCGGCCGATTGTCGCCGATGGTCACGCCCTCCAGCCGGAGCAGGTGCTCGGCGCGCGGCAGGTCCCGCTTGAGCGCGCGGTAAGCCTGGTTGAGCTCCATCGCCTGACCGGCGGCGCCGGACGCGCGGTCCGGATGCACCTCGCGCGAGCGCTCGAGGTAGCGGCGCTCGAGCGCGGCCAGGTCGACCGCGAATTGCCGGGGCAGCCCCAGCATCTCGAAGTAGTCGGACATCGAAATCAATCCGGGTTCACATCCGGGCTCGGTCCGGGCTCAGCCTGGCGCCCATCGATCGAGGTCGAGGCCCGGGCCGGCCCCGACGAGCGATCGACCGCCCGAGCGCGTGAGCGCTCGGGCCTGGTTGGAATGTGCGAGACCGATCTCGCACAGTCCAACTAGAACTGCACCGACTCGCCGCAGCCGCACGTGCCCTTGACGTTCGGGTTGTTGAACTTGAACCCGTGTCCCATCATGCTGGTCACGAAGTCGAGCTCGGTGCCCTGGAAGTAGATGTAGCTCTTGGGGTCGACGACCAGCTTGACGCCGTGCTGCTCGAAGACCTTGTCGGTCTCGCGCGGCTCCTTGTCGTCCCACTCGAAGAGGTACGAGAAACCGGTGCAGCCGCCGCCGCGGATGCCGATGCGGATGGCCGCGTCCGGCTTGCCCCGCTTGTCGCGCTGCCGCGCGATCTCCTTGGCTGCTGCTTCGGTGATGAGGATCATACCGCCCGCCTCGTTCAGCTCGGGTCGCCGGCCGGGCTGACCGCCGCCTCGGCCGCCGCCGCCGCCGGCTGAGCCGAGCGGCCGGCGCGCTGCTCTCGCTTCTGCTTGTAGTCGGCGATCGCCGCCTTGATGGCGTCCTCGGCCAGGACCGAGCAGTGGATCTTGACCGGCGGGAGATTGAGCTCCTCGACCAGCTGGGTGTTCTTGATCTTCATCGCCTCGTCGATCGACTTGCCCTTGATCATCTCGGTGGCGAGCGACGAGGACGCGATGGCCGAGCCGCAGCCGAAGGTCTTGAACTTGGCATCCTGGATGATGCCGTCGTCGCCGACCTGGATCTGCAGCTTCATGACGTCGCCGCAGGCCGGAGCGCCGACCAGGCCGGTGCCGACCTGCTCGTCGTTCTTGTCCATGCTGCCGACGTTGCGCGGGTTCTCGTAGTGGTCGATGACCTTGTTGCTGTACGCCATGGCTTGTCTTCCTCGAAAGTGCGCCGGTCAGTGCGCGCCGGACCATTCGATCTGCGACAGGTCGATGCCTTCCTGGTGCATCTCCCAGAGCGGCGACAGCTCGCGCAGCCGCTCGACGGACGTGACCACCAGGTCGGCCACGTAGTCGACCTCTTCCTCGGTGTTGAACCGGCCGATACCGAACCGGATCGAAGTGTGGGCCAGCTCCTCGCCGATGCCCAGCGCGCGCAGCACGTACGACGGCTCCAGCGAGGCCGACGTGCAGGCCGAGCCGGACGACACCGCCACGTCCTTGAGCGCCATGAGCAGCGACTCGCCCTCGACGAAGGCGAACGAGATGTTGAGGTTGCCGGGCAGGCGCCGATCCATCGTGCCGTTCACGTACACGTGAGCCAGGCGCGAGCTGATCCGCTCGTGCAGCCTGTCGCGCAGGCGGGCCAGCCTCGGCGCCTCGTCGGCCATCTCGCGCTGGGCGATCTCGCAGGCCGCCCCGAAGCCGACGATGAGCGGAACGGCGAGCGTGCCGCTGCGCATGCCGCGCTCGTGGCCGCCGCCGTCGATGATCGGGTCGAGCCGCACGCGCGGCTTGCGCCGCACCCACAGGGCGCCCACGCCCTTGGGTCCGTACAGCTTGTGGGCCGAGAGCGAGACCAGATCGACCCTGGACTCCTCGACCGAGAACGGGATCTTGCCGGCGCCCTGGACCGCGTCGCAGTGAAACACGACCTCGGGGTCCACCGCCTTGACCGCCGCCACGATGTCGCCGATCGGCTGGATGACCCCGATCTCGTTGTTGACCAGCATGATGCTGATGAGAGACGTATCGGGCGCCATCGCCTCGACCACCTGCTCGGGGCTCACCAGCCCATCGCCCGCCGGCTTGAGATAGGTGACGCGCCATCCCTCGCGCTCGAGCCGCTTGCAGGTGTCGAGCACCGCCTTGTGCTCGGTCTCCACCGTGATGATGTGCTGACCGCGCCGCTTGCGGAACCAGGGCTTCCCCTTGAGCGCCAGGTTGTCCGACTCGGTCGCGCCCGAGGTGAGGACGATCTCCTTGCCGCTGCCGCCGATCATCGACGCGATCTGCTCGCGCGCGCGGTCCACCGCCGCCTCGGCCTGCCAGCCGAAGGCGTGGTTGCGGCTGGCCGCGTTGCCGAAGTGCTCGGTGAAGTAGGGCAGCATCGCCTCCACGACGCGCGGGTCGACCCGCGTGGTGGAGTGGTTGTCCATGAAGATGGGGAGCTTGACGGACATCAGTTGGAATCCTCGCTGCTGTGACGACCGCGCGGGAGGTCATCCACCTCGTCGGCGGCGACGACGTCGTCATCCATTGCGCCAGACAGTGCCTCGTGGGCGACGCCGCGGTCGACCGGTCCCGGCTCGCTCAGCCGCTCGCGGCCGCGGCCGAGCCCGACCAGGCCAGCGCAATCGCGCCCGCCGATCTCGTTCCCCGCGGGCGCCGCTGGGAGCGGCGTCGCGACCCCCGGGCTGACGCCCGACAGGCCGGCGAACAGCTCCGGCGCAACGCCGCGCTCGTGCCCTTGATGGTCGCAGCGCCGGCACTCGCCGGGCGAGTAGATGGGAGCGCATGACTCGCAGGACTCGAGATACTCGAGCGCCTCGACGATGTCGTTCTCGATGACGCGTAGCTGGGCCAGGCTGTTGCGAATCTGGCTCAGCTTGTCCTGAAAGACGTCGCGCACGCGGGCCGCCGCGCTGCGGCCGCTCTCGGCGTTCTCGAAGTCGCGGACAAAACCCTGGATTTCCGAGAGCGAGAACCCGATCGCCTGGAGCTTCGTGATCCAGTTGATGCGGTCCACCGCGTCGGAGGTGAACAGGCGGAACCCGCCGGCGGTGCGAGAAACCGGTCTGAGCAGTCCAAGCTCCTCATAGAGATGAACGGCGCGGACGGATTTTCCGACTGCCCGGGCAAGCTCACCAACACGCAGAAACTTGGCTTTTGTTTCCATCGGGGACCGCTCGATCGACTCTCCCATCCTTAAACCTCACCTGCACGTGAGAGTCAAATCAGTAGCCGAACTATGGAGCGTCCATGTTCGCGTGTCAACACGAACCATACGCATACGTGAGCGTTGGAGGCCGCCCACGCCGCAGCCGCGATCTCGGTGCCTTGCGGCAGAGCTAGCTGGCCACGGAGATGGCTTCAGTCGAGCGAATCACTGTCACCTTGATCTGCCCCGGGAACGTCAGCTCGCTCGAGATCTGAGCCGCGATCTCGGTGGACAGCTCGACCGCCTCGATGTCGCTCACCTCGCCCTCGCGCACGTAGACCCGCAGCTCGCGGCCGCCGTGGACGGCGAAGCAGCGCTCCACCCCGCGGTACCCACCCCCGATGCGCTCGAGGTCCTCGAGCCGCGTGGAGTAGCCCTCCGGGTGCTCGCGCCTCGCCCCCGGTCGCGCTCCGGACATCGCGTCCGCCCCCGCGACCAGGAAGGCGTAGACCGAGCTGGGCGGCTCCTCGGCGTGATGGGCGCCGATGGCGTTGGCCACGATCTCGTCCTCGCCCAGCCGGCGGGCGATGTCGGCGCCGATGACCGCGTGCGACCCGTCGATCTCGTGGGTCAGCGCCTTGCCGATGTCGTGGAGGAGGGTGGCCCGGCGGGCCAGCTTGAGGTCGAGGCCCATCTCCGAGGCCATCATGCCGGCCAGGAACGAAGCCTCGACCGCGTGGAGCCACTGGTTCTGTGTGTAGCTGGTCCGGTAATTGAGCTTGCCGACCAGGGTGACGATCTCCGCGTGCGCTCGCGGGATCTGCAGGACCGAGAAGGCCTTGCGACCCAGGCCCTGGATCTCGTGCTCGAGCTGGCTACGGATGCCGTCGACCCACCCTCCCGGGTCGCGGCCGGCCTCATCGGGGGCGCCGAGCTTCTTGGCCAGGCGCGCGAGCGCGCGGCGGGCGACCTCGCGCCCCACCCCGTCGAGCCCGTCGAGCTTCACCATGTCGCCGCCGTCGCTCAGGTGGAGCTGCACGTTGGCCCCCGTGGACACGGCGTTGAGGAGCCTCTGCCCGTCGGCGACCAGGAGGTCGGCCACGCCGTCGGCCAGCGGCACGTTGGAGACGCCGCGCTCGGTCAGGAAGTGGCCCTTGTAGCGCGAGATCGCGATCTCCATGAGCCGCTTGGCGCGCCGCCCGACGTCCGGATCGGTGGCCTGCTGCTCGATGGAGCGCACGGCTTGCGCCGCCTCGGCCCGCGCCTCCTCCAGCCAGGTCTGGGCCAGGCGCGCTGCCATCTCGGCGCTGGTCGTGCCCGCCTGCCGCTCGAGCTCCTGCCGGGCCGCGCCCTTGCTCGAGCCAGCAGTGTCGCGGAGCTCCCGGGCCTGGTCCTCGGCCGCGCGCACCTCGCGCTGGCGCTCCTCCAGGGCGCGCCGGCGCTCATCGACCTCGTGGCGGGTGGCGGTGAGGGTGGCCTCGCGCGCGGCCAGCCGCTCGGAACGGCGGGCCATGCCGTCGTGGTCGCGACCGAGCGCCTGGTCGGCGGCGGCGCGGAGCTCGAGCGCCTGCTCGCGCGCCTCGGTCTCGGCTGCGCGCCGCAGCGCCGCGGCCTCGAGCCCACTCGACTTCACGACCAGCTTGGCCTCGGCGCGCGCCGCGACCAGCCCATCCCATGCGCGCCGCGCGCGGCGGACCCAGGCCACCGCCACGACCGCGGACCCAGCCGCGGCCGCCCCGCACAGCGCGACGCTCAACCACATGCGCGGAGGATAACTCAGGTGGCAGGCCGACGGGCCGGTCACGCCCTCCGCGGCGAGATCGGATGTGGCGCAGCCGGTCACCGAGCCGGCTACAGATCGGGCGCGAGCAGGTCGTTGTCCGACTTCTTGTGCCGCCGCGAGCGGTGCCTGTCGGACCGATGGGTCCGCCGCGGCGCCGGTTCGGCGGCCCCGTCATCGGCCCCGTCATCGGCCCCGGTGGAGGCGTCCGGTGCCGACTCCGTCAGCCGCGGCGGGAGCTCGATGTCGAGTGCCGTGTCGCCCGTGGGCGTGAACCGCTTCTCCGAGTCGGCCGCGTCGGCGTGCCGGAAATGAAGGACGACCTCGCGCCCGTCGACCGGGAGCGAGAGCTCGGTCGGCGTGGTGCCGATGAGGTTGCCGGCGTCGTCCGCGACCTCCGCTCCGGACGGCCGCGTGATGAGCCGGATGCGCGCCATGCGCGGCCCGGCGTCCGCCGCGGCCGCCGCGCTCGTCTGGCCGGCCTGCGCGCGGCGCTGGACCGGCGCTGCCCGGCGCGCGGCGGCGCGGTCGGGCCGCG
>Ga0126377_10002045_pt1 | contig 13669 bp, 10 predicted proteins | sample PanSoiMetPlot_22_FD_92647 | JGI IMG/M metagenome (GOLD analysis project Ga0126377, IMG submission 92647) | Tropical forest soil microbial communities from Panama - MetaG Plot_22 | ecosystem: Environmental > Terrestrial > Soil > Tropical forest > Bulk soil | place: Panama | collected 2016-02-17
ACGCCCATCGTCGTGCGGGTGCGCGGCGAGCTGCAAAGTGTCGGCAATAACGTGCCTGCGAGTGACGTCAGCAACGCCTGCCGCGAGGTGCTCGGTCCCGAACGCTGGGAAGACTTTGCGCGGCGAGGCTCGGCGGATCTGTCCACAGACGTCGCCGGTGTTCGCTGCCGCGTCAATATTTTCAGGACCGTGCGCGGAACCGCGATCGCGGTCCGCCTGCTCATGAGTGCGGTGCGATCGCTGGCCGCGTGCAACCTGCATCCGAATCTGCGCAGTCTCGTCGATACCGAAGCCGGTCTGATCGTGCTGTGCGGACCGACCGGTTGTGGCAAGTCGACGACGCTGGCGGCGCTGGTGCAGGAGATCAACGCTTCACGGGCGCGCAACATCATCACGATCGAAAGCCCGATCGAGCATCTGTTCGTCAACGACCGTTCTTTCATCCGCCAGCGCGAAGTGCCGACGCACTCGCCGAGCTACGAGCAGGCGATCGTAGATGCCCTGCGCGAGGACCCGGACATCCTGGTCATCGGCGAAATGCGCACGCCGGAGGTCATGCGGCTCACGCTGAATGCCGCCGAGACCGGTCATCTGGTACTCACGACGATGCATTCCGCGACCTGTGCGGAAGCGCTGTATCGGATCTGCATGTCATTTCCGTCCGATATCCAGGGCGGTATCCGCGCACAGCTCGCGGACTGTCTCGTCGGCGTCGTGTGCCAGCATCTGGAGTTCCTGCCCGAGCACAGATTGCTGGCGCCGCGCTGCGAGGTCCTCACAGCCAGCTCCGGATCGCGCGGCACCATTCGTGCAGGTCAGTTCAGCCAGATCGCCAATGTGCTGCAGGCGGGCGGCGAAGATGGCATGTGGAGCGTCGAGCGCTATCGCCGGTGGATGCAGCAGAAGCGGGATTGGGTAAGAGAGGCGCCGTCCAATGCCCCGATGGCGCGAGTCGAAGCCGCGCCGCAGTCAACGCGCGCAAGCCCGGTGCCGCAGCAGCGGCGCGATGCGTTCCCTGTCGAATTCACCATCGACGAAGACGCGAGTCTCGCGGACGTCGCGAAACAGATCGACGAGAGCATGCGCAGGCGGTGAGTGCTTTCGAGGTCCCGCGACGACGGCCTGTGGTTCAATCCCGGATGCCGAGGTTTCTCTCTGCCATCGCGAGTTCGCGGCCGGCACGCCGCTTGATCCGATAGTGCTGTGCCGGTCGATGCGCCTGGCCGGCGGCCCGCCCGGCAGGCGCAGGTTCGACCACGTCGAGCTCCTCGATGCGACGGCGGAAACTGCGCTTGTCGAGTGAGCTGCCGAGCAACTGCTCGTACACACGCTGCAGCTCGCTCAGGGTGAACGTTTTCGGCATCAGGTGGACAGGCAGGGAAGAGTAGAGCGTCTTCGATCGCACGCGTGAGACCGCCGTGCGCAGAATTTCCAGGTGATCGAAAGGCAGCGTGCGGATCGAGTCGACTGCCAGCCATTTCACGCGCGCGTCGCCGCTGCGCTCGACCTCGGCGAGCGGCACGAGCGCGTAGTGAGCAATCGACACGGACCAGCCGCGACTGTCCCGATGACGATTGGCAAAAGTCTGAAGCTGCTCCAGGTACGGGCTTTCCAGGCCGGCCTTTTCCCTGAGGATGCGTACGGCAGCCGCGAGGGCATCCTGGTCCTCGTCGGCATGCACGAACCCTCCCGGCAGTGTCCATTGTCCTGCCTGCGGTTCGCGTTCCCGCAGCGCTACCGCTGCGTGCAGTTCCCCATCTTTCAGGGTCAGCAGGACCACGTCGATCGTGACGATCGGTTGCGGGTAGGGGTCGCTCATGACATAAGTTCGTGCGTAATTGCACTAATCTACCACGAGGCGCGGCCTTTGCCAGCCCCGAAATCATATGCACTCAGGTTTGCCAGGTGAGAAAGTCATGCTATAGTTAGTGCACAAATGCACTAACAAGAGACGACCGCCATGTCAGCCAGCCTGCTCATCATCGATCCTCAGAACGACTTCTGCGATATTCCCGGCGCCGCACTTCCCGTGGTCGGTGCCAATGAGGACATGCTGCGGCTGGCCCGGTTCATGCGGGCGGCCGAGCCGAGGCTCGATGATGTAATCGTGACGCTCGATTCCCACCCCAGCGTCGCGATCGAACGGACCAGCTTCTGGAAGAGCGGCGAGGGTGCGGCAGTCAGTCCGTTCACCCGGATCACGGAAGCCGAAGTTCGCGCAGGACGCTATCTGCCGCGCGATCATGCTCAGATGGCTGCGGTGCTGGCGTATCTTCATGCGCTCGAATCAGGTGGCCGGTATCGTCTGATGGTGTGGCCGGTTCACTGCGTGCTTGGCACCTGGGGCCACAACATTCACACGGCAGTGGCCGAGCATTTGGCGAACTGGGAGGCTCACAGGCAGCGCGGCTCGCTGAAGGTACTCAAGGGACTGAACCCGCTGACCGAGCAATACAGCGCGGTCCGCGCGGAAGTGCCGCGGGAGGATGACGAGCAGACGCGGACCAACGCGACACTCGTCAACCGCGCCATTCCGCGAGCTGGCATGCTCATCGTGGCCGGCGAGGCGGCCAGTCACTGCGTGGCGGCGACGATGGCGGACCTGTTCGCAGCGATGCAACCCGAAGAGCTGCGCCGGGTCGTGCTGTTGCGGGATTGCATGAGTCCGGTGCCGGGGTTCGAAGCCGACGCGGAGAAGTTCTTTGCGCAGGCAAAGGCGCTGGGAGCGCACGTCACAACCAGCAACGAAGTGCTGCCACAGCTCATCTGAGCACAGGAAGCAGGTTCATGGCCTTCACGCCCGTCATTCATTCGCTGCTCGATACGGATCTGTACAAGTTCACGATGTGGCAGCCGTTCCTGCATCGGCTGCCGAGCAACCAGGCGCTGTACCGGTTCGTCTGCCGCAATCAGCCGCTGCGCCCGCTGGCGTTGCTGCAGGCGGATGTCGAGGCGCAGATCGATCACCTGTGCTCGCTGCAGTTCACCGAGGAAGAACTGCAGTACTTGGCGGCCAAGCGCTACATCAAGAGCGACTTCATCGACTTCCTGCGCATCTTCCGGTTCCAGCGTCGCTACGTCACTGTCGAAACGCAGGGCGACATCCTGATCATCACGGCGCGCGGACCGCAGATCCACGTGATGGGCTTCGAGATCTTCGTGCTCTCGATCGTCAACGAGCTCTATTTCCGGCTCCTCGACACCGACGCGGTCAGGGCCGAAGCGCGCCGCAGGCTGCGGGAAAAGATTCAGGCCTTGCAGTCGTTCGGTGCCGGCAAGGTCCACCCGTTCGAGTTCTTCGATTTCGGTACGCGTCGCCGCTATTCACGTGAGTGGCACGAGGAGGTGATCGCGACGCTGAGCCGCGAAGTGCCGCGGTACTTTCGCGGAACTTCCAATGTGCACCTGGCCAGGAAGTTCGGCATCACCACCATCGGCACGATGGCGCACGAATACCTGCAGACCTTCCAGGCCGTCGGCGTGCAGCTCAGGCACTTCCAGAAGGCCGCACTCGAGAACTGGGTGCAGGAGTACCGTGGCGACCTGGGTATCGCACTCACCGACGTGGTCGGCATGGATGCCTTCCTGGCGGACTTCGATCTCTATTTCGCCAAGCTCTTCGACGGACTGCGGCACGACTCGGGCGATCCGGTCGAGTGGGGTGAGAAGGCGCTGCGCCATTACCACTCGCTGCGCATCGATGCGCACACCAAGCGCCTGGTGTTTTCCGACGGCCTCGACCTGGCGCGTGCGTTCGAGCTCTACCAGCACTTCGCGGACCGTGTGCAGTGTGGCTTCGGTATCGGTACCCATCTCACCAACGACGTGGGCATCACGCCGCTCAACATCGTGATGAAGCTGACCGAGTGCAACGGCCAGCCCGTGGCAAAGCTCTCGGATTCGCCCGGCAAGACGTTGTGCAGTGACGAGACATTTCTGGCCTACATGCGGCAGGTCTTCGGCCGCGCCGCCTGACGGATACACGCATGCTCAAACTGACCCTCGCCCAGATCAATCCGACCATCGGGGATATCGACGGCAACCTCGCGCTGATGCGCCAGGCGGCAGCGCAGGCGCATCGCGCCGGCGCCCGACTGGTCGTGTTTCCCGAGCTCAGCCTGACCGCGTACTATCCGGCCGACCTGCTCGACGATCCGCAGTTCCAGCGGCGGGTCGCCGCGGGCCTGGACGAACTGCTGGCCGCATCGCGTGATTTCCCGGATCTCTACTGGGCCATCGGTGCGCCAACGCCCAACACCGGTGTCGGCAAGGCGTTCTTCAACAGCCTGCTGGTGATCAGGGCGGGCGATGTCGTGCTGCGTTATCACAAGCAGTTGCTGCCCACGTACAACGTGTTCGACGAACGCCGCCATTTCGAACCGGGGCCCGACGTCGCGAACGTCCTGCGCATCGATGACGTGCGCGTGGGATTCATGATCTGCGAGGACGGCTGGAACGATGCCGGTCACGACTACGCGGTGAATCCTTTCGTGCGACTCGCCGCAGCCGCGCCGGATCTCGTGGTATCGATCAACGCCAGCCCGTCCGATCGCAACAAGCGCGAACAGCGACACGAAATCTTCGGCGCCGCCTGCCGGCACCACCACCTGCCGCTGATCTATGTGAACCAGATCGGCGGTCATGACCAGCTCATCTACGACGGCGCCTCCTTTGCCCTCGAACCTGAGCGAGGCGTGGTGTTCGAGGCGTCACAGTTCGCCCCGGTGCTGGTCACGCTGACATTCGACGCCGGAACGCAGGAATTCAGCGACGCCGAAGGTCAGGCGCTGGCAGGCAAGGTCGCGGCGCCCCTGCCGGTGTCGGAGTTCTATCGGCGCCAGATCGTATTGGGCATGAAGGACTACGCGCGACGCTGCGGTTTCACCCGCGCTGTAGTCGGGTCCTCCGGTGGTATCGATTCGGCGCTGACACTGGCGCTCGCGGTCGAAGCGCTCGGCGCGCAGAACGTCGTCGCCATCACGATGCCGTCGGAATATTCGAGCGCCGGCAGCGTCACCGATTCAGAGGTGCTGTGCCGCAACCTCGGCATCCCTCTGCTGACGCACCCGATCCGCGCCATCGTCGAGTGCTACAGGCACGAATTCGAAAGAGCGACCGACGAGAAGCTGCAAGGTCTCGCGCTCGAAAATCTGCAGGCACGCATCCGTGGCACGGCCCTCATGGAATACTCGAACAGCTTCGGCCACCTGCTGCTCACGACCGGCAACAAGAGCGAGATCTCGGTCGGCTATTGCACGCTCTACGGTGACACCAACGGCGGTCTCGGCGTGATCGGTGATGTGTACAAGACGGAAGTTTTCGCACTGTCCCGGCATCTCAATGCCGCGGCGGGCCGGGAAATCATTCCGGTGGCCATCATCGACAAACCACCCTCGGCTGAACTCGCGCCGGGCCAGAAGGACACCGACAGCCTGCCGCCCTATGAAGTGCTCGACGAAATCCTGAAGATCCTCATCGAAGGCAATCGGCTGAACCAGCCCGAACGGGAGCGGGCACAGTCAGAAATGAAGCGGCTGTCGCAATCTGCGGAGGGCCAGGCGCTCATCGAGCGCGTCAGGAAGATGATCGCCCGCAACGAGTACAAGCGTCGGCAGGCACCGCCGATTCTGCGCGTCCGCGCGCGCGCCTTCGGCAGCGGCCGGCAGATGCCGATCGCTGCCCGCTACTGAAGACAAGAACCAACATGAATTCGACTGTTGCCATCATCATCGGCCGCTGGCAGATCCTGCAACGCGGTCACGGCACGCTGCTGCACACAGCGCTTGCGAATGCCTCGAAGGTCATCGTGGTCATCGGATCGGCGTTCCGCTCGCGCGATTCGCACAATCCTTTCACCTGGCAGGAGCGGCGTCAGATGTTCGAGTCGGTGCTGAGCGCGGAGGAGCGCGCGCGGGTGGTTTTTCTGCCGTTGCGCGACTACTTCGACGACCAGCGCTGGAACGATGCGCTGCGGGCAGGCGTCGCCAGGGTGACTGCTCCGGGCGATCGCATCACCATTGTCGGCTTCCGCAAGGATCACACTTCGCACTACCTGACGCAGTTCCCGGGCTGGGGCCTGCTCGAAGTCGAGCCCGATTTCGATATCAGCGCGAGCGATCTGCGCCGGATCTATTTCGAGACGGAGCTGCCGACTGCGCTGACCGTCATCGGCAACTACGTCGAGCCCGGCGTGCGGGCTTACCTCGATGCGTGGTCACGGCTGCCCGTCTGGCGCCAGGTTGTGGCGGAACACGAGGCCGTTGCTGCGTATCGGCAGCAATACACGGCGCCGTTCTATCTCACGGCCGATTCGGTGGTCACGGCAAACGGACACGTGCTGCTGATTCGCCGTGGCGGCGTCATCGGTCATGGGTTGTGGGCGTTGCCGGGCGGATTCATCGAACCGCAGGAGCGCTTCCATGCTGCCGCCGTGCGCGAACTGGCGGAGGAGACCGGCTACAAGCCGATGCCTGAACGTCTGCGGGCGGCGTTGCGCGGCCAGGCGGTGTTCGACCACCCGGGCCGCAGCCCGCGCGGCCGTATCGTTACGACTGCCTTCCACTTCGACCTGGGCGAAACGACCTTTCCCGAAGTGCAGGGCCGCGACGATGCCCGGGAAGCCCGCTGGGTGGGGATCGCGGATCTCGGGGCGATCGAGGAGCAATTGTTCGAAGACCACGCCTGCATCCTCGATCATTTCCTCGGGTTGTTTCCACCCGCCGCCTGAAGGCCGGCGGCGCCCACCTCACGGCGCAGGCGGGGACTCAATCCAGAGCCGCTCCCAGCGGAAGTTTCAGGCGAGCTGCGTAATGGTGATCGTGTAGCCCGGGCACTGGGCTGACTCTGCTGCAACTGCGCCAAGCGCGAGGCTGCCGCCGACGATCATCGTGGCCGCGAACATGCAAACGGTCCGCTGCACGAACTGGTTGAACTTGTTGAACATGACACTGCTCCTTTCCTTCGCGCCGCTGCTCGCGGTTTGCAGGTTCAGACTCCGGATCCGCCCGGAGGGTTGCGTTGACAAGTCATTAATTTCGACGAACTGAGTCCGAAGGACGGCAAGCTGATGTCGCGCGGATTCATGGATTGCATCCGCGCAACTATTGCGCCGCCGTGACCGGCACCAGTGCAAACACGGTGAGACGTGGCCGTGCGATGCCCGTCATCTCCTGCGTGCAGTCGACGCCGCGGATGTCCTTCGTCACCTGTACCGACATCTTCGGCAGGACCTGGTTGCGAATCTGTTGCACCAGCGCACAGTCGGCGGCTTCGAGGTCCAGCTTGCCGTCGCGGAAGGAGATGGATTCCCACGCGGCCGGAAATCGCTGCAGGTCAGTGGCAGAAGGGAGTCGCACGCCGCGCAGGCGAGCGGTCAGTTCCTCTTCGCTGCTGTAGCTGGTGATCTCGCGGACGTTGTCCGCAGTCGCCGCCACCGGCGATTCCAGCAGCAGGCGTACCCGCACACGATCTGCAAGATCGCGGCACTGGTAGTCGGTCAGTGCGAGGCTGTCGCGCGCGCCCAGCCGTCGCAGGATCATGCCGATCTTGTATTCCAGGACGTCGCAGCCGTAAACCCGGCCCTCGCTGCGATAGTCGAACACGATCGCCTGAGGTTTCCAGACCGCGTCGATGGAGCCCGCTGCCGCAGGATCGGCGGCGTGAGTGGTCTGTGCCATCGTGGCAACGCCGATGCACGCAAAGCATGCAAAGCTGTTGAGAAATTTACGCATCGTTCCCTCGCATCCATGTCCGCTGTGTGCGGTGGACGTCTATGTACGTGGATGCGCGAAACCGATCATTGGATGATCGGTCAACAGCAGGAGCGTGCCGGTAATCGAGCGTGCCGGCGGTGCGTATGCAGGCGTCAAAAAGAAACAGGCCGCCGGAATGCGCTCCCGGCGGCCTGCGTAACGTTGCGCGCGTTGCTTAGAACGTGCCTGTCTGGGTCGTGGTCTGGCCGCCCGACGTGTAGGTGACGGTGTATGAGTCACCCGACGTCGGATGCGCCGTTCCATTGCCGCTCGTCTGCGCGGCGAAGACGCGATTCGTGCCGGCATTCAGCGTCTGTCCGGCCGCGAGCGTGAACTGATACGTCACGGCCGTGGCGGTGCTGCTGTTGCTCTGCTGAACCTGGCCGCCCACCGTGTTGTACTGGCCCGAAAAACTGATTCCCGTAGTGCGCTGAACGACCACGGTCACGGAAAGGGCCGTGATCGGCGCCGTATGGCTGATGCGCACCTGTTCTTCGTTGAACCACGGACTGGCGCTCGTCACTGCGGACGTGATCGTGACAGCGCCACCGCCACCACCCTGGCTCACGGTGAGCGAGACCGTTGCGGTGTGGGAGAGCGTTCCTGATGTTCCCGTGATCGTAACGTTCGAGGTGCCCAGCGTCGCCGTCGACGATGCGGTCAGTGTCAGTGTCGAGCTGTTGCCGGTCGTCGGCGTGGGATTGAAAGCTGCGGTCACGCCGCTCGGCAGTCCACTGACGGTGAAGGCGACGCTGCCGGTGAATCCGCCGGTGCGCGCGATCGCGACCGAGGACGTACCCGAGGCGCCGCGGTTTACGGTCACGCTTGCGGGCGTCGCGGAGAGCGTGAAGTCGGGCTGCGCCGTTTGTCCGACCGTGAGTGCGACCGTCGTCGTCCGCGACAATGATCCTGAGGTACCGGTGACTGTCAGCGTTGCTGCACCGAGCGTCGCCGTCGACGATGCTGTCAACGTGAGTGTCGAGCTGTTACCTGTCGTGGGCGTCGGGTTGAAGCTGGCCGTCACGCCGCTCGGCAATCCGCTGACCGTGAAGGCAACGCTGCCGGTGAAACCGCCAGTGCGCGCGATCGCGATCGAAGTGCTGCCGCTGGCGCCACGGTTGACCGTCAGGCTCGACGGTGACGCCGAGATGGAATAGTTCGGCATGGTGGTGCCGAAGAAGCTCTTGAGCCAGGTCATGGCCTGGCGGTCGGTGCCATTGGCGTTGACGATGCCGGTGCCATCGCGCCAGGTCTGGCCGACGATGTAACCCCACAGCGTCACGCCCTTGACGGCGCTGTGATTCCAGATGACGGGAAACAGCTCCTGATACTTGGCGGCCTGGCCGGCTTCGCCACCGGGGCCGATGATGTCGAGCTCGGAGACATAGACGTCGAGACCCGTGCTCGCGTAGTCGTTCAGGGCAGTGTTGAGCTGTGCGGCCGACAACTGGTCGATGTTGAAGTAGTGACCCTGGATGCCGATGCCGTCGATCAGTCCGCGCGCCTTGAGCAGGTTGATGATGGTGATGTACTGCGCCCGCACCGGCGGATCGTTCTCGGTGCCGTACTCGTTGATCAGCAGCTTCGTCGTGCCGGGCATGTACTGGCGTGCGAGCTGGAATGAGGTGATGACCCAGTCCCATCCCGTCGCGCCGCTGCCGCCCAGTGCCGCTGCGAATGCGGGCGGCGTCTTGATGGGCTCGTTGACCACGTCGATGGCCCACATGTTGGGATAGCGCTGTCCGACCAGGCGCATCCATTCTTCGATTTCGGCTCGCTGCTGCGTCTGGGAGAGTCCTCCCAGCCAGTTGGGTGCCTGTTGGCCCCAGACCAGGTTGTGACCCTTGAACTTGAAACCATTGGTCTGCGCGAAGTTGTAGACGAGGTCGAGGTTTGCCCAGTTCATCTGGTTCTGGGTGCCTTCGACCGAGCCCCACTTGCCGGCATTCTCCGGCGTGACCTGGTTCCAGAACTGCGTGAAGTTGCCCGGCACGCTCTGATTGACCACGTTGCCGAGATATTTCGTCTGCCCGTTGGCGAGCTGTGCTGCCGCAGGTAACGACAGCAACAGGACCAGCAGGCCTGTCAGGAAGGCAAGAAAAGATGTCCGTTCTGCATGGGGATGAGCACGTTTCATGTGGGTCTCCTTTTCCGTGGTGATAACGCGTTCCTGCGCGTACCCATCCGGGTACGCGGAACACCGACACTGGTGCTGACCCCCTCCGCAACGGCGGCGGGAGCATATGATCGCGGCCGCTGCAATTTCGCTGCGGCAAATACCTACCGGGTGCAACCGGCGGCGACGGATCAGCCGGACTTCTTCAGATTGGCGGCGATCTGTCGGATTTCTTCGGGCGTGTGTTCGCCCGCGAGCGGCGTACCAGGCATCAGGTACCGGCCCATCGCCAGTCCCCCGACCAGCACGGGCTCGTATCCAATATCTCTGATCAGGCGAGATGCCACTTCGACTGCCTCCGCGTCATCGCTCGCGATGGGCATGCCGATGCGCTGCGGTTGCTCGTGTGCCGTGCGCATACGATTGGCGCCCACCGCGTTGAACGCACGCACGATCCGTGCGCCGGGCAGCAGTTCGGCCGATACGAGGCCGGCTCCCTTGTCGCGAGCCCGGATGGCAATCTCCCCGTCGCGTCCGGGAAACGGATTGCAGGCGTCGATGGCTACCTTGCCCTTGATCACGTCGGCGAGGCTCGCGCCGAGTTCGGGCAGTGCGCCGTACGGAACCGCAAACAGCAGGACTTCGCCGAAGGCTGCCGCATCGTGCGGAGTTCCGGCGCGCGCATTCGCGCCAACGCGGGCAGCCAGGGCCTGGTTCGCCTCGAGATGACGCGACGAAAACATCACCGTGTGTCCTGCCCTGGCCCAGACGGTGCCCAGCGCGCTGCCCACGTTGCCCGAGCCAATGATGCCGATGTGCATCTTCTCCGCGGCGGTAGCCGCTGCACGGACCCGCTGTGGCAAGTTGCCGACTGTCAGTGCCGCGGCTGCGACTCCGCTCATCTGCAGGAATCGGCGGCGAGTCAGCGTCGTACGCTCTGTCTTCATCGGCGCTCTCCGCAAAGCATGGGCCGATTGTCGGCAGGCCGCACACCGGCCGCAACAGAGAAGTGTCAGCGCAGGATCTTCGCGGCTACATCGCGCGTCGCCTGTCGGCCACCTTCAGGAAACGGCGGCGCCGCCAGGGTTCCTGAGGCGTCTGCATTGAGCGTTACCGGCTCGCTCCATTTTCCCGTGCGCGGATCGAACCAGGACCAGCGGTACCGCGTGCGCGGCGTGAAGCCCTTGAGTTGCGGCTGCAGCGCCTTGTTCTCGAAGTAGGCGAGGGCGAAATCGCGCTGCGCTGTACGCATCAGGAAACTCCAGCCATCGAGGCCGGTGTCGAGTGCTTCCGGCATGCTGCGCGGTGCGAGGTCGGACGAGGCGAGTTGCAGGTCCTGGTAGCGCGGGCCTTCGCAGAGCATGAACGCTTTCAGGTGCTGCATCTGTGCGCCGGATTCGTAGCGCAACGCTGTCCATATATAGGGTCGCCAGCCAGCCGGTTCGCCGGTGCTCGTCACATCGTACGCGGCGGTGCCATGCACGTGACCGGCAAGACCGCCCGAGAGCACCGAGCCGTACATCATGGCGCGGGCGAAGTAGTTGTCGCGCTCGGAATTCTCTTCAGGTGTTTCGCCGCCGGGCCGGTTGATGCCGTGATTCCAGCCCGTGTAGTACGGTTCGAGATTCGCCGCCGGGTAGGCTGGCTGCAGGCGGAACAGTTCTTCGAGCGATGCGTAGATCGCGTGGTTGCGCGGATCGTTGCCGACTGTGTGCATGTTGAGCCACGGCGCCTGCGAACCGTGACCGAACGCCTTGTACGTCGACGTGTCGATCAGCGTCGTCATCGGCTGGCCGTACGGCAGCGGCCCGTACTTCTGCAGGTGATAGGTCAGCGCGGCGTTGAACTCGGCGGCGGTGAGGCTGAAGTCCTTCGGGATCCAGTCGAGATGGATGCCGCTGAAAATCAGGTTGTATGCGCCGTAGCGCGCCGCGAGATATTGAACGAAACGTGCGTAGGAGGCATTGAAGTCGAAATACGCCTTCCATGAAGGGCCGTGATCCCGGCGTACCGGTTCGAGAAACGGCACGAACCCGGCGTCCGACAGGTAGCGCATCTTGCGATCGAGGCTGCGGAAGTAAGCCGGGTTGATGCGATCGAAATTCGCCAGCCCCTCGCGATCGGTCAGCATTTCGAAAGGGCGATTGCCGGACTCGTCCTGCATGTCCTTGGCGGTCGTCGTCGCCCCATCGGCCGTCGAGATCTTCGCGCCGGGCGCCCAGTAGCCGAATTTTTCCCAGGCATTGCGCAGGAAAACACCGTTCCTGTCCGCGTATGTCGCGCCGCGCTGATCGGCTGCCCAGTTCGGGAACGCGGCAATGAACGAGATCGAGTTGAATCCCTGGCGCTTGCGCCAGGCGACGGCCTCCTCGAAACCGATGCCTTCGGCGGGAACATAGTCGCGCGCCGGTGGCGAGCCTTTCCACGGCAGCCGCCAGGTCGATGCCGCGAGCCAGGTATCGCCGACGAGAAGGAACGGAGTGCCGTCGGCATAGCTCAATGCGTGGCCGTTCGCGCTTGCATGCACGAATCCACGCCGGTTCGGATTCTCATCGATCTGCGCTGGCGACCATGCGACGGCGCGAAACTTGCCGCTGCCGTCGTTCAGTCCTGTGTCACCGCGCTGACTGGATCCGGAGCGCCACGACCACTCGCCGGGTGTAGTCGCAACGAAGCGAACCTTGAAGGTGCGGCCGCCATCCCAGAAGCCATAGACGCGCTTGCTGAATCCCGGCCCCAGGAGATCGATCCAGCAGTCGACATCGACGTACGGATTCGCATAGTCCCGCGACGCTTCGAATGTGATCTCCTGCGCCTGCCAGACATAGGCCTCGCCGGACTCGAGGCGGGCCAGCGCAGAAGTGCCGATGAACAGCAGTCCGAGAAGGAGAAACCGAAGGTATCGCATGCATCCTCAGTGAAAGCGCAACACGCGCGAAGCGTATCAAATGTCCGGTTGGACGCACGCACGGTGCAAGCCGTTCCATGCACTTTGCTATTCTTGTCCGGCGCGCCGTGCGCGGGTACCGGAGACATGCCTTCATGAATCGCGCATTCGCGCTGCCGCTGCTGGTCATTTCCCTGATTTCCGTACCGGCAATCGGCCGGGCGCAGTTCGTGGATTCCTTCGACAAGCCCAAGATCGAAGGCTGGTTTCCCATTACGGGCGATGGCGCTGCAACGCTGGAACTCGAGCCGCGAGAGGGCTTTGCCCGTTTCAAGGTGGATGCGACCCGGGATCGCTACGGGGTGTGGTGGACGTGTATCAAGCGCGATATCACGGCTGCGCTGGACCTGAAGAAGCTCGCGGCTCCGGCTTACGAATTGCGGGTGGAAGCGAAAGTGCGCGGCAGCGCCGCTCCGCGCCGTGTGAACTTCATGGTGAACACGCAGCGCACGACCGACTATCACCAGCATCTGCGGGAGTTCGATATCGCGGACACGTCCGACTGGCACACCCTCAGCATGACGACCAGGGACTTCGACGCGCGTCCCGGCGACACCGTGTTCGTGCAGTTCTGCGTTACCGACTGGGGGCTCGATCAGTACTACGTCGACCTCGACTATTATCGTGCGGACGTCGTGCGCGCGGATCGTGCGGGGCCTGACAAGGGTGAACCGCTGGTGTATCACCCGCCCGTCGCCGATTCGCAATCATTTTCACACCATGCCGGCGTTACTCACGACAGTGTGATCAACGCGGACTTCCCCGAGGTGAACTTCGATGACTGGCACCTCGTGGAGCGCAATGGCACTGCGCGCATCCTGACGGTCGACGCGACGCAATGGATCGTGCTGCGAT
>Ga0126377_10002046_pt1 | contig 13666 bp, 11 predicted proteins | sample PanSoiMetPlot_22_FD_92647 | JGI IMG/M metagenome (GOLD analysis project Ga0126377, IMG submission 92647) | Tropical forest soil microbial communities from Panama - MetaG Plot_22 | ecosystem: Environmental > Terrestrial > Soil > Tropical forest > Bulk soil | place: Panama | collected 2016-02-17
CGAAATCCTCGAAATCCTTTCAGTGTTTGCCGCCGTCGGGACCGTGGTGGGTCGCGTCGAGGTTGCAATTGCCGATCGACCTGTCACACGCGAGCGAGGTCACTCGCGTTTCGCTGCTGCCGTTCGGCCCGGTCGCAGTCGTGGTGCGCGTGTTGCCCGTTCCGGTGCGCCTGGTAACACTGTGCACGGTGGACGTCTTGCCATTCACGCCGGTGTACGTGACATCACGCGTACGGGTGCCATTGTCCTTGTCGTTCGTGACGACGGCGTTACGCGTCGCGGTCTCGCCCTTCGCATTGGTGAGCGTCGTGGTGCTTGTGTGACCCGTGTCGGTCTTGCGCGTGACCTTGTGCGTGGTGGCCTGCTTGCCGTTCGCGCCCGTGTAGGACACATCGCGCGTCCGGGTGCCCGCCGCCTGCTCGTCGACGGTGCCGTCAGCGCGGGCGACGAAGCTGCCTAGCGCCAGGAGCAGCGTGAGCGCGCTCGCGGCCATCGACAGGGCAGGTTTCGATCTCGGTCGAGTGAACATATTGATGCTCCTCTATATACGGGCCGGTCGGCCGGGCTTGCGGCGCCTGATCCCGTCAACGTCACAGTTGTGCAATCGTTTACGCCGGCCGTGGCGCGACGCGCGTGACCGCGATCACATCCCGTGAATCGCGCTAAGATCGTCACGCGTAACTGTGAGGACCGGCCCGATGTCGGCCAAGCGCGCCCTGATCGTCGATGACTCCAAGTCGGCTCGCGTCGTGTTGAGCCGCATGCTGCAGAAGTACAGCATCGAAGTGGACACCGCGGAATCCGCGCAGACCGCGATCGACTACCTGGTGCATCACCGGCCGGACGTGATCTTCATGGATCACCTCATGCCGGGCATGGATGGCTTCCAGGCACTGCAGGCGATCAAGAACAATCCGCGCACCGCCACCATCCCGATCATGATGTACACCTCCCAGGAGGGCGAGCTGTACGTCGGCCAGGCGCGCGCGCTCGGCGCCGTGGGCGTGTTGCCCAAGCTCGTCAAGCCGGTGGACGTGTCGAAGATTCTCTACCAGCTGCACCTGCTGCCGGAGCGGCGCGACTCGACGCCGCCGGCATTCGTGGCAGTGAATGCGCCGACGCCGGAGCGCAAGGAAAAGCCGGCGGCCGAGCCGGCGCCCCTACTGCCGGCCGACTGGAACGCACAGCTCGAAGCGGCGCTGCGCAATCACGACGCGGAGCTGCGCCGGTTCATGATGGCGACCTTGGATTCCTACGCCGACCGTATCACCGGCGACATGCGCAATACCCTGGAGGATGCAGCGGCACTGCAAAGTAAAGCACCGCCATCCCGCCGTGCCGTCCCTTACTGGTGGACGGCGGCAGTCCTCGCCTCATTGCTCGGCTGCGCGGTGCTGGCCGGCTTGTACCTGCGCGCGCTCGACACGGGGCGGCGTCTCATGGCGGACACCACGCGCCTCAAGCAGGCGAATGCGCAGCTCACGCTCGCGGTGCAGCGCCTGACCGAGGCCCAGGCGGCCGAAGAGAAAGCGCGGATCAACGAGTCGGCAGCGGCCGCGCTCGCCGCCGGCGTGCCCGCCACCGTTGCCAATGCCGCGGGCGGCGAATCGCGCGTCGAGCCGGTGCCCTATGGCGAGCCACTCCTCGCGTTGGGGCGGGTGGATGCGTTGCGCGACTATCTCGCCTCGCTCGAGCAGCAAGCGTTCCGGGGAACCGTGCGGGTCAGCGCCTACCGCGGACGATTCTGCCTCGCCGGAAATGCCACCGAAGGCTATACGCTGGCGCCGCCGGAGCTCCCCGTCGCGAAATGCGACCTGATGGGCAACCCGTTCGACCAGGCCCTGAGCCCGGCCCAGCGCCAGTCGCTCGCGTTCGCGAACCTGGCCTCGAGCGTGCGCGTGCGCACCAGCGGCGCGATCAGCGTCGCGGTCAGCGACGATCCCGGGGATGCCCGCGTGCTGGTCCCGTACCCCGTCGGCGCGCAGGGCGTGACGGCGGGTCAATGGAATGAAATCGCGATGCGTAACAATCGCGTCGAGTTCAGCGCCGCGGCTGCGGCAGCGAGTCCATGACGGACTTCACGCCACCATCCTGGCTGCGCAACGCCCACGTCCAGTCGATTCTTCCGAGCCTCCCGCTGCGCCGTGCGGCGGTGGAGCGACGCGCGGCTCCACTGCTCGAGAGCAGTGTCGAGCGGGTGCTCGATTGCGGCGACGGTGTGCGGCTGCTCGCGTTGCACTCGACGCAGGAGCAGCTCGGCCGCGCCCCCGCCGAGCAACTGGTGGTCCTGCACCACGGCTGGGAAGGGAGCGCCGAGTCGCTCTACGTTCTTGCCCTCGGCCAGTTCCTGTTCGAGCACGGCTATGACGTGCTGCGCCTCAACCTGCGTGATCACGGCCCCACCCATCATCTCAATCGTGAGCTGTTTCATTCTTGCCGCATCCAGGAGGTGACCGGCGCGATCCAGTGCGTTCAGTCGCTCCATCCGCGCCAGGAATTGAACCTCGTCGGCTTCTCACTCGGCGGAAACTTCGCGCTGCGCGTCGGCGCCCGCGCCCGCCAGGCGGGGCTCAAGCTGCGTCGCATCGTCGCGATCTCGCCGGTGCTCGACCCGGAGGCGACGCTCGCGGCGCTGGAAAACGGCTCGGCGATCTACCGTAAATATTTCATCTGGAAATGGACGCGCTCGCTCCTCAAGAAGCAGCTCGCCTGGCCGGACCTCTACGACTTCGAGGAGCTGCTGCGCGATCGCACGCTGACCGCCATGACGGACTACCTCGTGCGCCACCACAGCGAATTCCCCGACCTGCACAGCTACCTGCGCGGCTACGCACTGGTGCACGGGGTCCTGGAATCGCTCGAGGCGCCGAGCCGCATCATCAGTGCGCAGGACGATCCGATGATTCCGTCGCGGGACCTCGGGCGTCTGCCGCGGCTCGCCAACCTGCGAGTCACTCCCACGCGGTTTGGCGGGCACTGCGGGTTCATGCAGAGCCTGCGCGGCCAAAGCTGGATCGCCGGCGAGGTGCTCAGCGAGCTGCGCGCTTCATCTCCTTGAGCCAGGCGAAGAAGCGCTCGAGCAGGCTGGCATCTGCGGTCGGCGCAAAGAGGCGGACGTTGGCCGTGCTGCCCCAGTCAGCAGGCTGCCCGGCCACGAGGAAACCGAGGCCGCGCGCGGTCGCTTCCAGGTCCGCGTGACGGTGCACCGGCAGCGACAGGAGGTCCGCGAGGCGCTGGCATAGCCAATCGCTCGCGGCGTAGCCGCCGGTCACGACGATGCGCTCGAGCTTCACACCCGCGTGCTGCATCTCGTCGAGATTGACGCGCACCAGGAAGAGAATGCTCTCCAGCAGCGCCACGAAGCGCTCCTGCGCCGATCCGTCGCCCACAAAGCGCGACGCGAAATCCGCGATCCAGAACGGCGAGCCGAGCCCCGAGATGCCGTTCAGGAACAGAGGCGGCCTGAGCTCGCGACCCATCTCGTGCGTCAGGGCGGCGAACATGCGCCGCGTATCGAGGCCTTCCGTCTCGGCAAGCCAGTCGAGCGCGCTGCCGGCGCCGTTGATCGTGCCCTCGAGCGCGTAGAGCACGCGCTGCTCGTCCGACCAGATCACGCTCGTGAGCAAAGGCGGCGCGATGGTCGGCTGGGGCAGCGGCGCCTGGATGAATGCGCCGGTACCGATGTTCACGTATGCCGCATCGATGCGCGTCGGGCCGAACGCGAAGGGCACGGTGGACTGATCCCCGGTGCAGACCTCGAGCGGCACGGCACGGCGATTGATGTCGAGCGTTCCGAATCGGTGATGCGTTCCGACCGGGGCGGGCAGCGCGGTGGCGTCGAGGCCGAACAATTCCAGGAGCGGTGCCGACCAGTCGCGCCGCGCCGGGTCGTAGAGCTGGGTGCGCGAGGCGTTGGCGGGATCGACGACGATCGGCCGCTCGGCGAGCAGGCGGTAGAGGAGGAAACTCGACAACGGTCCGAAGGCGAGCCGGCCGGCGCCCGCGGCCTCGCGCACCGCCGGCAGGTTGTCGAGGCACCAGCGCAACTTGCTCGCGCCATAGTGCGCCGACAGCACCAGACCCGTGCGTGCATGGATGTCCGCGGCGTGCACGATAAACTCTGCAACCAGCGCTGCGTTGCGCCGGTCCTGCCACGAAATCACCGGCGAGAGCGCTGCGCCGCTCACCCGGTCCCAGCACACGATGCTGGAGCGTTGCGTTGCAAGACCGGCGGCGACGATGGCGGCGGAGGCCGGCACGCGCCGGCTGGCATCCTCGATCGCGCTGAGGAGCGACTCGCAGACCTGGTCCGCGTCGTGCTCGACGCGATCGGCCGCCGGCCGGAGCGTGGCGATCGGTGCATAGCACTGCGCCAGCACGTCACCTGCGGCATCGAAGATAATCGCGCGGCTGGCATGGCCGCCCTGGTCCAGCGCCAGGTACAGACGCTCGTTCACGCCGCGAGTTTAGAAGAAACCGCCACCGCTGAACCACGACGGTGGTTCGCGGTCGTAGCCCGCATGCATTGCTTTCGAGGGCAACAACGCCATGGCTGCTCCCGATAAGGTCTATCCCGGCGCCATTGGGCTGCTCTGGCTGGCGTGGCTCGTGTACTGGAGGATCTCCGCGGCCAACACCAAGGCCACGGAACAGGAGGAGTCCGGGCTGTCGCGCGCCTCGCACATCATCCCGGTCCTCATCGGCGGCCTGTTGATCGGAATCCGCGACATCCCGCCCGCCTGGCTGCACGCGCGCCTGGTGCCCGACCCGTCGCCGCTCTACCTCATCGGCATCGTTCTCGTCGTGGCGGGGCTCGGCTTCGCTGTCTGGGCGCGCGTGCACCTGGGCGGCAACTGGAGCGCCGTGGTCACGCTCAAGGAAGGGCATTCGCTGGTGCGCACCGGCCCGTACGGCCTGGTGCGCCATCCCATCTATACCGGGCTCCTGATCGCGCTGCTCGGCACGGCACTCTCACGCAACGACTGGTGTGCGCTGCTCGGGTTCGCGATCATCACCGCGGCCCTCATCCGCAAGCTTTCGATCGAAGAGCGCTGGATGATGAACGCCTTCAAGGACGAATACGCCGAGTACAAGTCGCGCGTCGCTGCACTGATCCCGTTCGTGTTCTGACCTGCGGGTGTCTCCACGAGGCAACGCAATTGGCCGGAACATGCCTGCATCCCCGGGTTCTCACCTCGGGCATGCATCAGATGCAGGGATGGCTTGAGCGATCACTGTTCTTTTGCGGCGAGCCTGGCGGGCCCGCGCTGTCAGACTTTTCCGACGAACCCCGAACGCATCAAGGAGATGTGGACATGAAAGGAATCCTTACCCTCACGTGTGCCGCGTTGCTGTCGACCGCAGCCTTCGCGCAGACATCGCCCTCGGGCTCCGGCTCGGTTTTCGACCAGTTCGACACCGACCACAACGGCAACATCAGCCAGGCCGAGGCCAACGTGAACTCAACGGTGATGGCGAACTTCAGCACCGCCGACACCGATCACGACGGTCAGTTGAGCAAGTCCGAGTTCGACGCGGCGTTCAGGCCGGCGAACGCGCCGTCGGAGCAGCCGAAGTCCGATACGCAATCGACGACGCCGAGCAGTCAGCCCTCGACCATGCCAGGCGACATGCCGAAGGATCAGCCGACGACTCCGCCGCCGAGCTCGCAGCCGCCTGAAGAGGCGCCCCCGAGCACGCAGCCCCCTCAGCAATAACCACCCGCCTCAAAGGGTCACTGGCCGGCTGGCATGTAGGGCGACTGAACCTGCTGCCAGCCGGCGCCCAGTGCCTTGTACACAGCCACCAACGACGTCGCCGAATCTGCGCGACTCTGCGCCAGCAGGTCCTCCGCTTCCAGCTGGGTACGCTCGGCATCGAGCACCTGCAGGAAGTCCGAAACTCCTTCCTCGTAACGCAGGCGCGCGAGCTTGGTTGCGACGGTGCTGGCTTCAGCTGCATCGCCGAGCGCGGCCTCGCGAGCGCGCGCCGTCGAGTGATTGACGAGCGCGCCCTCGGTGTCCTCGAGCGCGAGCAGCACCGTCTGCTCGTACTTGGCCAATGCACCCTGGGCGCCCGAACGTGCGCCACTGATGCGCGCCTTGACGTGCCCGATGTCGAAGATGCCCCAGGAGATCGACGGCCCGTAGTGGTAGATCTCGGCATCGGCGTCGCCGATCGCGCCGCTGCTCAGCCCGTTGTAGCCGAAGCGCCCGGTCAGGGACACGTGCGGAAACAGGTCGGCAACCGCGACGCCGACGAGGGCGGTAGAGGATGCGAGATCGCGCTCGGCGCGTCGCACATCGGGCCGCCGGCGCAGCCAGTCGGAGGGCTCACCGACCGGCGTGAACTCGGGCTCGTCGGGCAGGGGTCGCGGCTCGAGGCGCTCGTCGGTCGTGCCCGGCTCGCGCGCTGTGAGCACGGCGAGCCGGTACTTGGCACGCGCGATAGCGGCCTCGAGCTGCGGAAGCGTCGCGAGGGTCGTCGAGAGCTGTGCCTTGGCGCGCGCGACGTCGAGATCGGTGCCACGCCCGGCATCGAGACGCTGCTGCGTGAGATCGAGCGAGTCGCGTTGCACGTCGGCGTTGCGCTGCGCGACTTCGTAACGGCTCTGCAGGCCGCGCAGTTCGAAGTAGTTGCGTGCCACTTCGCTCGTCACGGTGACGAAGGTGTCATCGAGGGAGGCGAGCGCACTACCGACCGCCGCGTTGCTCGCTTCGTAACCTCGGCGCACACCACCGAAGATATCGAGCTCCCAGCTGGCATCGAAGCCGGCTTCGTAGTAATCGAAGCGCCGCTGGTTGTCCGGCACGTTCGGCAGGTCCGTCGGGCTCACGCGCGTCTTCGCCGAGAGACCGTTCGCGTTGACGACCGGTGCGAAGTCGGACGCGGCGCCCAGGCGCAGCGCCCGCGCTTCGTTCAAGCGTGCTGCGGCGATGCGCAGGTCGTGATTGGCACCGAGCGCATCTTCGATGAGGCTGGTGAGAGCATCATCGTTGAACACGGTCCAGAACTGCGGCACGACCTCGTCGGCACGGTAGGCAGTGCTGTTCGCGCCCGCGAATCGATCGGGCACCTTGGTGTCCGGCACTTCGTAAGTGGGTCCCACCGCACAGGCGGTGAGAGCAGCCGAAAGAATCACTGCAAGAAGACTACGCATGCTGCTCACCACTCGTAATGACGGGCACCGGAGCCGGCTCGCGTGGCGCGCGCAGGCGCATCGCGAGGCGCTGCACGATCACGTAGAAGACCGGTGTCAGGAAGAGACCGAAGAGCGTGACGCCGAGCATGCCGGAGAACACCGCGACACCGATGGCGCGACGCATTTCCGCACCGGCCCCGGTCGCGAGCGCGAGCGGCACGACGCCCATGATGAACGCAAGTGAGGTCATCAGGATCGGGCGCAACCGCAAGCCCGCCGCCTCGATCGCCGCCGCCTCGGGCGTCAGCCCGTGGTCCTGGCGAACCTTGGCGAACTCGACGATCAGGATCGCGTTCTTGCACGCGAGCCCGATCAACACGAAGAGCGCGATCTGCGTGAAGATGTTGTTGTCGCCATGCGTCAGCCACACACCGGTGATCGCCGACAGGATGCACATCGGCACGATCAGGATGATCGCGAGCGGCAACGACCAGCTCTCGTACAAAGCCGCGAGCACCAGGAACACGAACAGCACGCACAGGGGGAACACCAGGAGCGCGGTGTTGCCGGACGTGATCTCCTGGTAGGTGAGGTCCGTCCACTCGAATTTGACGCCATTCGGCAGCGTCTCGTTCAGGATGCGCGAGATCTCCTTGAGCGCCTGTCCGCTGCTCACTCCGGGCGCTGGGCCGCCGTTGAGGTCCGCCGACAGGTAGCCGTTGTAGCGCAGGACACGATCGGGCCCATTCGTCTGGCTGATCGTCACGAGTGAGCCGAGCGGCACCATCTCGCCCTGGGCATTGCGCGTCTTGAGCAGGCGAATGTCCTCGGGCCGCGCGCGGTATTGCGCATCGGCTTGCGCGATCACCTGGTAGGTGCGCCCGAAACGGTTGAAGTCATTGACGTAGAGCGACCCCAGGTACACCTGCATGGCTTCGAAGATGTCGGTGATCGCCACGCCCTGTTCCTTGGCGCGCACGCGATCGACGTCCGCAGTGATCTGCGGCACGTTGATCGTGTAGCTCGAGAACACGCCGGCGAGCTTCGGGTCCTTGTACACCTCGCCGAGGGCGGCCTGCAGCGCGCCGTAGAGCTCGTCGTAGCCGAGGTTCGCACGGTCTTCGATCTGCAACGCGAAGCCGCCGAGGTTGCCGAGTCCGTTCACCGGGGGCGGCGGGAACACGCCGATGTAAGCGTCCTGGATGGCAGAGAGCTGCTGGTTGAGCTGCTGCGCGATCGCGGGCCCGCTCAGCGCCTTGCCCTTGCGTTCATCGAACGGCTTCAGGCGGAAGAACACGATGCCGGCGTTCGAGTTGTTGGTGAAGCCCTTGATCGAAAAGCCGGGGAATGCGACGGCACCATCGACGCCGGGGTTCTTGAGCCCGATATCCGACATGCGGCGGATCACTTCCTCGGTGCGATCGAGCGAGGCCGCATCCGGCAACTGCGCGAACGCGATCAGGTAGAGCTTGTCCTGCGTCGGGATGAAGCCGGGCGGGACCAGGCGGAACATGAGGAACGTGAGTCCGATCAGCACCGCGTAGACCACGGCTGCCGCGCCTTTGCGACCGATGACGCCTTTCACGCCGGTCGCGTAGCGGCTCGACTCGCGGTGAAAGAACCGGTTGAACGGGCGGAACACCCAGCCGAAGAGCCGGTCGATGACGCGTGTGGCGACGTCCGGCGCCGCACCTTGCGGCTTGAGCAGCACTGCGCACAGAGCCGGGCTCAACGTGAGCGAGTTGAACGCCGAGATCACCGTCGAGATCGCGATGGTGAGCGCGAACTGCTTGTAGAACTGCCCGGTGAGGCCCGAAATGAACGCGATGGGCACGAACACGGCGCAGAGCACCAGCGCAATCGCGATGATCGGTCCGCTCACTTCTTCCATCGCGCGATAGGCGGCATCGCGCGGGCTCAGGCCGCGTTCGATGTTGCGCTCGACGTTTTCCACCACGACGATCGCATCGTCGACCACGATGCCGATGGCGAGCACCAGGCCGAAGAGCGACAGATTGTTGATCGAGAACCCGAACAGCAGCATCAACCCGAAGGTGCCGACGATCGAGATCGGCACCGCGAGCAGCGGGATGATCGAGGCGCGCCAGGTCTGCAGGAACAGCACCACCACGATGACGACCAGCGCGATCGCCTCGAGCAGCGTCTCGAGCACCGCGACGATCGACTGGCGCACGAACACGGTCGTGTCGTAGACGATCTGGTAGTCGAGCCCTTCCGGGAAATTCGGCTTGATCTCCTCCATCGTCTTGCGCACGTTGTCGGAGAGATCGAGCGCGTTGGCGCCCGGCTTGAGCGCGATCGGCAGCGCCACGGCCGGCTTGTTATTCAGCAGGCTGCGCAACGAATAGGTGCCCGCGCCGAGTTCCAGGCGTGCCACATCGCGCAGGCGTGTGACCGAGCCATCGGGCGAGGACTTGATGATGATGTTGCCGAATTCCTCTTCGGTGACGAGCCGTCCGGTGGTGTTGACACTCAGTTGGTACTCCACCCCGGGCGGCGCGGGTTGCGCGCCGATCACGCCAGCGGCGACCTGCACGTTCTGTTCGCGAATCGCCCTCACGACATCGCCGGCAGTGAGATCGCGCGAAGCCACCTTCTGCGGATCGAGCCAGACGCGCATCGAGTAGTCGCCGGCGCCGACCACGCGCACTTCGCCCATGCCCTCGAGCCGCGCGAGCTGGTCGCGGACCTGGAGCACTGCGTAGTTGCGCAGGTACACCATGTCGTAGCGGTTGTCGGGCGAGTAGAGGTGCACGACCATCAGGAGGTCGGGCGAGCTCTTCACCGTGGTCACGCCGAAGCGGCGCACGTCCTCGGGCAGTCGCGGCAGCGCCTGCGACACGCGGTTCTGCACTTGCACCTGCGCGTTGTCGATGTCGGTGCCGACCTTGAACGTGACCGTGAGCGTCATCACGCCGTCGGTGTTCGACTGCGAGGACATGTAGAGCATGTTCTCGACGCCGTTGATCTCCTGCTCGAGCGGCGCGGCGACCGTTTCTGCGATGACCTTGGGGTTCGCGCCCGGGTACTGCGCACGCACCACCACCGAAGGCGGCACGACTTCCGGGTACTGGCTGACCGGGAGCTTCCAGACCGCGATGGCGCCGGTGATGAAGACGATCGCCGAGAGGACCGCCGCGAAGATCGGCCGGTCGATGAAGAATTGTGCGAATTTCATAGGCGTTTACGCGTTTCGGTGTTCTGTGAGACCTGCGTCGTGCCGCCGACTTCCGGCAAGCGAGCGGAGGCGGGGACGTCCTGGTCCATCGGCACGGTTTGCGGGGCGACCGGCATGCCGGGTCGCACGTGTTGCACGCCGTTCACGACGATGGTTTCTCCGGGCTGCAGCCCGTTGAGCACCACGCGCAATCCCTGCACGACGCGGCCGATCTTCACGGGCCGGTAGCTGAGGGTGTTGTCCGCGCCGACCACCAGCACGAACTTCTGGCTCTGGTCAGTGCCGACCGCTCGGTCGCTGATCAGGACGGCGTCGTACTGCCCACTGCCGAGCAGCTTGATGCGCGCGAAGAGCCCCGGCGTGAACAAGCCGTCGGGGTTGTGGAAGATCGCGCGGCCACGGATCGTCCCGGTCGCCGGGTCGAGCTGGTTGTCGACGAAGGTCATGTAGCCCGGGTGCGGGAAGCCCTCCTCGTTGGCGAGGCCCATCCACACCGGGTTCGGCTCATCGCGCGAGCTGGCGCGCTCGCCGTGCTTCGACATCGAGATGTACTTCAGATACACCTGCTCATCGCCGGTGAACTCGACGTACACCGGGTCGACGGAGACCACCGTGGTGAGCAGGGTCGCGCGCTCACCACTGCCGACGAGATTGCCGGGTGTCACTTCGGCCTTGCTGACGCGCCCGCTGATCGGGGAGACGACCTGGGTGAACTCGAGGTTGAGGCGCGCGACCTCGACCGCCGCGGCCGCCGCCTCGACTCCGGCGCTCGTCTCATGCGCGCGATTCACGCGCTCGTCGTATTCCTCCTGCGAGATGGCGCGCGCTGCGAGCAGCCGCTCACCGCGCGCGACTTCGTTGCGCGCCAGGTTGGCGCGCGTGCGCGCGGCCGAGGCGTCCGCCTGCGCCTTCGCGAACTCCGCGCGATACGGGCGCGGATCGATGACGAACAGCAGGTCGCCTTTCTTGACCAGGCCGCCTTCCGTGAACGCGACGCGCTCGATGTAGCCCGACACACGTGGCCGGATCTCGACCGAGTCGATCGCGTGGATGCGGCCGGTGAACTCGTCCCAGTCGTTCACCTTGCGCTCGAGCACCTTGGCGACGCTTACCTGCGGCGCCTGTGGAGCGGGGGCCGCCTGCGGCGCGCAGCCCGCCATCAGCATCGCGATGACGATGAGCCCGGCCGGAAGGAAAAACGTGGCGAAACGGGCCGCGTTCCGCGCAATGGTCGTGGTGTTTGCAAGCATGTTGAGTATCCCGTTTGGCAGCGGCCGTCCCGGTGGCCGCTATGGGATGCGCAGATTAGGGATCGAGCCGCGACTGAAAAAGCCGTTGACTCGAACTTCACTCTTGCCCGTGAATCAGGAATCGCGGTGCAGCTAAGTCCGCTGGCCGGCTGGAATTACCGGCGCTGACTGTCGGGAAACAGCGTCACCAGGAAGTCCAGGAAGGCCTGCACCTTGGGGGTCGGATGGCGATCTTTCACGAACAAAGCCGAGACCGGGCGCTCGAGTGCATAACGCCATTCGGGCAGCACGCGCACCAGCAATCCCGCCGCCACGGGCCGTTCCGCCATGAACCCCATGACCGGTGCAATCCCGGCGCCGGAGATCGCGGTCTCGAGGAGCGCCTCGGGGCTATCGACGAGGATGCGGCCGGTGACCGCGACCTGTTTCACCACGCCATTGCGAGACAAGGCCCACTCGATCACGCGCCCGGTGTTCGGATTGAAGAAGCGGATGCAGTCGTGCTCCTTGAGATCGTCAGGATCCTGCGGCGGCCCACGCCGCGCGAGGTAGTCGGGCGATGCGACGGCCACGACGTCCGGATTCCAGAGCCGCCGCGCCACCAGGCGCGAGTCGGTGAGCTCGCCCACCCGCACGCAGATATCGATGGCGTCGTTCACCATGTCCGAGAGCCGGTCGGAAAAGCTCAGCTGCAGGGTGACGTCGGGGTACTGGGCGAGGAAACGCGGCAGCGCCGGGATCACATATTCCCGGGCGAGTGTCAGCGGCATGTCAACGCGCAGTCGGCCGCGCGGCCGCTGGCGCGTCTCGACCACTTCAGCTTCGGCATCCTGCAACTGGGTTACCAGCGCCTGGCAGCGTGCGTAGAATGCAGTCCCCACATCGGTCGGACTCAAGGAGCGGGTCGTGCGGTTGAGCAGGCGCATGCCGAGGCGCTCTTCCAGGCGCGACACGGACTTGCTGACGGCTGAGGGCGTAACACCAAGCTGGTTGGCGGCCGCGACGAAGCTGCCGGAAGCCACGACGCGCACGAAGGTCACGATGTCGCCCAGGTTGTCCACGAACTGCTCGCCTCCTTGGGCGGATTATTGATGAGTGGGTGTCATCAGTGAAGTTCGATCGCACTTGTTTATCGCCGCCGCGGGTGCATTTAGGCTTCTCGCCCAGAATGGTCAGGAGTGAAAATCGATGTGGCTGGTGACGCACGCGAGCGGAACCATCGGACGAGCGGTGGTCGCCGCGGCAAAGGGACGCGGTCAGCGCCTGCGGCTGATGGTCCGCGATCCTTCCCAGGTTCCAGCCGAATTTTCCCGTGAGGATGTCGTCGTCGGGAGCTTCACCGACCCGGTCTCGCTCGCCAATGCAATGAACGGCGTCGAGGGCGTCGTGCTCGTCGCACCGCTGGCTCCCGAGACCCCCGATTGGCACTCAGCTGTCGCAGCGGCAGCGCACGCCGCGAACGTTTCGAAAGTTCTCCAGGTGAGCGCGCTCGGCGCGGACCCGAAGTCGCGCCTGCGCCTGTTGCGCTGGCATGGAGAGGCGGAGACGCGCGTGGCGGCGGCCGGCATCAAGCCGATCGTGCTGCGCCCCGCGCTCTGCATGCAGGTGCTGTTGAAGCAGGCGGTGCAGATTTCCTGTCGCGGCCAGATCGAGGCGCCCGCGCGCGGCGGCCGCTGGCCGCTGGTGGATGCGCGCGATGTCGCCGATGTTGCGCTCCATGTGATGGAGCACGGCTCGAAGGATCGCGTGCTGGAGCTGACCGGTCCTGAGGCGCTCGACTACTTCGCGATCGCGCAGCAGTGCTCGGACGCCCTGCAACGTCACATCACCTACGTGGATGTCTGCAGCCCGCGTGCCCGTGGCACGCTCGAAGCGCGCCGCCTGTCGCCGCGCCTGATCGAAGCACTCCTCGAATACTGGGACTACGCGGCAGCCGGTGCGCTGCCGATGGAAGTCACCGACACGATTCCCCGTCTCCTCGGCCGACCGGCCCGCACCCTCGGCGATTTCCTGCACGATGCCTTGCCGGAGTTTCGGCAGGCCTCCGGGCAGTAAGAGCAGTCCGGTTGGGTCGTC
>Ga0126377_10002047_pt1 | contig 13659 bp, 12 predicted proteins | sample PanSoiMetPlot_22_FD_92647 | JGI IMG/M metagenome (GOLD analysis project Ga0126377, IMG submission 92647) | Tropical forest soil microbial communities from Panama - MetaG Plot_22 | ecosystem: Environmental > Terrestrial > Soil > Tropical forest > Bulk soil | place: Panama | collected 2016-02-17
ACGAACTCGTCCGGCACAAATCGCATCGCCTCGTGAATCTGCTCTCTGGTCGCGGGCCAGCCGAGAATGGATTGCACTTTCCTGACGATCTCTTCGCTGACGCCGGAGGCTTTGGCGATGTGCGGCTGCTGGGCCAGGTATTGCGTGAGCAACTCTTTCGCCGCCTCGATGGCTTTCTTCCGGTCGTGATCCACCGAACAAACGATCAACTGCGGGCGGTCGATATCGTCGAGCGCGCGCCCAGCTCTCTTCGCGCCCGACTCCAGCAATTCCATCGCGCGGTCGTTGTACTCGGGCGGCACGCAGTAATTCAACACTACGCCGTCGGCGATCTCGCCGGTCAACTCCATCATCTTGTCGCCGGTCGCGCCAATGTAGATTGGCACATTGCGCGGCTCGCGGCGGCCGTGAACGACATCGAGCTCGATGCCGGTGACGTTATGGAATTCGCCGTGGAAGGTGACGTTCTCCATCCGCAGCAATCGGCGCAACACTTCAACCGTTTCACGCATGGCGAGCAGCGGCTTGCGCCGCTCGACGCCGACGTTTTTGGCCAGCGGGTCCCACCAGGCGCCGACGCCGCAGATCATCCGGTTGGGCGCCAGGTCATCGAGCGTCAGCCACGTCGCGGCGAGCAACCCGATGTTGCGCGTCCAGTTGTTGATCACACCCGCTCCGATCTTGATCCGGGTGGTCGTCGCGGCGAACGCCGCCATCGGCACAATCGCGTCGCGCACCAATCGGCTTTCCGCCTGCCACACGGCTTCAAAGCCCTTGCTCTCGGCGTATTGAACGTATTTGATTCCGTCCTGTAAGGAATGCGCGTCTTGCAGATAAAGCGCTACTCGTTCGACTGGCATGCTTCTTGTCTCCTTCATAAAGTTTGAGTCGCGGCTTGAGCAGCGCCCGGGTCTCTTGAATGCGTATTATCGTTGAATTTGCGAACGGAATTCTCGTAGCAGCGGAGAACAATGTAGAGCTTTGCCATCTTGTATATAACTCTTGTTCTTCATATTGAATGCGCATTCGACTCTCACAGGCCAAGGAAAAGATCAGTCGAGACGTGGAAGAATTCGGCTAACGCCTTCGCCTGTATCTTGCTGATGGGGCGCAGGCCGTTGATGGCTTCCGACGCCCTACCGCTTGATCCGAACAGATGCAGGATGTCCTTCTGCTTCAGACCGCGCGCCTCCATCAAATGTTGCAATATTTCATATGGGGCCGCCGGCTCAATCGGATAATGTTCATCCTCGTACTTCTCAACCAGCGTAGATAGAAGATCGAGCAGACTCTCCTCTTCAGCCGAAATGCGGTCGCCTTTCTTAAGGAGCTTTTCGATCTGCTCAATTGCGCGGTCGTATTCTTCTTCGGTACGAATCACGGTTGGAATAGATTCAGCCAGCAATTCTCCGTATTTTCGTTTGTTGAAGCGGCGGGTTCGAGTTCCGCCCTCAGCCTTAGCAATCATCTTTCCACTTGCCTTTATCATAGTCCTTGTGAGTAAGGACTTGAATCACGTAAATCCTCTGATACTGATATCTGATCTTCGCAATCAGCCGGTATTTATTTCCGCCGATATTGAACACTGTACAATCACCTACAGGATCAGCCTGCGGATAAACTTCCTGTACTTCGTCCAAATTCCTCCAACGCGCCTTCCTACAAGTATTGTACCAACTTTTCAAAGGCGCTTTTGAATCCGGATGCGCCTGCAAAAACTCTTCGATCCTCTTTCGACTGATTACATTCATCCCCGCCTCAGATACGCGCCCGCCGCCATTCTCCCAAATGGGGAGATTTTGTCAAGAGGGTTAACCGGCAAGCCGATCCCAGGCTCTCTTCGCCAGCTCACGGCTTCTGGCCGTAATATCCGCCTCGTCGAGAAAGAGCAATCGCCGGTCTTTCATCAACACCTTGCCCGCGCAGATTGTCGTCGTCACCATCGAATTCTCGAAGCCGAAGAGGATGTGCCAGGGCAGGTTGTCAACGGTCATGGGCGTGGTCGGGTGATAGTCAATAAAGATGATGTCCGCGAACGCTCCCGGGGCTAACACGCCTATGGGCGCTTGTGGGAAAAACACGCCCGCGAGCGCGGCGTTATTGGCGACGGCAATTTCGGCCACGGTCGAGCCGCTCATCCGGCGCGGGTCGCGGCGCGCGGCCTTGTGGTGTAGATAGGCCGCCTTCCATTCGTCCCACATCGCGTTTGAAAAACCGTCATTACCGAGGCCGACCTTCACGCCGATTCGCAGCAAACCTTCGACATCCGCCGCGCCCACGGCGTTGTTCATGTTCGAGCGCGGTTGATGCGTCACCCAGGTTCCGGTCTCGTGTAGCAATTCCGCCTCGCGCAGATCGATGTGAACTGCGTGCGCGACGACGGAGCGCGGGCCGAGAACGCCGAATTTATGCAGCCGATCAATAACGCGCGAGCCGCTTTTCTTCAGGCTATCGTTCTGGTCCGCTTCGCTCTCGGCCGCGTGGATGTGGAATCCGCCGTCATAAACGTCCTGGCATGCTTCGAGTGTCGCGTCTGAGAGCGTGAGCGAGGCGTGCAGGCCAAAAGTGGCGGCGATGTGAGATCGGGGATTCGAGTTTTGAGATTCGATGAAGCGGAGATTTTCAGCGATACCGGCTTTCGACTTTTCGGGGCCGTCGCGATCGGTGACTTCGTAGCAGAGGCAGGCGCGCAGACCCGCTTCTTCGACTGCCCCGGCGATCACACCCAGCGAGCCTTCGATCGCGTTGGGCGAGGCGTGGTGGTCGATAAGCGTGGTCGTTCCGTGCTTGATCGCGTCAACCAAACAAACGAGCGAGGAGTAACGAACATCGTCGAGAGTGAGAGCCTTGTCGAGCCTCCACCACAATCGCTCAAGAATTTCAGGAAAGTCTTTGGGCGGATCGCCCGGGATCGCCATTCCGCGCGCAAAAGCGCCGTAAAAATGCGTATGCGCGCAGATATTGCCCGGCGCCACGTATTGCCCACGCGCGTCAAGCTCCGCGGCGTGCGGATACTTTTTACGCAAATCGGACGATGGGCCGAGATCGCCGATCAGGGCGCCTTCGATGTAAAGGGCGTGGTTCTCAAGAATTCGACCTGGCGCGCCCCACGTGATGAGCCTGGCGTTGGTTATGAGCATATTCGAGACCCCGCGGAAGGCGCCAGCTGTCTGTAACAAACCAAGAGCTTCATTTTCCATTTTCCAAATTACGCTCGCCATTCGTCATTGAGAGAAAGGTCCCAGGCCAATGACGAATGGCGAGCGTAATTTGGAAAATGGAAAATGAAGCTCTCAGTTCACTCCGTCAACTATGGGCTGCCATTACCGTCTGACTTCGAAGTCAGCGCGGCAACCCCGGTCTACCCAAACGCCGGCGTTGTCGCGTCCCCAGGTACGACCGAAGATGCAGGGCGAGTCGCTTTTCTGGCGCACCAGACGCACTGATCCGCGCGCTCCTTCAGAGCAATAATGGCGTCTCCCGTCACCGGATTCGCAATAGAAGGTTTGAACGTAACGGTCGCGGCCACGGTCGCGATCATAGTCACGGTCGCGGCCACGGTCACGGTCACGGTCACGATCATAATCGCGGTCACGGCCGTAATCGCGATTACGTTCGCCGGTCACAAAATCGGCGCGGCAGCCTCGGTCCACCCAGATGCTACGCCGGTCGAAGCCCCAGGTCCGCCCCGCGATACAGGGCGAGTCGCTTTTCTGGCGCACCAGGCGGACTCCACCACGCGTGTCGGCCGAGCAAAAATTACGCCGCCCGTTATCCGAAGCGCAATACACCTCATCACCACGTTGGGGAGTCGCATGTGAAAGGCTACCGCCAACAAAACCAACCGCCAGCAAGGCTGCGACCATGCGAGTCGCATTGCGGGCGAGTTTCCCAAGCTTAAAGTTATTCAAGGTCATAAATCTCCTTTATCCTGTCAGAGTAGTATTCACTCTGGGGGTTATGGGCTAGAGAATATGCTCTGACGGGATATTCTTCAACCCGCCCGCTCCGGCGCGCGTCGAGCGGTCGCCGGGCTCGAAGGAGATTCATAAAACTGACTCGGCAGATCTCTGTAAATCCAGGGCCGCCTCGCGCAAAAATTGATAATATTCATCGGATTCGCGCGAGTCTTCCTCAGGCGCCCAGGGGGCGAAATCCTTATCCTCCGCCTGGACATAGCCGCCCGCGGGCTGCCCCTTCACTTCATAGATCACGGCGTCTTCCAGCGCGACGAGGCTGTGCCAGACGCCTGGCGGGATTTCCATCCCCAAACAAGCGCCTTCCACGGATAAGACCCTGCTCCGCTCGAAATCGATCTCGCCCGTGTCAGTAAAGATTAAAAGCGCGAGTTTTCCGCGCAAAATGACGAAGCCTTCTCCCTTGTGCCTGTCTTCGTGGCGATGAGGCCGGACGTAGGTTCCGACTGAAAGGGCGTTGAGCATTCGGTGCGCGTGCTCCCAATCGCCGTCGTGCAGACACAGAATCGCGCGGCGTCGTGATGACAACCGCGCACGCCGTAGCAGATCATCGAGCAAAGCTGAATCAATTGTTTTAACAGGTCTTCGTTCCATAACGCTCATCAAAACCGAAAAGTAGATGGCAGTCAAAGGGGGGAGTGGGGAGTGGGGAGTGGAAGATTGCGGATTGCGGATCAGTGCCGCGAGCGGTAGCGAGCGTGACTCAGTACGAGACCACGCTCGCTACCGCTCGCGGTACTGATCCGCAATCCGCAATCCGCAATCTCCCTACTCCACACTCCCGAATTTTCTGCGTCTTTACAAGGTCCCTGTGAATGTGAATCATGAGCGTGCGGCGCTGAACTTCGGTCCGAAATGGAATTCGGCATGGAAGCAAGCTCAGCTTCCGTCGGCCCGCATTGACAACCCGATACGCCGCAGGTGTTCGGGAAGCGCGGTGCGAATCCGCCGCTGCCCTCGCAACTGTAATCGGCAGCGAAATCCGCATGACAAGCCACTGTTCGTTTCTGAATGGGAAGGCGCGGAGAGTAGTAAGTCAGTGAGGCCGTAAGCCAGGAGACCGGCCTGCGAGCGTGTCCGCTTCAATCCCGCGAAGGGCGGGAGAAAGGACTATTTATGAGGCTCGCCTTTGCGCGCCGGTTTCCGTCGGCGCTCCACTTCGTTTTGCTTTTCACTCTCCTCGCGCCATTCGTTCCGGCGCAATCTTCAATCCAACTCAGCGGCCGCGTGACCGATCCCAACAACGCCGGCGTGTCAGGCGCGGCGGTGACGTTGATCGCCCGCGACAATCATTTTCGGACGACCGTAATGACCACCAGCGACGGCTCCTATCGGTTCGATCGCGTCGCGGCAGGCGATTATTTGATCGAGGCCCACGCGACCGGCTTCGCTAAAACGGTCAAAGCGCTATCGGTCAAACCGGACGGCGAAAAACTCGACATCGCGCTCGACGTTGATGGGATCAACGACAACGTGATCGTCACGGCGGCGGGCACGGCGCAATCGGTGGACGAAGTGTCGAAGGCGGTGACTGTCATCGACTCGCAACAGATCGAGTTGCGGAATGAATATTCGATTCTCGAGACGATTCGTGTCGCGCCGGGTCTGCGCGTCACGCAGCAGGGCGGGCCCGGGGCGTTCGCGCGCATACAGTTCCGCGGGCTGCGATCGTACGACACCGGCATACTGGTGGACGGGCTGCGGTTTCGCGACGCGGCGGATATACAGGGCAGCGCCAACGGCTACATCAGCGAACTTAACGTAGTGAATTGCGAGCGGGTGGAAGCGCTGCGCGGATCGGGTTCATCACTTTACGGCTCGAATGCGATTGGCGGTGTGGTCAATCTGGTGACGGATCAGGGAGGCGGGCGACTGCGCGGGCAAGCGCAGTTTGAAGGCGGGAGTCTCGGATTCTTTCGCGGGCGCGGAAATGTCGCGGGCGGCGCGCTGGACGACCGGCTCTTTTACAGCGCGGGGCTCTCGCAGTTGAACGTCGCGAACGGAGTGGACGGCGATGACCGCACGCGGCAAACGAGCCTTCAGGGGCTGCTCGGCGCCCGCTTCACGCCGAACGTCACGCTTTCGGGCCGCGTCTACGCGAACGATGCGTTCCTGGAGTTGAACGAAAGCCCGGCGAACGCCCCGGGCTTCGCCGGGCCGCCCGCAGGAACGCGCGTCCGGGCCGTCGCTCTCGATCTCGACGAACAGCGGCGCGTCGAGGCGCGCGGGATTCCGCTGACGCCGACCAATTACAACCGGGGGAACGCCAACTTCATTCCGGACCTCAACGACCCTGACAACCGCCGCAAATCCGGCTTCTTCTCCGGCGCGTTGAACTTCACGCAGCGATTGAATGACAACGCGAGTTACCGGCTGAACTATCACCGCGTCGAGGCCGATCGAAAATTTCTCGACGGGCCGCTCGGCATAGGCGCCTTCGGCGAACCACCCTTCACTTCGATCAGCGATTTCGAAAGCGACATCGTCACCTTCACTGCGCGTGTCGATCTGCGGATAGGGCGCGCGAACCTGCTCACCGCAGGTTACGAATTCGAGCGCCAGAGCTACGGTGACTTCTCCAGTGACGAAAGTCCGAACCCGCCGCGCGCCTCGCTAGACATCACGGAGCGCAGCCATTCATTCTTCGCGCAAAATCAAACGCGACTCCTGGATGATCGATTGCAACTATCGCTCGCGTTCCGCCTACAAAGTTTCGATCTGTCGGCGCCGCGCTTCGGCGGAGGCGCGCCCCGTTACACGGGCGTGACGTTCGATTCGCCGCCGCGCGCCTACACCGGCGACGGATCGGTGGCCTATTTCTTCAAAGGGACGAACACGAAACTGCGGGCGCACGTGGGCAACGGCTATCGCGCGCCTTCAATGTTCGAACGGTTCGGCGCGAGCTTCTTCTTCGGCGACTTCACCGCCTTCGGCGATCCGCGTTTGAAACCGGAGCGCTCGATTGCGGTGGACGGCGGGATAGACCAGTCGCTGCTGAGCGGACGTGTACGATTGAGCGCGACCTATTTTTACACGCGGCTGCAGAACATCATTGATTTCGGCTCTTTGCCGCCGGACGACCCATTTAACCGGCCGTTCGGCGGCTATCTGAACATCGCGGGCGGGCTGGCGCGGGGCGTCGAACTGAGCGCGCAGATAAGGGCGGCGCGTTCGACCGATCTCTTCGCCTCCTATACTTACACCAACGCCGACCAGCGAAGGCCGAACGCGGCGGGTTTTCTGACCGTGCCCGCCACGTCTGCTCACATCTTCACTCTGGTGGCCACACAGCGGTTCGGCAGGCGGTTCGACATTACATTCGACCTGTCTGCCGTCAGCGAGTACTCGCCCTCGTTCCCGTCGCCGTCTTTCAACACACTCTACATTTTCGACGGCTACGTGAAGGCCGATCTTGGCGCGGGCTACACGCTGCCGGTTAACGACCGGCATAGCATGCGTTTCTATGGCAAAGTGGAAAACGTCTTGGATCGGACCTACTTCGAGAGCGGCTTCCGCATGCCGGGAGCGGTTTTCGTGGGCGGGATGAGTTATCGATTCTGAAGACGAGGATCGAGGATTGAAGATCGAGGATCGAGGATCGCCTTGCGTGCGATGACGCGATCCTCGATCCTCTTCAGCGGTTTCCCCAGGAATAATGATGCTGCGTAAATTGATGGAATTCATACAGCCTGAAAAACGCCCGCCGCGTGAATGCGAGGCCTGCGGTGGGCATTTCGTCTGCGGAGCTTCAATCAAGGGCTGCTGGTGTTTACAGATTCGGCTCAGCCCGGAAGTCAGACAGCGACTGCGGGAGTGCTACAAGGAATGCCTGTGTCCCGATTGCTTGAGGAAATTTGCGGAAGACTCGAAGTAATTGCAGATTTATATGTTGTCGTCAGACAGCGGGACACTCTCCGCCCCGCGGCGCTCTCTACGCGCCAGCCGCTTCAGCCGCCCGAAAAGTTTCGCGAACAGATCATATATATGTTCTGACTCCTTCGTCAGCAGCGGACCGAGCACTGCCAGGATCAGCACATACAGCGCGGCGAAGGGTTGTAAAATCGGCAGCAGGTCTCCGGACTTGGCCAGGTTCGCCATAATGATCGAGAACTCACCGCGCGAGACGATCGTCAATCCAGTATTCAATGAAGCCGGCTTGGAAAGCCTGGCGCTTCGACCAGCCAACATACCGGCGGCGACATTCCCTACCAGTGTCAACAACACGGCGCCCAGCGCCGGCCACACCGCCCCGCCCAATGCGAACGGATCAATCGTCAGGCCGAAGCCGAAAAAGAAGAGCGCGCCGAAGAAGTCTCTGAACGGGACAATCATACGTTCGATCCGTTCGCTGTGCTCTGTCTCCGCCAGCACCAATCCTAGAAGTAAGGCGCCAATCGCTTCGGCCACGTGGATCGTCTCGCCGATCCCGGCCAGCAAGAATAGACAGGCGAAGATCGCCAGGAGGAATACTTCATTGGAGGGAATGTTGAAAACTCTGTTCAGCAGGGGCGTGGCTTTCCTTCCGATGAATATCAACCCCAGAATAAAAGATAAGGAGAGGGCCGCCGAGGTAAGCACCCCGCCGAGCGATGTCACGCCGCTCAGCACGATGCCTGAGACGATGGACAGATAGAATGCTAGAAAGATATCCTCGAACATGATGATGCCGAGGATCAGCTCAGTTTCCGGATTGGCGGTTCGCCGCAAGTCGAAGATAACCTTTGCGACGATGGCGCTGGAAGAGATAGTTGTAATGCCCGCGGCAATCAACACCTCCTTCAGCGGCCACCCCATCAGGTAGGCGTAGCCAAGCCCGGCGGCGAAATTGATGGCGATGTAGATCGAGCCACCCAACGCGATGGAGCGCCCCGCTCTGATCAAACGACTGACGGAAAATTCCAGCCCGAGGTAAAAGAGCAGGAAGAGAACTCCTTCTCGTCCCATGAACTCGATGAGCGGGGTGGTCTGAATGAAGCGGAAGTCGAGCGGCCCGATCTTCGGCGCATGCGGGCCCACCACCATCCCTGTCAAAATCAGAAATGGGACAACGGAGAAGCGCAACCATGACGACAACGCCGCGGCGACCGCTATCAGGGTGAGCGCCAGTCCAATTTCCAACACCAGATGATTCATTCCACCCTTCCATGAACCAGCAGGCGTTTCAGCCGGTCGATGTTCCGCCTGTCACCAGCGAGAATGAGCGTCGCCCCTTCGTTGAGCGCGGTGTCGGGCCCCGGGTTAATGCGTTTCACTCTGTCCGGCTCGATGATGGAGACGATTGAAGCTCCGGTCGCCGTGCGCACCTGAAGGTCCTGGATCGTTTTTCCGATGCACGCCGATCCGGGTTCAATCGTGTACCACTGCAGGAGGAGGTCATCGAGGACGATTTCGGCGGACGGCAGCGCCTTGGGCACATAGGTCAACCCGCCGATGATGCCGGCCACTTGCCGGGCCTCGCTGTCCGAAAGCGTCACAACCGAGGCGACCTTGTCCGGAGCCTTGCGTACAAAGTGGTAAAGCTCGCGCGTGCCGTCGTCGTGAATAATGATGGTCAGCCGGTCGCCGCTCGCCGCCTCGATCTGGAACTTGCGTCCGACTCCGGGGAGATTCGCTTCGCTAATAGTGGACATAATATTCTCTTTCGCCTCACAAAAAGGCTCATTCCCCTTTCTCTTTGAATTTGCGCTTGCAGAACTTGCAGGTGTGGAACTGACCGGACCGCTTGCGAGGATAGACGGCCCTCTTGCGGCAGTGCGGGCATACCCGCGCCGCTTTCATGACCAAAAAGGTGGTCATCGTCCAGAGTGGATTCATAGCTCCTCCATGACGGATCACATATTGCGCCCGCGATTCTATAAAGACATCCTTGGCTTAAAGCGACTGGCTCAGGCAATGCGGGGAGGAGCGCGATTCTGTAAAGGCGAAAGGAAAATAAGTGAGCGGATATCCGCGATATTGTCCGACGGCGCCTGCGCTGAATATAGATACAGTCCTGCAAACCGCTCAGGCGGAAGATATGCAGGTTGCGGAGGTGAATGCTTGGAACGCGTCGCCCCGCGAATATGAACCCGCGCCTCCAACATCGTAGATTTCCCGGGCTCTCGATGCGGAGAACTGGTCGCTTCCGTCTCCAACTCTGGCGAGCCGGAAAAGTCATTACTGACGGAGGCCGCCGTTAAAGAATAAACGCCGAGAGAAACGCTTAGGCAAAGTAACGCGCCAAGCGCATACAGCGCGTGAGAACTGAAAGGACTATTTGTGCGCGTCAATTTCATCACCGGCTCATCTTCGGTCGCATGCATAATAACTACCTGCGACTCGGTGGTCAAAGAAGTCCTGGTCGTCTAAACTCTCTACAGCAATCCCGTGCCCTGTCTGAATGAAATCACTACAAGCTTTATGGGAGAACGATGAATATCTGTATATCACTTTTACTTTGCATAAACCTCTTCTCTTTTGTCATCGCTCAGGAGAGAAAGGATGTATCAACGCTCATTCAACAAATGCAGGATCAAAACAAGCAGGTTCGCGTCGCCGCGATCAAGGAGATCAAACGGCTGGGAATCGAAGCGAAGGCCGCGATTCCTGCGCTCACGCTGATGCTGAAAGATGGAGAAGAAGATTTGAGGGAGAACGCGGCGGAGGCTTTAGGCAAAATGGGCGTGGAAGCGAAAACCGCAACCCCCGCATTAACCGAATCCCTCAAGGATCGCAACGATCGGGTCCGAAGCAACGCCGCCTACGCGCTTGGCCAGATAGGCGTCGACGCCAGGTCGGCTGCGCCGGCGTTGGGGGAATTGTTGAAAGACCAGAGCGCCTGGGCGCGCGGCAATGCCGCCTTCGCGCTAGGTAGAGTCGGCGAAGCGAAACCCTATTTACCTTCGTTGGTCGAATTGCTGAAGGACCAGAATGAAAATGTGCGGAGGGACTCCGCGGAGGCGATCGGTAGAATCAGCGCCGACGCGAAGATGGCTGTTCCGGCGCTGGTCCCCTTGATGAAGGATAAAAGCGCCCAGGTTCGAAGATACACGGCCGAGGCGCTGGGCAGAATCGGCCCCGAGGCCAAACCCGCCATACCGGAGTTGGTGACGTCTCTCCAGGACAAGGAGTTCGTTGTCCGCACCCACTCCGCTTACGCGCTCAGTAAAATCGGCCTGGAAGCGAAAGCCGCGATTCCGGTCTGGACCGCCTTGTTGAAAGACAGCAGCGAACATCTTCGCAGTTACGCCGCCGACTCGCTGGGCGACATCGGGCCGGACGCGCGAGTCGCGGCGCCAGCCCTGATTGAAGCGCTGAAGGATCAGGATAGATTCGTGCGAGTGAGCGCGTCGAAGGGGCTAGGAAAAATAGCCTCCGAAGCAGGAACGGTCGTCCCGGCATTGATCGTGACGTTGAAAGACAACGAACCTCTGGTCCGCGCGAGCGCCGCCACTGCTCTGGGCAAATTCGGCGCTGAGGCGAAAACGGCTCTTCCCGCTCTGTCCGAGGCGCAGAAGGACCCCGCGACGGTAGTAAAACTCGCGGCGGACGGCGCCGTCAGCAAAATCAGATAATCGGAAGCAATGGCCCGCTCGAGTCAGCAGATAACGATTGCGTTATAATTTATTACGGCGTAGAATTTTTTGCATGGAGAATCTGACCGACAGAGTAACAACTAAAGAGGCGGCGCGAATCCTGGGAGTTACCGACGGGCGCGTGCGTCAGATGATACTCAAGGGACAGTTGCGCGCCAAAAGATTTGGCCGCGCCCTGACACTGTCTCGTAGCGATGTCGAGTCCCTTCGAGGACGTAAGGCCGGCAGGCCGAAGAAAGGAAAATCGGCCAAGCCGGTCGCGGGGAAGAATCTCCGTAAGTCTCGGATGAAACCTCTGGATGAGATCATAGCCGAATCCAATGTCACGCCATGGACGGACGCCGATTTCGAGCGCGCGGCTGAGATCGGACGAGGTCTATTTGACGGCTTCGCGGAACGGGTCAGGAAATGGCGCGATGAGTATGAGGAATTGGAGGCCGAGAGATGGGCAAGGCTAAAGCTCTAGTCGACACAGACGTCCTCTCCTTCTTTTTCAACGACAGCCAGCTAGCCATTCCCTATCGGCAATACCTGCGAAAGCGCGCTTTGTGTATATCTTTCATGACCCGCGCTGAGATAGAGCGAGGCATGCGGCTTGACAATTGGGGAGAGAAAAAAAGAGACGAGATGACGAGTTTCCTGGCCACGAAATTTCCAGTCATTCATACCAATGATGCGATCTGCCTGAAGTGGGCGGAGATCTCATCCCTGAGAGGCCGTCCCGTGTCCCCCGCCGACGCCTGGATCGCAGCGACAGCGATTGTCTATAGAGTGCCGCTTATCACGCACAATCGAAAACATTTTGAAGGAATCGCGGGGCTGAAAGTAATCTCGGAAGGCAAGTAAGCCACTGCTTCAAGGTGGATAATGAACTGGCATTCGATGAGCAGGGACCAACGACGATGAACATTATCGCGCCAGTATGGAAACTGATATGAATAAACCTGCTGGAATTGAAAAAACCACCCGTTATCAGACCCTGTTTCCCCATGAACCACCAACAACGCAATTTCCTTCCATCTGAAATTGAGGAGTATCGTGACCTGCATTGGCGACGCGAGGAGACATTGCGGGTCGAGACCGCCGCTCAGGCGGAGGCGTTTATCGAAAGAGTTGGTTTCATCGCCTGCATGACCGATTCGCGGCGGCCCGGGCCGTCGCTATACATCGCGGTCTGCGGCCGGCGCGACGCCGTAATGCCTCACAATGTTCAGAAGGATCCCGAAAGCTCGCACACGTGGATATTGAAGGATGAAGTCGTGCGGCGCAGCAAGGTTTATTACGGAAAGCTTGCGCGCGGCAAAACCATGTTCATCGCGCCCAGGATGATTCCCTACTTCAACGCCATCTGGGGCGTCGCGAAGCGAGAAGAAAAAAAACGGCTGAGCGCGGGGGCGCAGGCGATATTGAAAGTTTTGCGTAAAGAGTGGGAGATGGCCACGTCCGATTTGCGCGACGAATCGGGAGTCAAAGATCGCAAAGCCTTCACGCGGGCTATTGATGAGTTGCAGGCGACGATGATCGTCGTTCCCAGCGAGGTCGTGTATCAACCCAAGTTCAGTTACATCTGGACGCTCGCCGAAGGGCGTTTTCCCGAACAGCTGTCGCAGAAGGTCGATCACAAAGCCGCGCTGCGCGAGATCGCCCGATGCTTTTTGGATTGCGCCGGGATGACCTATCCGGGAGAGTTGGCCAAGGTCACTGGGCTCTCGCGTCCTGAAGCAGGACTTGGGAATCAGGCGCTGGTCAGAGAGAACATGACAATCTCGCCTTCCACAGGGACATACATCAAACTGAATCTCGCGGGCGCATTAAATACGGAAGCTTAGAGTGAAGCTTCGGTCTGGCGGAATTTGCCGTCGTACATCTCGCCCAGAAGCCGCGCTTTACCGGCGCCTTTCGCCATTGATCGTCAGGCAAACGATGTGGGTAGCGCCATTAACGCGGAGTCATCACTTCGGAGGCGCCTTTGGAGTCACATGGACCAGAGCGCCGGGATTCGCGTCTTCCAGCAACCACAGCGAACCGTCGGGCGCTTGTTCCACATCGCGAATACGTTTGCCGACATTCCAGCGCTCGGCCGTCTTGGCTCCACCTTTACCGTCGAA
>Ga0126377_10002048_pt1 | contig 13659 bp, 13 predicted proteins | sample PanSoiMetPlot_22_FD_92647 | JGI IMG/M metagenome (GOLD analysis project Ga0126377, IMG submission 92647) | Tropical forest soil microbial communities from Panama - MetaG Plot_22 | ecosystem: Environmental > Terrestrial > Soil > Tropical forest > Bulk soil | place: Panama | collected 2016-02-17
CATCGTCAACGCCAGTGGAAAGGAGCCGCCGCCGATCCCGAGCAGCGCGACCCACAGCCACGGCAGCCGTTCCGGGGCCGCGATCAGACCGACGTAGCCGGCGGCGAACGCGCAGACACAGACCACCACGTACAGCCGCTGGTCCGGTCGCCGGGCGGCCAGGGCCGGCAGCGCCAGGGCGACTGGGATGCCGACCGCGGTCACCTCGGCCAGCAGCAGCCCGGACGTGGCGGCGCTGAACCCGGCGTCCCGGTAGACCTGCGGCAGCCAGCCGAACGCCGCGTACGCCTGGATCGACTGGCTGCCGAAGTAGACCGCAAGCGCCCAGGCCAGCGGCGTACGCGACATCCGAAGGCCGGAGGCGACGGCGGTGCCGACCCGATCCGGCACCGGTCCACTGCGCTCGATCCGGGCGATCGACAGCCACGGGACCAGGGCGACCACCGCGGTGGCACCCCAGACGAACAGGCCGCCGCGCCAGCCGCCGGCGATGGCGCCGATCGGGACGGTCAACGCGGCGGCGGCGGTCGTACCCACGGCGATCGAGGTCGTGTAGAGCCCGGTCATGCGGCCGATGGCACCCGGAAAGTGCGACTTCACGATCGCGGGGAGCAGCACGTTGCCGGTCGCCATGCCGGCCAGGGCGAAGGAGGTGAGGGCGAAGAACGCGACCTCGCTCCCGGTCAGGGCCCGGGCCATCAGGCCGACGGCGATCGCAACGACCGACGCGGCGATGACCTGGGCGGTCCCGAAGCGGCGGGCGAGGCGTGGCGCGACGGCACCGAAGGCCGCGAAGCAGACCACCGGGAGCGCGGTGAACACGCCGGCGGCGGTCGCGGTCAGGCCCAGCCCTTCGCGTACGTCGTCGAGGACGGCACCGAGGCTTGTGACGGCCGGCCGCAGGTTGAACGCCAGCAGCAGCACCGCCGCCGCGACCAGGACCGGGCCGGCCTGCCGGCGCACCACGACGTCGAGACGTTCGCTGGTCACGCCGTCACCCGGAGTGGCCGAGGTCGGCTGGTCGGTACACCCGTGCGCCTCCTGCGATGCGGATCCCGTCGGTCGCCCCGATTCGATTCTGGCCATCGTCGCTGGCTGGGCGCATCCCATGGCGGTGCGGACTTCCGTTCAGTGAAAGAATGCGCGCGGAGGTGCCATGGCCGGTAACAACAGTCAGCCCGGACGCACCGTTGCGTCGCGGCTACTCGCGATCCTCGACGCGTTCGACATCGGGCATCTACGGCTGAGTCTGTCCGAGATCTCGCGGCGCACCGGCCTCTCGCTCGCCACCACGCACCGGCTGGTCGCCGAGCTCACCGAGTGGCGCGGTCTGGAGCGAGACGAGGAGGGCTACTACAGCATCGGCGTGCGGGCCTGGGAGGTCGGCCTGCTGTCCCCGTTGCACACCCGGCTGCGCGAGGTCGCCCTGCCCTACCTCCAGAGCCTGTACGAAGCCAGCCGCGAGAACGTCCACCTGGCCGTACGCGACGGCTTCGACGCGATGTACGTGGAGAAGCTCGCCGGTCATCGCTCAGTCCCGATCGTCTCGCGTACCGGCGGCCGACTGCCGATGCACGCGACCGGCGTCGGCAAGGCGCTGCTGGCGTGGGAGTCGCCGGCGTTCGTCGACGCGATCCTCTCCAGGCCGCTCAACCGGGCCACCAGCTACACGATCATCGAGCCGGGACGACTCCACCGGGAGCTCACCGAGACCCGGGAGCGCGGCTACGCCGTCACGCGTGAGGAGATGACACTCGGCACCTGTTCGGTCGCCGCGCCGGTGCTGACCGCCGACGGCGCGGTCGCGGCGGTGGGCATCGTGGTCCACAGCGTCCGGGTCGAGCCGGCCAAGCTGGCGCCCCCGATCCGGCAGGCCGCCGAGGGCATCGCAGCCCGGCTGGACGCGACCCGAGACGACCCGCATCCGGCGTACGAGCACGACTTCGGCGCCCAGCCGATCCGGCGCACCCGGCGGGCCGGGACTGACAAGCGCTAGCCCGGCTGCCCGGCCGGCTCGCGCGCGTGGATCGCCTCGGACAGGGCGACCAACCCCGCGCAGACCAAGCCGCTCGCCAGCACCGGCTCGGGGGTGAACGTCGTGAGCAGGATCAGCCCGGACCCGACCGCGATCCCCCGGCCATGCCCCCGCGCCCGGTCGTGCAGGGCCAGATGGGCGAACCAGACGCCACCGAAGTAGAGCACCACCGGGACGGTGAAGAACGCCGCCGCCGTCAGATCGCTGACATGACTGTGGCCGGTGATCTGGTCGACCTGGATCGCGAGGCCGGCTCCGACCGCCGCGCCGGAGCCGAAGATCAGGTAATGCCCGTATCCGAACCGGAAGCCGACCCGGTTGTCGACCAGAACCTCGTGCGCGTCCTTGGCGAAATAGAGCCACCACATGCTGAAGACGGTCAGGATTCCGCCGACGATCACGGCGAGTAGGTCGGAAAGCGGCGCACCCTCGTCGAGCGCCGCCTGGATGGCAAGGGTGGCGGCGAGGATCGACTCGCCGAGCACGATGATCGTGAACAGCCCGTAGCGCTCGGCGATATGGCGTGGGTGCCACGGGCTGTTACCGGCCGACTCGGCCCACATCGGCACGGACAGCTCGGCGAGGATCAGGACGATGATGATCGGCGCGAGCACCCCGTGGGGTGCGAGAAGCATGAGCACCCAGCCGACCTGGCAGCAGGAGATGCCAATCGTGTAGCGCAGCGCGGTCCGGCGGTGGTCGGGATCGGATCGCGCGACCCGCAGCCACTGGATGACCAGCCCGATCCGCATCACGATGTAGCCGAGCACCGACAGGGCGTACTCGTCGTGGAACGATCGCGGTATCCCGGCGGCGATGATGAGCACGCCGACCACCTGCAGCAGGGTCAGCAGCCGATAGCCGATGTCGTCGTTGTCGTACGCCGAGGCGAACCAGGTGAAGTTGAGCCAGGCCCACCACAACGCGAAGAACGCGAACGCGTAGTGCACCAGGCCCGTCGCCACGTGGTCGGCGACGACGGCGTGATGCAGGGCGTTCGCCGCCTGTGCCACGGCAACGACGACGCAGAGATCGGTGAACAGCTCGAGCGGCGTCGCGGCCCGATACGGCTCGCCACGGTCGCGCGCCGACAAGGGCCGGAACAGGCGACTCGCGTCAGTCATGACGGAAGCGTAATCGGCGTCGAACAAACGATTGCCTGCCCCGATAGCGCCGGTGTAATCTCTCGCCTGGTTGGGCAGGCAGCCAGCACACTCCGCATGTCGTGCATCGTGCTGAGCGACGGGCTGACCGACCTCCAATGACACACCTCTGGGCTTTTCTCAAGCGCCGGATCGCAGAGCTGATCCGCGCCATAGACGCGCCGCCGGACGGCGTACCAACTGACGGCACACGCACGAACGGAACACACACTGACGAGGACGCCCGCGATGACGGACCTGGGCGGTTGACGCGTTGAACGGGGAGATGAGCGTGCGCGAGTTCGCCGAACTCGCGGAGGCGCTCCATGAAGCACCGACACCGGACAGCACCGCCGAGCAGGTCGTCACGTACGCCATCCAGCAACTCGACGCGGACTACGGCGGCATCAGCCTGATCCGGCGCGGCGGCCGGCTCGAGACAGTCGGCGCCACCGACCCGCTGGTGGAGCAGGTGGACGCGCTCCAGTACGAGCTCGACGAGGGCATCTGCCGCGACGCCTCGTGGCACCGGGAGACGCTGGTCTCGGAGGATCTCGCTTCGGAGCACCGCTGGCCGCGATGGGGGCCGAAGGTCGTCGGCCTGGGCATCGCCAGCATCCTGGCGGCCGAGCTGACCGCAGCAGGCGACCGACGGATCGGCGCGATCAACCTCTACTGGACCCGGCCGCGCCATTTCACCGCCGACGACGTCGCGTTCGCGAACATCTTCGCCCGGCATGCCGCCGTGGCGCTGGCCACCTCGTTCAAGCTGGCCAGCCTCAACGTGGCGCTCGACGGCCGCAAGCTGATCGGCCAGGCCCAGGGCATCCTGATGGAGCGCCACGGCCTGGACGAGGCGAGGGCGTTCGAGGTGCTCAAGCGCTACTCCCAGGACCACAACATCAAGCTCCGCAGCGTCGCGGAGCACCTGATCGCCACCCGGAGGCTGCCGACCGCCGACGACTCGGAGTCCGCGCCGGCGCAGTGATGCGGCTGTCGGCCGCCGCTGCCACGATGGCCATATGCGCGGACGCCGCCAGTACGATCCCTCGACCCCACGCGAGTCACGACACGACTATTGGGGCGTGGTGGTCGACGCACCCGACGCCCCTGCACTCGCCAAGTTCTACGGCGACCTGCTCGGCTGGGAGACCTACGTCAACACGCCGGAGGACGCCGGGATCAGCCCGGACGACGGCGTCACCTACCTGGCGTTCCAGACGTCTCCGACCTACCAACGGCCGGTCTGGCCCAATGCGCCCGGCGCCCAGCAGATGATGCTGCACCTCGACTTCGAGGTCGAGGACCTAGCCGTCGCGGCCGAGGACGCGATCGCACTCGGCGCGGAGCTGGCCGACTTCCAGCCGCAGGACAACGTACGCGTGCTGCTCGATCCGGCCGGGCACCCGTTCTGTCTCTACGCCGACGAGTAGCCCCGGCCGCGGCTACGTGCCGGGATCGCTGGCGTAGGTCGCCGGCGGCGTGCCGACCACCTGGGTGAAGACCCGGGTCAGATGTGCCTGGTCGCTGAAGCCGAGCCGCTGCGCGAGGTCGGCCCAGTCGACCGGCGACCCGGCGTGGGCCGTCGCTGCGACCTCCAGGATCCGCGACCGCTGGATCACCCACTTCGGCCCGATCCCGACGTACTCGGTGAACAGCCTCTGCAGGCTGCGCAGGCTCAGCCCGGCATGGGTCGCCAGTTGCTCGGCGCGCACGATCTCGACCTGCTCCGCGGCGGCCTCGACCAGCCGGGTCGCCTCCCGGGCAGTGGGGTCGGGCGCCGGCTCCGTACGCCGCAGATAGGACTCCATCGCGGCGACCATCGCATCGGCATCCTCGGTGCCGAGGATGGCCGTCGCTGATCGCCGGTCGTCCTGGCCGATCGCCTCGGCGCCCGGCCGGACCGAGTCCGAGATCGCACCGACGCTCGACTTGAGCAGCGGCCGGAAGCCGCCGGGATGGAACGCGGTGCCGAGCGCATGGCCCTCGCCGACCAGAGTGCGGAAGAACGGTTCGCGCGACACGCCATGGACGAGGATCCGGCCGTCCTCGGCGGCGACATGGATCCGCGGCTGCGGAATGACCTGCTGCCGGTACGGCTCGCGGGTGTGCCACCGCACCAGCCAGTGGTAGTCGACGTACTCCGCGAGGTCGGCGCTCGGCGCGATCCGCTCGACGTCGAACGCCTGCCGGCCCGCCTTCGGCCGCACGATGGCCTCGGGTCGCCCCTTCGGCTCGGTCACGATGCGCCAGCGTAGTCCGCGCTTCTGCGTCGCGTTTGTTCAAGAGCCGCGCGGACCGAACGGCCTAGCGTCGTCGACATGAGTTACTGCCATAAGGCAACGACGAGATTCGACGTCGCAGCATGGAGCGAGACGCTCGTGACCGACATCGACGGCAAGGGCATCACCGCGGGCGACAACTACTACCCGAATCGCGGACTGACCCGGACCGAGGTCAGCTACACCTACTCCGGTGACATCGAGGGCACCAGCACGGTGGTCTATCTGATCGCGTACAAGCCCGATGCCGCTCCGGTGTTCGGCTTCGAACGCTTCGAGGGCTCAATCGACGGCCACGAGGGAAGCTGCGTCTTCCGGCATGTCGGGCAGCAGGACAAGGGTTCAGTGACGGCGCACATCGAGGTCGTGCCCGGCCTGGGCACTGGCGGGCTCGAGGGCCTGACCGGCGAGGCAGAGCTGTCGATCGCCGGACACAGCGACGACGGCTACCCGCTGATCCTGTCGTACGAGATCGCCTGATCCGAGTCGGCGGGCGACAGCCGCCGGTCCTAGCGCGGGTCGCTGACGCAGAACTCGTTGCCCTCGGGGTCCTGCATCAGCGTCCAGGTGTCGAACTCGGTCTGCACCGACCCGCCGAGCGCGACCAGTCGCTCCACCTCGGCCGACCGATCGGCCGCCAGCACGTCGACGTGCACCCGATTCTTGGCGGCCTTCTTCTCCGGCACCTGCTGGAAGCACATCGAGGGACCCGGCCCGTCGAGCAGCACGACCGGATCGGTCTCGGGCGTCAGCCCCCGCTCGGCGAGGCGAGCGATCTCCTCGTCGTCGTACGGCCGGATCGAATAACCGTCGAGGACCGTGGTCCAGAACCGTGCGAGCGACGGAGCGTGCTCACAGTCGACGACGATCTCGTACAGGGTCGCCATCGGACCTGCCTAACTGTCGGAGTCGTCGGACCGGGCGGAGGTCTTCTTCGCGGCCGCCTTCTTGGCCGTGGTCTTCTTCGCCGTCGACTTCTTCGCGCTCTTCTTGGCGGCCTTCTTGGCCGAGCGCTTGCGCGGGGCCGGTCCCTTGGCGCGCTTCTCCGCCAGCAGCTCAGCGGCCCGCTCGAGGGTGATCTCGTCGACCGAGTCGGCCTTGCGCAGGGTCGCGTTGGTCTCGCCGTCGGTGACGTACGGCCCGAATCGGCCGTCCTTGACCACGATCGGCTTCTCGCTGTTCGGATCGGTGCCGAGCTCGCGCAACGGCGCCGATGCGGCCCGGCGGCCACGCTGCTTCGGCTGCGCGAAGATCGCCAGCGCCTGCTCGAGCGTGATCGTGAACAGCTGCTCCTCCGACTCGAGGGAGCGGGAGTCGGAGCCCTTCTTGAGGTACGGCCCGTAGCGACCGTTCTGGGCCGTGATCGGCTCGTCGGACTCGGGGTCCTTGCCGACCGTACGCGGCAGGGTCAGCAGCCGTAGGGCGTCGTCAAGGGTGATCGTGTCGAGCGACATCGACTTGAACAGGCTCGACGTCCGGGCCCTGGTGCCCTTCGGCGAGTCCTCCGGCAGCACCTCGGTGACGTACGGACCGTAGCGACCGTTCTTGGCCACCACCGGACGGCCGGTCTGCGGGTCGTCGCCGAGCGGAATCTCCATCCCGGCAGGCTTGGCCAGCAGCTCACGGGCCAGGTCGAGGGTCAGCTCGTCCGGCGGCAGATCCTCCGGGATGTTCGCCCGTCGCTCCTCGCCGTCCTCGACGTAGGGCCCGTAGCGACCGACCCGGACCGCGATGCCGTCGCCCAGCGGGAACGTGGACAGTGCCCGGGCGTCGATGTCGCCGAGGTCGCCGGCCATCTGGCGCAGGCCCTCGATGTCGCCCTCGCCGAAGTAGAACCGGGCGAGGACGCCGGTGCGCTTGGCCCGGCCGCCCGCGATGTCGTCGAGCACGTCCTCGAGCCGAGCCGTGAACTGGTAGTCGATCAGGTTGGCGAAGTGCTCCTCGAGCAGCCGCACGACGGCGAACGCCAGCCAGGCCGGCACCAGCGCCGTGCCCTTCTTGTAGACGTAGCCCCGGTTGAGGATCGTCCCGATGATCGACGCGTAGGTCGACGGCCGCCCGATCTCACGCTCCTCGAGCTCGCGGACCAGCGTCGCTTCGGTGAACCGGGCCGGGGGTCGGGTCTCGTGCCCGGTCGGATCCAGCGACACGACCGACACGACATCGCCCTCGGCCACGTCCGGCAGCCGGGTCTCGCGGTCGTCCTGGTCGGCGCGCGGGTCGTCGCGGCCCTCGACGTAGGCCTTGAGGAACCCGTGGAAGACCAGGACGCGTCCGCTCGCGGTGAACTCGCAGTTCTCGCCCGACGTCGCTCCGGCGCCCAGCCTGACGGTGACCGTGCGACCCTGCGCGTCCTTCATCTGGCTCGCCACGGTGCGCATCCAGATCAGCTCGTAGAGCCGGTACTCGTCGCCGGACAGCCCGGTCTGGCGCGGTGTACGGAACGACGAGCCGGCCGGCCGGATCGCCTCGTGCGCCTCCTGGGCGTTCTTGACCTTGGTGGTGTACGTCCGGGGCTGCTCCGGCAGGTAGTCGGCGCCGTACAGCTCCTGCACCTGGGTCCGCGCCGCCGCGATCGCCGTTCCCGACAGGGTCGTCGAGTCGGTCCGCATGTAGGTGATGAAGCCGTTCTCGTAGAGCCGCTGCGCCACCTGCATCGTCCGGGCGGCGCCGTAGCCGAGCTTGCGGGACGCCTCCTGCTGCAGCGTCGTGGTGCGGAACGGCGCGTAGGGCCGCCGCGTGTAGGGCTTGGCCTCGACCGATCGGACCGTGAACTGCTTGTCCCGGAGGCCGGCCGCGAGTGCGGTCGCGCCCTCCTCCGACAGGTGGACGACGTCGGCGGTCTTGAGCTCGCCCTGCGCGGTGAAATCGCGGCCCTGGGCGACCCGGCGGCCCTCGACGCCTGTCAGCTTGGCCGGGAACCGACGCGGGTCCTTGTCCTCACCGGCGTCGAAGCTGCCCTCGATGTCCCAGTAGGTCGCGGCGCGGAATGCCATCCGCTCGCGCTCGCGGTCGACGACGAGCCGGGTCGCGACCGACTGCACCCGGCCGGCCGACAGGCCCGACATGACCTTCTTCCACAGCACCGGGCTGACTTCGTAGCCGTAGAGCCGGTCCAGGATGCGCCGGGTCTCCTGCGCGTCGACGAGGTCCTCGTCGACGTTGCGCGGGTTGGCGACCGCATCGGCGATCGCCTGCGGCGTGATCTCGTGGAACACCATGCGGCGAGCCGGCACCTGCGGCCGCAGCTCCGCCAGCAGGTGCCAGGCGATCGCCTCACCCTCGCGGTCTTCATCTGTGGCGAGGTAGAGCTCGTCGGAGTCCTTGAGGAGCTTCTTGAGCTTGGTGATCTGCTGCTTCTTGTCCTTGGGCACGACGTAGACCGGCTCGAAGTCGGCCTCGACGTTGACCCCCAGCCGGGCCCACGGCTCGCCCTTGTACTTGGCCGGCACCTCGGATGCGTTGTGCGGCAGGTCGCGGATGTGGCCGATCGACGACTCCACGACATAGTCGTCCCCGAGGTAACCGGCAATCGTGCGCGCCTTGGCCGGCGACTCGACAATGACGAGTCGGCGACCTGAGGGCTCACTCGCAGCCACTGACTTCTCCTGGGAGATCGGGGTTCTCGGGGTCGTACGCCGTCTTTTGAACGACCAGCCAATGGGACACGGTAACGCGCCGCGTCAAATCGAGGCGTCCGGGCGGCGTCTCCAGCGCGTACGGTCAAGGCTGTGGGGTCCCGTATCGCGGCAGCGTTAGTGGCTTTGTCCGTGGTCGCGGCCGGCTGCTCGGACGACGCCGACGACCCACCCTCGCGATTCCAGCCGTCACCGCTGCCCACCGCCCGGACGTCCGAGACTCCGTCATCGCCGGCAGCCGTCCAGCCGCTCGCCTTGGCGATCAACGTCCACCGGCCCGCCGCCGACATCGGACGGCCTTTGGCCCGGCGGATCATTGCCGGCGAGCCGGTGCGTTGGGCCGATCTGGGCCAGGCCGGAGGTCCGGTCCGGGTACGCCGCGGGCCGGGCGCGCTCGACGCCGTGGCCGACCACCCGGCCGTACTCGCGGTCGCACCGGCGTCGACCCTGCGGCCCACGGTGCAGCCGGTCTCGGTCGACGGCGTCGATCCATTGCGGTCGCCGCACCGCTATCCCCTGACGACTGCCGCGGACGAGCCGGTCGGCGAGGTCACGACCGTCACGGTCGCCGGCGACATCATGCTCGGTCGCGGCGTCGGCGCCCGGCATGTCGCCGATCCCGGCCGGCCGTTGCAGCCGTTGGCCGATCGGCTTCGGTCGGCCGAGCTGACCGTCGGCAATCTCGAGAGCACGCTGTCCGACGACGGTGTGCCGCAGCAGCCGGGGGACGACTCGTTCGCAGCGAATCCCGCGGTCGTCGGCGCGCTGGCAGCGGCCGGGTTCGACGTGTTGTCGCTGGCGAACAACCACACCGGCGACTACGGAGAAGGAGCCCTGCGGGACACGATGCGCCGTCTCGACCACTCCCCGATCCGTCGGGTCGGCGCCGGTGTCGATGCCGAGGCAGCCTGGCGGCCGGTGGTGCTGACCCGGGACGGCATCCGGATCGGGTTCGTGGCGTTCAACGCCATCGGCGAGACGCCTCGGGCCACCGCTTCGCAGCCCGGCGCGGCCGAGGTGCGGATGCGGCCACGAACCGGGCCGCTCGACGGCGGAGATCTCAAGCGGTTGACCAGCACGATCGAGGAGCTGACCAAGCGGGCCGACATCGTGATCGGGCTGCCGCACTGGGGCGAGCAGTACACCAACGCGCCGGTGCCTGATCAGCCCCGCGTCGGCCGGGCGATGCTCGACGCGGGAGCCGACATCGTCGTCGGCGGGCATCCGCACTGGGTGCAGGGCATCCAGACGCATCGGGGCGGGCTGGTCGTCAACTCGCTCGGCAACTTCGTCTTCGACATGGACTTCTCGCAGGAGACCGAGGAGGGTGTGCTGCTCGAGCTGGTCTGGTGGGGGTCCGAGCTGATGGGAGCCCGGTTCGTGCCGTACGTCATCGACAACGACTACGTGCCCCGCCTCGCGCACGGGCCCCGCGCCGAGGCGACCCTCGACCGGATCTGGTCGGCCAGCGATCCCCCGTTCAGCAACTAAGTAGCGCCGCGTGTAAGTGGCGACGCCTGAAGGCCGCCTAGGACCGGCCGCCGCCCAGCCACTCCCACATCAGACGGCCGACCCTGGCCAACTGCCGCGGCTGCGGGACACCCGGACGGTCGGCGGCGCTGTGGTACTCCGCGTAGGAGGTGCCGCCGACCCGCGCGGCCGGGAGGCCAGCCTTGTCGAACGACCAGTGGTCACTGGCCTGGTTCGCACACGGCTCCGCAGGAATGTCCAGGCGGCCGGCGGTCCGCAGCAGCGAGCGACGAACCGTCGGCGGCTCCAGACCGCCGCTGCACACCGGCACCACGGCACCGACGCCGACCCGGTCCATCGAGACCATGGCGTCGAGGGACCGCCGCTGGCGTCCGGACATCGCCTCGACGTAGGCCGACGACCCGAAGTGATGGTCGTCGTCACCGTCGCCGCGTGGCTCCTCGCCGCCGAACGCCACGAACACCACGGGCAAGCGCGGCGGCGTCGCGGCCGCGAGGCGAGCCAGCTCGAGCAGCACCGAGATGCCCGACGCGTTGTCCTCTGCGCCCGGCGCCTGCGGAACGGTGTCGAGATGCGCCCCGACGATGCGGTAGGGATCGCCGGGCTGCAGGTCGGCCGTCGGCGCGATGATGTTCCAGGTATGTCCGGCATCGACCGGGATGCCCCACGACACTCCGGCCGGCACCCGGATCCGCTCGCGGTCGACGTCGTAGCCAAGGCGGGCGAACCGATCGGTCACCCATTCGGCCGCCCGTTCGAACTCCGGCGAGGCCGCCTCGCGCGGCCCGATCCGGCCGGCCAGCCGGCGAATCGTCCGGAGTGCGGCGTCCTTGTCGAACCGGGGCGGATCGGGCGCGACGGGCGTCGTCTCGGTCTCCACCGGCTCACGGGTCTGCACCGGTCCACTGGGCGGCGCCGAGCTCGACTCCGGTGACGCCGTCGGAGAAGCCGATCGCCCGGTGTCCGGCTCAGCGGTCGGCTCGTCCTCGGAACAGCCGACCACGCCCAGCGCCACCACAGCCGCCAGCGCCCACCGCCCCGGATTCACGCCTCCACCCTCCATCGGCCGGCCCGATGGCACAACCGCGCCCGTCGCATGGAGCGGCCGCGGGATGGGTACTGGAGAGGCGTACCCACCGGAGGACAGCATGACCGACTACGGAGCACATGACAGCTTTGTCTGGCAAGCGTTGGTGCGGCTGCCCGTGCCCGTCGAGCAGCGGGTGCGGACCCAGCTAGCCCAGTATCTGGCGCGGGTCGAAGCGATGACCGAGGCGCAGCAGCGTGGCGTGATGGTCGAGCCGCGATATCGCCGGTCGCCGGTCGAGCAGTTCGAAGCCGAGGCCGACCGGCTGAGCGAGTGCGGTGATCCGGCCGCACCGGTGTGGCAGGCTCTCGCTGAGGCGGAGCGGCTCGCCATCCAGGTCGAGGAGATGGAGCCGGACCTCGACTCGTAAGCCGGACCGGCGAAGACCCCGGGAGCGACACCCATGGCAGTCCTGTGGATTCGATGGCCAGACCACGAGATCGAGCTCCAGTACGACGACGAGACCCTCGCCAGGGTCCTTGTCATGCTCGACGAGGACATCGGCCGGCGCAGTGGCATCTGGCTCAACCTGCTCGACCCCGACGCGGACGACCGACCCGACCTGTTCCTCTCCGAAGCCGGACAGCCGCACCGCTTGGTCTGGCTGCCGGCGTCCCGCATCGACGTCGAGGCTCGATTCGACGGCGACGTCCCGCACCAGGCCAGCGCCTTGGCGGTGCTCGGATCCGCGGAGTACAGGTCTGTCACGCCGCCAACCTAAGCGCAGTCGCCCGAGCAGCCGGGCGACCGCATCACGCCTGTGGATGATCGCACCGCCGACCCCCGCTGTGGACGAAACCGAGCCCGCTTAGCGTGTACGCATGCCGACGACGACCGTGCACACGACGTACCTCGAGCAAACCGACGCGAGCGACCTGCGTCCGGCCCGGCCGCCGCACGCCGTCGACGTCGTCCGGGCCGAGCTCCCCTCACCGGCGTTCAACCGCTTCCTGTTCACCGCCGTCGGGGGCGACTGGCACTGGACCAGCCGGATGGACTGGACGTTCGATCGGTGGAGTGAGTACCTGAATCGCCCCGGCGTCGAGACCTGGGTCGCCTGGCAGCAGGGCACGCCCGCCGGCTACGTCGAGCTCGACGCGCAGCCTGACGGCGTCGTCGAGATCGCGTTCTTCGGCCTGCTCGCCGACTTCATCGGTCGCGGCATCGGTGGCCACCTCCTCACGGTCGGCACCGCGAGGGCATGGGATCTGGCCAGCCGATGGCCGCAGCGCGACGCGACCAGGCGGGTGTGGGTCCACACCTGCAACCTCGACGGGCCACATGCGCTCGCCAACTACCAATCCCGGGGTTTTCGGATCTACCAGGAGACCGACAAGGACGAGGAAGTACCAGCGACTCCGCCCGGTCCCTGGCCCGGCGCCCGGCCGTCGGAGTAGCCATGTCGACCACCACCGTGCACCACCCCTGGTTCGCCCGCTGCTACGCCCGGATGAGCGTCAAGATGGAGCCGGAGGTCGTGCCGCACCGGCAGCGGCTGCTGCTCGGGCTCAGCGGGCGGGTGATCGAGATCGGCGCCGGCAACGGACTCAACTTCGCGCACTACCCGCCCGAGGTGAGCCAGGTGTACGCCGTCGAGCCGGAGCCGCATCTGCGCGGACTCGCGGCCGAGCAGGCGGCTGCTGCCGACACCGACATCGAGGTCGTCGACGGCGTCGCGGATCGGCTGCCCGCCGACGATGCGGGCTTCGACGCCGCGGTGTTCTCGCTCGTGCTCTGCTCGGTGCCGGATCAGGCAGCCGCCCTCGCCGAGGCCCATCGGGTGTTGCGTCCGTCCGGCGAGGTGCGCTTCTACGAGCACGTCATCGCCGACACGGCCGGTCTGCGCCGCGTGCAGCGAGTGCTCGACGCCACCGTCTGGCCCTGGTTCGTCGGCGGCTGCCACCTGCTTCGCGACACCACGACCGCGATCGAGCAGGCCGGCTTCACCATCACGACGCTCGAACGGCTGCGGGTCCCGGACACC
>Ga0126377_10002049_pt1 | contig 13658 bp, 9 predicted proteins | sample PanSoiMetPlot_22_FD_92647 | JGI IMG/M metagenome (GOLD analysis project Ga0126377, IMG submission 92647) | Tropical forest soil microbial communities from Panama - MetaG Plot_22 | ecosystem: Environmental > Terrestrial > Soil > Tropical forest > Bulk soil | place: Panama | collected 2016-02-17
ATCCCCCAACTGCCGTTGGGGGGATTGAAGAACGGTCCTCAAATATGTGAAGTCAGCCTGAAAAGCAGGCTTCACATATTTCCCAAGCGTTGAAAACAAAGCCCGATTCGGCGATTACTTTCAACATCAATATGGATAAAGTCGAGCTTAGTTAACAGAGTATTTACTTTACTCCAGCATGAATTATCTTCCAGTTCCTATTGACCTTTCTCAACCTGCCGTTGGCTACAATTATTTTTCGAGCGCCATTATGCATAACCGTTCAGTCACTTCAGCATGCCCGCACGCGCTTTGGCTTTCCCTGATACGAATGGAGTATGATGAGCAAAGCGGCAGAGACTAATTGATCAGGAGGCGTGTATGATGCGACCCGGCATTGTCCTTTCGCTCATGCTCACACTGCTCTGTACGGCGGTCGGGGGGGCCTGGGCGCAAACTTCGGAGGCGACGTCGCCGGCGACGGCCGAACAGTTTGTGGCGGCGGGCAATAAATTCGCGCTCGCCAAACAATACGACCAGGCGGTCGAAGCCTACCGACAGGCCCTTAAGCTCAAGCCGGATCTGGCCGCGGCCCACCACGGACTCGGCTCCGTCTACGTCAACCTGGGGCGGAACGCCGAGGCGTTCGAACACCTGCGCGCCGCCGCCCGTCTCGATCCCGACAACCCGGTCGCGCATTTGAACCTCGGCATCAACCTCGCGAACCTGCGGCGTGGCGAGGAGGCGCTTTCCGAGCTTAACGAGGCCAAGCGGCTCAGCCCGCAGGACGCCCGCGTTTACAACGAGATCGGCAATGCTCTGCACAACGTGTTCGGCCGCTTCGAGGAAGCGCTGGCCGCCTACAAGGAGGCGCGGAGGCTCAACCCGAACGCGCCAGCTGTGCACCATAACATCGGGCTGATGCTGACGCGGCTCGGTAGAGGCGCCGAAGCCATAACCCCATTCGAAGAGGCCCTCCGCCTCAAGCCCGACTACCAGAACGCGCGCTACCTCCTCAGTAACGCCTACGTCCGGGCCGGACGCTACGAAGAGGCAGTCGATTCATGGACCAAGTTTTTACAGCTCCGGCCTCGCGGGCGGGATGCGTTGCAGAACCGCGCCTGGACCCTGATGTATCTGGGGGGGCATGGTGAAGCGGCGGCTGCCGACGCCCGGCAATTCCTCGAGGTGGCCGGGTGGCGAGATGAAGCTTCACCGTTTATGATCCTGATCGCCCACTTGGGGTACCGGCAGGCCGGGCTAGCTGCGGAGGCGCAGAAAGCTCTGCAAGATGCGGAGAAGAATTGCGACACCGTAGCTTGGCCTTACCCGGTTATTAAATACTTGAAGGGAGAGATCTCTTCGGAGGAATTGCTCCGGGAGGCGAATGACACGGGAAAAAAGACCGAAGCGCGCACGTATATCGGAATGGATTTGCTATTGAGAGGGATGGGCGCCGAGGCGCGCGAACATTTCGCCTGGGTGAAAGAGTATGGCAGTAATCGGTTCTTGGAGCACCCGCTAGCGGTTGCGGAGTTAAATCGCCTGGGTGAAAGATGAGTCACGGCAGGCCTTACTGTTTGACGCCACTACCGTAACAAAAATCAATATTTCTCCAGGAATCCCAAGTCCTGCTCGCAACATCGCGTTGCGCCGCGTGATGAAAGCGTCCGCATTTGCAATAATATCGAAAAGGTGAGCCGACTTCAGCGATTCGACGCTTGTCACTAAATCGTTTGCTTTTTAGACCGCAGGGAACCGCAATGGCCGTCGGGCAAAATGTTTTACGAAAAGAAGGATTTGAAAAGTTGACCGGCGCGGCCCGCTATGTCGACGACATCACTCTCGAAGGCATGCTTTTCGGCAAGACCGTTCGTAGCCGCATCCCGCGAGGCCGGGTCAAGACGATCAGCTTCGATGCGAATTACGATTGGTCGCGCGTAGTGATCGCCGATTACCGCGACATCCCCGGTGAAAACTATGTGGCGTTGATTGAAAACGACCAGCCGCTTCTCGCCGAGACCGAAATTCGTCATTGCGAAGAACCGATCCTGCTGATCGCCGCCGAGAGCAAACATGAAGCCGAGATCGCCGCGAGACACATCAACATTGAATACGAGGAAGCGCCTCCGCTGCTGACGATCGAAGAGGCGTTGAACCGCGGCGAGATCATTCACGGCTTGGACAATATCTTCAAAAGTTTTCTGATCGCGCGCGGCGACGTCGACGAAGGCTTCCGGCAGGCCGATCGCATAATCACCGGCGAGTATCGCGTGCCGCATCAGGAGCAGCTTTATATCGAAACGCAGGGAATGATCGCCATTCCAGGGAAAGATTCATTGACGGTGATGGGTTCGATGCAGTGCCCATACTACGTCCACAAAGCGATCAAGCAACTTTTCAATTTGAGCGACGAGCAGGCGATTGTGATTCAGACGACCACCGGCGGCGGGTTCGGCGGCAAAGAGGAATATCCGTCAATGATCGCGGCGCATGCGGCTTTGCTGGCGCATAAGGCGCGGCGTCCCGTCAAGATGATTTACGACCGCGCTGAAGACATCGCCGCGACGCCGAAGCGCCACCCCGGAATCATTCGCCATCGCACGGGAGTGACGAGCGACGGACGCCTTGTGGCCAGCGAGATTGACATAGTGTTTGACGGCGGGGCTTACGCCACGCTCTCGTCGGTGGTGCTTTCTCGCGGGGCGATCCACTCGCCGGGGCCGTACAGATGCGACAACGTCCGCGTCACCGCCCGCGCCGTCGCTACGAACACTCCGCCAAACGGGGCGTTCCGCGGATTCGGCGCGCCCCAGGTTACTTTCGCTTACGAAATGCAGATGGAAAAGATCGCGGCGGAGCTCGGCATCGATCCGCTCGAACTGCGCCGCATCAACATGCTGCGAGAAGGCGATGTCACTGCGACGGGTCAGAGATTGAACTGGAGCGTAGGCTCGGAAGAGGTATTGAGCGCGACTGTCGAAAATTCCGGCTACGTCGAGAAGAGGCGAACGATCTCGCAAAATAACAACGGATCGAAGCGGCGGGGCATAGGGCTTTCGTTCTTCTTTCACGGCGCCGGCTTCACCGGCAGCGGCGAAGCGAAGATGAAGGCTCAGGCCGGCGTAGAGATCACGCCGGAAGGGCGCGCGCGCATTCTCACGGGATCGACGGAAATCGGTCAGGGAACCCGCACGATCTTTTGTCAGATTGTGGCGGAGGAGTTGGGCGTTGGTTATGAGGACGTCGAGATCGAAGAGCCGAACACATCGCGCGTGCCCGACAGCGGCCCGACGGTGGCTTCTCGAACTTGCATGGTCGTCGGTCGAGTCGTTCAGCTTGCGGCGCGCGAAGCGAAGGAGAAATTGCTTCGGTTCGTCGCCGAAGGTTTTGGCGAGGCTGATGTGAAGTTGATTGACGGCTGGTTCAAAGCCGGCGGGAAGCGGCTTGCGAGTTTTGGCGAGATCGTCCGTGAGTACGTCAATCTGCGCGGAGAATTGCGCGCCTTTGCGCGTTACGCCAATCCGCCCGGCGTCGAGTGGGACGATGACACTTACACCGGCGACGCTTATCCTGTCTTCTCCTACGGCGCCGAGGTCGCCGAGGTCGAAGTCGATATGGATACTTACGAAGTGACGACGCTCAAGATCACGACCGCGCAGGACATCGGCCGCGCCATCCACCCGGCGCTGGCCGCCGGGCAGATCGAAGGCGGAACGCTGCAAGCGGTCGGCTACGGATTGTTCGAGGAACTGGTTTGGGAGCGCGGGCGCGTCGTGAACAATCGCCTGACAAATTACATCATCCCGACGTCGCTCGACGCGCCTGAGATGGAGACGATCATAGTTGAGAAGGAATACCCGCACGGACCTTTCGGCGCCAAGGGAGTAGGCGAATTGCCTATGGACGGAGCCGCTCCCGCGATCGCCGCGGCGATCTTCAACGCCACCGGCGCATTCATGAAAGACATTCCAATCACTCCCGAGCGGTTGATGACGGCGATAGAAAACATGTCCGCGCAGCGAGCGCCAAGAGAGATTGATAATCCCGATCAGCAATGAAGATAAATTTTGAGATCAATGGCGTCGTTCGTGAGATCGACGCGCCTCCGATGAAGCGGCTTCTCGACGTGCTGCGGGAGGACCTGTGTTTGACCGGCGCGAAAGAAGGCTGTGGCGAAGGCGAGTGCGGGGCTTGCTCCGTGATCGTTGATGGCGAGGTTATAAATTCGTGTCTCGCCCCGATTTGCCAAGTGCAGGGCGCGTATGTTCTCACAGTTGAAGGGCTGTCATGCGACGGCCGCCTCGACCCATTGCAACAGGCGTTTCTGGAATGCGGCGCGGCGCAGTGCGGCATATGCACTCCAGGCATGCTAATCTCCGCCCGTTCTCTGCTCGACGCCAATCCGAATCCGACACGCGAAGAAATCAGGGAAGCGATTGCGGGAAATTTGTGCCGCTGTACGGGCTACATCAAGATCATTGACGCAATCGAACGAACCGCTGAGACCTATGGTTTACGATCCCACAGTCGTTTCGCCGACCAGGCTTGAAGAAGTTTACGAACTTCTCGCCGAACGCGGGCGCCGGGCAAAGATAATCGCCGGCGGCACGGACCTGATGGTTGCGCTTAACGCCAGATCGCTCGCCGCCGAAGAGTTCATCGACATCTGGCGTTTGAATGAGCTGCGCGGCATCGACGATGAAGGCGAAACGATTCGCATCGGGGCGCTGACCACCTACACGCAGCTGATAACATCTCCACTGATTCAACTGAGCGTCCCGGCGTTGGTAGAAGCGTCAAGGACCATAGGCGCGATTCAAATTCAGAACCGCGGCACTGTCGGCGGCAACATCGTCAACGCCTCCCCCGCGGGCGACAGCCTCCCTGTGTTGTCGGCTTTCGATGCGGAGGTCGAGATCGGGAGTATTCGAGGCGTCAGGAGAGTCAGTTTCAATAATTTTTACACCGGCTATCGTCAAACGGTGATGGAGCCTGATGAGATACTGCTTGCGGTAAGATTGCCGAAATTGAAACCGGACGAGCGGTCTTTCTTTTTCAAAGTCGGAACTCGCCGCGCGCAGGCCATCTCTAAGATCGTGATGGCGGTCAAAGCCGGAACGACAGGCGCCGAGATCAATTCCATCAGCATCGCCCTGGGGAGCGTCGCCCCAGTAGTGGTGCGCGCGTCTCGGACCGAGTCATTGCTGACAAACGCGATTCTCGACGCGACGATCATCGAGCAGGCGAGAAGAACGGTCTCCCAGGAGATCACCCCGATCACGGATGTGCGCTCCACGGAACAATATCGCCGCACTGTTACAGGAAATGCGCTCGCCAGAGTTCTCTGGCGATTGATGTAAATGAAATCTTCGGTCTCCTAGTACTAAAGTTGTAGCTGTTCTTGTCGCGATGTAGCGCATTTATAGGTGTTCCGGGAGAACTTTTTAGAGAAGTTACTCTAAACCGAAAGCCTCTGCTCCTCCTTCATTCGCCCGTTTTCCTTGTCCTGTTAAATTCGTGGTTGATGCCATTCGATTTCGACAAGCTAAAGACCCTCATCGAGCAGGCGGACAAGGCCAGTGATTGGATCGTCGAGGAAATCGTTCCCCAAAAGAAAAGGAAGTTCAACCAATGTCCGAGAAGAAGAACGACATCACCTCCGATACTTCAAAGCCTCCACAGCCGATCGAAATTTTCTATTCTTACTCTCACAAGGATGAAGATTTGAGGAATGAGCTGGAGAAGCATCTGAGTGTGTTGAAGCGCAATGGCGTGATTGCAGGATGGCACGACCGCAAAATCGTCCCCGGAGCGGAATGGGGCGGCGAGATTGATAAACACCTCGAAATGTCCAACATCATCCTATTGCTCGTCAGCTCTGATTTCATTGCTTCCGATTATTGCTATGAAAATGAAATGAAACGAGCGATGGAACGCCACGCTCAACGCACGGCCCGCGTGATTCCTGTCATCCTTCGTAAGTGTGACTGGCGCGATGCGCCGTTCGGCAAATTGCAAGCTTTGCCGAAGAATGGCAAGCCCATCAAGACTTGGAATGATATAGATGATGCGTTCGCGGACGTCGTGGCGGGGCTCAAGAGAACGATCGCGGAGATAGCCGGGGGGCCCTTAGCCGGTCTGTCCTCGGCGCCGGGCTCGCCGACGACAGACCCAACTTTAGTGAGCCATGCGCCTTACAGCGGAATGGAAGACACCGCTGAAATAGAAAGACTACAGGAAAACCTGGAAACCCCGGTACAGACCCAGCCGGCCAACACGCAAGAGAAGGCTAAAAAATCGGCGGATGACCCTGCCGTGCAAGTCCCCGGAATAACGAGCCGCAGAACGCTTATTGGCGTCATCATTACGGCGGTCCTGGCGGCGGTCGCGGCCATTTCCGCAGCCGGTATCAATAAGTGCGCAAACGCGCCACAACCCGGCCACTTTTCTCAAACTTTCATTGGCCGAATAATCAACAAAAATACGGAAGAAAAAATCAGAAGCGCAAAGGTGAGCCTGGAAGGCGAGGGCGTCCCCCTGGTAGCCTACAGCGATTCGGAGGGGGTTTTCTCATTCCCCATAAATGATCCGAACAAAGAAATCCGCCTGCGCATAGAAGCGGACCAGTATGAAAACTTCGACCTCCGAGTGACGCCTGCGAAGAATCAAGGGATTCAAGACGTCCGCTTAACGCCGAAAACGGATAAGACAGCGGACTTGTGGGGAAGCGTCCATGACAGTAGTAATGACAGCCCGATACAGGAAGCGAAGGTCACGCTCGATTACGTTCTCGGAATGCAGCCAGTCGATACGGATAGCGACGGTAAATTTTCGCTCAAGGAAGTTCCTAGAAAGAGCGGTGAGATGGTGAGGGTCCGCGTCGTCAAAGAAGGCTATAAACCTCATACCGAGGATGTAGTGCTCGGTGGAACACCACCGAGGTTCAAACTGATGAGGAAGTGATGAAAATCAACTTTACAGCCATAACAGGCATAATGTTTTTCAGCTTTTGCCTGTCGGCGGTCGCCTTTGGTCAGCAGGCCAGATTGGAGGGTATCGTTTACGAAATTGCCAACGACAGGGAGGTCTCGGTCGCGGGCGTCCGAGTCATTGCGCTCGGCGGCCAATCTCAAGAGACCGATTCCAAAGGCCATTTCGTTATTTATTTCCCGAACTCCGTTCAAGCTGGACAAGCAACTCGCATTGAAGTGAACCGGCCGGGGTGGCTTGTCCGCGACCCGTTCTTCGGAGAATGCGCCACTCAAAACGCTGCGCGCAACTTTGAGTCGTTGAAGGTCATCATCGTGCCCAAAGGCTCGCCGCTCGCCTTGGAGCCTAAACAACTGAGCAAGGTGGTTGCCAGATGGGCCAATGAACGAGTCAGGTTGCGCGGACAGGTGACCGAACTCGGGCTCCAACTCGACGAGTATGCGTTTCTACGTGAATATGCTGAAAAGTACGGCTTCACGCTGGAACAGTTCAGGGATGCGGCCGACCAGTGGGCCAACAGCAAAGAAGCGTCAGATAACCTGGAGGCCGGGTGGAAAGAGTATTGGAAGAAAAATTACGGACTCGCCGCCCAACTGGGAGCCAGTTCGAAGAACGCCTACAAGGAAAAGCTCAGACGAGATAAGCAAGATAGGCTGGAAGACGGGCGTAAATTTATTCGCAGCGTACACCTGGAGGGCAACGCCCGATATGCGGAATACGATTTCCGAGCGGCTATGACCGCGTATCAGGAAATAGAAACCGCCTTCAATGATCGTGAACTTGTCAGGGATGACTTTCTGTTGGAATGGGCAGATACAAAAAAACTTCTAGGAAATGCGAAACAGCAGCTGGGAATTAGAGTCGAAGGACGGGAAAGCCAGTCGTTGCTGGGCGAAGCGGTCGCCGCCTTCCACGAAGCGTTGAAGGTCTTCACGCGCGACCAGTCGCCGCAGGATTGGGCAGGGACGCAGAATAGCCTGGGCAATGCCTTGGGTTCGCATGGCGAGCTGACGGAAGGCGCCGAAGGAGCGCGTTTGCTGGGTGAAGCGGTCGCCGCCTACCGCGAAGCGTTGAAGGTCAGGACGCGCGAGCAGTCGCCGCAGGATTGGGCGATGACGCAGAACAATCTGGGCATCACCTTGATGTCGCAAGGCAAGCGGGCGGAAGGCGCCGAAGGAGCGCGTTTGCTGGGCGAAGCGGTCGCCGCCTACCGCGAAGCGTTGAAGGTCAGGACGCGCGAGCAGTCGCCGCAGGATTGGGCGATGACGCAGAACAATCTGGGCATCGCCTTGAGGTCGCAAGGCGAGCGGGCGGAAGGCGCCGAAGGAGTGAGGCTGCTGGGCGAAGCCGTGGCCGCCTACCGCGAAGCGTTGAAAGTCTACACGCGCGAGCATTCGCCGCAGCGGTGGGCGATGACGCAGAACAATTTGGGCGTCGCCTTGTATTCGCAAGGCGAGCGGGCGGAAGGCGCCGGAGGAGTTAAGCTCCTGGGCGAAGCGGTCGCCGCCTTTCGCGAAGCGATGGAGGTCAGAACGCGTGAGCAGTCGCCGCAGCAGTGGGCGATGACGCAGAACAACCTGGGCGCCGCCTTGATGTCGCAAGGCGGGCGGGCGGAAGGCGCCGAAGGAGCGCGTTTGCTAGGCGAAGCCGTCGCCGCATACCGCGAAGCGCTGAAGGTGCACACGCGCGAGCATTTTCCGCAGGATTGGGCGGGGACGCAGAACAACCTGGCCAATGCCTTGAGGTCGCAAGGCGAGCGGGCGGTAGGAGCCGAAGGAGCGCGTTTGCTGGGCGAAGCGGTCGCCGCCTACCGCGAGGCGTTGAAGGTCTACACGCGCGAGCATTTGCCTCAGGATTGGGCGATGGCGCAGAACAACCTGGGCGGCGCCTTGAGTTCGCAAGGCGGGCGGGCGGAAGGGGCCGAAGGAATGAGGCTGCTGGGCGAAGCGGTCGCCGCCTACCGCGAGGCGTTGAAGGTCTACACACGCGAGCATTCGCCGCAGGATTGGGCGATGACGCAGAACAACCTGGGCGCCGCCTTGATGTCGCAAGGCGGGCGGGCGGAAGGAGCCGAAGGAGCGCGTTTGCTGGGCGAAGCCGTCGCCGCTCACCGCGAAGCGTTGAAGATCAGGACGCGCGAGCATTTGCCGCAGGATTGGGCGATAACGCAAAATAATCTGGCTAAGGCTTATTTTCTCCTTCGCAACTGGCTTGGCGCGGCAGAGTCGTATGCGAATGTCTTCACTTTGTATCCGAATTACGAAGAGGCTTACACTGGCGCCAGCGCGCTCTACCACGACGTACTTTTCAATTTCGAGAAAGCTTTCTCTTTAAATCAGCAGTGGCTGGCCCGGCGTCCGGATGACCTTTCTGCCCAAGTCGACTTCGCGGAAAAACATTTCACAACGGCCCGCTTTGAGGAATGTGAGCGGCGCATCAACGCGCTGTTAGCTAAACCCGAGGCTTCTGCCAGTACCAAATCAGCGCTGCGAGTGATTGAGATGGCCAGCCTGCTGGCGCTCGATCAGGTCGATAGAATATCACCCAAGGTGGAAGCCTTAATAGCCGAGGTCTCACGCCAACCCGCAGAGTTCAAGGTGGGATGGGTCTTCGACGGAACAAGACGCTTTATCAGCCAAACTGAGAAGCTGTCGCCATATCGCGATTGGCTGGATAAGTTGTTCGATGCGATTGGTGGAAAAGACCGCGAGACCATTCTGAAAGGATTGAAAGAGGCAAAAGAGAGCTTCAAAACAAGGTGAATCTTTTACAGATGAAGATGTAATGCTCGGTAGAACACCACCGAGGATCAAACTGAAGAGGATGAACGAATGTGCGGTGAGCAACAGTTCAGCGTGCCGAATCTTCTCCGGAGAACTGCCTGGCGATAATCGCCAGCGTTCCGCCGCCGAGCGGGCCGTGATGCTCGGCCCTGGTGCTGATGTAGACGGCGGTGTCGCCTATGACGCTGGCTAAGACCGCGCCGAGCACACACCGCGAATATCGCGTATCGCTGATGTCATCATCAGTGAGCATAGTATGCCGTTTTCCGCGAATGGCGCCGCGCGCATCGGCCTCGGATTTGGCGAAAACGCCGACGATGCGTTCGGTCTGCTCCGGTTCGAGCTGGATGTGGCAGGGAATTTCGAGCCTATTAAGCACGTCGTGGACCGTGTGTACGTCGAGCATGTCCTGGAGCGTTCCGTGGTGAATGGTCAGATCGCCGGCCCAGTAGGGGCTATTCGCCATCACCATAATCTCCGTGCGTGTCAATCCGGGCTTAGCCGAACACGAAGCGACGCTGGAATACTGCGTCCAATCACGACAAACCATCTCATCGTTGAGGTTCGAAAGCTCGACTTCGCCCAATGCGAGCGCGGCGCCGAGCGCGGACGCGCCTCGTGAATAGACCATGTCTGATCGCAACGGACGCCCTGCGGCGATGGCGGCCTGCGATTCTTCGTAGGTGTATCCCGGAATCGCTCCCTTCATTTGAATGAGATGCACGTCCGCCGGCGAATCCACGCGCAGCTCCGCGACGATGTCGCTAATGACGCGCGCCGTCTCTTCAATTTGCGCAATGCGTCCGATCTCACTCGGATGAAACGGGCGTGTGAAGCCGGTTCCGAGCGCGAGCCGTTTGTTCGAGAGGCGACGGTCAGACGGCGCTCCGGATTTGGTGAAGACGACAATGTGAGGGCTGACGACCCCCTCGCAGCCGCCGGACAGCGAAAAAATGATCCGGTCATGAACTTCAGCCGGAGCGATGTCGAGACGCGCGCCGAAAAGATTTTCAAACGCCATCATCGCCAGATCGCGAGTGTAATCGTTGCGACCGCCATTGCCTTCCGTCTTGCCGATGATGCACACAACCTCAGCCGGGTTGATGACGCCATCAGCCATCAACCGCTCGAGATGGCTGACATCCGCCGGCCCTTTGGTTGGAATTTTGAATGCTTGTATGCGCATGATTGTCAGTCGCTATAGCCCGAAGGCGGAACTACAAACATTCTTTTTCTTGACGTCTATAGTACTCTTGAAACCAAGCTCGACTTTATCCATTTTGATTTCGAAAAGTAATCGCCGAATTGGGCTTTGTTTTCAACGCTTGGGAAATATGTAAAACCTGCTTTTCAGGATGACTTCACAGATTTGAAGATCGTTCTTCAATCCCCCCAACGGCAGTTGGGGGATCGTTAAGGTCCGACCTAAATAAAAGCCCTTTCTTTTCAAATCCCCCCAACGGCAGTTGGGGGATAGTTAAAGCCCGGGCTTCCTGGCTGCCGAAGAGGCCTGCTAACTGGGTTTGGAAGGCCGGACCTTAACTATCCCCCAACTGCCGTTGGGGGGATTCGGGAAGTCGGAGCCACTCCCTAGGCTGGACCTTAACGATCCCCCAACTGCCGTTGGGGGGATTCCAAGCACAATGCCAAATGGATAAAGTCGAGCTTAGTTTCAAGAGTACTATAGACATCTAAAGATTTACGAGTAGGGTGACGCCAGTTCGCTTTTTGATGTCGATTTTGTAAACATCGCCGTGATCCATTTCAGCCGGCTCTTTCATCCCGGCCAAAGCTTCGACCACTTCCGGCGAGTTCATTGTCAGACAAGTCACAGGATCATTGACGGCGAGTGGGAAGTCATGCCAGACCCCTTTGTGGAGCATAATCCCATGCCCCGGGGGAAAGACGAAGCAGCGCAGGTCTTCCAGGCGCGGAACGTTTTCGCCCGATACGTGATTGGGTTTTCCGAGCAACATCGCAAACGGCTGATCTCCCAGACCAATGAACAGTTGAGTCATTTTCAGATGGCGTTCAAGCCAGACGACGTTTCCATCTCGCCTGGAAATACGCGCCGAGCGCACAACGGCAGAACCGGAGCACTCGAATGGGAAATTGTGACCTTCTTCAACCGAACCTTTGTAGAACGGAATGGTCAACCCCGAATTGGGCACGTCTGTCCCAATGTAAAGCCCATACTCAACTGTGTTTTCCCGCGTCGCCCGGACGACAGGCGCCTCCATGATTCTCGGACTGTTTTCCATAAGTCTACCCCTTCTACTGAGAAGTTCCCTAAATCTCGGCCAGCCGATTCGATCATCGAAGTCGACAGCGTTTTGTCTCTGACTTAGTATAGTCGTAAAAGAAGGGGAAAATTCCTCATCTCAGGAAAATATTTCTAGGACTGGAGCGGAGTTCGATTGCCTGTACGGGATCAACCACGGGTGGCACGGGGAGCACGGGGTAATGAAAATGTAGGATTATTACTCCCCTCCTTCATCCCCGTGCGCCCCGTGTCCCCCGTGGTAAGTCAGTCTTATCCTTACACCGATCTGAAATCCGACCTATGTATTGCATATTTAGATAGAAGCGGATCGGCGGCGAAGGGAGAATAATCGACTCTGCGCTGAATCCGGCGCGCCTCTCATTAAAACGCCGCCCGTATGGGGCGAGAATTTTTTCGCTTTCGCGCCAACCAAACCGCGCGCCCTGTGTCTATGTATACGACTTCAATAAAGGATGAGAATCGGTGATCCAGGAAGATAAGTTGATCGAGCGCGCGCAGGAAGGCGATCAAGAAGCCTTCTGCTTGCTGGCTCGCTCTTACCAGCGGCGCATTTATGCGTTGGCGCTGCAGTACACCCGCGACCCGCACGAGGCGGAAGACTTGTCACAGGAGGTCTGGCTGAAGGCCTATCGGGCCATCGGCGGCTTCCGCGGCGAGGCGGGCTTCTATACCTGGCTGCGCCGGATCACGGTCAACACGTTTCTCAATCATCAAAGGGAGATGAAGACGGTGTATAGCAGTGGAAAGAAAGCGTTCAGACTGGGCGAATTGGTCTCTTTGGATGAGTTGGGGCTGACTCCCGCGGAGCCGCGGCAGGAGACCGAAGAGCGGATGCAACAACAAATGATGGTCGAGAAGGTGATGGAGGGGTTGAGCGAACTGACGGCGCAGCAGCGGCTGATATTTTTGCTCAAGCATCGCGAGGGGATGACCTACGATGAAATCGCCCGGGCCTGCGCGGTCTCGACGGGGACGGTCAAAAAAGCGCTGTTCCGCGCGGTCAATCGGCTGCGTGAGTACCTGGGGGTGAAATTTAGCGCGGCGGAAAACGTTTCCTACGCGGCGCGAGAGCGGCGCTGAATCGCGCCGAAGCGAGTGAGTGGTTATGCATGATTGTGTGAAGACAAGAGAGCTGTTGGTTGATCTGGTCTTTGACGAACTGGGGCCTGAAGCCAGGCGGGGAGCGCTCCTGGAATTTGAAGGCTGTCCCGATTGCCTGGCGCAATACCGGTCCATGACGGAGGCGTTGCGCGTGTTTGATCAAGTGACTGAAACCGCCATGCCCGATGAGAGTTATTGGCCGGGCTATGAGACCCGATTGCGCGAGCGGTTACGGCATGAGCGCCCGCGTTGGATGCGGCGGTTGGCGGACTGGGTCGGCGGCTTCAGGCCGTTGACGGCGCCAGCGCTTCCGGTGGCGGCCGGGCTGGCGCTGGTCCTGCTGGCGATCGGTTGGTGGACGTGGCGCCTACGGCAACCTGTGCGGCCTTCCCCAGCCGCTCCTGAGCTCGCCAGGGAGACTCCGACCCCAAAGCCAAAGGTCGAACCGCATGACAAAGTCATCGCAACAACGCCAGAGCCGAGCGAGATATCCAATAGGCGAAAGTCGGTTCATCCAA
>Ga0126377_10002050_pt1 | contig 13658 bp, 12 predicted proteins | sample PanSoiMetPlot_22_FD_92647 | JGI IMG/M metagenome (GOLD analysis project Ga0126377, IMG submission 92647) | Tropical forest soil microbial communities from Panama - MetaG Plot_22 | ecosystem: Environmental > Terrestrial > Soil > Tropical forest > Bulk soil | place: Panama | collected 2016-02-17
CAGACGTGCCGGCCGCACGGGTACAGGAGGTCGTCGGCGCCGTAGCCGGGGCGTGACCAGACCCGCGCGCCGTCGCTCCACCGGTACGCCTCGAGCATCGGCGGGCCGCCGCCCAACCGCTCCACGACCATCACGTCGCCGGCCGTGAGCAGCTGCGACTGGGATCCGGCGCCGGCCGCCGTGCCCGGGATCGGCGGGAGGTCCACGGACCGCTCGGTCCCGGTCGGCAGGTCGACAAGCTCCAGGCGATCGGACCCGCAGAGCAGTGCGATCGCGTGCGGGGTCGGGGGCACCTGGGGCACGTCGAAGGAGAACTGGCAGTCGCCGAACGACCCGCTCCACCGCGGCGTGCCGGTCCGCACGTCGACCAGGTCCAGCCTCGCGTCGACCAGCGGCTGCAGCAGCACGGTGCCGGTGCCGGCGAGCGGGACGAACAACGTCGAGGGGCTGCGCCACAGCACCCGGCCGGTGGCCTCGTCGATCGCCGCCGTCAACATCCCACCGCCGGCGGTGATGTCGGCGCTGACCAGCACCACCCCGTCGGAGACCGCCATCGAGCCGTACGCCACCGGCATGCCCAGCTGCGCCCGCCACAGCCGCTGCCCGCCACGCAGGGCGTACGCCGCCAGCGCCTGATCCCCGTCCAGCACCATCAGCCTGCCGGTATCGATCATCAGCGACCCACCGGCCGCGGCGTGCACCTGCCCCACCAGGCGCAGCGGTGGCTCCGTCCGGGCGGCTCCCCCGGCCGCGAGCCCCAGCACCAGCGCGGCGGCGAGGGCCGCGACGCGCACCCGGCCCGACCACCCCGAGAGCGCCAGCACCGACCGCCAGCGCGCGAGCCGGCGCGTCCGCCGCCGGCGCGGCACCCACGGCCGGTCCGCCACCTCGCCGTGGCCCTCGCCCAGGTCGATGAACGCGTCGGGCGCGCTCACGACGAGGTCCGCCAGACCACGATCGTCCCGTCGAAGAACTGGCACGCCAGGTACGACGGGGTCGCCGAACAGTTGTCGGAGAGGTCGGGCACCGCGCCCAGCACCTGGACCACCGCCGTGTGCACGTCCAGCCTCCCGACCCACAGTCCGCTGCGGCCCTGCAGCGGTCGCATGAGGAACGCCGTCGAGTCGCCGGAGACGGCCAGCACCTGCCAGTTGTCCAGGTTGGCCAGCCGGTGCCCGGTCCGCGCGTCGACCAGCATCGGCGGCTCGACACCCGAGCGGGTCGACGCCTGCGCGATCATCGCGGTCCCGACCGGGTGTATCACCGCCGGCGCGGACTGCCACGACACCACGCCGCTGCGGGGATCCATCGCGTCCAGCGTGTCCGAGTCCTGGATGCACAGGTGCGGACCGCAGTCCTGCACGCTGACCGTGCCGGTGAACTGGCGCTCCCAGAGCAGCTGGTAGGTCTGCGGGTCGTAGGTGTGCACGACGGTGTGCGTCGAGCCGGCGTCGGCGACGACGACGGAGTCGAGGCCGACGGTGAGCGCCCGCCGCAGCGGGTCGTCGGCGACGCCGGTGCCGGTGAGCGTGACCAGCCGCCGCCTCCCCGCATCGGACAGTTCCACCACCAGCAGCTCTCCGTTCGGACCGAGGATGCGGTAGACCGGCCCCGGAGGTTCACCGGCGACGTTCACCCGCCATCCCCTGGGCAGCGAGGCCTTCCAGATCACGGCACCCGTACGGGTGTTCAGCCAGTACAGGTCGTTGGACTGCGCCGCGACGTCGATGACGTCGACCAGTACCCGGCCGGGCCGCTGCTGAACCGCGAGAACGTACGGCTGGCCGTGCCCGAGCTGCCCGCCGTTGACCCACATCTCCTGGCCGGTCACCCGGTCCACCGCCACGAACTCGGTCGCGCCGTCGAGGTCGGCGGCGTTGATCACGGTCTCGGTCGCCGTCTCGTACACCCGCGTCTCCGGCGCCCAACCGGGCACCTTGATCGTCCACCGGGACCGCCCGTCCGGCGCGTACGCCGAGATCGTCTCGGTGCCCCGCAACGACATCCGACCCTCGACCAGGTACACGCTGTCGGCGAAGAGCTGGAAGTCCTCCTCGGAGCTGGCATGGATGCTGCCGACCTGGTCGAGCGGTGGGGCGATCGCGCCGGCCGCGACGGTCAGGAACATCGGCAGCAGCACGACGCTCGCCAGGGCCCGTCCCATCCGGCCGCGCAACGTCGGCCCGTTGACCCCGGGCAACTCCGGTTCCAGCCCGGAGGGCGGCAGCACACCCAGGTCGATGAGGGAGGTGGTGAGCATCAGCCGCGCCAGACACTGAGCCGGTTGCCGGTCGGGCAGCCGACGAAGCCGGCCGTACGCTGGCACTCTCCGGTCACCCGGGGCACCGCGCCGACCACGGACAACCGCGGCGCCGCGGCGCCGGGGTCGATCGTGGCGAGCTGGGTGAGTCCCGTCGACCCGCCGTCGGCGAGGAGCACCGCGCCGTCGTGGGCGCTCGCCCAGCTCAGCTGCCAGCCGGGCAGCTCGAGCAGCGTCGCCCCGCTGGTCGCGTCCAGCACCCGGATGCCGATGCCGGGCCTGCCGGTGGCGTCGACGGCCGGCGAGGCGGGGGTGGCGAGCAGCCAGGCGCCCGCCGTACGGACGGCCGAGCCGGGCATGTCCCAGGTCAGCACGCCGGTGTCCGGGGCGACGCCGTACACGTCGTCGCCGGCTACCTCGCAGAGCACCGCGGCACAGGGCACCACGGTCATGCTCGGGGCGCCGATGCCGCCGCCGCTGTAGCCGTGCGTCCACAGTGGCTGGAACCCGGCCGTGTCGTACGCCTGCACCTGGGCGAGGCTGCGGCCGAGGCCCACCACCAGCAGCCGGTCGCCGACGGTGAACACCAGCGGCGGCCGGCGGGCGGGCTTGGCGATCGTGCTGTCACGCTCCGCCGGCTCGTCCGCCAGGGTCAGGTCGCGCACGTTCCCGTCGGCCGTCACGACGTAGAGGTGGCCGGGGCCGACGCTCCGCCCGGGCGCTTCGGCCGGGTCGCCGATGCCGATCGACGAGGTCTGGTCGACCTTGACGCTCCACAGCGTGTCCCCGGTGCGCGCGTCGGACCACGCCACCTCCGTGCCGTCGAGCATCTGGGTGGCGAGCAGCACCCGGTCGGCGGTGGTGTAGAAGATCTCGGCGCCCACGGTCAGCCACAGCCGGTCGCCGGTAGCCGGGTCCAGGCCCAGCACGATGGGGTGCTCGCCGTACTGGACCAGGGCGGCGGGGCGGGTCGGCGTGACGCTCACGAAGTCGGTGGGAGACGCCAGGCCGTACCCCCAGCGGAAGCCGCCGGTCGCGGTGTACGCCGAGATCTCCGTGCCGTTGCGCACCGAGGCGGCCACGTAGATCGCGTCCCCGGTGAGGCGGAACGAGCTGCCCGGCGGCAGCGGCACCGACGCGTACGCCGGCACCGGCCGCCCGGTAACGGCCGCGCCACCCAGGGTCGCGACCACGACCGCCAGCGCCACGACAAGGCGCCACAGCCGCGCGTTCGGCCAGCGCGGACGCGTCCGGAAGGTGCGGGTGTCGGGTGGCCCGGCCCGATCAAGCCCGAGCTCGATGATGGCCATCCCGGCAATCGTCGCCGATGGCCACCGCCTACCGCCAGCGTCCGGCGATCAGCTTCCGGCGCGGTCAGCTTCCGGCGCGGTCAGCTTCCGGATGCGACGGCCACGCTCGCGTCCAGGTCGGACAGCGTGGCGATCACGTCCCGGGCGACGTCGCCCACGGTGAGGCCCAGGTCGGCGAGGATCTCGCCCCGGGTGCCGTGCGGATGCCAGTCGAGGGCGACGCCGATGTCGCGCAGCGGCGTACGTACCCCGCCGTCGCGCATCCCCTTGGCGAGCGCGTCGCCGACGCCGCCGGTACGGACACCGTCCTCGACGGTGACCACCAGCCGGTGCTCGCGCGCCAACGCGACCAGCTCCAGCGGGACCGGCCGCACCCAGCGCGGGTCGGCGACGGTCACGCCGTACCCGGCCTCGGTGAGCCGCCCGGCGACCTCGACGCCCAGGTGCCCGAAGGCGCCGACCGCGACGAGCAGCACGTCGGGGTTGTCCCCCTCGGCGAGGATGTCCACCGGGCCGCGGCGGCGCAGCGCCGGCAGGTCCGCCGGAACGGTGCCGGTCGGGAACCGCACGATGGTCGGCCCGTCGGAGATCTCGACCGCCTCCCGCAGCTCCTCGCGCAGGGTGGCGGCGTCGCGGGGCGCGGCGATGCGCAGCCCCGGTACGGCCCCGAAGACGGACATGTCCCACACGCCGTAGTGGCTGGGCCCGTCCGGTCCGGTGATGCCGGCCCGGTCGAGCACGAAGGTCACCGGCAGCCGGTGCATGGCCACGTCGAGCAGGACCTGGTCGAAGGCCCGGTTGAGGAAGGTGGCGTAGACCGCGACGACCGGGTGCATGCCGCCCATCGCCAGCCCCGCCGCCGAGGTGGCCGCGTGCTGCTCGGCGATGCCGACGTCGAAGACCCGCTCGGGGTGCTTGGCGGCGAGCCTGGCGATCCCGGTCGGCTCGGCCATGGCGGCGGTGACGCCGACGATGTCCGCCCGCTCGTCGGCGATGGCCACCAGCTCGTCGGCGAATACCGAGGTCCACTTGAGCGACGGCGCGGCCAGGGCCTTGCCGGTCTCCCGGTCGAACGCGCCCGGCCCGTGCAGGCAGTCCGCCTCGTCGTCCTCGGCCGGCCGGTACCCGTACCCCTTGCGGGTCACCACGTGGACGATGACCGGCTTGCCGAAGCGCTTCGCGCGGCGCAGCGCCGACTCGACGGCGCCGATGTCGTGGCCGTCGACCGGGCCGACGTACTTGAGCCCGAGGTCCTCGAACATGCCCTGCGGGGCGACCGCGTCCTTGATGCCCGTCTTCACCGCGTGCAGCGTCTCGTAGAGCGGCGCCCCCACCAGCGGCGTACGGCTGAGCGCCTCCTTGACCACGTCGAGCACCCGCTCGTACCCGGGGCTCAGCCGCAGGGTGGCGAGCCGGTCGGCGAGCCCGCCGATGGTCGGCGCGTACGACCGGCCGTTGTCGTTGACGACGATGACCAGCCTGTTGTCGGAGGCCGCGATGTTGTTGAGCGCCTCCCAGCACATGCCGCCGGTCAGCGCCCCGTCGCCGACGACGGCGACCACGTGCCGGCGCTCGCCGCGCAGCCGGAACGCCTTGGCCAGCCCGTCGGCGTACGACAGGGCGGTGGAGGCGTGCGAGTTCTCGATCAGGTCGTGCTCGGACTCGGCGCGGTTCGGGTAGCCGGAGATCCCGCCGCGCTGGCGCAGCAGGTCGAAGCCCGCCTGCCGGCCGGTGACGATCTTGTGTACGTACGCCTGGTGGCCGGTGTCGAACAGCAGCCGGTCCTTGGGTGAGTCGAAGACCCGGTGCAGCGCGAGGGTGAGCTCCACTACGCCGAGATTCGGGCCGAGGTGCCCACCGGTGCGGGAGACCTTGTCCACCAGGAAGTCGCGGATCTCCGCCGCGAGCACCGTCAACTCCGGCCCGGAGAGCCCACGAAGATCGGCCGGGCCGGTGATGCGGTCCAGCCAGGACGTGGCCTCGGGAGGGTGAGCGCTCATGACGGACAACTGTATCCGGGCAGCGCCCGCGCTAAACCCATCGCCACGGAACCTTCACTCCGGCACCAACAGGCCCACGCACTCGACATGGTGCGTCATCGGGAACGCGTCGTACGCGTCGACCTCGGCGAGCCGCCACCCGGCACCTCGGAACGTCGCCACGTCCCGGGCGAACGCCGCCGGGTCGCAGGCGACGTACGCCACCGCCCTCGGCCCGGACTCGATCAGCCTGCGCACCACCCGGGTCCCCGCGCCCGCCCGGGGCGGGTCGAGCACCACGACGTCCGGGCGCCCGCGCACCTGCATCCGCTCCACCGGGGAGTGCACGACTTTGACCTGGGGCAGGTCGGCAAGGTTGGCGGAGGCGGCGAACACCGCGCGTTCGTCCGACTCGACCAGCGTGACCGCGCCCTGCTCCCCCACCGCCAGGGCGAGCGCGGCGGCGAACGTGCCGGCGCCACCGTAGAGGTCCCAGGCCCGCTCGCCCGGTCTCGGGTCGAGCATCCGGACGGCGCTGCCGACGAAGGCGTCCGCCCCGGCCGGATGGACCTGCCAGAACACCGCCGGGTCGACCCGCCACGTCCGCCCACCGGCCTCCTCGACGACCCGGTCCGGGCCGTCGATACGCCTTGCCGGCCGGTCGCCGCCGAGCGCGGTCACCGTGCGGTCGCCACCGCTGGAGGCCACCACCTCCACGGCGTCCGCGTCCGGCCACTCCCGGCCGGTCACCGGCGCGTCCCGCACCGCCGGGGTCGCGATGGCACAGCTTTCGACGGGTACGACCTCGTGCGACCGGTGCTTCAGCAGCCCGGCGCGGCCGGCGGCGTCGACCGTGTAGCGCAGCCGGCTACGCCACCCCAGCGGGCCGCCGGGCAGCGCGGACACGGTCACCCGCAGCGCGTCGATCTCCTCCGGGGCGAGCCGCCCGATGCGCGCCAGCTGCTCGCGGACCACGGCGGCCTTCAGCTCCCGCTGCGCGGCCGGGTCGACGTGCTGGAAGTCGCAGCCGCCACAGCGGTCCGGCCCGGCGTACGGGCAGGGCGGGCTGACCCGCTCCGGCGCCTCCCGCAGGATCTCCACGGCGTCGGCGCGCAGGTAGCCGGGGCGCTCGTCGGTGATCTCGGCGCGGACGATCTCGCCGGGCAGCGTGTGCCGGACGAACACCACCCGCCCGTCGGGGCCGCGTGCCACGCAGTGCCCGCCGTGCGCCACGGCGCCGACCTCGAGCTCGACGATGACCCCGACCTGCGTTTCGTCGGCCGTACCCGTCATGGGCTGCCCTTCGGCACCCGCTGGCCGCGCGGCCCGCGAAGCGGCCCGTGCGCCAGCGCCTCGTCGACGCGGTTGAGGTCCTTGCCGATGGAGGACTGCAGCTGCCACGGGACGCTGGTGACCATGACCCCGGGCTCGTAGAGCAGCCGGCCCTTCAGCCGCAGCGCGGACTGGTTGTGCAGCAGGTTCTCGAACCACTTGCCGACGACGTACTCGGGGATGAAGACGGTGACCACGTCGCGGGGCGAGCCGCGGCGCAGCGACTTGACGTAGTCGATCACCGGGCGGGTGATCTCCCGGTACGGCGAGTCGACCACGGTGAGCGGGACGTCGATGCCGCGCGCCTCCCACTCCGCCTGGATCTTGCGGGTGTCCGCGTCGTCGACGTTCACGGTGACCGCGGTCAGCGTGTCCGGGCGGGTGCCCTGCGCGTAGGCCAGCGCCCGCAGGGTGGGCAGGTGCAGCTTGCTGACCAGCACCACAGCGTGGTTGCGGGCCGGCAGCATCGGGCGCTCCTCGGCCGGGGCCAGTTCGGTGGCGACGTGGTCGTAGTGCCGCTTGATGGCGATCATCACCAGGTAGATCACCACCATCGCGGCGATCGAGATCCAGGCGCCCGCGGCGAACTTCGTCGCCACCACGAGCACCAGCACGAAGCCGGTACACACCAGGCCGACCCCGTTGATGATCCGCGCACGGTACATGCGGCGCCGTACCGCCGGGTCGCGCTCGGTCTTCAGCAGCCGGTTCCAGTGCCGCAGCATGCCCGTCTGGGACAGGGTGAACGACACGAACACGCCCACGATGTAGAGCTGGATCAGGTGGGTGGGTGACGCGTCGAACGAGATGATCAGCACGGTCGCGAACGTCGCGAGGAACAGGATGCCGTTGGAGAACGCCAGCCGGTCGCCGCGGGTGTGCAGCTGCCGCGGCAGGTAGCGGTCCTGGGCGAGGATCGACCCGAGCACCGGGAAACCGTTGAACGCGGTGTTGGCGGCCAGCACCAGGATCAACGCGGTGGTCGCCACGATCAGGTAGAACGCGGGCGAGAAGCCACTGAAGACGACCTTGGCGAGTTGCGGGATCACCGGCTGCTCGCCGGGGCTGCCGTCCATCCGCAGGTGGGTGAGGCTGGCCAGCACGATGATGCCCAGCAGCATGGTCACCGCCAGGGTGCCGAGCATCAGCAGGGTGGTGGCCGCGTTCTTGCTCTTCGGCTTGCGGAAGGCGGGCACCCCGTTGGAGATCGCCTCGACACCGGTCAGCGCCGCGCAGCCGGAGGAGAACGTACGCACCATCAGGAACGCGAACGCGAACCCGGTGACCGACTGACCGGCCACGGCGAGGTGCGAGCTCTCCGCCCGGATCGAGTCGCCGAGGGCGAAGATCCGGAACAGCCCCCAGGCCACCATGCACAGCACGCCGACCATGAACGCGTACGTCGGGACGGCGAACGCGATGCCGGCCTCCCGGATGCCGCGCAGGTTCATCGCCGCCAGGATCGCGATGACCCCGACGCACACGCCCACCGGGTGGTCGTGCGCGAAGGGCCAGGCCGAGCCGAGGTTGGCGATGCCGGAGGAGACCGAAACGGCCACCGTGAGCACGTAGTCGACCATCAGGGCACTGGCGACCACCAGGCCGAATCGCGGTCCGAGGTTGACCGTCGCGACCTCGTAGTCGCCGCCGCCGGACGGGTAGGCGTGCACGTTCTGCCGGTAGCTCGCGACGACCACGAGCATCACGAACGCGACCGCGAGGCCGATGCGCCACGAGTACGCGAAGAATGCGATGCCGCCGACCGACAGCGTCAGCATGATCTCGTCGGGTGCGTAGGCCACGGAGGAGAGCGCGTCGGAGGCGAAGATCGGTAGCGCGATCCGCTTCGGAAGCAGGGTGTGCTGCAACTTGTCGGACCGGAACGGTCGGCCCACGAGCAGCCGCTTGACGAGGGAGGTCGGACGTGCCACAACCGGTAGCGTACGGGCGCGCGCCACGTCGGGCGGTGTCGGGTGATCGTCATATCGGGCGGTGTCGGATGATCGCCGCTGGTCGGGCCGGGCGTGGCACGCGGTAACGGGCCGGGAGGTCACATGCGGCGTACCGGTCCGGCGTGCGACCCTGTGCGGAAGTGGATCCGCTGTGGCACGGCTGAGCCGGTGCCCGGGCGCGAGAGGACCGATCAGTGCATGTCGTGATCATGGGCTGCGGCCGGGTGGGCTCGACGCTCGCCGCGAGCCTGGAAGGGCGCGGGCACTCGGTTGCCGTCATCGATGTCGACGCCGATGCCTTCCGGCGCCTGGGCAGCGACTTCACCGGCACCACGGTCACCGGCATGGGCTTCGACCGGGACGTGCTCATCTCCGCCGGCATCGAACGCGCCGACGCCTTCGCGGCGGTCTCCAGCGGCGACAACACCAACATCATCTCCGCCCGGCTGGCCCGGGAGAACTTCGGCGTGAAGCGGGTCGTCGCGCGGATCTACGACGCGAAGCGCGCCGAGGTGTACGAGCGCCTCGGCATCCCCACCGTCGCGACGGTGCGCTGGACCGCCGAGCGGATGCTGCGCCACCTCGTCCCGGAGGCCAACCGGGAGCTCTGGCGCGACCCGACCAGCTCGGTATCCATGATCGAGGTGCCGGTGCACCAGGACTGGGTCGGTCGCCCGCTGCGCAGCCTGGAGGAGGCGACCGGCGGACGGGTCGCGTACCTGATGCGGTTCGGCCTGGGTACGCTGCCCACCGCGTCGACCATGATCCAGGAGGGTGACCAGGTCTTCATGATGGTCACCGAGGAGATGGTCGAACCGGTCGTCGCCATCGGCGGCACCAGCCCAGAGGGAGGGCACTGAGCATGCGCGTCGCGATCGCCGGAGCCGGCAACGTCGGGCGGTCCATCGCCGCCGAGCTGATCGAGAACGGTCACCAGGTCATGCTGATCGAGCGGACGCCGTCGATGCTGCGACCCGAGCGGGTCCCGCAGGCCGAATGGGTGCTCGCCGACGCGTGCGAGCTGTCCAGCCTCCAGCACGCCCGGCTGGAGACCTGCGACGTCGTGGTCGCGGCCACCGGCGACGACAAGGTCAACCTCGTGGTGTCGCTCCTGGCGAAGACGGAGTTCGCGGTCAACCGTACGGTCGCCCGGGTCAACCGGGCCGAGAACGAGTGGCTGTTCACCGACCAGTGGGGCGTCGACGTGTCGGTCAGCAAGCCGCGGCTGATGGCGGCCCTGGTCGAGGAAGCGGTCACGGTCGGCGACCTGGTACGGATCATGACCTTCCGGCGGAGCGAGTCGAACCTCGTCGAGATCACCCTGCCGCCGTCGGCACCGTACGTCGGCCACCCGGTCCGCGATGTGCCGCTGCCGCACGACAGCGCGCTGGTGGCGATCCTGCGCGGCAAGCGGGTGCTGGTACCCACCCCGGACGACCCGATGGAGGCCGGCGACGAGCTGATCTTCGTGGTCACCTCCGAGCAGGAGGACGCCGTACGCGCCGTGATCCTCGGGGCGGACAGCGTCGAACGCACGCGCAACGCTCCGCCCCGCGAGGCTCCCCCGCGCCCCGGCCGCACCTGACGCGCGGCCCTGCGTATCGGCCGCGCCTGACGCGGCTGCGTCAGCCCGTGGCGAGCGTCGGGTTCGCCGCCCTGAACCGCCGCACCGACCACACGGTGAAGGCCAGCAGCAGCGCGTACGGCGGCGCGCCGAGCACGATCCGGGCGATGCCGAGCGCGGTCCCCGGATCGTCGGCCGAGGTGTTGTTGAAGATCCACGTCTGGATCGCGACCTTGGCCAGGTACGTCAGCGCCCACAGCACGGTCAGCCGGCTGAACAGCCGCACCATCTTCGGCTGGTCCCGCCAGGACATGCTGCCGCCGGCCACGACCAGCGACCAGATCCAGCCCACCAGCGGCCGGCGCACCGCCACCGAGGCGAGCATGGCCAGCCCGTACCCGAAGCTGATGATGATTCCCGGCAGGTAGAAGTCCTTCGAACTGCCGGTCTTCAGGGCGAACAGCACGCCGATGCCGACCCCGAACAGCCCGTTGACCGCGTGCCGGATCGTCTCGTGCCGGGCGAGCCGGTACGCGGCGAGCACGACGGCCGCGCCGAGCGACGCGTAGAGGGCCGGGCGGAACCACCAGATGTTGACGATGACGAAGACCAGCACCGGAATGCTCGACTCGACCACCCCGCGTACGCCGCCGAGCTGCTGGGCGATCTGCTCCGAGAGGGTCGGCTCCGCCTTCGCGCTGTCTTCGGCCTCACCGGTCTCGGGGTTGGCCGCCTCGGAACTGGCCGACTCCGGGTCGGCCGTCTCGGGGTCGGTCACGTGCTGGGGATCGCGGGTCATGTTCTCACCAGAGGGTCGGGGCCGGTCAGCGCGGATGGTCGAGTTCGTACACCGGGTTGTAGATCACCTTGCGATCGTCGCGCATCGCGAGGCGGCCCCGGGCGGTCAGCTGGCGTCCCGGCTCGATGCCGGCGATGTGCCGCCGGCCCAACCAGACCAGGGTGACGACGTCGGACCCGTCGTAGAGGTCGGCCTCCAGCGTCGGCAGCGTGGTCCGCGGGGTGTAGACAACGGTACGCAACCGGCCGCTGATCGACACCAGCTGGCCACGGCTGGACTCGCTGAGCAGGACGCACCCGGAGGCGGCGGCGCCGCGCTGGAGTTCCTCCGCGTCCAGGTCGGCCTCGGAAGCGACCAGGCGCCGGATGAGGCGTTTGAGTGGTGACCCGCGGTCAACGGTCGTCATGACCCCGACACCTACCTCCCGGGCACGCAGTCCGCGGATGCGGGCCGCGTGCGGTAAGCATAGGACCCGCGGGCACGGTCGCACCCGGTCGCAAACATGCCGAAATCACCCGGGAATCGCGTCGGTGGCGGTTCAGCGGCTACGCCGGCGGGGTGTCCCCGGCCGCCCTTGGGTACCCGTCGTGGAGCCGCCCGTGGTGCCGTTGACCCGACCCTGCGCGGCGGCCTCGGCGGCCTCCGCCGCAGCCGCGGCGGCCTGGGCCCGGGCCTGCTCGGCGATCTCGCGCGGCATCCGCATCGGCAGCGGCTCGCGCTCGGGCATGGCGTCCCGCCCGCGGTCGACCACCAGCCCGCGGAGGCACTCGTCCAGCGGCCGGGCGGCCGCGGCGTCCACCGCTGCCGGACCCTGGTAGACCGCGCGGACCATCCAGCGCGGACCGTCGATGCCGACGAACCGCACGTCGGTCGGACCGTCCGGGGTGCTCACCCGGGCCCGTAGCTCGGTGCCGTAGACGCCCCGGGTCTCGCGCGCGTTGACGCCGTCCTTCTTCAGCGACGCGCGGATCTCGGTGCGGACCTCGTCCCAGATCGCCTCGGTACGCGGCGCGGCGAAGGCGCCGAGCTGCAGCGCGCTGCCCGCCGACACCAGCGTCACCTGCTGAACCGTGTCGTCGGCCTGGTTGGTCTGGAACCGGATCTCGACCCCCTGCACCGGTGGGATCTTCAGGCTGCCGAAGTCGACCCGCTCGCCGGCCGGGGCCTCCGAGATGTCGTACGGCCCGAAATCGGCCCCGACCTCCTCCTCGTCCGGGTCGTCGGCGTCGTCCAGGTCGGGGTCCTGTTCGTCGAGCTCGTCCAGCGCGTCGGTGGCGGCCTCGTCCCGCGCGGCGTGACGTGGTTCGCCGGCCGAGTGGCGCCCGCTCTTCCGGCCTCGGGAGAAGATCACCGTTCCACCCTTCCTACGCGCACGCCTGACCGCGCCGCCGTCGTCGATTGCCGCCGCGCCGGGCCGACCGGCCCGCGCCCCATGCTGCTCACCTTAGCCGAGCAGACCCGCGTGACCGCCGGTCGATCCGTGCCGTCCCGCACCGCGCGCGGTCTCGTCGAGGGCGTCCACGATGTGGAAGTGTGCACGCTCCACCCGTTGCACGACAAGCTGGGCTATCCGGTCGCCACGGGCGATGTGCGCGGTCTCCGTCCGGTCGTGGTTGACCAGGATGATCATGATCTCGCCCCGGTACCCGGCATCGATCGTGCCGGGGGCGTTGAGCACCGTGACACCCACCTTGGCGGCCAGGCCGGACCTGGGATGCACCAGGCCGACGTACCCGTCCGGCAGCGCGATCGCGACCCCGGTGGGAATGACCGCGCGTTCGCCGGGCCCGATGTCGCGGGGCGCCGCCGCGTAGAGGTCCGCGCCGGCATCGCCCGGATGCTGGTACGACGGCACCGGCAGCCCATCGTCGAGCCGCAGCACCCGCACCGCGACCGTGCCCTCGCCCACGCCGGCCTCCTCCGCCGATACCCGTGCCCGCATCGTGGCATACGCTCGCGCAATGGCAACGCCCCCGTCCGACCGGCCGGAGAAGCCCGCCGGCGGCTACTCCGAGCGGCTGACCGTGCCGTTGTGGGTGTGGCCGCTCGCGCTCGCCATGGCGGGGTTCCTGGCGGCCGAGGTCTTCCTCGGCCGGCACACCGCCGTCGCCTGGATCCCGTACGCGGTGCTGCTGCCCGCGACCGCCGCCGGCCTGCTCGCGCTCGGGCGCATCCGGATCCGGGTAGCCGACGGGGAGCTGTACGTCGACGACGCGCACCTGCCGGTGACGCTGGTCACCGAGGTCAACGTGCTGGACGCGGCCGGCATCCGGGCGCTGCTCGGGCCGCTGGCCGAGCGCCACGCGTTCGTGGTGCAACGTCCGTGGATCTCCACCGGCGTCCGCGTGGTCCTCGACGATCCGGAGGACCCGACGCCGTACTGGATCGTGGGCTCGCGCCGGCCGGCCGAACTCGCCGCGGCGATCGTCGCCGCCCGCGAGGGCGCACCCGCGACCGGCTGA
>Ga0126377_10002051_pt1 | contig 13657 bp, 15 predicted proteins | sample PanSoiMetPlot_22_FD_92647 | JGI IMG/M metagenome (GOLD analysis project Ga0126377, IMG submission 92647) | Tropical forest soil microbial communities from Panama - MetaG Plot_22 | ecosystem: Environmental > Terrestrial > Soil > Tropical forest > Bulk soil | place: Panama | collected 2016-02-17
CTTCCTTTATCCGAAGGTGGACCTGGCCGGTGGCACCCGGCTTCAAGTGTCCGGGCGCTGGCGCAGGGAAGGGATCCTGATGGCGAATGTTGTGGTTGTCGGATCCCAGTGGGGCGACGAAGGTAAAGGCAAGATAGTCGACTGGCTGTCGGAGCAGGCCGATATCGTCGTCCGTTTCCAGGGTGGCCACAATGCCGGCCACACCCTGGTCATCGACGGATCAACCTACAAACTCTCTTTGCTGCCGTCCGGGGTCGTTCGAGAGGGAAAGCTTTCGGTCATTGGCAACGGCGTCGTGATCGACCCGCAGGCTTTGATCGACGAAATTGCGCAACTCAAGAAGCAAGGCGTCGTGGTGACGCCCGAAAGTTTGCGCATTGCCGAAAACGCGATCTTGATCCTGCCGCTGCATCGCGAGCTCGAGGCCCTGCGCGAGGCAGATGATGCTGCGACCCGCATCGGCACGACCAAAAGGGGGATTGGCCCCGCCTATGAGGACAAAGTGGGTCGCCGCGCAATCCGCTTCATGGATCTCGCCGATCTTCCGGCGTTGCGCGGCAAGATCGAACGCCTGCTCGCGCACCATAATGCACTGCGACGCGGGCATGATCTCGCCGAGATTGCGACGGAAACGGTGTACGATCATCTCGCCGGAATCGCACCGAAGGTTTTGCCGTTTATGGACTCTGTCTGGTCGTTGCTCGATGGTAAGCGGCGGGAAGGCAAGCGCATCTTGTTCGAGGGCGCGCAGGGCGCCTTGCTCGATATCGACCACGGCACATATCCGTATGTGACATCTTCGAACACGGTCGCAGCACAGGCGGCGACTGGCTCGGGACTTGGGCCGAATGCGATCGACTATGTGCTCGGTATATGCAAGGCCTATACGACGCGCGTCGGCCTTGGCCCATTTCCAACCGACCAGATGGATAATGCCGTTGGCAAAACGCTTGGCGAGCGGGGCCGCGAGTTCGGTACCGTGACCGGTCGCGCCCGCCGATGCGGCTGGTTCGATGCGGTGCTCGTGCGACAGGCTGTGCTGACCTGCGGGATTGACGGGCTTGCGCTTACCAAGCTCGATATCCTCGATGGCTTTGACCACATCAACGTTTGCGTGCGCTACCGGCTGGATGGCCGCGAAATTGACTACCTTCCGGCCGGCGAGCAGGCGCAGGCACGGGCGGAGCCCGTATATGAAACGATCGACGGCTGGAAGGAACCGACGGCCCGGGCGCGCTCCTGGGCGCAACTGCCGGCCCAGGCCATAAAATATGTGCGGCGCATTGAGGAGCTGGTCGGCTGCCCAGTGGCGTTGCTATCGACGAGCCCCGAGCGCGAGGACACTATCCTCATGAAGAATCCGTTTGAGCTATGATTGCCGAAAAAAGACACGAACCGGGGCCAAGCATGGACGTCCTAGGGAGAGATCGCCATTCGGATGCCATCAAGCACCGGCGAATAAGGCGCAATGGCTGACTATTATCCTCTTATTTCCCGGGCCGTCAGCGGCCTGGAAAAAAACACGGGCGAAAACCGGCGCGCCCTGTATGACCGTGCGCGCGTGGCGCTCGTCAACCAGCTCCGTGGGGTCCAGCCGGCGCTTGAGGAATCCGAAATCACTCGCGAGCGTTTGGCGCTGGAGGAGTCGATCCGCAAGGTCGAGGCCGAGGCGGCAAAGCGGGCGCGTACCGAGACGCCCGAGCCTGAAGAGCCTTCGCTGCGCGATCGTGGCTTGCGCGATTTCCGTGAGACCGTCGCCGAGGCGGAGGGCCTTGGCAGCGCGTCGGCGGAGGCCAAGCGTGCCGCCCACGCGACATATGAGGCAATGCCCGTTGATCCTCTGCGCATCGAGCCGCACGTTTCGACCGATCATGCTCCGGTCACTGAGCCTGCGCTTGCCGATGAGGCGCCGCCGATTGCGCGTCGCACGGCGCCTTCCTCGCGCGCGGCCTACGATGATGACGATGTGTACGCGCGTCCTGCACGTTCTTATGTCGGGTTGATCAAGGTCGCTGTGATTTTATTGGTGGTGGCGGGCATTGCCGGCGCCATCTACTGGCAGCGCCATACTATCGGGACGATGGTGGCCCAATTCCGCTCACAGCCCGCGCAGAAACCGAAAGATGCGAGCCAGCCGGCGGTTCGGCCGAAAATTGCCGATCGGATCGGCCAGTCGGGCACGACGTCGCCCGACACGGCGAATGCACCCGCCGCGGCAGTGGCGCAGAAAGTAGTCCTGTATGACGAGGACCCCAGCGATCCGCAAGGCAAACGGTACGTCGGTTCGGCGCTTTGGCGCACCGAGACCATATCGCCGGGGCCAGGTTTGGCCCCCGAACTGGCCATCCGTGCTGACATCGAGATTCCTGAGCGTAAGCTGCGCATGACATGGTCGCTCCGACGGAACACCGACAAGGCACTGCCCGCCAGCCATACCATCGAGATCATGTTCACGCTGCCTGCCGATTTCCCGGAGGGCGGCATCAACAACGTACCTGGCGTTCTGATGAAGCAGAACGAACAGGCCCGTGGCGTGCCACTCGCCGGTCTCGCGGTCAAAGTCACCAACGGATATTTCCTGATCGGACTTTCGGCAGTCGATGTCGACGTTCAGCGCAACATACAATTGCTGAAGGAACGTGATTGGTTCGACATTCCGCTGGTCTACACCAGTGGCAAGCGCGCGATCCTGGCGATGGAGAAGGGAACACCCGGCACTCGCGCCTTCGAGGAAGCCTTCCGCGCCTGGGGACAATAAATCGTCTGTCCGTGCAGCTAAAAGAAAAATGGCCGGGCAAGCCCGGCCATTCGCATTCAGTCGCACCTATTAGTGCGCCGGGATCGCCGGCGCTTCAGCCGGCTTCTCCATTGCGGCCACGCCGCTCTTCACCGCCTTCTGCACTTTCTCGAAAGCGCGGACCTCGATCTGGCGCACGCGCTCGCGCGAGACATTGAACTCAGCGGCAAGTTCCTCGAGCGTGATCGGATCATCGGCAAGCCGTCGCGCCTCGAAAATGCGCCGTTCGCGCTCGTTGAGCACATCGAGCGCGGACACAAGCGCCTTGTGGCGATTGTCACTCTCCTCGCTCTCGGCCAAGGTCCGTTCCTGACTGGGCGCATCGTCGACCAGCCAATCCTGCCATTCGCCGCTTTCGCCGTCGTCGCGGATCGGCGCATTGAGCGACGCATCGCCGCCAAGACGGCGGTTCATGTCTATGACGTCCTGCTCGGTGACCCCAAGACGCTTGGCGATGAGCTGGACCTGATCAGGCCGCATATCGCCTTCCTCGAGTGCGGAAATCTTGCTCTTCGCCTTGCGCAGGTTGAAGAAAAGCTTCTTCTGGTTTGCGGTCGTCCCCATTTTGACCAGCGACCACGAGCGCAGGATGTACTCCTGGATCGATGCCTTGATCCACCACATCGCATAGGTGGCAAGGCGGAAACCCTTCTCGGGCTCAAAGCGCTTCACCGCCTGCATGAGGCCCACATTGCCTTCCGAGATCACCTCGGAAATTGGCAGACCATAGCCGCGATAGCCCATGGCGATCTTGGCAACGAGGCGAAGATGGCTGGTGACGAGCTTGTGCGCGGCTTCGCGATCGCCGTGCTCACGCCAGCTGCGCGCTAGCATGTATTCTTCCTGCGGTTCCAGCATGGGGAACCGACGGATTTCATCGAGATAGTGGGATAGGCCGGATTCGGCCTTGAGTGCCGGCAATGCGGCGGTGCGGGCCATGATAGCGCCCTCCTTACATGCCCCCGTTTGATCGGCAGGCGGGTTGTCGCCGCCGCTCCCCGAGCCGACGGCGCACATTTGATGTTGCGACCGCGAAATCCCTCGATCGCAACTGCAGCATACCGGCTCGACCGGGCGAAAGATAGGCTTGCGCCCGTCACGTCAGCGTGACGCAACTGCGCGTTGCGCTGAACCACCAAGCCATTGATACGGCTGGTCGATTTGCGCGGCTCGGACCCCTGCTTCACGGGCTTTCCGCGCGCAGGGCATCTCGTAAACGACGCAAATCGCCTGGCAGTTCCGATTGGAACTCCAGGACTTTGCCGGTTTCGGGGTGCTCAATGACTAGCAAATAGGCATGCAAAGCCTGCCTTTCAAGAGCCGACAGGGTGTTGCGCGCCTTTGGCGCAAGAAGGCTCGCCTTGGTCCGGAATCCGGTGCCGTAGGTGGCGTCGCCCAGAATTGGGTGCCCCAAATGGGCGAGGTGCACGCGAATCTGGTGGGTGCGCCCGGTTTCCAGGGTGCAGGCGAGCAGGCTGGCGACGTGTGTCGTAGTGCCGGGCGAAGTGAAACGTTCGAGCACCTGCCAATGAGTGACGGCCGCGCGCCCGCCGGAGCGGATCGCCTGTTTGTCGCGGGCTTGCGGATGGCGGCCAAGAGGCGCGTCGATCGTGCCTTTCGGCCTGCTGGGCGCACCCCAGACGAAAGCGAGATAACCGCGCCGGAGGGGGCCTTCGCCTTTTTCAGCAAATTGCTTAGCCAGCGCGCGGTGTGCCTTGTCGGTCTTCGCGACGACCATGAGGCCGGTCGTGTCCTTGTCGAGGCGATGAACAATTCCGGGCCGCTTGACCCCGCCAATTCCCGAGAGGCTGTCTCCGCAGTGAGCAATCAAGGCGTTGACGAGGGTGCCGCTCGCGTGGCCGGCTGCGGGGTGGACAACCAGATTCTTCGGCTTGTCGATCACGATGATCGCATTGTCTTCGTAGACAATATTGAGTGGAATCTCTTCGCCTTGTGGCTTGGCGGCTTCGGGCGGCGGGAGCGTGACCTTCACCAAATCTCCCGATTTGACGGTGGCCGCCGGATCGCGGATCGTGCGCCCCGCGATCGAGACGTGGCCGGCGACGATCAATGCCTTCAGGCGCGAACGCGACAACTGCGCGACATGCGCGGCAAGCACGCGATCGAGCCTCAGGCCGGCTTCGTCGGCACCGATCGTGACGGTCTCGGTGGCATCATCTCGCATGGTTCAAGCAATGTCTGGCGACGCCGAAAAACCTCTCGATCCGGAAGCCGCGCGTGTCGTCGCGAAAGTGCGCCGACTCTTGATGATTGCAACCATGACCACCTTCATCGCCGTTGCCGCCGTCATCGCGGTCATCGGCTATCGTGTTTTCCGGGGCGAGGAAAGGGTGCAGGCTGTACAATCCGTTTCTGCCTCGCTGCCCGCCGGGACCAAGGTGTTATCTAGCGCGATCGGAGAGGGGCGTCTGGTCCTTACCGTCGAGGTCGATGGCGCGATCGAGTTGCTCAGTTTTGAGCTTAGCACTCTTAGGCCGCTTGGACGGGTCCGGCTAAGGCAGTGAATTGCACGTTACAGCGCACAAATTTTCTCCAGGACGGGAAGCAGGTACGAGACAAATTTTTCAGAGTCCTCACTCATCGGGAAATGGCCCAGCCCTTTCATGATTGTGGCGGGCGCGCCCGTGCGTTTGGCAATGTCGAGCATGGCCTCGGCTGTGCAGGAATAGTCATATTCGCCTGTCAGCAGGAACAGCGGGCAGCGTTTCACGTCGATCCGGCCGAGCTTTTCCCGGATGTCGCCGTCGGGAGTTGTGTAGAAATAGAGGTCGCCTTTGAACACGCCTGGTCCACTCTGCATGTAGTGCCATAGTGTTTCCCAGCGTTCAGTTGCGGCCACAGTCGGCGCGATCAGGCCGGAGATCACCCCGGCACAGACCATTCCGCCATGCACGTCGGGCCGGTTGAGCCAGGACAGATCGTAGTAAGCCTCTGCATAGGGCGCCGACTCCAATCCTATCAATGCGCGAAACCTGTCCGGATGCTGATGCGCGAGATGCAGCACAATGCGGCCACCGATCGAGCAGCCCATGACAATGGGCCTCTCAAGCTCGAGAGCGTCAATGACGTCAAGGATGAGGCGTACGTAGTCGGGCGCGGTCAGTTGATATTCGCGGTCCTGCCAGCCGGCCGGTGGTGAAGTCTTGCCATGCCAGGGCATGTCGAACGTGATGACACGGAAGTTGTCCGTGACGCGTTTGTCGTTGAGCAGGCCGCGATACTGGCGGGTGTCGGCACCTGCCGTGTGCATGCAGAGCAGAGGAATGCCCTGTCCGGCTTCCTCGACATAGAGGCGATGCGGTTGCCCCAGCACGTCGCAGCGCAGATAGCGGCCGGTAATTGCTTCGTAGTGCGGGCTCATCGTTTGATCTCCCGTCGGGGAGCGGCGATGACGTCCTTGAAATAGAGCAGGTTGGCCATGAATGGATGCAGATCGCCTTCGACCTGCATGAGTTTCTGCTTCACCAGCGCAAAAATATCGGTGTAGCCGCGCGGCGGAAGAGGTTGCCAGAACTTCTCCCAGACAATCTGCGACGCCCGCAGGCAAAAACTGTAATTGGGTGTGATGAACGGACCCTGCGCGACGTCGGTCACGCGGCCTTGCTGCACACGCAGCAATGCGTGGGCGTCATCTATGGCAATCATGAAGGTGGTGTCGACGAAGCGGCCACGATAAACGAGCGTGGCATCGCTATTCACCAGACCTGCGATCTTGTCGATCATTGCGTCGCGCTCCCTGCGGATGGCGTAGCGTGGAATGTCGCGGTAATCCCCGCAAGGGACCTTGGCAGCACGCTTGCAGCGCAGGCAGATCAAGGCTATTTCGTAGGGTTGTGGCTCCCTTCGTCTAGCGGCCCAGGACGTCGCCCTCTCACGGCGAAAACAGGGGTTCGAGTCCCCTAGGGAGCGCCAGCTATATTTTGAAATTCCTCCGAGAAGACCAAGCGAATTGCTCGTGCCTTTATTGGTACGACAAAAAGTAGTTCGCCGCCGCGCGCGACATGAGCAAATGAGAATCTCTGATTGGCGCCGCGAGCAACACTACGCCGCTTCAACGAACTCCACGCCCGTTTCAGTCACTGTTCGCCAGACCAGCCGGCACTGTCTGATCGAGTAGCCGCCGTCAAAAGTCATCTCGAAGTCTTTCGGCAGCTCGACCGTGTTCGCGATCTGGAGGCGCGCTCCCTTGTTGGTGAGATTACGCACGACACAGTCAATGATCGAGGAACGGTCAATAACGAGTTTTGCGCTCTTTAAAACGCGAGAGCGCGTGGATTTACGGCGTTCTGCCACAGTCAGTTCTCCGGTGAATTCGGTTCAAATAATCGGCAAAACTGGCGAAATCGCTAAATGGCGCGCCTGACCGAAGGCGATCGCGGAAGGTTTTATTAAGCAGAAGTCCTGCCTGCGCGTCCTGCGCAGACCCTTGTTATTTTTGCAGTTTTAGGCATCCTAAAACGGTGCATATGAATGCAGGTTGGTCGGAGTCATGCAACTTTTCACCACGGCCGAGGCTGCCGCCTATCTGCGGCTCAAGGAACGCAAAATCTATGAAATGGTGGCCGAGGGCACAGTGCCCTGCACGAAAGTGACAGGGCGCTGGTTGTTTCCCAAAGCCGAGCTGGATCATTGGCTCGCCTCGAGCATCTCAAGACCCGAAGGCATGGCGCGGCCGGACGCGGCACCGATTATCAGCGGCAGCCATGACCCGCTTCTCGAATGGGCGTTACGCGAAAGCGGCTCTGGCCTGGCGACGCTGGCACTCGGCAGCGAGGCCGGCTTTTCCCGATTTGCCACCGGTGAAACGATTGCCGCGGCGATTCATCTGCATGCGCTGGGAGATCTCGAAGCCGACGCCAACGTGGAGGTCTTGCGAAGCCACAACAGATTGCAAGACGCCGTGATGATTGCGTTTTGCCGCCGCGAGCAGGGCTTCCTTGTCGCAGCGGGAAACCCGCTCAAGCTCGGCTCGATCGAGGATATTCGCAAGAAACGTGCGCGGATCGCTGTGCGGCCGAAGGGCGCCGGCGCCCAACTTTTGCTCCTGGCATTGCTGCACGGTGCGAACATTCCGTTGGAGCAACTTGCCTCTGTTGCACCGGTCTGCCCGACCGGTCCTGACATAGCGCAGGCAATTCGTGCCGGACGTGCCGATACCGGCATTGCGACGCGCGCTGTTGCCAACGCAGCCGGACTCGATTTTATCCCGATCGTGTGGGAGCCGTTCGACTTGGTGATGCGCCAGCGCGACTATTTCCGGCCCCCGCTGCAGTCGCTGCTCAAGTTTTTCCATTCGCCGGACTTCGCCACGCGTGGGCGAGAACTCGGCGGTTATGACCTCAGCGCTGCAGGCACCGTACGGTTTGTAAACTGATGACCGATGCGCAAGTGTGGCCGACCGAGTTGCGGCTGCGCAAGGACCGCAAAGCTCTGACCGTTATCTTCGACAGCGGCGATCGCTTCGAATTGCCCGCCGAATATTTGCGGGTCAAGAGCCCGAGTGCGGAAGTGCAAGGGCATTCGGAAGAAGAGCGCAAAACGGTCCCTGGCAAGCGGAATGTCGAGATTCTTGAGGTTTTGCCGGTCGGCAATTACGCCGTGCGGCTCGTCTTCGATGACCTGCATTCCACCGGTATTTTTGGTTGGGACTACCTTCACGATCTTGGGCACAACTACGCATCGTACTGGCAGGATTATCTCGACGAACTCGCTGCCAAGAATATGACGCGAGATCCGCCGGCGCGCCGCAACTAGCTGCGGCGCTGCCTTTCATTGATTGAAGCAAGACGTCAGACCGCGCTGGCGTAGACCTGGTCTTCCATGTCAGGCGAGCTTTTTAGCGCTCCGCAGACAACGGATCCGTGCATCAATGCCGTGACCGCCAGAAATACCAGGCTGGCTTGGGCGGCGTTCCGGAAATCGGGGGCGAGACAAAGGAAGACCGCGCCTGCGAGCGCGAATGCGTACGGTACGGCATGCACAAATGGGCTACGAGCCGCCTTTGCGCATAATACGAATGTCGAATAGGCCGCGGTCAGCTCGAGCATGAGCCCTGCCGTCATCAAAATTGACTGACCGTGAGCAGTCAGAAAAAGCGAGCCGACAAGCACGCCGAACCAGATGCCGGCCGCAATGTTGTCGCGCGCCGCTTCGCCGATCCGCACGCTCGTGGAAATCCGCATATCGCTCATAACTCTCCTCCGGGCCAGTTGGACGTACTCCAATAGACGAAGAGGTGTTGCGCGATCGGCACTTTGGGCGGGGTAATCCATGTCAGTTGTGTAAGCAGATTTTAACGCGCTGAAAAACCCCGTAATATGCTTGGAATCCAGGCCGATGCCGCTAAAATCGGCGTGCGCGATGGACGGTATATTTGGCCACGACGCAGTGGGGCGCAGCGCAAGAGGGAAATTCAATGAAACTTGATGGTGGATGCTTTCGATTTGCCGACACGTTTGCACATCGGCGATGGCTGCGTCCGCTGACGGCGTTTGCGGTTATAGCCCTATTGCTCGGGGTTCCCGGCGGTGCCCGCGCGCAGGGACCATCCACTGCCAAGCCAACCGCTCACGTTTATCTGCTCAGGGGCGTGCTCAACGTCTTCTCGATGGGCATGGACCAGATCGCATACAAGCTGGAGCAGCGGGGCATTGCGACCACCGTTACGAACTATCTCCTCTGGTCGTCGGTGGCGGACGACGCTGCGGCCGCATACAAGAGCGGACGGGTGCGAACCATTATTCTGGTCGGGCACTCCTCTGGCGCGACCGCCCTTCCGGACATGGTGGAGCGACTGAACAGGCTCGGCGTTCCGGTCAAATTGGCCATCGGTCTGGATTCCGTGTTTCAGACGACGCTGTCCGGCAAGGTTGGCCGCTATATCAATTTCTATATCGGCAATGGTGCTGGCACGCGCGTTGCGCGGGGCAAGAATTTGCAGGGAGAGCTATCGAATGTCGACGTCGAGAATACGCCTGGTGGCGTAGGTCACATAACGATCGACAAGAATGAGATCATACAGCAGAAAGTCATAAGCGCGATCCTCTCCTCGCTGTAGATGGCGGCCGGACGCCGAGACTGCAGCTACCGGTGAGGGAGGAATGGTACAAGCATCGGAACCCTGCGACGGTAGGACTCGTACGCGCTCGGGTCGAGTTCTGAGGTGAGAAAGCTCTCTTCGGCGCGCGCCTTCACGGACAAGCCAAAAGAAATCAGCACCGCGCCAAGGATGCCCGTTACCGTCCCGACAGCGAGGCCTGTCGCCAGTATTGCGGCAATGAGCCCGGTATAGATCGGATGGCGCACCAGCCCGTATGGACCGGTGTCGATGACCCGATGGCCTTCCTTTCGCGTGATTTCGTTCGACCAAAAACGTCCGAGATGAATCCGCCCCCACCATGTAAACAAGAGCCCTGCCACCATAATAGCCGCCAGCACGTAGGTACCGCCGTTGCCGAGAGTCCAGAGCGGACGTTCGGCCAAGAGCTGCGTGATCCACGGCGTGAGCAGGAGTCCCCCAATGATGATGGGGAGTCGGTGAGCGCGTGCGCGCCACGTCACGGGCCGCTTTGCTGTGCGAGCCGACCAGAACGATCCCACGACCCAGCTGATCAGCCAGGCGAGCCAGATAAGGGCGAGCAATTCGGTCGGCCAGGTGGCCAGCCACCCGCCTGAGAGTGAGCCAAATGTTTGACTGAGATTAAACGGCATGCGCGTCGGCGAGGTAAGTTATGGTTTCGCGCAGGGCGGATTCAATGGGCCGTGGCGCGTACCCCAGCTCACGCTGCGCTCTCTCCGTCGAAAGGGCTGTGGACCGCAATGCGATGCGGACGGCTTCTGCCGTGGCGGAAGGGGGAGTGCGCGTCACGTGGTCGGCCATGAATTCCATTATAGCAGCAGTTACCTCGGCAAGCCTCCCAGGAACGGGAACGCGCAGGCTACTTCTGCCGCTGATTGTGTCGACATATTGAAGGAGCTTTTTGAGCGGGATGCTTTCGCCGCCGAGAATGTACCGCTGACCAATCTTTCCGCGTTCCATGGCAAGCAATAAGCCCGCCGCGACGTCGCGCACATCGACGAGATTCAGGACGAAATCGAGATAGAACTGAAAACGCTTGCCTAGAAAACGCCGGAGCATTGCCGTGGGCGGAGTAAGGTTGTGGTCGTGCGGGCCGATTGGCATTGTCGGGCTGCCGATGACCACCGGAAATCCGGAGGCGGCGGCCTCCATTGCCAGTCTCTCGGCGAGCAACTTCGACCGTGTGTATGGGCCCGGCATCTCGTCAGCAGTCAGCAGGGTATCTTCCACTCCGGCTTCTACTGCGGGCGAGGAACGAAACAGGATGGACTCGGTCGAGCAATGGAGCAATCGCGCAACGCCACGCTTGCGTGCTGCCGAAATGACAACCTCGGTGCCGCGACAATTGACGGCGTGAAAGTCGTCTTTGTGAGCCACCCACATGCCGGGCAGGCCGGCAAGATGGTACACCTCGTCGACCCCGTCGAGCGCTTGCGCTACCAATTCACGATCGAGCACCGAACCATTGATGTACTGCGCGTTTGCCACTGCGCGGCCTGGAGGGCGTAAATCGAGAACGCGCGTCTGCCGACCGCTCGCGACAAGCGTTGCCACCAAATGCTGGCCAATGAAGCCGCTGCCGCCCGTTACAAGAACGCAGGTCATCGATCTTGCTGCACGCCGCCCTGGTTCTGTTGAATTACTGCTGCAAGATCGTCCCTGAATCCGAGCGAAATGAACAATTTCGCCATCACGAATACCGGACCCAGGAGGAGGTGGGTTGGATTGTCCACGAGAGCCGGCTGACGACGTTCGAATACCTGGTGCCCGATAATTTGCATGGCCACGCCGATGACGATCAAGACAACTGTGATTGTCCAGACGACTGTGACGCTCGCGTGGCTCGCGATGGCCGCGCCCGTAAACAGCAGGAGCGCGGCTGCGGCAGCGATCGCCAGACCGATCCCGACGTCAAGCAAGAGCCAGTAGATCAGCACCGGGGCGGCCAGGAGAACACCCAAATTGACTTGAAGGCCAAACACGGTGACGGGCCACAGGCTGAGTGGAAGAATCGCCCCCAGAAACAAAATCACGATGCCGACCACGTGCAGGGCGCAGTTCACCGGGTCGCGATGGTATTCCACGTAGTCCGTAAGCTGACGCCGAAGAGATGCATTCATTTTGCGCTCGTTCCCCTAGACCGCGTGACACTTATTGAACGGAGGATGACATGAACCCCGCCGTCCAAACAATGCCGGACAGTAGTCCCTTGGTGTCGCGGTCTTGTGGCAGATACGCCAATTTGGACCGGCGAGCGCGGAATGGTGGGCGCTGTAGGGATTGAACCTACGACCTCTCCCGTGTGAAGGGAACGCTCTCCCGCTGAGCTAAGCGCCCGGCCATCGCGGACGCGCGATATAAAGAGCGGCTTCAAGCAGTGTCAAGCGAGGTCGTCAGTTGGGGGTCTTGTCGTCGGTTGCCTGCGCGAGCCGGGAGGCATGGGTCTGCAGTGCGCGAATACGATCAGCAAGGTTACCGTTGTTCGGTGACTCGGCGAGATCGGATTGTTGGCCGCTCACGGGAACGCCGCTGATCCCCTCATGCGAAGTTTCGGCCGCCAGAAGCGACTCGATCGGCGAGTTTGGGCCTTCCAACGCCGAGGCAAGACGCGCGACCTCGGCGGCAACGTCATTGATGCGCTCACGCAGCAACGCATTCTCCACCCGCTCCGACGCCCAAGCTTCCTCGGTTTCGCGTTTCATGGTGGCGAGTTCGCGGGCGAAACGGTCCCGCTCTTCTTTGATGTGTCCGACCGCCGCTTGAAGCTGCGTGTTTTCGTTTCTTAGACCCTGCGAGGCAGAATTGGCCCGTCCCTCCAGCTCGATAATCGTGGTGCGAAGCTCGCTTTCGGTCTGCCGGGCTGCATCCATCTCTTGGCGCACGTGCTTGAGCTCGAATTCGCTTTGATTGAGCAGCCGCGACTGTTCCCCAAGTCGGGTTTCCAGGTCTTGAGCACGCCGGCCGAGAATTTCGGCTTCTCTGTTCTGTGCTGCAAGGTGCTGCTCGAGCTCGGCGACGCGGCGCCCGAGATTTTCAACCTTGCCGCGTTCATCCTCCAGTTCCTGGGTGGCGGCCTTCAGCTCCACCCGTTCGGCGTCGCGGCGACCCTCGACCGCTCGCAACTCTTTACTGGCTCCGTCAAGACGCTCTTTTAGCGCGTCGGCCTGTGTTCTGAGCGCGACAATTTCGATTTTCTGTGAATCTGCGAGCGTGGATCGCTCATCGAGATCACCCATCATCTTCGCGAGATCGGCCTCCTTGTCGGAAAGCGCCCGCTGGGCTTCGTGCATGGCTGTGGTTTTGACAGCGAATTCCTCTTCCGTGGCACGCAACTGGTCGCGTAGTGCCTTGTCGCGCGCCTCCAGAGCGAATATCGCCGCGGTTTTCTCTCCAAGTTCGACCTTGAGACGATTGATCGCGTCGCCTTTCTTGCCGAGTTCGGCGAGCTGGCTTGTGCTCTTTGCCTTGAGTTGCTCGACGCTCATCTCAAGCCGCCGCGTCGACATTGCGAATTCGGCGCGAAGCTGATCCTTGTCGGCTTGAATCTCGGCCATGGACAATGGCGTCGCGGCTTCAAGCCGCCGCATCGTCAGCCGTACGGCACGACTGTGCACAAGTGGAACGACGACCAGCCCCATGAGCGCCGCAACGAGAAACCCGATCCCGAAATACATGATCGGTTCAATCATGGAAAAAGCGCCTCCAACTCACGGACATTTATTGAAAACCAGAGACCTGGCGGCCAGCCCGACAGATGCGGA
>Ga0126377_10002054_pt1 | contig 13643 bp, 11 predicted proteins | sample PanSoiMetPlot_22_FD_92647 | JGI IMG/M metagenome (GOLD analysis project Ga0126377, IMG submission 92647) | Tropical forest soil microbial communities from Panama - MetaG Plot_22 | ecosystem: Environmental > Terrestrial > Soil > Tropical forest > Bulk soil | place: Panama | collected 2016-02-17
GAGGAGATCATACGGGCGCGGTCAGCAACAGCAGAACCCGTTTCGCACACCCAATCAAGCCGACCCAGTCAGCGTAAACTGATCCGCATGACTTGCGTGGTGACAACTTGCGTGGTGACAATTTGCGTGGTGACTTGGCACGCAATCGCACGGGTGAAAGCCGGCCACCGGAGCAACCGCGAGGCGAGCCCGATGTTCAGCCCGGTCTGCGTGCCCTGCGATAGGGCTCGCCCACGGCGCCCTGGTACCAGGGATTCTGCAGGCAATAGCCGCCGTCGCCGGGGATGTTTATGACGCATTGCTGAAAGCTGACGTAGCTGCAAACGAGCACGCCATCTCGTCCGCCCTGCTGGTGGCACCAGGGGTAATTGTAGGCTTGGGCGTCTGCCGGCCGTGCGTCGATCGCCAGTGCCGCCGCCAACAAACCGAGGCTCAAGAGGATGGTCCGCATTGCGTGATATCTCCGGGCTGCTGCAGTTCCCCAGATGTGAACACCGCACGAAACGTGTTAGTTCGTTATCACGCCGCAGTGACCAAACTGGGGCTTTCGCGCAAGCAGCATCATGCGCTCCTGCCGCCGCGCATGCCGGCCGCCTCAGTGCCAATAGGGCGGATAGTCGGTGTTCTTCTGCTCGGCTTCGAGCAGGCGCAGCATGGCTGGCCATTCGAGCACGCCATAGGGCCGCCGCGTGCCGGGCTGATAGAGATGCGACGTGTGCGCGAGCACGTTTTCGCCCGGCGTGCAGAGCTCGGTGCGCGCCGCCATGGCGTCGACCTGTGAGCGGCATGACAGTTCGAGCTGATACATGGTGTTGAACGCCTGCTGGACGGTCGCGCCGCAGGTCAGCAGGCCGTGGTTGCGCATGATCAGGGCGTCGTGCGGCCCGAGATCGGCGACGATGCGCTCGCGCTCGTCGAGATCGACCGCCGGCCCTTCATAGTCGTGATAGCCGATGTGGCCGACGAAACGGATCGACGTCTGCGACAGCGGCAACAGCCCGCACCTCATCGCCGACACGGCGATGCCGGCACGCGTGTGGGTGTGGATCACGCATTTGGCATCGGGGCGCGCCTTGTGGATGGCGCCGTGGATGACGTAGCCCGATGTGTTGAGGCCGTAGTCGGTGTTGGGCTTCCACACGATCTCACCCTCGACGTCGATCTTCACCAGGCTCGATGCGGTGATCTCCTTGTAGAGCAGGCCGTAGAGATTGATTAGCAGATGGTCGGGCGTTCCCGGGATGCGCGACGTGATGTGGTTGTAAATGAGATCGGTCATGCCGTATTTGTCGACCAGGCGGTAGCACGCTGCGAGATCGACGCGCGCCTGCCATTCCTCCGCCGAGACCTCATCGCGAACCGACTTGAAATTCGTCGCGTAGTTCATCGATAGTCGCCTCGCCTTGGTTGATATTGCCCCGCGCCGGGCGCCGAGCCCCTGACAAGGCCCGATTGCGGGCCACGTGCTCCCGACCCATGATAACCCCGACCCCTGTGCCAGGGGAAGCCGATGAGGATCGCATGTCGATGCAGCCGGGCGACATCCTGCGCAACCACGTCAAGGACAAGCTCGCCCGCGACGAGGTCGTGGCGTCGATGACGGTGCGGCTCGTCCGCAATATCGAGATCGCCCGGATCGCCAAGACTGCGGGATTCGACACGCTCTATGTCGATATGGAGCATTCGAGCTTCTCGTCGGAGACCACGAGCCAGATCTGCATGGCCGCCCTCGCGGTCGGCATCACGCCGTTCGTGCGCGTTCCCAATACGACGTCCGAAGCCGTGGCGCACGCCCTCGACGGCGGCGCGCTCGGGGTGATCGCGCCTCACGTGCGCACCGCGGCCGAGGCCCGCGCCGTGGTGGCCGCTGCAAAATTCGCGCCGCTGGGCGAGCGCTCGGCGGCAGGCGGGCTGCCCCATCTCGAGTACCGGTCGTTTTCGGCCGCCGCCGCCAATGCCGCGCTCAACGACGCCACCATGGTCGTCGTACAGTTCGAGAGCGCCGAGGCGCTTGACAACACCGACGAGATCGTCGCGGTCGGCGGCGTCGACATGGTGCTGCTCGGGGTCAACGACCTGCTGCAGGACTGGGGCATCCCCGGCCAGTACGAGCACGAGCGGGTGCACGACGCCTATGCACGGGTGATCGCGGCCTGCCGCAAGCGCGGCAAGCATGTCGGGGTCGGCGGTCTCGCCACCCGCCCCGCGCTGGCGGCCGACTTCGTACGCATGGGCGCGCGCTATGTCTCGACCGGAACCGATCTCGCCTTCCTGCTGGCCGCCTGCACTCAGAAGGCCAAAGAGGTGCGGCAAATCAACCTGTGACGCCCTCCCTGGAGCATGGTCCTGGAACAGTGAGCTCAAGAGGCGAGAGCGCGTTCCCGAATAAGCCGACGCCGCTGGCGACGACTCGCATACCTCGACTTGTTGTATAAAGTCGCGGGGCGACAAAGCCGATTGGGAAGGAAACCCATGCCGAACATGCGCTCAGGACTGACGGCCGCCGCCCTGCTGGTGGCCTTCACCGCCGCGGCCGCCGCCCAGGACTATCCCAACCGGCCGGTGCGGCTCGTCATTCCGTTCCCGCCCGGGGGCAGCAACGACGTGGTCGGGCGCATGATCGCGACGCAGATGAGCGAACGCCTGGGCAAGCAGGTGGTAGTCGACAATCGCTCGGGCGCCGGCGGCGTCATCGGCACCGAGATCGCGGCCAACGCCCCGCCCGACGGCTACACCCTGCTCGTGATCTCGATCGCCCATGCGGTCAATCCGTGGCTCTACAAGCTCAACTACGATCCGATCAAATCCTTCGTTCCGGTCGGCATTCTCGCCACCGGACCCAACGTGTTGGTGGTCAATCCGCAAGTCCCGGTCCAATCGGTGAAAGACCTGATCGCGCTCGCCAAGCAGAAGCCCGGCGACCTGCAATATGCCTCCGCCGGCGTCGGCAGTTTCCAGCATCTCGGCGGCGAGCTGTTCAAGCTCACGGCCGGCGTCGACATCCTGCACATCCCATTCAAGGGCGGCGGCCCGGCGATGATCGACGTGATCGGCGGCCACACCCAGGTGATGTTCAGCTCGCTGGTCCAGACCACCCCGCACATCAAGTCGGGCAAGCTGCGCGCCATCGGCACCGGCGGGCTCAAGCGATCGCCGGTCTTGCCCGACGTGCCGACGGTCGACGAGGCCGGCGTGCCCGGTTACGAAGCCGTCAACTGGTGGGGCATCGTCGCGCCGGCCGGCACGCCGAGCAACGTTATCGACACGCTGCACAAGGCACTCGCCGAGGTGCAGAACTCGCCGGAAACGCAGAAGCAGTTTGCGGCGGAAGGGGCCGAGGTGGTGCAGATGGACCCGGCCGCCTTCGGCGCGTTCATGGTGAAGGAAATGAACAAGTGGGAACGCGTCGTCAAGCAGGGCGGCATCAAGGCGGAGTAGGCTGCGTCATGGCAGCTTCCATACGCAACACGCCGCCTCCCCCGCTGGTGGCAGAGGGTCGCGCCGTGCTCGGAACGCGGTCGGCAACCGACCTGTGCAGATGGAATGGTTGATGACAACCTGGTCTCTCAACAGCAAGGACTTCTGGTCCGGAATGATGTTCATCGCAACCGGCGCCGGCGCGATGATCATCGCCCGCGATTACCCGTTTGGCACCACGGTGCGCATGGGCCCCGGCTATTTTCCCATCGTCCTCGGCGCGCTGCTCGTGCTGTTCGGGCTCTACTTCGTGGGCAAGGGGTTGCGCGGCGCCGAGAAGATCGAAGGCAGCTGGTCGCGGCGCGGCATGATCATCCTGCCGCTGTCGCTCGTCCTGTTCGGCATATTGATGGAGCACGCCGGCTTCGTTCCGGCGCTGATGGTGCTGATCGTCGGGTCGGCGCTGGCCAGCACGGAATTCCGTTTGGTCGAAATTCTGATCTTTGCGGTCTTTCTCACCGCGGCGTGCGTAGCGCTGTTCGTCTGGGGCCTCGGCCTGCCCTACCCGCTCATCGTTGGCCTGTAGTCCAAGCGCGTCATGGAGCTCCTTCACAATCTCATCTTCGGGTTCGGCGTCGCGTTCTCGCTGCAGAACCTGCTCTATTGCCTGATCGGCGTTTCGGTCGGCACGCTGATCGGCGTGCTGCCGGGCATCGGCCCGCTCGCCACCATCGCCATGCTGCTGCCGCTCACCTTCAACGTCACGCCGGTCTCGGCGCTGATCATGCTCGCCGGCATCTACTATGGCGCCCAGTACGGCGGCTCGACCACCGCCATCCTGGTCAATCTGCCGGGCGAGACCTCCGCCGTCGTCACCTGCATTGACGGCTACCAGATGGCGCGGCAGGGCCGCGCCGGCCCGGCCTTGGCCATCGCGGCGATCGGCTCGTTCTTTGCCGGCACCGTCGGCACGCTGCTGATCGCGCTTGCCGGTCCGCCGCTCGCCGAGATCGCGCTGAAGTTCGCGGCACCGGAATATTTCTCGCTCATGCTCATGGGTCTTGTCGCCGCTGCCGTGCTGGCGCAAGGCGACATGGTGAAATCGATCGCGATGGTCGCCATGGGCCTCTTGCTCGGCATCGTCGGCACCGACGTCAACACCGGTTTTCAGCGCTTCAGCTTCGGCGTGATCGAACTGACCGACGGCATCGGCTTCATCGTCGTCGCCGTCGGTGTGTTCGCCATCGGCGAGATCATCGCCAATCTCGGCGAACCCGAAGAGCGGCGCATCTTCACCTCCAAGGTGACCAACCTGATGCCGACCAGGGACGATCTGAAGCAATCCTTCGCTCCGATCCTGCGTGGCACGGCGATCGGCTCGTTCTTCGGCGTACTACCCGGCACCGGGCCGGCGATCGCCTCGTTCGCGTCCTACATGGTCGAGAAGAAGCTCGCCAAGGATCCGTCGCGGTTCGGGCGCGGTGCGATCGAGGGCGTGGCCGGCCCCGAATCCGCCAACAACGCCGACGCGCAATGCAAGTTCATTCCCATGCTGACCCTCGGGCTTCCGGCGAGCGGCGTGATGGCGCTGATGCTGGGCGCGCTCACCATCTACGGCATCCAGCCCGGTCCCGAGGTGATGACGCAACGGCCCGAGCTGTTCTGGGGCCTGATCGCCAGCATGTGGATCGGCAACCTGATGCTGGTCGTGCTCAACCTACCGATGATCGGCATCTGGGTGAAGCTGCTCAAGGTGCCCTATCGCCTGCTGTTTCCTGCCATCATGGCGTTCTCGGCCATCGGCATTTACAGCGTGAATAATTCCTCGTTCGAGATTTATCTCACCGCGCTGTTCGGCGTCGTCGGCTTCGTCTGGATGAAGCTCGGCTGCAGCCCGGCGCCGATGCTGCTCGGCTTCGTGCTGGGGCCGATGATGGAGGAGAATCTCCGCCGCGCCATGCTCAGTTCCAAGGGTGACATCACCGTTTTCGTGACCCGCCCGATCAGCCTCGCCTTCGTCATTGCGACGGTGCTGATCGTGGTGGTGATGGTGGCGCCCGCGGTGCGGCGGCGGCGGGGCGAGATTACCGGGTAATCTGCCGCTGCCGTGACCCCCCGCCGGCCGGCGGAAGCCCTTAAGTGTCGCTACAAAAACGCGGCTATTTGCTAAGCAATTTTAATCTTTTTCCAACTAGGATCGTTCAAGCGCCTGCGGCCGCCGGCCAGCCTGCGGACGCGGGCCAATCGGCATTCGCGATACGGCATCGAGGACCCATGACCGCCCAGCAAGCCATTATTCACGAGCTCGAACATGCGCTCGCTCACGGGACGAGCGAACGGCGTGTCGAGACGTTATGGAGCATCACCGACCTTTTCGTGCTGGGAACCGGGCGCTATACCGACGATCAGGTTGCGCTGTTCGATGACGTATTCAGCCGCCTGGTGCGGGAAATCGAGTCGTCGGCCCGCGCCGTATTGTCGCGGCGCCTCGCTCCGGTGCCGGCTGCGCCGCCGAACGTCCTGCGCGTCCTGGCCTTCGACGACGAGATCGAGGTTGCCGGCCCGGTCCTCACCCATGCCGAAGGGCTCGACGAGGCGGCCCTGGTCGCCAACGCCAAGACCAAGGGGCAGCTGCACCTGCTGGCGATTTCGCGCCGCAGGGTGCTTAACGAAGCCGTTACCGACGTCCTGGTGCAGCGCGGCGACGACGAAGTGCTGCAAACCACTGCCGAGAACACGGGCGCGAAATTCTCCGAACTGGGCTTCCAGCGCCTGATCTTGCGCGCCGAGGACAATGACCGGCTGGCGGCGTGCGTCGGATCGCGCAGCGACCTTCCTCGCCACCATTTCCTGCAACTGCTGTCGCGGGCTTCGCAGGCCGTGCGTCTCAAGCTCGAAGCAGCGCAGCCGGACAAGGCCGGCCAGATCCAGCACGTTGTCGGCGAGATCGCCAGCCAGATCCAGCGGACTGCCGACGTCAGCAAGCGCGACTACGCCGCCGCGCAAAAGCTCGTCGAGTCGCTTTATGCCTCTGGCCGACTTGACGAGCGCGACGTGGAAGACTTCGCCAAGTCGCGCATGTTCGAGGAGACCACCGTCGCGCTTTCGGTTCTGTGCGACCTGCCGATCGACGTCGTCGAGCGCGCAATGGTGCAGGACAATCCGGAACCGGCGCTGATCCTGGTCAAGGCTGCAGGCTTTTCGTGGTCCGCCGCCCACGCAATCCTGCGGCTGCGCGCCGGCGAGAGCCGCGTCTCGGCACACGAATTCGAGCGGCATGCGGCCAATTTCTCCAAGCTCAAGGCGGCGACCGCACAATATGTCGTGCGCTTCCAGCGCATGCGCGCCACTGTTGAAGGGCCGCAGGAGCGAGCCAACCTCTCCCCGTCCCATCCGGCGGTGAACCGGCGGCGGCAGGCCGCTCCAGATTGATGTTTTGAAGCCCTTTTCACCGCGACGTCGATTCCACGTCGCCGGAAAACACGCTGTGCCGGCCTGCTTGCGCCTTGCCGCGTTCCCCCTATAGTCCCCGCCACTTTCGAGGCCGGACCGCATCCGCGCCTCGACGGCTCCAAGGGGCGGTCCTCGACCGGCAACATCGGATGTCAAAAAGCGACGTGAAGAAGGTGGTGCTTGCCTATTCGGGCGGGCTCGACACCTCGATCATTCTCAAGTGGCTGCAGACGACGTATCGGTGCGAGGTCGTCACCTTTACCGCTGATCTCGGCCAGGGCGAAGAGCTCGAGCCCGCGCGCAAGAAGGCGATCCTCCTCGGCATCAAGCCGCACAACATTTTCATCGAGGACCTGCGCGAGGAATTCGTACGCGACTACGTTTTTCCCATGTTCCGCGCCAACGCCCTCTACGAGGGGCAATACCTGCTCGGCACCTCGATCGCGCGGCCACTGATCGCCAAGAAGCAGATCGAGATCGCGGAGCGGGTCGGCGCCGACGCGGTGGCGCACGGCGCAACCGGCAAGGGCAACGATCAGGTGCGCTTCGAGCTCACCTATTACGCGCTCAAACCCGACGTGACGGTGATCGCGCCGTGGCGTGAGTGGGACCTGACCTCGCGCACGAAGCTGATCGAGTTCGCCGAGATGCACCAGATTCCGATCGCCAAGGACAAGCGGGGTGACGCGCCGTTCTCTGTCGACGCCAACCTGCTGCACACCTCGTCGGAAGGCAAGGTGCTGGAGGACCCGGCCAAGGAAGTGCCGGAATACGTTTTTTCGCGCACGGTCGATCCCGAACAGGCGCCCGACAATCCGGCGCATATCAGCATCGATTTCACGCGCGGCGATGCGGTGGCGTTAGACGGCAAGAAGCTCTCGCCGGCCGCGCTCTTGACACAGCTCAACAAGCTCGGCCGCAAGCACGGCATCGGACGGCTCGACCTGGTCGAGAACCGGTTCGTCGGCATGAAGTCCCGCGGCATGTACGAGACGCCGGGCGGCACCATCCTGCTGGCGGCGCATCGCGGCGTCGAGTCGATCACGCTCGACCGCGGCGCGATGCATCTCAAGGACGAGCTCATGCCGAAATATTCCGAGCTCATCTACAACGGCTTTTGGTTCACGCCCGAGCGCGAGATGCTGCAGGCGGCGATCGACCGGAGCCAGGAGTTCGTCACCGGACGCGTCAAGCTCAAGCTCTACAAGGGCAATGTTTCCGTGGTTGGGCGCAGCTCAAAATATTCGCTCTACGACCAGGACCTCGTCACCTTCGAGGAAGGCGCGGTGGCCTACGACCACCGCGACGCCGCCGGCTTCATCCGCCTCAATGCGCTGCGGCTGCGCACGCTGGGACAGCGCAAGCGCAAACTGGAACAGCGATAAGGCGGGAGCAAACGCCGACCCCGCGGGCCGGCGTTGCACTTTGCGCTCAGTTGCCGGCCTGGTTCTGGCCGGTGAGCAGCGGCGTGATCCGGCGTACCGTGACGCGGCGATTCAGGCGTTCCGGCGCATCGGTCGGGACCTTGAGATATTGCTCGCCGTACCCTTGCGTCGTCAGGTTTTCGCCCGGCACCTGGAATTGCTCGGACAGAACGACGGCGACCGACTCGGCGCGGCGATCCGACAATGACAGATTGTCGACATCCGCTCCGACGGCATCGGTGTGGCCTTCGATCAGGAAGACCTCGCTCGGATTCTGCGCCACCGCCTGCCGGATGCCTTCGGCGATCGGCGCCAGCCGATTGACCTGGTCGGGCCCGACTTCCCACGATCCGGATTCGAAGTTCACCGTATCGAGGTCGATGCGCGGCATGCGGTCGCGCACCATCGGGCTGTAGCGGATTTCCTCCAGCGTGTAGCGCCGGTCGATACGCTCGACCGGCAGCGCCCGCAGCGCCGCGTAGATCTCGGTGGGCGGAACGCGATCCGCCTCGACAATGTAGCGCTCGCGCGGGATGCGGATGACCGGCGGCGGCAGCTCGACATAGTAGCTGCCGACGACGGCAGGTCCGCGATAACGGTTGTCGATGATCACAATCTCGCGGCCGTCGCGGCCCTGCCGCGAGCGGCGGATGAGACGGCCATCTTCGTCGACGACCGAGACGATGCGCGTGCCGTCTGGACGCTCGATAACGGTGACGGTGTCACCGCCGCGTCGTTCGACGCGCACGTCGCGCGACTGGGCGCGAAAGCGATCGATCTCGTTGTGACGGATGATCGCGCGGCCGGCCTCGCGGATAATCATGCGGCCGGGCTCTTCGATCACCGTGCGGTCGCCCTGCCTGACCTCGCGGCGCTCGCCGCGTACCTCGTCGATGCGCCGTGCGCGATCGGGCGGCGTCGGCGCTGCCAGCTGGTTCTGCTGGGGAGTGCCCTGCGGCTGCGGGCCTGCGACCGGCCGTGGCGGCTGGCCCGGCTGTTGCTGCTGCGCGGCCGGAGCTTGCTGTTGCTGCTGCGCGGCGGGATTTTGCGGTTGCTGCTGCGCGGCGGGCGCTTGCTGCTGCTGTTGCACCGGCTGCTGGGCGGTCGGCGGCGAGGTCGGCGGTGTCGGCTGCTGGACCGTTGGACGCGGCAGCTGGCCGGGTTGCTGGCCGACCGGGGGCGATGCCTGGGTGGTCGGATGCGACTCGCCCGGCTGCGGGCGCGCGGCCGGCGGAGGCAGCGCGGTCGGAGCCGGTGGTTGCGCCTGTTGTGCGCTCGGATGGGGCGGCGGTTGCTGCGCCGTCGACGGCGGCGCGCCCGGATGCTGTGGCGGCTGACCCAGCTGTTGGGTCGCCGGCGGATGCGGCTGTTGCACCGTGGGATGCGGCGGCTGGCCCTGCTGCTGGGCAGCCGGTGGCTGCTGCTGGGCAGCGGGCGGCTGTTGCTGCGCTGTGGGGTGCGGGGGCTGCGCCGGCGGGTGCTGCACGGTCGGATGCGGGGGTTGCGCCGGCGGCTGCTGCACGGTCGGACGCTGTGGCGCGGCGGGCGGTTGGGCCCCCGGTGGCTGCTGTTGCTGTTGCTGTTGCTGTTGTTGGGCAGCAGGACGCGGTGGCTTACCGGGTTGCTGGCCCTGTTGCTGAGTCCCCGGCTGCTGCCCTTGCTGCTCTTTCCCGCCGGGACGTTGCCGTTGTTCACGACGCTCCTTCTCGGCATTCGGCGTATCGGGGCTTGGCGGCGCGTTCTGCGCGACGATGACCGCGTCGCGATCGCCCGCCACCACATGGAACGGCAGCGCCAGCGCAACGGCGGACAGAATGGTGCCGACGAGGAGGCGCTCTTTGATTTTGGTCTTCATCGCGTATCGAGCTCCGAGTTGATGGGCGAAAGACCCCCCGCACGGGGTCATCTCATCGGGTGGTCATGACCAACCGGTGCGGAACGAAGGTGTCGCGCGCGTGGCTGGCGTGCGGCAGACATGGCGAGATTGTGTCCCCAGTTCCGGAATGCGCATGATCGGGCGCATAAGAACAAAAGATAACGGCCGAATGCCGCTCGGGTTCCGCAGGATGTCAGAAATCCTTCGGCGCGACCGGCAGGCTTGGCGACGATGCCCGCCGAGCCATTTAAGGATTGACAGCCATTTCCAAAGCGATCTTCCACAAAGATCCGGTTCCATTCGATCGGAAACGGCCGTCCGGCCGATCATGATGTCGCGAGGCCTTCCATTGGGCAATTCCGCTCCTACATACCGCCCGTCCGATGGCTTGGGAGCACATGCGCCATGATCTACGTCCTCGCGGTCTTCGTGCCGCCGCTTGCCCTGCTGCTTAACGGGCAGCCGTTCGCGGCTGTGTTCAACGTCGCGCTGATCGTGTTCTGCGCGGTGTTCGGGTTCATCTTCCATGTGCTGCTGCTGGTGCCGTCGGCGCACGCCGTGATCGCCATCGCCATGAACCGGGAAGATCGCAAGCACCGCGAGATCGTCGAGGCGATCGAGCGGCATGGTCCGCCGCCGCGCTGGCGCTGACCGGCTGCCACGACGTCTGCTGATTTTGGGCCGGCCGGCGGGCACACAGCGTCAACGTTGTGCCCGTCGGGGTCGATGACGAGCGCGCCGTCGTAGCGCGCGCCCGGCGTTGCCATTGCCGCCCGCCGCCAGCGCCGTGCTCGAACGCTCCCACCGCGCGCGGTCCTCGCCACCAACGCGACGTGCTGCGGTGCGCTCGAGGCTGTACGCCCGATCCAATCCAGAAATATGGCTTCCGGTCGTCGCCGAAACCGGCCGGGCCGCCGGTGTGCTGCGGCGTGACGTCCATCCCGCCGCGATCGCCGAGCGCGACGAGCGCCTTCTCGGAGAACGCCTTCGAGCGGGGCGACGTCGTCGACACCGAAGCCGATGTCGTCGGGCACGACGTTCTCAGATACGACCGAAGACTGGTTAGACCTTGCGCTCGACCATCATGAGCTTGATCTCGGCGATCGCCTTCGCCGGATTGAGGTGCTTGGGGCAAGCCTTGGCGCAGTTCATGATGGTGTGGCAGCGATAAAGCCGGAACGGATCCTCGAGATCGTCGAGCCGCTCGCCGGTCGCCTCGTCGCGGCTGTCCTTGATCCAGCGAAGGGCCTGGAGCAACGCGGCTGGGCCGAGGAAGCGGTCGGAATTCCACCAGTAGCTCGGGCAGGCGGTTGAGCAGCACGCGCACAGGATGCACTCGTAGAGCCCGTCGAGCTTGCCGCGATCCTCGTGGCTCTGTTTCCATTCCTTCTGCGGCGTCGGCGACGACGTCTTGAGCCACGGCTCGATCGAGCGATGCTGAGCGTAGAAATTGGTCAGGTCGGGCACGAGATCCTTCACCACCGGCTGGTGCGGCAGCGGATAGACGCGCACCGTGTCCTTGATCTCGTCCATGCCGCGCGTGCACGCCAGCGTGTTGGTGCCGTCGATGTTCATCGCGCACGAGCCGCACACGCCCTCGCGGCACGAGCGGCGGAAGGTCAGCGTCGGATCGATCTTGTTCTTGATCCAGATGAGGGCGTCGAGGACCATCGGCCCGCAATCCTGGATATCGACGTAATAGGTGTCGATGCGTGGGTTCTCGCCGTTGTCAGGATTCCAGCGATAGACGCGATATTCACGCGTCTCCATCGCGCGCGGCGGCCGCGGCCAGGTCTTGCCTTCGGTCACCTTGGAATTCTTGGGCAGCGTGAATTCGACCATGATCAGTAAACTCTGGCTCGCGGCTCGATATACTGCACTTCGTTGGTCATCGTGTAAGTGTGCACCGGCCGGTAATCGAGCGACACCTTGCCAGTGGCGAAATCGAGCCAGGCAAGCGTGTGTTTCATCCAGTTCTTGTCGTCGCGCTCGGGGAAGTCCTCACGCGCATGCGCGCCGCGGCTCTCGGTGCGGTTCTGCGCCGCGTCCATGGTGACGACCGCCTGTGCGATCAGGTTGTCGAACTCAAGCGACTCGATCAGGTCGGTGTTCCAGATCAGCGAGCGGTCGAACAGCTTGATGTCGCTGACGCCGCCATAGACGTCGTGAATGAGCTTGTGGCCTTCCTGCAGCACCTCGCCGCTCCGGAACACGGCGCAATTGTTCTGCATCACCCGCTGCATCTTCATGCGCAGTTCGGCGGTCGGCGTGTGCCCCGCGGCGTTGCGGAACTTGTCGAGGCGGCCGAGCGACGGCTCGGCGGAATCCTTGGGCAGATCGGGCTGCTTGTCGTTGGCGATCAGCATCTCGGCGCAGCGCTGCGCGGCGGCGCGGCCGAATACCACGAGGTCGATGAGCGAGTTCGAGCCGAGACGGTTGGCGCCATGCACCGACACGCAGCCCGCCTCGCCCAGCGCCATCAGGCCGGGGATCACGCTGTCGTCGTTGCCGTTCTTCTTGGTCAGCGCCTCGCCGTGGTAGTTCGTGGCGATGCCGCCCATGTTGTAGTGCACGGTCGGCACGATCGGCACCGGCTCCTTGGTGAGATCGACGCCGGCGAAGATGCGCGCGCTCTCGGTGATGCCCGGCAGGCGCTCCGCCAGGATCGTCGGATCGAGATGATCGAGGTGAAGATAGATGTGGTCCTTGTTCTTGCCGACGCCGCGCCCCTCGCGGATTTCGATCGTCATCGAGCGTGAGACCACATCGCGCGAGGCGAGATCCTTCGCCGACGGCGCGTAGCGCTCCATGAAACGCTCGCCTTCCGAATTGACCAGATAGGCGCCTTCGCCGCGCGCGCCTTCGGTGATCAGGCAGCCCGAGCCGTAGATGCCGGTCGGATGGAACTGCACGAACTCCATGTCCTGCAGCGGCAGGCCGGCGCGCAGCACCATGGCGTTGCCGTCGCCGGTGCAGGTATGCGCCGACGTGCAGGAGAAATAGGCGCGCCCGTAGCCGCCGGTCGCCAGGATCGTTGTCTGCGCGCGAAAGCGATGGATGGTGCCGTCGTCGAGCTTGAGCGCCACCACGCCGCGGCAGCGACCTTCGTCATCCATGATGAGGTCGATGGCGAAGTACTCGATGAAGAACTCCGCGGCATGACACAGCGACTGGCCGTAGAGCGTGTGGAGGATGGCATGGCCGGTGCGATCGGCGGCGGCGCAGGTGCGCTGCGCCGTGCCCTTGCCGTAGTGCGTGGTCATGCCGCCGAACGGGCGCTGATAGATTTTGCCTTCTTCGGTGCGTGAGAACGGCACGCCCCAGTGCTCGAGCTCGTAGACCGCCTCCGGCGCGTTGCGGCAGAGATATTCGATCGAATCTTGATCGCCCAGCCAGTCGGCGCCCTTGACGGTGTCGTACATGTGCCAGCGCCAGTCGTCCTCGCCCATGTTGCCGAGCGCGGCCGAGATGCC
>Ga0126377_10002055_pt1 | contig 13642 bp, 7 predicted proteins | sample PanSoiMetPlot_22_FD_92647 | JGI IMG/M metagenome (GOLD analysis project Ga0126377, IMG submission 92647) | Tropical forest soil microbial communities from Panama - MetaG Plot_22 | ecosystem: Environmental > Terrestrial > Soil > Tropical forest > Bulk soil | place: Panama | collected 2016-02-17
AACACTGCCAACATTCAGCCGAACTCATTCTTCCTCGATGCCGAATATTCTCGTTCGCCTTTCGACATCGCACATCTCTTCAACGCCAACGGAGTGTATGAACTGCCGTTCGGCAGGGGGAGGCGTTGGGCGAGCAGCGCGAGCGGGCCGTTCGGCAAGGTAATCTCCGGTTGGTACACTTCGGGTATCTTCCGCGTGGGGAGCGGCTTCCCACTCGCGATCGTTCAGGGGACGCAAGTTTGGGGTGGAAGTTCAGCGCTCGGCTTCGGAGGAACAACCAATGCCTCAGGCGCGATAATTCTGCCGGGGGCGGATGCAACCACCGGTTTAAATAGCGGGGTGGTGGGTTCCGGGGGCGTCGGGACCGCGGGAAATCCGGCGACGAGAGGTTCGGGGCTCAACATTTTCGCGAATCCTGAAGCACTCTTCAGGAATGTGCGGCGCGTCCAGCTCAATGATGACACACGCAGCGGGCGCGGGGCGCTGAGCGGGTTCGGCTTCTGGCAGGCCGATATGACGGCAGGCAAGAGAATCGCCATCACGGAGCGTGTCAATTTCAAATTCTCGGTTGACTTCATCAATGTCTTCAACCATGTGAATTACGCCGATCCGTCGACGTCGCTGCAAATTCCGGCCACCTTCGGAGTGGTCACCACGCAGCGTTTCAGCGAAAACGTCCAGGGACTTGTTCCCCGCCGCATCCAGTTCGGCGGGCGGATCGAGTTCTGAAGCGCTGGAAAGAATAGACGAAACAAAGGAGAATAAGTGTTGGATGTCAGATGGTAGATGCAAGATGCTAGTAAGAAGCCGCAGCATTATCCAGAGGTCTTCTTACTAGCATCTAGCATCTTGCATCTACCATTTGACATCCAACACTTATGATCATCACAAGTCCCGCCAATGAACGTCTCAAACATGCGCGCCGGGTGCGCGATGGCGATGAGCCTGATTCGATATTTATCGAAGGCGAGCGGCTCGTCGAGGAATGCGTCCGATCAAATTTGCGACTTTTCGCCTGCTTTCACTCTTTCCAACCCTCGCCACGAGCGCAGAAAATCATTTCTTCCCTTGCGGAAAATGGCTGCCCGCTATATCCGGTTCACGATGCAGTGCTTGAGACGCTGAGCGATACGGTCAACACCCAGGGACTCATCGTTCTAGCAGAGCGGCCGAATTACACTCTCGATCAGATAATTTCCCAATCGGAAAATGAGCCACCCTTAATTGTCTGTCTAGATACAATCCAGGACCCTGGAAATTTAGGAACGATTGTCCGCACTGCAGAAGCAGCCGGAGCAAATGGTGTGGTTGTATTAAAAGGATCGGTAGACCCATTTACGCCGAAGGCTTTACGAAGCTCCATGGGATCGGCATTTCGGTTACCAGTAGTTTCTCAGGTTGAGCCCGATGAACTGTTCGAAAAGACTCAGAATGGAGGCATCGGAATCGTTGCAACCTCAGCAGATGCTGCAGTTCCATATGATGAATTCGATCTGCGCCCCCCTCTCATGATAATTTTCGGAAATGAGGCGCACGGGGTGAGAATGGAGTTGTTGGAACGCTGCGAGTCTCGTTTGCGTATTCCACTACGCACTCCCGTCGAATCCCTGAATGTTGCGGCTTCGGCGGCAGTGATCCTCTTCGAGGTTGCGAGGCAACGGAGGATCAAGCGAGAATAACGAGGAAGGATGAAAAATAAAAGAGGGATGGAGGGAGAGTGGGAGAAGATTATTACTATGGAGAAGAATTCCAGTTTTATTAATGGCCTGGAATTTGCCGTCCGTCGATTGTTTGAGAGAATTGGCGGGGCGATAGATTTTGCCTGGCGCCGGACGGGTCAATCACAAAGTATTGCGCGTACGGATTTATCAGCGCTCGTCCCGCAGATCGAGCGGGCGGTCGAGAACAGCCTGAGGCGCGAGGGGACGTCGATCATCGCTCCTAATCTGATTGAACTGCGTTATGATTATGAGACTTATACAAAGATGGGAGGAAAGCGCCGCGAATATTTACAGCGCGAATTGAGCGCAAGCATCTATGAATACGTTTACAATCGGCGCTACACGACGCTTCGCGATCTGCAGGTCAAAATCTCATACGATGCATTTACTCGCGGCCTGGAGATCAGTATGGGATTTGGTGAAGGAAAGAAGACAGTCATCGTCAGAAGCAACTCGGGTCATTCCGAGGATGAAGAACGCGGCAAACAACCGGCGATCGTCTGCGGGCTGGTTTTGCGGGGTATGGGAATAATGCCGGAATTACATGCCCAGGTATCGAGCAATGCCGAGCCTGTCGGAGTAGGGCGGAACGTCGCAAATAATCTGGTCATCAAAGACCCGACCGTCTCCAATTTCCACGCGGCCTTTGTGCTCAGCCATGAAGGAAACCTTGAGCTCGCCGACCGGGCCAGTTCCAATGGGACTTATGTTAATGGGGTGTTGCTCGGATCAGGCGATAAAACTTTCGTTCGCGATGGTGATCAGCTTCGCTTTGGTGATGTCGAATTGATCCTATCGATCATCAGGTAGATGTTAGATGCTGGATGTTAGATGCTAGTAAGAGAATCCTACTAGTATCTAACATCTATTTTCAAATATTATGAGTTTTTCGCTAGTTGCCACACTAATCCTGCTAATCGGGCTGATCTGGCTGCTCATTTCGCTCGTTTTTTCAGCCTGGGGTTATCGATCGCGAGCCGCAAATGAGGCGATGGCGAGTGAAAATCTTCCTGATGATTTCGGGCCGCGCCTGACCAGCAAACGGCTTCGTTATGTGCGGTGGGCGTTTGCTCTGGTAGTTCTCGCGGCTTTGGGTTTTCACACTTACTGGGGATTATTCTCGACCGGACCGCTCGGTCAGAACGTGGCCTTTGCGGGTTTGAAAGACCGGCGCGATCAACGTAATCGCCGTGAAATCGAGAGTACGCTGCGTGGTTGGATCTACGATCGCCATCACGATCCGCGGCGGGCGCTGGCTAAATATCGGTATCTCGATGGTGATATTATTCGCGATTACCCCCTGGGCGCCGCTTCCGCGCATTTGATCGGTTACGTCACAATCCTGCGCGGTGAGGCGTGGCTCGAGCGCGCCCTGGTTGCCCAACCTAAACCGAAAATCGAAGAACCATGGTGGAAAAAGGTCCTCACATTTTCTCAACAGGAGAATCACCCTCCTGTCGGCCGGGACATGGTGCTGTCGATCGATTTCGATCTTCAGAAAGAAGCATATGCCGCTTTAAAAGGTAAGCAGGGGGCAATCGTCATGCTTAATCCGCAATCCGGAGAGATATTGGCGATGGCGAGCAGCCCCAGTTTCGATCCGGCACACGTCGAGATCAAAGATCGTTGGGATGAGATGCAGAACGATGTGAGACGCCAGCCGCTGCTCAATCGCGCATTGAGTGAATATTATCTTCCGGGGTCGACCCTCAAGACGATTACCGCCGCAGCCGCGATCGAATCAAGGCTCGATAATTTAACCTTCACTTGTCGCGCCGACGGCTGGACCCCACAGGGATCGAACCGACCGATTCGTGATGATGAGGGCGAGTCTCATGGAAGCCTTAACCTGGAAGATGCTTATACCCATTCCTGCAACCAGTATTTTGCGCAACTTGGTGTCGAGCTCGATCGCCAGCGAATGGGAGACGCCGCGAAACACTTCGGTTTGAAAGTTTTCAGTAATCCGGCGGATTCGATCGGTTCCGGCCGCCATTATAATCTCTGGAATACTGAGAACCGGATTCTCTCTTCGGTGCTCGCACCGCTCAACTCAACTTTCGTATCGGGACGAAGTGTGACGAGATACGATCTCGCGCTCGAATCGATCGGGCAGGGTTATGTGCAGTTGACTCCTCTCGAGATGGCGATGGTTGCCGCCGCCGTCGCCAACAAAAACGGCATGGTCATGCGTCCGATTATTGAAGCGGGGCGCCAATCCGCAGTCTTGAGCGATGCAATGTCCCCCACCACGGCCGCGCGGGTGCGTCAATTGATGTCTTCTGTTGTAGAGCGAGGGACAGCGAGCAACGGATTCGGGGACCAGATCCGAGGTAGCAGAATGACGGCCGGAGGAAAGACCGGGACGGCCCAGCGACAGGTTAATGTGATCGATCCGAAGACCAACAAGCCGATTATCTACCGTGACCGCCGCGGTCGCACGCATATCAAGAAAGAGTTTCGCATCGATTCATGGTTCATTGGCTTTGCTCCGGTCGAAAATCCGCAGATCGCTTTTGCCGTGGTGATCGAGGGTGGAGGCTACGGCGCGCGCACCTCGGCGCCGATCGCCGGGCAACTGCTGGTCAAAGCCAGGAGTCTCGGCTTGTTCACGCCGCAATTGGAAAAAGATAAAGTTATTACGGAAAAAACGAGATAGAGTATCCGGTCACCGCCACTCGCCCTGAATTACGAAACCAGCCCAGAAATACGGGTGCGTCCACCGTGAGTTTCTCGACATCTTGAGCTGAGCGGCGCGTAATGCCGCCGCCGGCCGTAAACCTTCTTTCAGCATCCCGCGATAGAATTCCTTCATCAGTTGCGCCGTCGCCTGATCGTCCACTTGCCATAGACTGGCCACGACGCTCTCGGCACCGGCGTAAAGAAACCCGCGAGTCAATCCTATCAATCCCTCGCCTTTGATCTCCTGGCCGAGCGCGGTCTGGCAGGCGCTCAGAACGACCAGCTCGGCGGGCAATTGCAGGTTGAATATTTCATGCATCCGCAGGAATCCGTCCTGCAGATTTCCGTTTTCATCCACGAGCGAAAGCACAAGACCCGAGAGTTCCGGCTGTTCACTATTGATCAGGCCGTGCGTGGCGAAATGAACAATGCGGTACCGGCCCAGCTCTCCGCTTGCGACCAGCGCACGGTTGGCATCGAAGCCGGTCGCTTTAAGCGTCGAATTTTTGGGGGCAAGGCTGGTGATGAATTCGGCCTCGTCGTTGGTAAAGACGAGCCGCCCGAATCCGTCCTCATGGAAAAAACTCCGAGCTGAGCGCTCAAGTTGCGAGGTTAACACGGAAGGGAGGGATAATGGTTCGGTCGAACGGGCAATGGCGGTCTTGTTGTTCGCAGAAGCTTTTTTACTTGTGACTGCTAAACGGGGATCATTTGCATCGAAAACCGGATCGGCCAACACAGCCAACGTTTTTGCCGCGGCCGGACGGCTGGCGACCCCGCCACCGAGAAGAGCGAGCGTCGATGCCGATGGCAGATTGACAACTTCGTGGTCCACGATCAATGGCTGGTAGGTGGCCTGCAGGGGCAGGGGCAGGGGCGGGGCAGGGGCAATGCGGCAAACGGCAGGTATTCCAGCGCCCCAGATGCGACGATGGCCAACCGCTTCCCTTTCCACTCCTGCTGCAATTGTCCAGAGACTGGTCCGAGCAGCATCCGGCTGAGCGCGGCCGCCTCGGTGCGAAAACTCGTATCGGCCTGGGCGATGAGGGCCTGCTGCTGTGGCTCAGCAAGGCCTTTCTTCGGTTGGCGCGCGGTCAACAGCTGATAAATTTTGCGCGCCGATGCCTCAATTTCAGCGCGCGGTGGGAGCTGGTAACTGTTAATTGCGTCCGGTGTGAGAGCCCATAGCCAGCTTCGCTTTTCGGCGAGCGCGAATTCGAGCAATACGGTGTGACTATCCAGACATTGTTTTTGAATCTCCGCGGCGGTCAGCGGTTGCGGTTGCGTCAGTGCTGCGAAGCGCGGGCTGGAGGCGCGGATGCGTGCTTGTAAAGATTGATACTCGTTGAGCAGGTCCCCGATCTCATTTGCCAGAGTCTCAGTCTGTGTCTTCTGGCTGAACTGGCCGACCAATTGCATGCGCTGATGTTCTTTGAGACGAATCCGGTCGGCCAGGTTCCGCTCTTCGACGAGCAGAGTGGCGTCAACACCCTGGCGAATTTGGGCGCGCGCCTCGGCGAGCGTCTCCAGCATGCTGCGCGCCCGTCCGCGTTCGCTGATTCCGAACGCGGCGGCGGCATACTGCGCGTCCCGCTGCTGCTCGCTCAGTTGCATCAGGAGTTCGATATACTGCTCATATTCATCTTGCCGTGAGGCCAGATAACTGGCACGTAATTCCTGTCGAAGGATTTTGGCACGGAAGGACTCGCTTAAAGCGAGAGCTTTCTCGTAAAAGTCACGCGCCTCGATGAGATTGTTTAGTCCGCGTTCGACTTGCGCGAGTGCGACGAGCGCATCGCGTTCGCGCTGCAGGTCTCCCGTCGCGCGAGCGAGTGAAAGTGATTGTTGCAGGAGGTCTTTCGCCTGACTCCATGCGCCGCCGGCCGCCGCCATGTTTCCCATTTTTATCAGGACAATGGTGACGCCAACCAGATCGCCGGAGCCTCGCAAGAGTTCCAGGGCCTGAGTGAGAGCAATGCGCGCCTTCTCGTTTTCGCCCATGATCAAATTCAGTTCGCTTATCGAAATGAGTATTCGGCCCTCTGCCTGGCGGTCACCGACCTCACGCGAGAGCGCCAACGACTGGCTTAGTGCGTCGAGCGCTTTAGCCGTTTCACCTGTCCTTTTCCAGATCAGACCGAGGCTTTGCAATCGGATGGCTTTTGTTCGCCGGTCACCCAGTTCTTCGCTGATCGCCACCGTTTGCCTGAAAAAATCCGCTGCCCGCGCAAAATCCCCCAGTTCATAATAGGTTTCGCCGATGTCTCCCAGAGTCAGCGCAATAAGCCGCCTGTTAGTCCCCTCGCGCCGTATAGCAAGGGCCCGCTCGAAATGATCGAGCGCAAGCTGGCTCTCATTCAGCGAGAGGTAAATTTCACCGAGTGTGTTAAGTGCGAACGATTCCTCGACGCGGTCTCTTTCCTCCTGGAAAATTTGTAACGCCTGCTTCGCCGCTTGTAATGCCGCTTGAAATTCGCCCAGACTATTGAAGGTTACGGCTTTGTTCGACAGCACTTTGGCCTCTTCCAATCGATCGCCGAGTTCACGATAGAGTGGAATTAGCGTATCTAAACATTCAGCTTTTCCTTTCGTATCGCCCAGATAATGTAATGATTCACATATTCCATTCTGCGCTGTTGCCACTGCTCTCCGATCACCAAGTGATTTCCTGCCGATAAGAGCACGGCTGAAGTAGTCCTTCGCCTGACGGAAATCCGTCAGGTCAATGTGTAGACGGCCCAGGCGCACCATCAGTAAAGATTCCCACCACGACTCCTGAACCCGCTGCCAGAGCGGTAATGACTCCAGGTAAAGCTGTACAGCTTTTCGCTTCGCTTCCGGGGACGATCCCAGGCTGTGTTTCTGCGCTAAGTAACAGATCGACTGCGCTTTCTCTCGTATCCGATCCTCCTCGGTCGCGACACGCAATTCGCTGATCTTCGCTTCGTATCTTCCGGCGGTTCCGGGATTCGTATTTCTCGATACGACTTTAAGTATGTATTCGCCTGCCGCATCCGCAACAATCGCCAAATGTTCTTTGCCTTCGTTGCCCCAGCGCAAATTTACGGAGGCGAACTCTTTGCCGTCCGGTCCGTTCGCGGCGAGCGAGACATCCGTTTCGTGTGGTTCGACATTGATGAGAGCGAATTGCCCTGCCCTTAAAGCAATTCGGTAAATGTGTGTCTGACCCCCGGGCAATTCCCGTTCGATTGGCGTTCCGGGCGCGAGCGTCCGAATGTCTCCGGATTGTTGAGGAGAAATCGCGGATGCGGGTCGGCTCGGGAGTGTTGGTAGCCCGAGCAGCAGAGTGCAGAGCATTGTGATTGGTAACTGGTATTTCATATCCGGCTGAAGCCTCGAGACAAAGAATGCGGCGAATGGCCAGGCGGCAGTGAGGCTAGCCGAAGCATGCTGGAAATGTCCTCAAGAAAACCCTCAATTCATCTTCAATTAGTTTTCAAGTGGGTTATGTCCCATTTTCCCAACAAGTTAGATAATGAAAGCCCATTCACACAGAGACGCAGAGCAGACAGAGTCAGCGCAGGGAAAAGAAGAAAGAGTTCTCCAACTTTTTCTCATCTCCGTGTTGGCTCGTGCGCTCTGCGCCTCTGTGTGAATGAGCTTTCTTCAAGCGAGATTTTTCCAACCGTTAATCTGTAACTTACTCAACGCAGTCTTTAATCTGATTGATACGCGCACGGATCGATTTGGTGAAGCACTCGACTTCGTCCGGTGTTGCGCCGCTCGCTTGCAGTCCGGCGCGCAATTGCTCATCGGTGATCTGGCCGAGATATTGGATCAGCCAGCGCATATCGCTGATCCTAATGTCATTAGAGAAATCTTTTGTATGCTGGCCCTGGTAACCGAAGACGAAATAATCATCTCTAACCCCCTTGATGAAATCACGCGTCTGTTCCGTATAGCCTTTGCAATCCCACTTCTCCCGACCAAGGTAACCGCCCCACTTCCCCATCGATGCTCCCCAGTCGGTGACCAGGAAGCGATCTTCCGTCCCGCTGTCCATTGGAAATTGAAAGATTGCGGTGTTCGACCCGCGCTTGAGATCACGCACATCCTTGTTATCCCAATTCGAGACCAGCATTATTATCGCTTTTAATCCGTTGAGCTCTTTCGTTCCGAGAAATGGATTCTGGATCCAGCTCCAGCTTTGCTCTTCTTCCAGCGTTACAACTCCCTTTTCTTTCTGCCTCTCGAATCGCGCATTGGTAAAGCTGCCATCGGCTTTAACGAACTCCCTGGCGCGTGTCAGCGGACCGAGATCGTCGATATTACCGTGGGCCACGAAGTATGCAGGTTCGACAAAATAACCCACAGCCCAGGCAAGGCGAGTGGCGAAGGTTTCCGAATGCACTTCGTCTCCGAACTTGACCGACCATTTCACCCCATCTGCGTCGCTCACCTGAATTTTTGGGTTTGAGCCTGAAAGGTTCTCTTCGATAAAAGCGAATGGCGGCCTGGGGGCCCGGTCGCGCCCGCCGGCGCCGTAAGTGAAGTCGAGCCTGCTGACATCCCCCGGATCACGCCAGATGATCGGCTTACCCAGGATAACCGGTTTAACCGGTTCAACTTTAACCAGGTCTTTCTTATTTTGAGTCGCCTGGCTGCCGGACCCATTGGTCGTGATGATCGTTAAAATAATAAAAGCGGGAAACAACAAGCGTCGCCAGATTTGTGACATGACATTCCTCCTTCTTTTTTGGGTGATTAAGGCTGGGGAAAATGACCGGTCTAATAATAACAGATTTTTCATTAAAAACACGAATTCCGATTCGCGTTTCCAACACTTTCCATATCTTGACCTTCACCCTCTGGTATTATATTTTTGATTTAGAAGGCGGGCTTGATATGCATTTAAGTAATCGTCTTAGCAAGACCAGCCTCGGATTTTTAACCCTCCTCACGCTTTCTGCGCTTTTGGCAGGTTGTTCGGATTCTGCCTCGCTCAATGAGAAAGCAATCGTCATTTCTGATCGGTTGACGGTCAAGAACTCGACTGCACGGGTTGCAAGTTCTGTGGCGGAACTCCGGAGCGGCGATCGTGTTAATGTTTCCAGACGAGCGAAAACGGAAGATGGCAGCTCCTATTCGGAGATCTCCGGCCCACGAGGTGAGTCCGGCTGGGTCGAGTCACGATTTCTTATTAAAGAAGAATTTGTGGAAAAATCTCGCGCTATCGCAGCCGAGGTCAGAGATATCCAAACACAGGCGATTGGAAGATCGAAAAAAGATCTCAGACTGCGGCTTTCACCTGACCGTGCGAACGATGAGAATTCGATCTCGATCCTGCCTTCCGGAACTTTGCTCGAGATAGTCCTCAAGGAACGGAAACCCAAACCCGCGTCGATGCTCGCTGAGAGTGAGGAAGACTCTGGGGATGCCAAAACATCACATACTTCAGATTACAAATATGACGTCTGGTATAAAGTGCGTCTCAGAGGTAATAACGTCTTGCCTGCAGGTTGGATTTACGGCGGATTGGTAGGGCTGGAAATCCCGCATGATATTGTCTATTTTGCCTCAGAGGGGCGTCGCATCACCGGCTGGCATAAGATCGGAACCGTCACGGGAGATGACGGTAAATCAGGCGATCATTATCTGGTTCTTGAGCGGACAATCCTCAGTCCCGATGAAGAAGCCGATTTCGACCGGATCAAGGTTCTGGCTTATGATCCTTCCACCCGTGACTACACTACACCATTTCGTGAGGATTTCCCTGGCCGCTTTCCTGTCGCATTAAAAATGGATGGGACGAAGGGGCAGTTTCAATTAAATGCGATCGATCGGAACAAACAACTTCAGCTTCTCACATTTGGCGTCGAGATGCTTCCCGGAGGACAGGTAAAGATCACCAGGCCAACGGGAAAGCGCAATTAAAACAAATTCAAGTCTTTGTAAAGTCGTGATTACAATATCTATTTAACTTGACCGCAAACCAACGCTGAATTACTCTTCCCTCCTGAATCACCAGACAGCTCATCACATAAAATGCAGTGAATTTAAGCGAATTCTAAAATGTCTGGGATAAAAGCGCCCCCAAGAGAAGCGCTTCGGCCACTTTTCTCCGGCCTAAGGCTGCATCAGCAGGGATGAATCAGTTGCAAATATCGGGAAACCACCAAACTGAGGGATCAGCGATCGTGGGTCCTTGTAAATTTGTCCACTACCACATTTCAAATGAGGCAGAGTTATGTTTAAGATCAAATTTCAGCATATTGGATATGCTGCTATTCTATTCACCCTTTGTTTCGCCTTCGGAACAACTCAGGCTTTAGCTCAGGCGCAGGGAAGCACCGGCCAGATAGCCGGCGCCGTTCGCGACAGTAATGGCGGAGCTATTGTCAATGCTTCAGTAAAAGCGATCAATACCCAGACCGCTCTGGAGCGTAACGCCACGAGTAACGAAGACGGATTATATCGCTTTGTATTAATGCCCCCGGGTACTTACAAAATAACAGCTGAGGCATCAGGGTTTACAAAAGTTACACTTGACAACGTCGTGGTTACAGTCGGCCAAATTACCGATGCAGACCTCACGATCGGTGTCAGCGGTGTTGCAGAAGCAGTTACCATCACTGCTGAATCGGTTCAGACAACCGTCTCCCAGCCGGATGCATTTATCAATCAGACAGCAATCGATAAACTACCGATTAACGGTCGCCGTTTTCAGGATTTCGTAACGCTTACACCGGCAGCTCAAGTCGATACACAGCGCGGACAAATTTCTCTCTCGGGGCAGCGCGGCATTAACACGAATGTAAATATCGATGGAATGGACTACAACCAGCCGTTTTTCGGAGGAATCCGCGGGGGCGAGCGCTCAAACAACGCATTTACGATTCCACAGGAATCGATCAGGGAGTTTCAGGTAGTCGCATCAGGATATTCTGCTGAATTTGGCCGTTCAAGCGGAGGCGTGGTCACGGCTGTTACCAAATCGGGAACGAATGAACTTCACGGCTCGGGTTTTTATCTGCTGCGCCATCGCGAATTGGCTACGAAAAATGCCTTCAATCAGAATGCTGCGCCGACCCAGCATCAATTGGGAGGATCAGTCGGAGGTCCGCTCAAGAAGGATAAAATATTCTTCTTCGGCTCTTATGAACAACAATTTTTGACCAATCCTCGCGCTGTCCTTTTCGATCGATTGACTACATTTACCTCGACACCGGTCACGCAGGAAGCCTTCGATTTTTATAAGTCGCTCGAGACTCCGTTTGATCAAACAAACGATGCAATCGCATTTCTCGGGCGCGTCGATTATAAATTCAATGATGCCAACACACTCAATATACGCTACAACCAGAGTTTCAATGAAGCCCTCAACGCGAACTCTGTTGGTAATCAGTTGTTTCCGAGCACCATCAGCGCGCTCTCGAACAATGGGACAGAGAAAGATAACACTTATACGCTGGTTGGCCAGTTGAACAGCTTCTTCAGGAGCACCCTGGTGAATGAGTTGCGTGCTCAATATACCCGCGAGACTCGCCCTCGTCTGGCAAATGCACAATCACCCACTGTCTCAACGGCGATCGGGAATTTTGGGACTGTGAGCTTTTTGCCGACCACGCAATTTGACTGGCGTTTTCAGGTCTTCAACAACTTGACCTGGCTTAAGGGAAATCACACAGTTAAGTTTGGCGGTGAATATAATCATCTTTTCATTGACCAGACCTTTGCGTTCAATCAGTTCGGAGCTTTTTCAATATCCGGCACTGACACCGCAACATTGCTCGATATTCTCTCTACACCTGGGAATCGGTTTGATACTTCGGCCGCATCTTATCTCCGGCAAATCGGAGATGGGCGACTTGCCTTCAAGATGGACGAAATATCGTTCTTTGTGCAGGATGCCTGGCGGGTCCGTCCGAATTTAACCTTGAACCTGGGCCTTCGATGGGAAGGGCAATTCAATCCCACTCCCGAAGCAACGAACACTGCGCTGGTCGATCAAGTGCGCGGTTTCCAATTCCCGTCAGGCCATGTCGTAGACCCGACGTTTATTCCAAATAACACTGATCAATTCGGTCCGCGACTTGGCTTTGCGTATGATCCGTTTAAGAATGGAAAGACTGTTATCCGCGGTTTCACAGGTATTTATTATGCGCGAACACCGGGATTGCTTCTCGCAGCGCCTCTGAATAATTTCCGTGCGACACCAGGAGACCTCTCGATTCGACTTCCGCTTCCAGTCACCAGTTTACCGTTAGGCGCTCCGGGTCGAACCTGTACCACAGTTTATTGCCAGCTAAATTTAATCGGTGTAAACCTGAATAGTTTTACCCTCGATAAACTTCCGGTGCTCACCATGGATCAAGTTCAATCGGTTGCCTCGGCACTCGGATTGACCACTTTCAATCCATTCACTGGCGCCCAGCCGATAACTTGGGCAAGCGACTACAAGAATCCAAAATCGTATCAGTTCGGAGGCGGCATCGAGCGTGAATTAAAGAATGGATTCACTGTTGGTGTCGATTACAGCCAGGTGAATACATTCTACCTTCAACGTAACCGCGAACTGAATGTTCCTGCACCGCTCGGATCCATAAGCGAGATGGCTCAAGCAGGTAATCCGGCGCTCAGAGTCAACATTGTAGATCCGGCACAACGTCCATTTTTCGGAATTCTCGGTGATACAAGAACCACGACCCCGGTGGATCAGCGATATAATGCGCGGTCGCGTCCGATTTCAAACCTTGGCAGTATTCAGGTTCGAGAATCCACGGCACGTTCTGTGTTTCAAGCAATCACCGCCCGTGCGCAAATGCGTCGCAAATGGGGACAGTTCAACGCTTTCTATACTCTTTCACGATCGCTTTCGAACGACGACAACGAGCGAGATTCGGGAGGAGTGGGTTACGAAAATGGGTATTTACTGGCGCCTGAATTCAACTATGCGCGTCTGGACCGCCGCCATCAATTCGTAGCCAACCCGGTATTCTTCCTACCCTACGGTTTAGAAGTATCCAGTGCAATGCGGTTGCTCTCGGGATTGCCGATTGACGCTTCTTACGGCAGTGACGTTAATGAAAGCGCGGGTGGTGCGGATCGGCCGTTCAGCGCAGCGGGAGTGCCATTTGAGCGAAACGGCTTCCGCAACAAACCAATTTATAATGTAGATTTCCGCGCGCAAAAGAGCATCGGTTTTAGCGAAAGTAAAAAACTGATTCTTTCAGCAGATTTCTTCAACCTCTTCAACTTCGACAATATCCAACTTGCGG
>Ga0126377_10002056_pt1 | contig 13640 bp, 11 predicted proteins | sample PanSoiMetPlot_22_FD_92647 | JGI IMG/M metagenome (GOLD analysis project Ga0126377, IMG submission 92647) | Tropical forest soil microbial communities from Panama - MetaG Plot_22 | ecosystem: Environmental > Terrestrial > Soil > Tropical forest > Bulk soil | place: Panama | collected 2016-02-17
GCGCACATCGCGACCGTCGCGGACCACGGCAAGCTGCACATGGAGATGCGGATGAAGCGCGGCCGCGGCTATGTGTCGGCGGACAAGAACTTCGACGAGGATCTCGGCATCGGGTGGATCCCGATCGACTCCGTGCACTCGCCGATCAAGAAGGTCAACTATCTCGTCGAGGCGGCGCGCCTCGGACAGACGACGGACTACGACAAGCTGACGGTGGACGTGTGGACGAACGGGTCGATCAACCCGCGCGACGCGGTGTCGCTCGCGGCGAAGTTGATTCGCGACCACCTGAACATCTTCATCAACCTCGAAGAGGGCGCCGAGCAGATGGCCGAGGCGTCGGCCGACTCGCCGCGCACCGGTGCAAGCAACGAGAACCTCGACAAGAGCGTCGAGGAGCTCGAGCTGTCGGTCCGGTCGTACAACTGCCTCAAGAACGCGAACATCCGGACGATTCGCGAACTGGTGCAGAAGACCGAGGCCGAGATGCTCAAGACCAAGAATTTCGGGCGCAAGAGCCTGAACGAGATCAAGGAGATCCTGACGACCATGGGCCTCGGACTCGGCATGCGCGTCGACCAGCCCACGGCTGCGCAGGACTAATGGGAGAGGTCACGCAAGTCGCGTAGGTCGCGTAGGTCGGGTGGGTGAAGACCCACGCGACCTGCCTGGCCAACCAGACCCACTTGACCTAATAGCTATGAGACACCGAGTTGCACACCGGAAGCTGGGCCGGGTCACCGAGCATCGGATTGCGATGCTGCGGAACCAGGCCACGGCGCTGCTCAAGTACGAGCACCTGACGACCACCGTTCCGAGGGCGAAGGAGCTCCGGCCGTTCGTCGAGCGGCTGATCACGGTCGCCAAGCGGGGCGTCGCGAGCGGCGCCAACGGCCACGCGCTGACGGCGCGCCGTCTGGTCATGCAGGACCTGCAGGATCGGGATGTCGTGGCGAAGCTGTTCGAAACGATCGCGCCGCGGTTCGCGTCGCGGCCCGGCGGCTACACACGGCTGCTTCGGCTGGGCTATCGCAAGGGCGACAGCGCCGAAATCGCGCAGGTGGAGCTGATCGGCAGCGAGTTCAACCCGCGCGCGAAGGCCGAATCCGACGCGGCGGCCGCCGAAGGCAAGCCGAAGGCGAAGGGCGTTGGCGGCCGGCTGCGCGCGGCCGCAGAACGGCTCCGCGGCAAGAAGGACGCAGACGCCGGCGAGTCAGAGGGCGCGAAGGGGACGCGCAAAAAGGCGTCAGCTAAGAAGAAGGACGACGAGGACGACGAGTAACGCTCAAGTCTCAAAGCTCAACGCTCAGGATCTGCTTCAAGAGCCCCGCGCCGGTTTCCGGCGACGGGGCTCTTTGTTTTAGTCCTGAGCTTTGTTACTTGAGATTTGAGACTTTCAGACTTCTTCCACCTCGACGCCGGCCCGTTCGGCCTTGTAAGCCGCGATGATCTTCGTCTGGAGGTGCGACGGCACCTCGTCGTAGTGCGAGTACTCCATGTGATAGGACCCGCGGCCGCCGGTGGCGGACGTCAGATGCTGCTCGTAGGTCAGCATCTCGGCCATGGGCACCTGCGCCTTGATGATCGTCATCGCACCGCGCGTATCCATTCCGCCGATGCGTCCGCGCCGCCCGTTCAGATCGCCCATCAGATCGCCTGCGAAATCGGACGGCGCGTAGACCTCCACGTTCATGATCGGCTCGAGAATCGTCGGCCGCGCACGCGTCATGGCGTCCTTGAATGCGAGGCGCCCGGCCATCTTGAACGAGAGCTCGTTGGAGTCGACGTCATGGTACGAGCCGTCGAACACCGTGACGCGGAAGTCGACCATCGGGTAGCCGGCGAGATAGCCGCGCACCCGCGTCTCCTGGATGCCCTTTTCGACCGCCGGGATGAACTGCCGCGGGATCGAGCCGCCGAAGATGTCGTCGACGAACTCGAAGTCGGCGCCGCGCGCCAGCGGCTCGACCTTGATCTTGCAGTCGCCGAACTGGCCGTGGCCGCCGGTCTGCTTCTTGTGGCGGCCGTGCGCCTCGGTCGACGCCTTGATCGTCTCGCGGTACGGGATGCGCGGCGGCTTCAGGTTGACGTCCACGCCGAACCGGCGCTTCAGCTTCGCGACCGTCACCTCGATGTGGAGCTGGCCCTGGCCGGAGAGCAGCAGCTCCTTCGTCTGGGGATCCCGGCTGTACTTGATCGACGGGTCCTCCTCCTCCAGACGGTGCATCGACGTCGAAATCTTGTCTTCGTCGCCGCGGCTCTTCGGCTCGATGGCGTAGGAGAGCACCGGCTCGGGAAACTTGACCGCCGGGAACGTCGTCGCGTCGCTCTTGTCCCCGAGCGTGTCGTTGGTCAGCGTGTCCTTCAGTTTTGCGACGGCGCCGAGATCTCCAGCCTTGATTTCGGGAACGCTCGTCTGCGTCTTGCCCTGCAGCAGGAGCAGGTGGCCGAAGCGCTCGGCCGTGTCGCGCGTCTTGTTGTGGCAGTTCGAGTCGGCCTTGAGCGCGCCCGAGACCACGCGGAACATCGTGATGCGGCCCGCGAACGGGTCGGCCACCGTCTTCCAGACGAACGCGGCCGCCGGCAGCTTTTCGTCCGCCGCGCGCGTCGTCTCGGCGCCGTCCTTTCCGAGGGCCCTGAACGGACGATCGACCGGTGAGGGCAGGTAGGCGAGGATTGCGTCCAGCAGCTGCGGGAGGCCGATGTTCACGAGTGCGGATGTGCAGATCAGTGGGAACAGCTTCCCGGCCATCGTCGCCGATCGAAGGCCGTCGAGGAGCTCCGCGTCCGTCAGCGTTCCGGCTTCGAAGAACTTCTCCATCAGCTTTTCGTCGTTCTCCGCGACCATCTCGATGAGCGCTTCGCGCGCCGCGTCGACGTCGGCCTGCATCGCGGCCGGGACGGCGCCCTCGGTGAACTTGCCGCTCTCATCGGTCTGGAACGTGAACGCTTTCTTGGTGACCAGATCGACGACGCCCTTGAAGCTCTTTTCCTCGCCAATCGGCAGCTGGATCGGAATGACGGTGCGGTTGCAGGCTTCGCGCAGCGATGCCAGCGACCGTTCGAGGCTCGCACGCTCGCGATCGAGCCGGTTGAGCACGACGACGCGCGGCAGGTTCAGTTCGTCGGCGATGGCCCAGACTTTTTCGGTCTGCACCATCACGCCGGAAACGGCGTCGATCGCGACGAGGGCGGCATCCGCCACCTGGAGGGCGGCGCGCGCGTCGCTCAGGAAGTTGCCGATGCCCGGCGTGTCGATGATGTTGATCTTCTGCTTGTTCCATTCGGCGTATGCGAGCGACGCCGACAACGTGTGCTTCCGCGCGATTTCTTCGTCGTCGTAATCGGTGACGGTCGTGCCTTCGTCGACCTTGCCGAAACGGTTGACCATACTGGAAACGGAGAGGATGGCTGAGGTGAGCTGCGTCTTGCCCGATCCGCTGTGACCGACCACAGCGACATTTCTGATGCTGGCGGCGTCGTAGACCTTCATATCGGGGTGTCTCCCAACCGGGTCGCGGGTTACGTGCGCTGAAGCATTTCCAAAAGCGCATCATATTTCCGCGCCGGGAGAGCCGCAAGGGACGTCTACTGGCGGGAGGCCTCAGCCAAGCGACTTACGCTTCGGCTTCTCCAGGTCCGGCAGGTTGCCGTCGCGGTCTTCCGGATCGCGCGCCCCTGCCCGCTCTTCCACCACGATCTCGATCGCCTTCTGCTTGTCTTCGTTGAGGAAGTCGTAGAACGCGCCGGCGGCCGCCGAGCCGACCCCGCCGCGTCGGTGACCGGGCCTGCGCCGCCGCCAGACGGCGACGAGCAGGAGAAGCACAGCCGCTGCCCAGATGGCGGCCGACATGCTTCACGACAATGCACGAATGCAAGAACGCACGAATGCAACTCCGGATTTGTGCATTCCTGCATTCCTGCGTTCCTGCATTTCGCGTTACTCGTACCGCAGCGCCTCGATCGGGTCGAGCCTCGATGCCTTGAACGCCGGCCACATCCCGAAGAAGATGCCGACCGAGGCCGAGAAGCCGAGGCCGATGGCGAACGACCACCACGGGAGATAAATGGGGAATCCGGACAGCAGGTGCACGGTCCAGCCGATGCCGCTGCCGAGCGCGATGCCGAGCAACCCGCCGAGCGACGTCAGGAACGCGGCTTCCATCAGGAACTGAAACAGAATCTCGACGCGCCTGGCGCCCAGCGCCTTCCGGACCCCGATCTCGCGCGTGCGTTCGGTGACCGAGATCGACATGATGGCCATCACGCCGATGCCGCCGACCATCAGCGCGATCGACGAGATCACGAGCAGCGCGAAGAAGGTTCCCCGGCTGATCTGATCCCAGAGCTTGAGAAACGATTCCTGCGTGGCGATGTCGAAGTCGTTAGGCTCGTCAAGTTTCAGGCCGTGCCGGATGCGCATGATCCGCTCGACGTCCGCGATTGCCTCGGCGACCGGCACGCCGTCGCGCGGCAGCACCGAGATCATGACGTTGGTAATCGATCCGCCGCGCGCCCCGCCGAATCGGCCGACGCGCAGGCCGAACACCCGCTGGTACGTGGTGTACGGGACCACCACGAAGTCGTCCTGGTTCAGGTTGAAGCCGCCGGGCGCCGGACGCTTGTCGAAAACGCCGACCACTTCAAAGCGCTCGCTGCCGACCCGAACCATCTTGCCGATGGGGTCGGTGCCGCTCGGTTCGAACAGCAGCTTGTAAGCGGTGTTGCCGAGGACGACCACGTTCCGCCGGTACTGGAGGTCGGTTCCGTTGAAGAATCGGCCTGCAAGAAACGGGATGCGCGTGCCTTCGGCGAAGAATTCGCCCGTGCCGAAGACGATCAGGTTCTTCGTCTTCTGCTCGTGATAGAAGACGCGGCGCTGCGTGACCGGTCCCGGCCCGGCGCCCAGCTCGAGGTCGACATAGCGCAGGGTCGTGTTCTGGGCCTCGAGCACGCGCGCATCGGTCTGCGTCAGGTCGGGCCGCTTGATCAGGTCGCGCAGTTCGGCGCCGTTCGCGAAACTGCTGACGCCGAAGCGCTGCACGTAGATGATGTTCGATCCGCTCTGTGCGATGAGATCGCGGAGCGACTGATCGAAGCCGCGAATGAGCGCCGTCATCCCGACGATCGACGTGATGCCGATCACGACGCCGAGGACCGTCAGGCCCGAGCGCATCTTGTTGCTGCGCACGGTGTCGAACGCCATGACGACGACTTCCTTGACGAGGCCGAAGCGGATGGTCATTCGCGCGTCATTCCCGCCTGAGAGCTTCGATCGGGTCCAGCCGCGCCGCGCGGATGGCCGGATACAACCCGAAGAACAGCCCCACGAAAACGGTGATGCCGATGCCGAGCACCACCGACCACCACTCGATCGACGCCGGAATCGGCGTGAACGACGCGATAGTCATCGCAATGATCGCGCCCAACCCGGTGCCGATGACGCCGCCGAACATCGAGAGTACGACCGATTCGGTGAGGATCTGGGAGGTGATGTCGCTTCGCCGCGCGCCGAGCGCCTTGCGCAGGCCGATCTCGCGCGTGCGCTCCGTCACCACCATCAGCATGATGTTCATGATGACGATGCCGCCGACGACCAGCGACAGGCCGACGACGCCCACGAGCACCGCAAAAATGCCGTTCGTCGCGGAGTGATAGATGTCGAGGATGGTGTCGGACGTGAAGATGCCGAAATTATCGTTCTGCTTCGGCTTGAGCCGCCGGGAGATGCGGAGCGCAAGCGTCGCCTCGTCGATGGCTTCCGGCATCAGCGCCACGTCGCGCGGCTTGACCGTCAGCGACAGCTGGCGACGCGATCCGAACATCATCTGGAACTGGCCGAGCGGGATGACGGCGAACTCGTCCTGCGACTGGCCGAGCAGCGATCCGCGCTTCGCGCTGACGCCGATGACGCGGAAGTGCACGCCCTCGATCTGGATGACCTTGTCGATCGGGTCGACCGACTCGCCGAACAGCCGGTCCGACGTCCGCCAGCCGAGGATGGTCACCGGCCGCGCGGTGTCGACCTCGGTCGGGCTCATCATCCGGCCGCGCTCGGCGTCAAAGCTCGAAAAGTTGATGTACTCCCCGGTCACGCCCTGAACGCGTGTGCTGTCGATGGAGCGATCGCGATAGGTGATGCGGCCCTGTCCGCTCGAATCCATCATGACCGCCGTCGCCAGCTCGCTGTACCGCTTGATGGCCCGGGCATCCGCGGCGGTGATCCGCGGGTTGCCGCGGACCTTGTCGAACTCTTCGTCGCTGCGCGTGATGGGGAACTGCTGGACCAGGAACGAGTCGGCGCCGGCCTGATTGAGGATCGCCTGCTTGACGGATGCGTTCAGGCCCTGAATCAGCGACACCACCGCGATGATCGACGTGACCGCGACGATGTTGCCGAGCACGGTCATGAACGACCGGAGCTTCGCCGACCAGATGGCGTCGAGCGCGATCGACGCCGATTCCCAGAATTGACCCAAATTACCCCACCCGACCTACGCGACCCACGCTTGACCTGCCTGGCCTACCTGGTTTTCTTCGCGTTGTCGACGCGGACGAGATCTCCGTCCGTCATGCCGCGCACCGAGTTGTACGGGCCAGTGATGACGGCGTCGCCTACCTTCAGCGAGCCGAGAACTTCGAAGTACTTGTCGCCCGCGATGCCCATCCGGATTGGCAGGAACTCCGCTTTGCCGTCGCGGATGACGAACACGCCTTCGGCTTCTTTCCGCGTCTGCCCCGGCTTCAGCTCCTGCGCAGAGACGGGGGTTTCGACGCTCGACGGACGCCGCCGCTTGTCCGTTTTTGGTTCCCTGACAATTTGCCCGTTCGTGTCGTAGATGACCTCGCGAACGGCGACCGCGGGAATCGGCACCGAGACGACATTGGTCCGCGTGGCCGTCGTGATGTCCGCCGTGCACGTAAATCCAGGGCGGACTTCAGCGACTTTCTCATCGAGTACCACGACGACTTTGAAGTTGGTGGCCTGCGTGCCCGCAGCCACCGGCTGGCCGGCCGTGGTCGTCTGGATCGGGCTGTTGCCGATTTCAGTGACGTGGCCCTTGAACGACTTGTCGGGAATCGCGTCGATCGTGATCTTCGCCGGCTGGCCGATCTGGACGTGCGGCACGTTGGTCTCGTCGACTTCGACTTCCGCCTGGATGACGCCCATGTCCGCGAGCGTGAGGAGCACGGTGCCGGCATTGTTCATCGTGCCGACGACGGCGGTCTCGCCCTCCTGGATGTTGCGGCGCGTGACGATGCCGTCGATCGGCGACTCGATGCGGACTTTGCTCAGGTCGTAGCGCGCGCTTTCGAGCGTGGCGCGCTCCTGCGCGATTCGGGCCTGCTGCGGCTTGATCTGCTTCTCGCGTTCCTGCACCGCGGATTCAGCCGCCTTCACGTCGTTGATGGCCTTGTCGAGCGCCTCGCGCGTCGTCAGCTGCTGCTTCCAGAGGTCCTGCTGGCGCGCCAGCGTCTGCTGCGCCTGCTGCAGCTGGACCTTCGCCGTCTCGATCGACTGCCGCATCGTCTCGATCGACTGCTCGGCCGCTTCGAGCGACGCCGTGCCGCTGTCGACGCGCGAACGCAGCGACTTGGGGTCGATCTGCAGCAGGAACTGGCCGACCTTTACGCGGTCGCCTTCGTTGACGGCAAGGTTGACGACGCGGCCCGGCGTGTCGGCGCTGATGTTGACGAGCCGCTTGGGCTGAATCTTTCCGGACGCCGACACGATGGCTTCGAGGTCGCGCGTCTTGATGGCTTCCGTCGTGACCGGGACGCCCTTCTCGCGCTTGAAGTAGAAATTCGCCGCGACGACCGCCGCGCCCACGAGCACGACGCCCACCGCGATGAGGATGTTCTTCCGCGACATCGACACTCCTAAGAAGCCGCGCTCTGCACCGCGGCGATGACCGCGCCGATCGCGACGTAGACGGCGATCAACGTGGTGGCAATCGGGGCGGTCCGCTTGCGGTACAACACGCCGAGTCCGATCGCCAGACTGACAATCCACCAGATTAGGACGAGATCCACCGCGCCCAGCAGGCGGGCCGCGAACGAGCTCTCGTCGAGGAACGGAGCGAAGACGGCCAGGGTCGTCGCGCTCGAGAGCGTCTCGCGCATGTAGGCGAGGGGAAGCCCGAGCGTCTGCAGCAGCGTCAGCACCACGCCCGAATGCACGACGATGGCGAAGACCTGCTTGAAGAATGCCTCGCCGCCCATGACGACGTTGAAGATGACAAACGCCAGCCCTGTGATGATGACTGCGGCCAGGGGCAGCATGACGACCTGGAAACCGACGCCGAAGTACTTGCCATAGGGCGCCATACGTTGAATCTGCTCGTACTGGGCATCGGTAAGCTGGCGGCCGAACGCCTCGGTCTGCCGTACCTGCCGTTCGACCATCGCGTCCTGCCCGACCTGGGTCGACAGGAGTGTGTACACGCCCACCGAGCCCCACAGGATGATGAGCACGAGCACACCGAGCCACCGCGGCCGCGCCGCGATCTCGGCGTAGGTCGCGCGCGGCGAGAAGAGCACCCCGACGACGCGGGCAGGCAGACCCCTGGATGTAGACACCGGTACCGCTGATTCAGACACAGCAGGGGCAGTCATAGTTTGGGGGTTATTCAGATACATACGGGCGGCGCCTTCCGGTTGTTCGATGACTTTTCCGTGACGTCGAGCCGTTGACCGGGGGCCGGCCGGCAAAGACCTTCCGAAGCACGCCAAGGCCGCCGTGGAGCCGCCGCCGCGAGTCCACGTCCAGGTCGGCGAGCGCCTCAGCCAGGTGGGTCTCAGCCGCTTTCGCGACGCGCTCGAGGGCGCCCCGGCCCGCGACGGTGACCTCGATCATGACGACGCGCCGATCGGCGCCGGGGGCGGTTCGCCGCACCCATCCGCGATCCACCATCGCGCTGATCGAGTTCGACATCGTCGGGAGGCTGACGCCCTGGATGGACGCGAGCTCGGTGAGCATCCGCGGCCGTTCGCTGAGGATCGAGAGCAGGCCGAAATGCGCGGGCGCGGGAAGTTCGCCGGCGGCGCGCAGCTCGGCCGCGACGGTTCGCATGACGAGCGGAACGATCTGAAGGATGTCGCGCGCCGTTTCGCGCGCCTGCACACGGGTCATTGGCAACTGCTGGATCTTTCGGCGGATTACTTAGGGGAGATAATAGTTTCGACTGCTAAGTTATCAGAAATGGTCCAAGGCGTTCAAGAGGGGCAAGAGGTTCAAGACGTGCGAAGGTTCAAGGGGTTCGAGTGGTTCACGTGGCGCCGTCCGACCGTCGCGAAGCTCACTGCACGTCCTGAACCTCTTGTAACCGCCCCGACCTCTTGTACCTCTTGAACCTCCTGTACCTGTTGAACCTCGTTCTTCTCTGGTGGTCCGTCCTTGCGAACCCACGGGACCTGTTCTACCATTCACTCTCCCTCGACAAGGAGAGACGCGTGGTCGGTTTCGTTCCGAAGGAGATGTTCTTCACGAAAGGTGTCGGCAAGCATCGCGAGAAGCTGACGTCTTTCGAGCTCGCCCTCCGCTCGGCCGGTATCGCGGCCTGCAATCTGGTCCGCGTCTCGAGCATTTTTCCGCCCAAGTGCCGCATCCTGTCCCGGTCCCAGGGGATGAAGCGGCTCGAGCCGGGGCAGGTGACGTTCGTGGTGATGTCGGAGGCCGCCACGCGCGAGCCCCATCGCCTGATCGCCGCGACGGTCGGCGTGGCCATCCCCCGGGATCGCGAACTCTATGGATACCTGTCGGAGCACCACAGCTTCGGCGAGAGCGAGGACATCGCCGGCGACTACGCGGAGGAGCTCGCGGCGGAAATGCTCGCGACGACGCTGGGCCTCGACTTCGATCCCGACAAGAGCTGGGACGAGAAGAAAGAGGTCTACCGGCTCTCCAATGAAATCGTCCGGACCCAGAACGTCACGCAGACGGCCGTCGGCGACAAGAAGGGCCTTTGGACGACGGTCGTGGCCGCTGCCGTCCTCGTGGGCTAATCGCCCGGCTGAAGCCTCAGCGCGCTCCGCTACCTCAAGAATGTAACAATGCACGGATGCCGACATCCGTGCGTTCGTCCGTCTGTGTATTCCTGCGTTTCTGCATCCCTGCCGTAACGCTGCTTTTCATTTCCACCAGCGCGCGCGCGCAGCCCGTCGATTCCGTCGGCGTCCGTGCGCAGGGCATGGCCGGCGCGTTCACCGCGATCGCGGACGATGCGACGGCGACGTGGTGGAATCCTGCCGGAATCGCAAGCGGCGCAATGCTCAACTTTTCGCTGGAATACGGCCGACTCGAAGATCCGGACACGGGTCGCGGTGCGGTGGCCTTCACGATTCCGTCATTCGGACTTAGCTATTACCGCATGCCAGTCAGTGAAATACAGGCAACCAGCTCTACAGCAGATTCCAGCGCGGGCCGACAAGATCCTGCGACGTCAACGGTCAGGACGATCGAACTTTCGCAGTTTGGCGCGACGGTCGGCCAGTCCATCGGCAATCACCTCGTGCTCGCGTCGACGCTCAAGATCATGCACATCGACGACGGCACCGAAGTGGGCCTCGACATTGGCGCCATGGCGGTCACGGGGCCCGTGCGGCTGGGCGTCTCGGCGCGGAACATCCGGGAGCCGACGCTCGGCGACGGTGTGAACGCGCTGACGCTGAAACGCCAGGTGCGGGTCGGCGCGGCGGTGAGCACATCGGCCAATCCGAAGCTCGCCGCAACGCTGGCGTTCGACGCCGACATTCTCGAGGTGCCATCCGCCACGGGGAACGAGCGGCGGCTGGCCGGAGGCGGCGAGGTCTGGTTCTGGAGCCACGTGGTGGGCGTGCGAGGAGGATTGAGCACGAGCACACTGGGCGATGCCCGGACCTCCGGCGCGTTCGGCGGAAGCGTGATGGTGCATCGAGGGCTCTTTGTTGAAGGCGAACTGACTCGAGGGTCCGATATGACGCGTCGTGGCTGGGGATTAGCGTTTAGAGTGACGTTTTAGGGCAATTTTGACATTTATTGTCAATTCGGGGTAACCTCTAACCTTCATGCCCGTCCGTATTGGCGAACTCCTGCTGAAGGAGAAGCGCATCAGCGCCGAGCAGCTCCAGCAGGCGCTGAATCATCAAAAATCCAACGGGGGCAAACTCGGGCACAACCTCGTTCAGATGGGGTTCGTGAAGGACGAGGAAATCACCGCCCTTCTCAGCAAACAGTACGGCGTCCCCTCGATCAACCTCGCGCAGTTCGACATCGATCCCGCGGTCATCAAGCTGATCCCGTCGGAGACCGCGAACAAGTATCAGATCGTTCCCCTGAGCCGCGCCGGCGCCACGCTGACCATCGCGATGACGGATCCCACGAACGTCTTCGCGATGGACGACATCAAGTTCATGACCGGCTACAACGTCGAGCCGGTTGTGGCCTCGGAAACCGCCGTCGCGGACGCCATCACCAAGTACTACCCGTCGAAGCCCACATCGCTCGGCGCGCCGCCGAAGAAGGAAAGGAAAGAGCCCACGCCGCAGCTCGTGCCGAGCGGCCCGAGCACGCTCGAGATGGCGAGCAAGGGCCTGGAGGAACTGCAGGCCTCGCTCGACAGCGACACCGGCGACGTCGAAGTCCTCGAAGAGCTCCAGGAAATCAGCGCCGAAGCGCTCGCGCGCCAGGGGGAGGACGCGCCCGTCGTGCGGCTCGTCAACGTCGTGCTGATGTCTGCGATCCAGAAGGGCGCCAGCGACATTCACATCGAGCCGTACGAAAAGGAGCTGCGCGTCCGGTACCGCATCGACGGCATCCTCTACAACATCATGGCGCCGCCGATGAAGTACCGCGACGCGATCGTCTCGCGCGTGAAGATCATGTCGAAGCTCGACATCGCCGAGAAGCGCCTCCCGCAGGACGGCCGCATCAAGATCCGCTTCAACGAATCCGGCGTGCCCAAGGAGATCGACTTCCGCGTGTCCGTGCTGCCGACGCTCTTCGGCGAGAAGATCGTCATGCGTCTGCTCGACAAGGACAAGCTGATGCTCGACATGACGCGGCTCGGCTTCGAGCCCGAGTCGCTCGAGAAGTTCGAGCGCGCCATTCTGCGCCCGTGGGGCATGGTGCTCGTCACGGGACCGACGGGCAGCGGCAAGACGAATACGCTGTACTCCTCGATCTCCAAAATCAACACGCCCGAGACCAACATCATGACCGCGGAAGATCCCGTCGAGTTCAACCTCGCGGGTATCAACCAGGTGCAGGTCCGCGAGAGCATCGGGCTCAACTTCGCCGCCGCGCTGCGGTCGTTCCTCCGCCAGGACCCCAACATCATCCTCGTCGGCGAAATCCGCGACTTCGAGACGGCTGAAATCGCGGTGAAGGCCGCGCTGACCGGGCACCTCGTGCTGTCGACGCTCCACACCAACGACGCGCCCAGCACGATCAACCGGCTCATGAACATGGGCATCGAGCCGTTCCTCGTCGCCAGCTCGGTTCACCTGATTTGCGCCCAGCGCCTGGTGCGGCGCGTGTGCTCCCACTGCAAAGAGAAGCATCCGATGCCGGCGCCGGGGCTCGTCCAGGCCGGCTTCACGCAGGACGAAGCGGGCAGCGTCACGCCGATGAAGGGCAAGGGCTGCGATCGCTGCAACGGCACGGGCTACAAGGGCCGCGTGGGCCTGTACGAGGTCATGGAAGTCACCGAGGAGCTGCGCGAACTCATTCTCGTCGGCGCGTCGGGCCTCGAGCTGCGGCGCAAGGCGATCGACGAAGGGATGATCACGCTGCGTCGAAGCGGCTTGCGCAAGGTCATGGAAGGCGTGACGACGGTGGAAGAAGTCGTGAGAGAAACGGTGAAGTAGTCGTTGGTTGTGAGTTGTTGAGAGACCCATTTATGGCGACATTGCCTGACCTGTTGAAGCTGCTCGTCGATCGCGACGGGTCCGACCTGCACATCACGACGAACACGCCGCCGCAGATCCGCGTCCACGGGCATCTCCAGCGGTTGCAGATGCCCGAGATGCAGCCGGCCGAGACGAAACAGCTGGTCTACAGCGTGCTGACCGATTCCCAGAAGAAGCGCTTCGAGGAAACGCAGGAGCTCGACTTCTCGTTCGGCATCAAGGGCCTTGCGCGGTTCCGCTGCAACGTCTTCAACCAGCGCGGCGCGGTCGGCGCGGTCTACCGGCTCATCCCGGAGAAGATTCGCACGTTCGGCGAGCTCGGGCTGCCGGCGGTTCTCGCAACGCTCGCCGAGCGGCCGCGCGGCCTCGTGCTCATCACAGGTCCGACCGGCAGCGGCAAGTCCACCACGCTGGCAGCGATGCTGGACAAGATCAACTCGGAGCGGCACGACCACATCCTCACGATCGAGGATCCGATCGAGTACATCCACCCGCACAAGAACTGCCTGGTCAACCAGCGCGAGGTGCACAGCGACACGGGGAGCTTCTCGAACGCGCTGCGCGCCGCGCTCCGTGAGGACCCCGACATCGTGCTCATCGGCGAGATGCGGGACCTCGAGACGGTTGAATCGGCGCTGAAGATCGCCGAGACCGGCCACCTGACGTTTGGCACGCTCCACACGAACTCGGCGGCGCAGACGATCAACCGCATCATCGACGTCTTCCCCGCGCATCAGCAGAGCCAGATCCGC
>Ga0126377_10002057_pt1 | contig 13639 bp, 11 predicted proteins | sample PanSoiMetPlot_22_FD_92647 | JGI IMG/M metagenome (GOLD analysis project Ga0126377, IMG submission 92647) | Tropical forest soil microbial communities from Panama - MetaG Plot_22 | ecosystem: Environmental > Terrestrial > Soil > Tropical forest > Bulk soil | place: Panama | collected 2016-02-17
CGACGTTCGATTTCGATTTCCGCGGATCCCGAGCTGCGGCGCAAGGAAATCGACGGGTTGGGCAGACGACTTTCCCCCACCATCTCGGCCTCGGCAAACGCCAGTTGGTTGTAGCTTGCCTGCAGGCCGCGATTGTTCAGCAACGCGACTTGAACTGCCGCGTCAGCCGTCAACGCTCGGCCGAGCAGCTTGCCGACCACGGCCCGCGCTGTCTGCGCGTCCGCTTCCGAGCGGATTGCAATGACGTCCTTGTTCATCGCCGCTCCCGCGACGCCAGCCACCACGTCCATGCCTGCATCCGGGGAAAATGTCTGGCATGCCGCGACCAGCGCGCACGCCAGGATCGCGGGCGATCTCACCAGGAGCCGACGGGTGCTGCTCTGCTCCCGTGCACTCCGGCTGGACCGGTCAGCCCCGGCCAAGCGCGGTCGCGACGCGAAGGTGGATCCTCGCGGCGCCGCATCAGGGCTCGCCGCAACGCCGGCCAGCCGGCGTCGTGGCGTGTTCGCCCGTCGCCACGCGGAGGCGTCCTCCGCCCGAATGTGCGCGAACATAAATCCCTCGTCTGCCGATTGATGTCGAGCATGGGCGCCAAGCCCACGCCGGCTCAAAGTGCCAGGGGGAGTTTGGGAGGTCGCTTGATCCTGTCGGGACCGCGACCCGCAAGTTCCTCGAAGGAAATCGGGAGTATCGAGGACCGACGCCCAGAAAGGCCGAGATCCGTCTTGGCCTCGACCGCCATGGCCGTGATGCAGAAAAGCCCACAGCACCCGGCCGTCCCGTCGTCATGATGGGATTTGGCAGGCTTTTGGGGCATGCCAGCACCGTCGTGGTGGTGCATCGACCCGTCGGCGTGGAGATGAGCCGCGACGTGCATCTTGGCTGCGTCGTGCCCATGAACATGGGCGGGTCCGTCGACCGTTAGGCAGTGGGCGAGGGCGCCACCGCCAAATGCAAACGCGGCTGGCGGCATGAGCAGACACACGGCGTAGAGCAGGGCTGTGAAGCCCGCCGCCATTCGTCTCGCCGCTCTGGTCAACCGGGAAAGCATCATTCAGCAGCTAACAGCGATTGGGAACCAGATGCATGCCGCATTGTGGATTATACATCTGGAACGATGCCCCTTAGCCACGCTTCCCAGCCTTCCACCGATTTCTCAGCAGAACACGCAGGCCGCGTAGACCACGCCGGTGGTCGCCAGCAGCCCGAGGGCGATTAACGCTAGCTTCATGATCGCACCTCCATGAGAGCGGTAGTGTATACGCGGGTGGCCGTTTCGCCAAAGCGTCGCGCGAGAAGAGGAACCCGCGACCCATGCGCCGAGCGCATAGTCTGCCTTAGTCCGGCTCTTTCTTATTCAGCCTTCTCGCACTTACCTTTAACCTGGCAACATCGACGAGGCGAGCGCCGAGACCGCTCGCACGCTCGCGCTCAATCCGAGGTTCGCCGCGGCATTCGCCTGATTGCGGCGGGTGTTCGGCGAGCAATACCACCGATACCTCCCGCCTTGAACGATGTGAAAGGATGAATCATCTGAAGTGAGTATTTCCGCACTGTTGCGTCCACAACAAAGCGTCCCAAATCGAGTTGACAAGGGCCGAATGGGTACGTCAAATCTCTTTGTTTACAAGAAGAATTCATCCGAACATCTCAAAGTAGGCGTGCCGAGAGATCGTGCGTTTTCCGTGTTGTGGTCCAAACGATTGCTGAAGCCTGTCATGGCCGCCCGGCGGCCCTTGGCGTTTTTATTGATGGTCGGCACCATCACGGTCGGCCTGGTTGGGATTCTCAAGGCCTGGGCCCTGCTCGACGCGCAGGCCGGACTCTACACCGCACCGCCGCTCGAAGCGCATCCGGTGTTTGCGAACACGAGTCCTGACATCGTGGCAAGCATCGGCACGAAGGCGACCATGTCGGAGCCGGCGCCCGCCGCCACTCCGGCGCTTCCGATCGCTCCAGCGATTCCGATCGATGTGGCGATGAGCGCCTCCCAGGATGTCCGCGCGGCCGCGCACGACGAGCGACCCGACGAGGTGGCCAACGCGGAGTCCGGTCGAGGCGACAATGTCCGCTTCACCACGGTCTACATCCATCGCGGCCGGGCACCGCCCACGGCCTACGTTGTGCCGCGCGAGTAGCGCAACCGCGATCACGCGTCGTTGGCCGCCGACATCATTTTTGCGCTGCAGGGACAGTCGCCTTCTCGGTGCAAGCCGCGCGAACGCATCGGCGCAGCCAGCGATGAGCCGGATCCGCGTCCATCCGCGGGTGCCAGAGCAACGAAACCGTAATCGTCGGGATGGCGACCGGGAGGGAAAAACTGTGCATTCCGGCGCGCAGCTTGCCGGTGTGCCGTTCGGGAACGCTGGCGATCAGGTCGGAGTCACGCGCGAGAGCAAGCGCGGTCGAAAAGCCGCCGACGATCGTGACGATCTCGCGCTCCAGCCCAAGCGCCTTCAGGGCTTCGTCGATCGGTCCCCGGTCGAGGCCCCGCCGCGACACGAGAATGTGCTTGCCGGCCGCATAGCGGCCGGCAGTGATTTCGCCTCGGCCGAGCGGATGGCCGGTTCGTACGACCCCGACGAAGCGGTCCCGAAACAGCGACTGCGCCCGGACCTCCGGGCCCGTCGTTTCGCCCACGACGCCGGTTTCCAGATCGATGGTCCCGTCGCGCAGCGGCGTGCTGTCCTTGTCGGTCTTCTGCACGAAGCGCAGCCGTACGCCGGGCGCCTCGTCGTTGACGCGAGCAATGAGGCTCGGTCCGAAGTTGTCCGCAAATCCTTCGCTGATCCGCAGCGTGAACGTACGGACGAGCTGTCCGAGGTTGAGCCTCTCGGCGGGGCGGAGCGCCGCCTCTGCGTCCTGCACGAGCTGACTGACCCGTTCGCGCAGTTCGAGCGCCCGGCGCGTCGGAACGAGACCGCGTCCGGCCCTGACCAGCAGTGGATCGCCTGTCGTTTCCCGCAGTCGCGCCAACGCCCGGCTCATGGCCGACGGGCTGAGCCGCAACCGTTGGGCTGCGCGCGCAACGCTGCCTTCCTTGAGCAGCACGTCAAGGGTGACGAGCAGGTTGAGATCAGGCGTCGGCATGGGTCAGCGACTGGTTTAGTCCGGCCTTGATATGGCGTCAAACGCACGAATACAGTGCAAATGATGCGTCTTCTGCAATATCGATCAGCAGGCTACCTCTCACACAGCCGCCAGCGCCGGCGGCTGGCGACAGGGAGGCGGTCGGAGCCAAATGACTGGAGCACGAAGCAACGCTGTTGCGGCCGGCGCCGATCCTGCGGTTCGATGGGCGCTCGCCAGCCTTGCGCTCTCCATGTTGCTGTCCTCGCTCGGCACCAGCGTTGCGAATGTTGCGTTGCCGACGCTGGCGCAGGCGTTTGCCGCCTCGTTCCAGGACGTCCAGTGGGTCGTGCTCGCCTATCTCCTCGCCATCACGACCCTGATCGTCGGCGTCGGCCGGCTCGGTGACACGGTGGGACGCCGACGACTGCTGCTCGCGGGATTCTTCATTTTCACGGTGGCCTCGGTTCTCTGCGGCGCTGCGCCCACGCTCTGGCTGCTGGTATCCGCCCGGGCCGCCCAAGGCGTCGGCGCGGCCGTCATGATGGCGCTCACCATGGCGTTCGTCGGCGAGACGGTCCCGAAGGAAAAGACCGGCGGCGCCATGGGGCTGCTCGCAACGATGTCCGCGATCGGCACCGCCCTCGGTCCGTCGCTCGGCGGCATCCTGATCGCCGGGCTCGGGTGGCGGGCGATCTTCCTCGTCAACCTGCCGCTCGGCCTCCTGACCCTTCTGCTCGCCCATCGCTCCCTGCCGGTCGATCGTCGCATGCCGAAGGCTGATCGCGCCGGCTTCGACCATCTGGGCACGCTTCTGCTTGCACTGACGCTCGCGGCGTATGCGCTCGCGATGACGATGGGACGCGGCAGGTTCGGTCCGCTCAATATTGTCCTGCTGTCGGCCGCCGGTCTCGGCGTCGGCCTCTTCATTCTTGCCGAGAGGAGAGCAGCATCACCCTTGATCCGGTTGGCGATGTTCCGCGATCGCGCGCTGAGTGCGGGTCTCGCCATCGGCGCGCTCGTCGCGACCGTGATGATGGCGACGCTGGTGGTCGGCCCTTTCTATCTTTCCGGCGCGCTCAGGCTCGACCCAGCACTTGTCGGACTCGTCGTATCGGTTGGCCCGCTTGTCGTCGCGCTCACCGGCGTGCCGGCTGGTCGCATGACCGACCGCTTTGGCGCGGAACGCATGACGATGGTCGGACTCGCCGCGATAGGGGTCGGTTCCTTTGTTCTGTCGACGATGCCGATGACGCTCGGCGTCCCCGGCTACGTCGCCGCGCTCGTCGTCCTCACCGCAGGCTACGCGCTCTTTCAGACGGCCAACAACACCGACGTCATGACGGATGTTCGCCGCGAGCAGCGGGGCGTCGTTTCCGGCATGCTCAACCTGTCGCGCAACCTCGGGCTGGTCACCGGTGCATCCCTCATGGGGGCCGTGTTCGCATACGCATCCGGGACGGCCGACCTCACAACGGCGCATCCCGATGCGGTCGCCGCCGGCATGCGGACCGCATTTGCGATTGCGGCGATCCTGATGGCTGGCGCGCTCTTTATCGCGATTGCAAGCCGTCGCACGATGCGCTCCTGCTCGACGAGTTCCTCGTCACCGTAGCGGCGACGAGGCCGCCTCGGGCCGCAAGCCCCTGGGAACGCAGCCAGACTAGGCGTCCCGGGCGGCCACGCCGCGCGCCTGCTGGATCAGCCCCCACGCGACGTTGAACTTCTGCATCTTCAATGTGAACAGGGCGCGCTCGGCCTCGGTGCGCGCGAGGTCCGAGTGCCAGATCCGCCAATACGAGTTCACGATCGCCTTGATGCTTTCGAGCGGCGTGTCGTCGCGCACGTTGAGGACCTGGTACGCCTCTTCGACCGATTGCGGCATGGCGGAGTCGGCGCCGAGGGCGGTCGACAGCTTGTCGAGATCGGGTCGAATCGTCTCGATGACCAGGGTGGCGTCGGACCATTGTCCGGCCTCCAGGGCTTGCGCCAGCCTGCGCGACTGGATCGCCTCAGCGACGCGTTCGGTCTCCTCCTTCACGGCCACCGCTTTCCCGGCGCCGCTTTCCACGCGCTCGAGCAGCCTCCTGCCCGCCCTGATCTCGGCGGCGAACAGTCTGAGATTGTCCAAATCGCGTTCGGCGGCGCTCTTCAACTCGATGAGCGCGGGCAGCGCGCCATCGGCCTTGGCGCCCGCTTGGTCGATCAAGAGCCGCCGGCAGCCTTCCAGGGCGCCGCCGCGCGGCTGCAACGCAAGCGACGCGTAGATGTCGCTTGCCAGCGCATCGATCTGGTAAACCGTGAACAAGGTTGAAAACGCGAAGGCAAAGCGGTCGTTGGCACGCTGCGCCAGCATCAGGTCGATGCGTCGAGCGAGGGCGTTGCGCAACAGCGCGGCGACGATGAAAGGCAACAAGGCGGCGACGAGCAATGCGATCGTGCCGGACAGATACCAGAAATGCGGCACGTCGCTGGTGGCGGCGAAAAGCGCCGTCTCGGCGACGGTCAGCACGATGGCGGCGAGTGCTGTGCCGATCAGCGGGAAGATCGGCCGGCGGGGATCGACGTCGGCGGGCGCGAGGGTCCAGCCGAAGGTCTCGCCCGATCCGCCGATTCGCAGTCTCGCGAGAACGGCCCGATCGGTTCGCAGACGCCGGTCGACCCAGGCGTAAAGCAGCAGAATGAAGGTGTTGGCTGCGAGGAAGCTTGGCGCAACCGCGATGAGACACGCAGCGAGTGTTGGAAGATACGGCGGCATGTGATCGTGAGCCCACGCACGATTTGATTTTAATATAGTCCTACCTGCGTGTTGGCGCCAAGAAAAACGCAGACCGGATCAATGGTAATCATTGGGGGTTAAGCTTGCAGCATAACTGCGTTGCAAGAGAAATAAATGTGAATGCAGCGTAACGCCTGCGACAGTTTACCGAGATTATTTTGGCTCTACTGAGCGTCACGGGGCTGCCGCCCCGGCGCGAGCAGCAGGAGCCGCGACTCAATCCACTTGGGGGCGGCCCTTGCGATCGCGTCCCGACGATTGGTGGATGCGGGCGCCACTACAATATCTGTCCGTTGCTCCCGTGGAACGGCCACGGCCCGTTGAAATCCCCGATCGGCACGAGGTGCGTGACCACGCTGCCGAGCGCCTCGCCCGGAAACCAGACATGCAGGTGGAATGCCGGCGGCTCGATCCTGAGCGCCGGCGGACGGCGCGCATCGAGGTCGAGCGCGACCGCGTGGTTGGGCGCCGGGCAGATGGAGGCGGCGATGCCCGCGAACGTGGTGAGCACGGCGCGATGGACGTGGCCGGCCGCGACGAGGCGGGTGCGCGGATGGCGGCGCAGGAGCGCCGCGAGTGCGTCGGCATTGTGCAGGTTCTGCACGTCCATGTGCGCGATGCCGGTCACGAAGGGCGGATGGTGCAGGAAGACGAGCGCGGCGCGCGTCGTCGACGCCGCCAATGCGGCATCGAGCCAGGCCAGGGTGGCGGCATCGAGTGCGCCGTGATCGGCGCCCGGCACGCTCGAATCGAGCATGAGGATGTCGAGGTCGCCGACCCGGTGTGCCAGGTTGAGCGCGCCGCCCGTTGCCGCATAGGGCTGATCGGGCAAGTCGTTGCGCATGAGGGTGCGGTCGTCGTGGTTGCCCGGGACCGCGGCGAACGGAATCTCGAGCGGCGCCAGCAGGGCCTTGAGATGCGCGTACTCCTCGGGCAGCGGCGTATCGGCGAGGTCGCCGGAAATCGCGATGAAATCGGGGCGCGGCGAGAAGCGGTTGAGTTCGGCCACGCAGCGCGTCAGCGCCGCCGCGGTGTCGACGTGGCCATAGGCGAGCGCGCCGGGCGGCTTGATATGCAGGTCGGAGATCTGCGCGATCAGAATCGGGCGCGCGGTCACGGGGGCTCCTCCGGCAGCAGGCGGATGGCGGCAGGTTCGATCGCGAGGCCGACGCGGTCGCCGGTCTTGATCGAGATGGAATTCGGCGCGTCGACCAGGAGCGGCCTGGCGGCGGCGCCGCCGACGGTCAGGCGCTGGCGATCGCCGATGAAGCTCACGCGGTCGACATGACCCGTGAGGCGCGCGCCGTCCGGCGCCGTCACGGCGATCGATTCGGGCCGGATCATCGCGACCACGGGGCCGTTCGCGGCGGTGGTGCCGTTCGCGACCGGCAGCCGGCCGCCCGGCAGGTCGAGGGCGCCGCCGGCGCACTGTGCCTCGACGATGTTGGCGGCGCCGATGAACTCGGCGACGAAGCGGTTCTGCGGCGCGAAATAGATCTCGCGCGGCGTGCCGGTTTGCGCGATTGCGCCGCTGCGCATGACGACGATGCGGTCGCCGAGCGCCATTGCCTCGGCCTGATCGTGGGTGACGTAGATCGTCGTCACGCCGAGCATGCGCAGCAGGCGGTTGAGCTCGTGGCGCAGCCGCTCGCGCAGCGCGGCGTCGAGCGCGGTCAGCGGCTCGTCGAGCAGGAGCGCGCTCGGGCGCACCGCGACCGCACGGGCGAGCGCGACGCGCTGGCGCTGGCCGCCGGAAAGTTGCTCGATGCGGCGGTGCTCCAAACCCTCGATGCCCGTAAGTGCGACGAGGTCGGCGACCCGCGCCTTGCGCTCGGCCGCGCCGACGCCGCGGATCTTCAGGCCATAGCCGATATTGTCGGCGACGTTCATGTTGGGAAACAGCGCATAGGACTGAAACACCATGCCGACATTGCGCCGCTCGATCGGCAGCGCGGTGACGTCGGCGTCGTTGAACAGGACGCGGCCGCCCGCGTCGGCTTCCTCCAGCCCGGCGATGATGCGCAGCATGGTGGTCTTGCCGCAGCCCGACGGCCCGAGCAGCACCACGGTCTCGCCGCGCGCGATGTCGAGCGTGACCGACTCAAGCGCGCGGGTACCGTCCGCGAAGGTCTTTGCGCAGGCCTCGACGCGCACGCGCACGCCGTGATTCGCGGCGGCGTCGATCCCGCTCATCTGGCCGGCCTCGGCGCGCCCCACCCGGCGAAGACCTGCATTGCCACCAGCAGCGGGATGATCATCACGAAGAATACCAGCGTGTAGGCGGAGGCGACCTCGAGCCGCATCGACGCATAGCTGTCGGCCAGCCCGACCGGCAAGGTCTTTGTCAGCGGCGTGTGCAGCATCCAGGTAAGATTGAACTCGCCGAGCGACAGCGTCACAACCATGAGCGCGCCAGCGAGAATTCCCGGCCGGGCGTTCGGCACGATCACGTCGCGGAACCGCCGCCACGGCGAGGCGCCGAGCGAGGCGGCGCCCTCGTCGAGGGTGCGCACGTCGATCGCGGCGAACACGGCGATCACCGAGCGGACCATGAAGGGCAGGGTGAAAATGACGTGGCCCACCAGGATGAACAGCCAGGAGCGGCGGAAGTCGCTGAAGCCGCCATAGGTCAGGAGCAGCGCCAGCGCAAGCGCGAGGCCCGGAATGGCGAGCGGCAGCGTGACGATCTCCTCCACCGTGCGGGCGAGCCGGCCGCCGCGCACATAGAGCGCATAGGCGGCCGGCACGCCGATCAGCAGCGTCGCGGCGAGCGTCGCGAGCGCGATCATGAAGGAGCGCATGATGGTGTCGGCATAGAGCTCCCATACCTGCGCGACCCATTGCAGCGTGAGGCCCGACCGGATGCCGCGGAAATAGTTCGCGGTCACGCCGGCCAGCATGGAGAGCAGCGCCGGCACGATCAGGAACGCTGCGACCAGCAGCGTGAACGCGAGCTGGGCCGTGAACATCAGGCGGCGCATGGCGACTATCCCGCTGCCGCGACCGTGTTGCCGGCGACCGAGCGCGCGAGCGCGAGGATCGCCCAGGCGACGAGGCCGAGCCCGACCGAGAGCGCGGCCGCGGTTGCGATGTTCGCCGACAGGGTGAACTCGGTGTAGATCAGCATCGGCAGCACGTCGATGTCGGTGGCGAGCGTGAACGCCGTACCGAACGCCCCCATGGCGGTCGCGAACGCGATGGCGCCTGAGGCGATGAAGGCGGGCCGCAGTGCCGGCAATATGACGTCGCGCTGCACCGCCCACGGGCCGGCGCCGAGCGCGCGAGCAGCCTCCTCGAGACTGGGGTCAAGCTTCTCGACTGCCGCCATGATGGTGAGGATGACGCGCGGGATAGAGAAATAGAGATAGCCGAGAAACAGGCCCAGCATCGAATAGGCCCAGACCTGCTTGGCACCGAACAGCCTGAGCGTGACGTCGCCGATCAGGCCCTGCCGGCCGGCGAGCAGGATGATCATGAAGCCGACGACCACGCCCGGGAAGGCGAGCGGGAAGGTGAGGAACGCCACCAGCACGGCGCGGCCCGGGAAGCGATGGCGCTGGAGAAACAGGCCCGCGACGGTCGCGATCGCGAGCGTCGTCAGCGTGACGGCGGCGGCGAGCAGCACCGTGTTGACGAGCGTGCCGCGGTAGCGCGGATCGAGCAGGATGGCCGCATAGGCGGCGAGGCCGGATTTGCCGCTGGCCCCGACCGCGACGAGCTTCGCCATCGGCAGGACGAAGAAGGCGATGACGGCGACCGCGAGCGGCAGGAGGCAGAGGTTGAGGAAGGATTTGAGAGTCATCTGTCAGCGTCATTGCGAGGGAAGCGAAGCAATCTCCGCCGCGGAGAATCCGGCGGAGATTGCTTCGTCGAGCTTCGCTCTCCTCGTAATGACGATACTATCACCGCGCCTCGGCGAGGTAGCGGTCGGTGAACGCCTTCTGCACCGATTCCATCTTGGCCCAGTCGACGCTCTTGGCGCGGGCGTAGTCGGCGTCGGGCAGGAATTTTGCCTTGACGTCGACGGGCAGCTCGATCGGGCGCGCCGGGCGCAGATAGGCGTTGGTCCAGATCGCCTGGCCCTTGTCTGACAACAGATAGTCAATGACCTTCTTGGCCTTGTCCTTGTCGGGCGCGTTCTTCACCAGGCTCACCACATAGGGGAAGACCACCGAGCCCTCGCACGGAATCACGAAGGCGAACTTGCCCTTCTCGGTGTACTTGGCGCGATAGGCGTTGAAGTCGTAGTCGAACAGGATCGGGATCTCGCCCGACACCACGCGCGCATAGGACGTCTGCTTCGGCACGATCGGCTGGTTGGCGTGCAGATCCTTGAAGTATTTCACCGCCGGCGAAAAGTCGCTGTCGCCGCCGCCGAGCGCGATGTTGACCGCAACCGCGCCCACATAGCCGACGGCCGCCGAGGAAGGATCGAGATAGCCGACCATGCCCTTGTAGTCGGGCTTGATCAGTTCCTTCCAGCACGCCGGCACCGGCTTGCCGCCGAGCGCGTCGACATTGACGAACAGCCCGAGCGTGCCGGAGTGAATCGTGGTCCAGGCGCCATCAGAATCTTTCAACCCGGCCGGCACCTCGTCCCACTTCGCCGGCTTGTACGGCTCGACCACGCCCTCGGCCTTCGCCTTCATGCCGAAGTTGACGCCGAAATAGGCGACGTCGGCGACCGGATTGGCCCTCTCGGCGATCAGCTGCGACAGCGCCTGGCCGGAATTCTTGTTGTCGAACGGAATCTCGTAGCCGAGGTCGGCCTTGATCGCCTTGAGCATGGAGGCGAAGTCGGCCCATTGCGGCGGGCAGTTGTAGCAGATGACGTCGGCGGCCTGCGCCGGCGCGGCGAATGCCGCGAGCGCGAGAACGATCAGGCCGATGGAAAGCTTGTGCATTTTGTGGCCTCCCCGGGCACGGTTCCAATCCGCGGAAATCTCCTGCATGACTGTATTGCAGGTGGATGACATGCGCAGCGGCGATTCCATTGGCGAATTGCAAGCGTACGTCACAAAATTCTTCGTCGCGGATTGACAAATTCGCGCCGAGGTTGCTGACTCCGGCCGCCGATATCGGGGTGGTGAACGTCTTACGTTTTGCTTGTGGCTGCCGTCGGGGGCGACGGGGCGGCCAGGAGATTGCCCTGAAACGCTGAATGGGTCGCGGCTGTTACGCAGCAGCGCATGCGTGTTCTTTTGCCCATCGGCCGGTCGAAGTTTTGGAACAGAGGGTGGGAACAATGGCCGACACGATTCTCGATACAGCTGCGACAACCGGTAACCTGACGGTCAACGGCACGACGCTCGGCACGATCGATGCAACGCCGATGACTGGCAGCTTCGACACCACGCTCGATCACGACTGGTACGCAATCACCCTGACCGCAGGTCACACCTACACATTCTCGGGCCTCGGCCTGGTCAGCCTGAACGATGTCGCGATCGATCTGAGCGACGCCAACCGGAACATCCTCAACAGCCAGGGCGTGGTCGACAGCGGGATCGGGGGCCAGGCGCTCTTCACCTATTCGACGGCGGTCACGGGCACCTTCTATCTCGCGATCGGCGCGGGCGGCAGCAATCCGGCCAGCCTCACCGGCAGCTATCAGATCAACGTCACTGACAATGGCGCCGACACGGCTCTGGACACGCCTGCGACGACCGCCAGCCTGACGATGAACGGGTTTACGACGGGCAAGATCGATGGGATCCCGGCGAACGGGAGCTTCGACAGCTCATTCGACCACGACTGGTTAGCGGTCACGCTGACGGCGGGTCACACCTACTCGTTCCAGGCAGTGAGCACGGGCGGCAACTTGAACGACCTTGCGGTCGATCTGCAGGACGCCAACCGGAATATCGTCAACCATCAGGGCGTGGTCGACGGCGGCACCAATGGCTTACCGAGCTTCTCCTATACCGCGCCGACGACGGGCACCTTTTACTTCGCGATCAGCGCGGGCGGCAGCAATCCGGCGAGCCTCACCGGCAGCTATCAGATCTCCGCCTTCGATGGCGGCTTGCAGCCACCCGATACGGTTCTCGATACCCCGGCGACGACCGCGAGCCTGACGATGAATGGAACGGTCACCGGCACGATCGATGCGCTACCGGAGAGCGGCAGCTTCAATACCTCGGTCGATCACGACTGGTTCGCTGTCAACCTGACGGCGGGCCACACATACACGTTCTCGGCGTTCGGCACGGGCCTGAACGACGTCGCTATCGATCTCAGCGACGCCAACCGGAATATCCTCAATAGCCAGGGTTTGGTCGACGGCGGGGCGAACGGCACTGCGATCTTCAACTATACGGCGACGGCGTCCGGCACCTACTATCTGGCGATCGGTGCGGGCGGCACTAATGCGGCCGACGCGACCTTCAGCTATCAGGTATCGGTCACCGACCGCGGCATCGATACGGTTCTGGACACGCCTGCGACGACCGCCAGCCTGACGATGAACGGAACCGTCACCGGCACGATCGACGTGGTACCGGGGAGCGGGAGCTTCAATACCTCGGTCGACCACGACTGGTTCGCCGTCACCCTGACGGCAGGCGAGAGGTACACGTTCTCCACCCAGACCACGGGCGTCAGCCTGACCGACGTCGCGATCAGCCTGATGAACGCCAACCGAACCGTCGTCGACAGCAATGGCGTGGTCGACAGCGGCCCGGGCGGATTCGCGACCATCACCTATACGGCGCCGGTATCCGGCACGTACTACCTGGCCATCGGTGCCGGAGGACAGAACGCGGCGAACGCGACCGGCGGATATCAGATCACGACGACCGACAATGGACCCAATCACCTGGTCATCAACCTGGTGGCGGACCAGAGCGTGATCCAGCAGTTCGGCCCGAACTATCAGAGCTCGGCGTTCTGGATGGGGGTCGAGAGTGCGGCGAGTTATTTCGAGAGCAATTTCTTCGATCCGATCACGATCAACATCAATGTCGGCTGGGGCGAGATCGCGGGCCAGCCCGTCCCGAGCAACTCGGCGAGGAGCCTGAGGCAGCAAACGGCTTTTTCCTTCAATCAGATCGAGAGCGCGCTGAAGGGTGACGCGACATCGGCCAGCGACGCGACCGCAGATGCTCATCTGCCCACAACAGACCCCGGAACGGGCGGTGCCGATTTCACGATCGCGAACGCCGAGGCGAAGGCCCTGGGGTTGCTCAACGGCAACTCGTCGGCGGTCGACGGCTCGATCGGCTTCGCCACCGATTGGAACCCGACCAACGCCAATTTCGTCGGCGCCGTCGAGCACGAAATGTCCGAGATCATGGGCCGGGCCTCGGGAATCAACGCAGAGAACGGCGTCTTCACCGGCGCATACTCGGTTCTCGACCTCTTTCGTTATTTCGCCGGTCCCCCCGTCACGCCAGAGCCGTCGTCGGCGACCGGGCCGGGCGGCCAGGGCTCGACCTACTTCTCGATCGACGGCGGCGTCACCGCGCTCAAGACATTCAGCAGCACCGCCGGCCAGGACCCTGGCGGTGACTGGGCAGCCGTCGGCGACAACGATGCCTTCGACGCGATCATCAACAACGGTCCCGCGACAGTCACGCCGACCGACCAGGTCGAGATGGACGTACTTGGTTTCGACACCCAGGCGCGACCCATTCCGGTGACCATCGGCGGCATCGACTACCGGGTTCCGGTTCCGGTCGGGGGCACGACGGTCAGCCCGACGAGCTATATCAGTCCCGCCTCGATCGCCGCCGCCGGTTATCAATTCGCCGTCGAATACATCGGGACGGCGAGCAACGCTGGCTATCTCCG
>Ga0126377_10002058_pt1 | contig 13638 bp, 13 predicted proteins | sample PanSoiMetPlot_22_FD_92647 | JGI IMG/M metagenome (GOLD analysis project Ga0126377, IMG submission 92647) | Tropical forest soil microbial communities from Panama - MetaG Plot_22 | ecosystem: Environmental > Terrestrial > Soil > Tropical forest > Bulk soil | place: Panama | collected 2016-02-17
CCCGAGCCCCGGCGGCGATGGGGGCGATCATCGAATGCAGCGGCGCGCACACGACCGGCGCGCCACCCAGTCCGCCGGACCCCTCCAGCACGTCTCGGTGGGTCTCCTCGACGGTTCGAACGGCCGCCTGCAACGGCGTGTAGCGGGCTTTCATCACCCGGCCGGCGTGACCGAGGTCCAGCTTCGCGCCGCCGCAGATCGCCACCACGATGTCGAACCCGCCGGTCCCCAGGCCGAGCGCGACCGCCGTCGTGTTCACGACCACCTCGTCGCCCGCCCGCACGTGACCGACCAGATCGGTGAATGCGACCGCCTGCGCCAACTCGCCCTCGATGTCGACCTCGAGCTCGGCGAACCCGGGCCGTTCGACGCGCACGCCGCGAACCGTGGCCCGGCGCAGGCGTACCCCCGGTCGGGGAGCGGGGTCGGGCGACATGCCGGAAGTATGATGCCGCGGCCATGCACCCGCTGGAACGCCTGGTGAACCTCGTGGCCCTGCTGCTCGAGTCGCGGACGCCCCTGACCTTCGACCAGATCCGCGAGAAGCTGGCCGAAGGCTACGGGCACCAGGACGTGTCCTCGGCCAAGCGCATGTTCGAACGCGACAAGGACATCCTGCGGGACATCGGCGTGCCCATCGAGGTCGTGTCCACCGACGCCTGGGACGTCGAGCAGGGCTACACGATCGACAAGGATCGCTACTACCTGCCCGAGATCGCATTCACGGCCGAGGAGATCTCCGCGCTCTTCGTCGCGGTCCGCTCGGCCGGGGACGGATCGGCGGAGGACGCGGTCCGCAAGCTGCTCTCCGGCGTGGACCGCGGGATCCTGGCCGGGCTCGGGGCGCCGGCCTTGGTGAGCGAGGCCGATCCGAACCTGTCGGCGGCCGCCGAGGCGGTAGCCGAGAACCGGCAGGTGCGCTTCTCGTACCGGACCTCCCGTGGCGACCGCTCGGATCGGACGGTGGATGCGTTCGGCCTGGCGGTGCGCGGCGGCCACTGGTACCTGGTAGGTCTCGACGCGGACCGCGGCGAGATCCGCTCGTTCCGTCTGTCGAGGATCTCCGGCCGGCTCCGGCTCGAGGGGAGGGGTGCGGCGCCCCCCGAGGGCTTCCGCGCGGCGGACCACGTCTGGGGAGGGCCGCAGGACGCCGAGGAGCCCTCCGTCACCGCCACGGTGGCCTTCGCGCCGCAGGTGGCCTGGTGGGCCGTGCGCGGAGTACGAGAGGCCGAGACGCTGCGAACCCGTGACGACGGATGGTCCGAGGTCCGCATGCCGTGGCAGCACGGGGAGCAGCTCGTGACCTGGATCCTGTCGTTCGGACCAGACGCCGAGGTCCTCGAGCCGGAGGAGGTCCGGTCCGAGGTCCGGGGCCGGATCGAGGCGATCCTTGCCTCCTGAGAGGACCCCGAGGACGCGCCCCCGAAAGAAGGCTCCGGAACGGGCATCCGAGCGCCTTCGGCGGCTGCTCACCGTCGTGCCGTACCTGGTTCGCAACGAGGGCACCCGCGTCGCCGACGCCGCGGAGCTGTTCGGGATGTCCGAGGCCGACCTGCTCGCCGACCTCGACCTGCTGTTCGTCTCTGGGCTGCCGCCGTACGGACCCGGCGACCTGATCGACGTGGACATCCAGGACGGCCGGATCTGGATCGGCATGGCCGACTACTTCGGGCGCCCGTTGCGCATGACGCGCAGCGAGGCGCTCTCGCTGTACCTCCGCGGCACGGCGCTGGCCGGCGCCCCCGGGCTCGAGGAGGCGCCGGCCCTGTCGAGCGCCCTGGCCAAGCTCGCCGAGGCCCTCGGGCCGGAGGCGCTGGGCGAGCTCCCCGAACGCGTGGACTCGGCGACGGACGACCGGTCGGTCGAGACCCTGTCGGAGGTCCGTCGGGCTGCCGCCGATCACGATCGCCTGCGGATCGAGTACTACGCCGCCTCGGGAGCCGAGACCACCGAGCGCGAGATCGATCCCGAGGAGGTCTTCTTCGCGCTCGGGAATTGGTACGTGGCGGCGTGGGACCATCGTTCGGAGGCCGAGCGCCTGTTCCGCGCGGACCGGATCCACGCGGCAGCTGCGACGGGGGAGCGATTCGAGCCCCGGGGCCTGGAGGGCGCGGGGCGGCGGCTGTACACGCCGGGCGTGGACGACGTCAGCGTGACCCTGCGGCTGCGCCCCGACGCCCGCTGGGTCGCCGAGTACTACGAGACGATCCGCGAGACGGAGCTCGAAGGCGGCGAGCTCGAGATCGAGCTCCCGGCCGGGCGCCTCGAGTGGCTGGACCGACTCCTGCTGCGGCTGTGGCCGGATGCAGTCGTCGTGGAACCCCTCGAGCTGCGTGACCGCGTTCGGGATCTGGCGGCCCGGACGATGGATCGGTACCGGGACGCCCGGCCGAGGCCATCCGGCTACTCTCCGTAGCCAGACTTAAGCGCGGCGGGTCGGTGTCCGATACCTCGGAAGACATGACCACGATCCGAACCACCTGCCCCCGCTGTGGAGAGGTCGACATGGGACCCGAGTCGATCCTCCTGCAGGTCGTCCGAGGCGGGCGAGAGGGGACCTACCGCTTCGACTGTCCCACGTGCATGGAGCCGGTGGAGAAGCGGGCCGACCGCAAGATCGTGGCGCTGCTCGTCTCCGCCGGGGTGGACGTGGCCGGTGGCCGGTCGGGCGGCACGGCGGAGCTGTTCGACTTCGAGCCCGAGACGGCAGAGGACCCGAGGGGACCGCTGCCTCCCGGTCCCTCGTTCTCGATCGACGACGTGATCGACTTCCACTTCAAGCTGGAGGACGACCGCTACATCGAGCAGTTCCTGGCCACCTCGTAGCCAGTCCATACGCGGGCGGTTCCTCCGATAGCATCGGGCGATGACCACGACCGCCCTGATATGGCTCGTCATCGGCCTGCTGACGATCGTCGCGGTCCTTGCCCTCCTCATGGCGCTCATCCGTCACGTGTTGGTGCTCGGCCGGGCTGCCCGGCGCTTCCAGGAGGAAGTGACACCCATCGCCGAGGACATCTCGGCGTTGACCGACCGGGCATCCAACCGGCCCGGGGGGCTGCGGCGGGGCCCCGGCTCCGACCGCTGAGCGCGGTCGGCGGTACGATTTGGGCACGCAGGGCCGATCGTGTGCCCGTGACCCGGACCGCAGACGAGATGCTCAACATCGGGCCGCAGGAACTCCTGATCATCCTGGTCATCGCGCTGTTGGTGGTCGGGCCCAAGCGCCTGCCCGAGCTCGGACGTTCGATCGGCCGGGGCCTGCGCGAGCTCCGCAAGGCTCAGGACGAGGTGCGCCGGACGCTCCAGGTCAACCTCGACGAACCCGATCTGGACGGGGGCACGCGTGCCAACACGCGCCCGGACGCGGACACGGGTTCGTCCTCGGGGCCCGCCAGATCCACCGGCGTGCAGGACCCCACGCCCACGGCGGGGGACACGCCAACCGCCGACGAGGTACGCGAGATCTCTCGTTCGCTCGGCCGGAGCCTCGGCCAGCTCCGCAAGGCGCGCGAGGAGGTGCAGCGCTCGTTCCGCGTCGACCTCGACGCGCCGGCGCCGACCCGGCCCGCCCCCGCGAGCCCTCCCTCCACGGCGAACGGCGACGGATCGGCCGCGTCGGAGACCGGGCCTGCCCCGGACGATCCGGCCCGCGGGTGAGACCGATCCCCCGATGAAGCTCATCCCGGACCGCCTGCGACGGCGTTCCGAACCGAACCCCGACGGGACGATGTCGCTCGTCGACCATCTCTCGGAGCTGCGGCACCGGTTGATCGTGTCGATCTCCGCGATCTGCGTCGGGGCCGTCTTCGGTTGGTTCCTGTTCGACGGCGTGATCGACCTGCTGCTGAACCCCTACTGCGACTACTGGCGGACGGTTCCCCCCAGCGTGCGCGCGACGCGGGACTGTGCCCTGTTCTTCTCGGGTGCACTCGAGCCGATCCTGATCAAACTCAAGCTCGTGTTGTTCCTCGGGCTGTTCTTCGCCCTGCCCGTGGTGCTGTATCAGCTGTGGTCGTTCATCGTGCCGGGGCTCACCAAGCGCGAGCGGAAGATGGCGATCCCGTTCGTCGTGAGCTCCGTGCTGCTGTTCGTCCTGGGCGCCCTGGTCGCCTACTGGACCCTCCCCAAGGCCCTCAACTTCCTGTTGGGGTTCGCCGGCCAGGAGTTCGCGCCCCTGCTCACGGGCGACCGATACCTGACGTTCGTGATGCTGGTGGCGCTATCGTTCGGGCTGGCCTTCGAGTTCCCGATCGTGCTGATCTTCCTGCTCTTGGCGGGGGCGGTGACGACCAGGCAGCTGCGGGACTGGCGGCGAGGAGCGATCTTGGGCATCGCCGTGTTCGCCGCGATCATCACGCCGAGCTCGGATCCGTACACGATGCTGGCGATGACGATCCCCATGGTGCTGTTCTACGAAGCCGCTATCATCATTGGCCGTCTCCTGAAGCGATAGGTGGTTCACGCGCTTGGCGATCAAGGGCAAGAGCAAGGGCCGCGGCGCGCGGGCGGTGACGCGCGGCCCCAAGCCCGCCTACACGCCGGTCAAGAAACCCCTACTCGCCAGGCGCGAGCTCTGGCTGGTCGTGGCCGGGATCCTGGGCGTCGCGATCGTCGTTGGCCTGGTGATCGGGTTCATCGCGCAGCGTAACGCCAGCGCGCAGGACGACCTCGAGGCTCGGATGCGGACCACGATGAGCACGTACCAGGGCGATGTCGACTCGATCCTGTCGCAGATCGGGCAGGCTCAGCCCCCCTCGGGCTACACGGTCTTCGCGGACCTGACCAAGGCGGTGACCGACCTGCAGAACGGCGCCCAGAGCGACCCAGCGTCGCTCAAGCAGACCGCGGGCGATACGGTGGACAAGGCCAAGAGTGCCCTCACCGCGTTCCAGGATGTCGACGAGGACGCGCTCATCCGCAACAGGGGGTTCTCCCGAGACTTCGTGCTGTACATCATCAATTCGAAGGGGGGTTTCGTCCGGGCGATGGAGCTGTACCGCGAGGCCGGCGAGCTCCTTCGCCTGGCCGCCGACGCCGACGGCGCCCAGCGCGACGAGCTGGTCGCGCGCACCGCGGCGATCACGAGCATCGCCGACGACACCTTCGCGCACGCCTACTCGGACTACGTCGAGGCGCAGACCGAGGCGGGCACGTTCTCGCCACCGGCGCCGCCCGGGCTCCCGACACCCACGGGGGCATCGTGACCGACGGCCTGCTTTTGATCCATGCCTGGCCGTTGGACGCGCGCATGTGGGACGCGCAGCGGCAGGCCGTGGGCCACGTTCCGGTCGTCGCCCCACACCTGCCGGGGTTCGGCGGCAGCGAGCCCTCGGGCGTGGTCCTGACGATGCGCGCGGCGACCGAGCGCCTCCTTTCCGAGCTCGACGCGGCCGGTGTCGGGCGCACGGTCGTGTGCGGTCTGTCCCTTGGCGGGTACGTCGCGTTCGAGGTGTGGCGCACGGCCCGTGAGCGCGTGGCCGGGTTGGTCCTGGCGAACACCCGAGCTGTGGCGGACGCCCCAGAGGGCGCCGAGGGGCGCCGGGCGCTCGCGGCGCGGCTGCGATCGGAGGGCAACGTCCTGGCGAACGAGCCGCCGCCACTCCTGGCGGAGGACGCGTCCGATGACCTGTGGGCTCGCGTGCGGGACTGGATCGCGGATCAGCCGGCCGAGGCGATCGCGGCGGCGGCCCTGGGCATGGCCGAGCGGCCGGATTCGACGCCGGACCTGGCCACGATCGACGTGCCGACGCTGGTGATCACATCCACCGGCGACCGCCTGATCCCGCCGGCCGTCACGGCCGAGATGGCCGGGCAGATCCCCGGCGCGCGCCTGCAGACCATCGAGCGAGCCGGCCACCTGTCGAACGTGGAGGCCGCGGAGGCCTTCGCCGAGGCGCTCCAGGAGCATCTCGAACTCTGCGGCGTCGGCTGAGCGCCGCTCCCGGGGCAAGCCCCACCCGACCGTAGACTCGGTCGCATGATCACCCCCGAGCGCTTCGCCGCGCGTTACCCGTTCGCGCTGGACGCCTTCCAGGTCCGCGCGATCGAGGCGCTGCACGCCGGAGAGTCGGTGCTGGTCGCCGCCCCTACGGGCTCGGGCAAGACCGTGGTGGCCGAGTACGCGATCGACCGCGCGATCGAGCGCGACGGCAAGTGCTTCTACACGACACCGCTCAAGGCGCTGTCGAACCAGAAGTTCGGCGATCTCGTCGCACGCCTCGGTGCCGCCAAAGTGGGACTGCTCACGGGCGACAACGCGATCAACGGCGACGCGCCGGTCGTGGTGATGACCACCGAGGTCCTGCGCAACATGCTGTACGAACGCAGCGACGCCATCGACGGGCTCGTCACGGTCGTGATGGACGAGGTGCACTACCTCCAGGACCCCTACCGCGGCGCCGTCTGGGAGGAGGTCCTGATCCATCTGCCGCTGTCGATCTCGGTCGTGTGCCTGTCGGCGACGATCTCCAACGCCGAGGAATTCGGCGAATGGATCGGGACCCTGCGAGGTCCGACACGCGTCGTGATCGAGGAGAAGCGTCCGGTCCCGTTGGAGCACCACTACCTGGTGGGGCGCGATCTCCACCCGATGCACGTCGACCGCAACGGCCAGCCCGTGCCGAACCCCTACGTGGTGTCGCTCGACCGCCAGGAGGTCCGCTACAAGACGTATTACCGCCGAGGATCGGGCACCCCGCAGCACCACCGGATCCCGCGTCCGCGCGAGGGCCACCGGCGTGTGTACGTCCCGCGCCGCGAGGACGTCGTCGAGGTTCTCGCGGAGCAGGGTCTGCTCCCGGCCATCTACTTCGTGTTCAGCCGCGCCGGCTGCGACCGGAGCGTTCAGTGGGTGCTGGGGGCGGGTCTGCGGTTGACGACCAGGGAGGAGGCGACGCGCATCCGCTCGTTCGCCGAGATGCGCGTGGCGTGGATGGACGAGGAGGACCTGAAGACCCTCGGGTTCTACGACTTCCAGGAGGCGCTGGCCGCCGGGATCGCGGCGCATCACGCGGGCATGCTGCCCGTGTTCAAGGAGGCGGTGGAGGAGCTGTTCGAAGCCGGGCTCGTGAAGGTGGTGTTCGCGACGGAGACCCTATCGCTCGGCATCAACATGCCGGCGAAGTCGGTTGTGATCGAGGACCTATGGAAGTTCCAGGGCGAGCGTCACGAGCTGCTCACGCCGGGCGAGTACACCCAACTCACCGGGCGGGCCGGCCGGCGCGGCATCGACGAGCTCGGGCACGCGGTGGTCGTGTACCAACGCCAGGTGCCGTTCGAGCGCGTCGCCTCGCTCGCCTCGACGCGGACCTACGAGCTCACGTCGTCGTTCCGCCCGTCGTACAACATGGCGGTCAACCTCGTGCGCAACTACACGCGCGAGGAGGCGCATCATCTGCTGAACTCCTCGTTCGCGCAGTTCCTGGCCGACCGCGGCGTCGTCGCGCTCGAATCCCAACTGGAGCGCGATCGCGCTCAACTCGCAGGGTTCCGCGAGCACATGCGGTGCGATCGCGGCGACTTCGTGGAGTACTGGAGGCTTCGCGAGAAGGCGCGGGAGATCCGCGAGACCTTTCGCACGGGCAGGGACCGCGCGCGAACCGATGCCGTGCGCGAGGCGCTCGCGGCGCTGCGTCCGGGGGACGTGATCTTCGTGCCCCGCGCCCGCAGGCGCGGGCTGGCTGTCGTCGTATCGAATCGCGAGGGCCGGCCGACGGTGCTCGCGCAGGACCGGACCTTCTTCCGGCTGTCCTCGCGGGACTTCCAGGAACCGCCGGCGTCGCTCACGCGAGTGCCGCTACCGCGCTCCGGGAGCGTCCGGAGCGCGCGATACCGACGCGATCTCGCCGCCCGGCTGGTGGCGCTCGACGTGCGGCCGCCGAGACGGCCGGGGGGCGAGACCGACCCGCGCGTCGAGCGAGAGGCCTCTCGCTACGAGCGCGAGGCGGAGGCCCATCCCTGCCACGCCTGCCCGGACCGGCAGGCCCACGAGCGCTGGGCGATCCGGGCCTCCCAGGTCGAGCACCAGATCCAAGGGCTGGAGCGCAGGATCCGGACGCGCACCGAAACACTGGCCCGGCAGTTCGAACGCGTGGTGACGGTGCTGGAGGAACTCGGGTACGTGCGCGGGTTCGAGATCATGCCGAAGGGCCTGACGCTCGCTCGGATCTACGGCGAGGGGGACGTCCTTGTGGCCGAGGCGCTGGCCGACGGTGTGCTCGAAGGGCTCGAGCCGGCAGAGGTAGCCGCGGTCATCTCGACGATCGTGTTCGAGTCCCGCGAGCGGATCCCCAGGTCGGGCGAGATGCCGACACCCGCCGCGGCCGACCGCTACCAGCGCCTTCAGCGGACCTGGCGCGGTGTGCGGGCCGCCGAGGACCGCCACCAGGTCCAGTTGTGCCGGGAGCTCGAGGACGGGTTCGCGGGGTCCCTGTATCGGTGGGCACAGGGCGAGCCGTTGGAGGACGTGCTACGCGAGAGCGATATGTCGCCCGGCGACTTCGTCCGCACGTGCAAGCAGGTCCTCGACCTCCTCCGACAGATCGAGCAGGTGGCGCCGGATCGCTCCGCGCAGGCGGTACGACTCGCGCACGAAGCCGTGAACCGTGGGGTGGTCGCATACACCGGGGTCTGACCCGGCCGCCTGTAGGATGCGCGCGATGTCCTCCCCGTTCGGAACGCTCTCGGTGATCGTCAACCCGCACGCCGGGCGCCGCCGGGTGGGGGAGGAGGTCCCCGAACTCGAACGCACCCTGCGCTCCCGCGACCTGCCGTACCAGTTGCTGTTCACGGAGGGCCCGGGCGACGCCACGCGCCTGGCGCGTTCGGCGCTGGAGTCCGGCGGGCGGTTCGTGGTAGCGGTGGGCGGCGACGGCACCGTGAACGAGGTGGTGAACGGGATGCTGGACGAGGAGGGCAAGCCGCTCGTGCCCGACCCGGTGTTGGGCGTCGTGGCCGCGGGGAGCGGTTCGGACTTCGTCCGGACGTTCGGCCTACCGGGAGACGCGACGCGGGCGTGCCACCACCTGGTCGGCGACAACACGTATCCCCTCGACGTCGGCAGGATCACCTACACGAGCGCGGTAGGGGAGCGGGAGGTGCGCCACTTCGTGAACATCGCCGAGGCGGGGCTGTTCGCCGCCGTGGCCGCCCGGGCCGCAAGGATGTCGCCGCGTTTGGGCAAGTCGAAGTACTTCCTGGGGTTCTGGCGCACGCTTCCGGGTTTCAAACTCGCGAACGTCCGCGTGCAGGCCGGGCGACGGTCGTACGAGGGCCCGGCGTTCGCGGTGCTCATCGGCAACGGGCAGTACAACGGAGGCGGCATGAAGACCTCGCCCCGCTCGTATCCGGGCGACGGCGTCCTCGACGTCCTGGTGTTCAAGGGCCCGAAGTCGGACGCCTTCACGATGATCCCCAAGGTGTACCGGGGCGAGCACGTGCCGCACGATCACATCGAGGAGCTGCGTGCAAAACAGGAGCTCGTGATCGACGCCGACCGCCCGCTGCCGATCGAGGCCGACGGCGAGGTGCTCGGGAACACGCCGATGACCGTCGAAGTGATCGCGCAGGCGATCATGATGAAGCTGTGAACGCCTCCCCGTACGCCGGCCGGCGGGCCAACGCGATGGCATCGGTGGAACGTGCCGGCCTGCGCGGTCTGCTCGTCGCGCCGGGGCCGGACCTGGTCTACCTCACCGGACACGCGCCACCCCCGCTCGAGCGACTGACGATGCTCGTGATGCCCGCCGACGGCGACCCGGTCCTGATCGTGCCCGCTCTCGAGCGCCCTCTGGCAGAGACGGCGCCCGGCGCGCCGGGCCTCGAGATCCGGGAATGGCGGGACGCGCGCGATGACCCGTACGCGCTCGTGGCGGACGTATTGCACTCGGGCCGTTACGCGGTCACCGATCACACGTGGGCCTCGCATCTGCTCGCGCTCCAGCGCTCGGCGCCCGACCGCGCCTTCGTCACCGCCGGCGAGGTGCTGCCCCTGCTCCGAGCGATCAAGGACGCCGACGAGATCGAGCGGCTCCGGGCGGCGGGGTGGGCCGCCGACGCGGTGTTCGCGGAGGTCCTCGCGGTGGGGTTCGAGGGGCGAGCCGAGCGCGAGGTGGCCGGGGAGCTCGCGCGGCTGCTGGTGGACCACGGCCACCAGCGCGCCGACTTCACGATCGTGGGCTCGGGCCCGAATGCGGCCTCGAGCCATCATGAGGCGGGGGACCGGCGCATCGCGGCAGGGGACGCCGTCGTGATGGATTTCGGCGGAGTGATGGACCACTACTGCTCCGACATCTCGCGTACCGTATTCGTCGGCGAGCCCACCGAGGAGCAGCGGGAGGTCTACGACATCGTTCGCGCGGCGCAGCAGGCGGCGTTCGAGGCCGTGCGACCAGGCGTGCAGGCCCAGGAGGTGGATCGGGCGGCACGGGACGTGATCTCGGACGCCGGCTACGGCGAGCGCTTCGTCCATCGCACCGGGCACGGGATCGGACTCGAGGTGCACGAGCCTCCCTATATCGTCGAGGGCAACGCGACCGCGCTGGAGCCCGGCATGACGTTCTCGGACGAGCCGGGGATCTACCTCGTGGGCCGGTTCGGCGTCCGGATCGAGGACCAGGTCGCGGTGACCGCCGAGGGCGCCGAGCGCCTCAACGAGGCGAGCCGCGAACTGATCGTCGTCGCCTAGGCCCGATCTTGGGTCATCCGACCCGGCGCGTGCCGCGAATCTCCCGCGATGGACGAGTTCGACCTCGACCGGTACCTCCGCGCCTCCAAGCGCGTCGACCTGTCCGGCGTCGCATGGGATCAGGTCGAGCATTGCCCGCTGTCGGAGGGCGAGGCCCGGTGCCTGGCCTACATGATGGACATCGAGTCACACACCTCCGTCTACCTCCGGGACCTGCTGGCCACGCCCGCCGCATTCGATCCGGACGTCACGGCCTTCCTGTCGTGCTGGGTCTATGAGGAGCTGTGGCACGGCGAGGCGTTCAGCCGCTTCCTGGGTGAGGCCGGCTGGAAGCTGGCTCCGGACCTCGAACGCGTGGAGGCCGACTCGCCGTACCCCTCGCGGGTCCCGCGCAACGAGTGGATCCGTCGCAGGCTTGGCGGGCGCGGGCAGCTCAGCCACGTTGGAACGATGCTCGGTTCCGCGTTGATGGGGGACTTCGTCGCCCTGCACATGACGTGGGGTGCGGCCAACGAGTTGTCCACGCTGACCTCGTATCACCGCCTGATCGCCAAGACGCGACACCCCGAGCTGGTCAACCTGCTGAACGCCATCATCAAGGACGAGCGTCGACATTTCGCCTTCTACCGGGCACAGTCGCGCCTGCGTCTGTCGCGCAGCGCGGCAGCCCGGCGCATCACGCGATGGGCGATGGACCACCTGTGGGCGATCGTGGGTACCGGTGTGCGCCCTCAGGCCGAGACCGACTTCGTCGTGGTCGAGCTGTTCGGCGACGGCGATGGGCGAGAGGCGGCGCTCCAGATGGACCGCACGATCGGCGAGCTGCCAGGGATGGGCGGCTGCGAGATCTTCCGGCGGGCCCGAACGCAGGCGCGAGGGCGGGCACAGCGGATCTCCGCGCGACCGCCCGGCATGTGGGCCGGGGTCCCCGCCTAGCCTTCTAGCGAGGCCGGACCTTCGTCCCCTCGGACGTGTCCATGACCTCGAGGCCCATGGCCTGGAGTCGGTCGCGGATCTCGTCGCCGCGGGCGAAGTCCTTGGCGGCTCGCGCCCGGTCACGCTCGGCGATCAGAGCGAGGGCCTCGGGGGAGGGCTCGAACGCCTCGCGGGCCAGGCGCCCGAGATCCAAGCCGAGGACCTCGTCCCAGGAAAGGAGGAGGCGGGTCTTCTCGCCGTCGGGGATCGGCGCGGTCACGGTCTCGTTGAGCACGACCAGCGCGCGCGGAAGGTCGAGGTCGTCCGCCAAGGCCTCGCGGAAATGGGCATCGAGGTCCTCGGCGGCCGCGGACCGCTCCGCCGAACCCGGATCCCAGTCCGCCACCTTCCGGCGGAGCTCCGTGAGCCTGCGGTTCTGACCCTCGAGCGCCTCCCAGTCGAAGTGCATCTCGCTGCGGTATCGGGTTCCGAAGCACAACAGCCGGTACGCGAGCGGGTCGACGCCCTGGTCGGCCAGGTCGGTGACTCGAAGAATGTTGCCCGCGGACTTGGCCATCTTGACCTTGCCCATCTGAAGGAATCCGCCGTGCACCCACGTCGAGACCACCGGGTGCCCGACGGCGGCCTCGGACTGCGCGATCTCGTCCTCGTGGTGCGGGAACTTGTTGTCGTTGCCGCCCGTGTGGATGTCGAAACGCGCGCCCAGGTGCTTCATGGACATCGCCGAGCACTCGATGTGCCAACCCGGATACCCATCCCCCCATGGGCTCCGCCACTTGAGCGCACGGTTGGGGCCGGCCTTCTTCCACAAGGCGAAGTCCTCGGGGTGGTGCTTGGCCGGATCGACCGCGACCTCCTGGCGGTGGCCCGCGCGGAGCTGGTCGAGGGTGTTGCCCGACAGCTTGCCGTACCCGGGGAACGAGGTGACGTCGTAGTAGACCATTCCGTCGACCTCGTAGGCGTGCCCCTTCTCGATGAGGGTCTGGATGATCTTGAGCATCTCGTCGATGTGGTCGGTTGCCCGGGGGTACAGATCGGCGCGCTCGATCCCGACCAGGTCCGAGTCCTGCAGGAACGCGTCCGTGTACTTCTGCGCGATCTCGGCCGCCGAGAGGCCCTCATCCGCCTCGGCGAGCTCCATCTTGTCACGGCCGGTGTCGGACACCTCGTCGGTCATGTGTCCGACGTCGGTGATGTTCATGATCCATCGAACCTGATAGCCCTCGAGCCGAAGGGCGCGCCGGATCAGGTCCCCCAGCATGAACGACCGCATGTTGCCGATGTGGATGTAGCGATAGACGGTCGGCCCGCACGAGTAGATCTTCACGGTCTCCCCGTCTACCGGAGAGACGTCGTGCAGCTCACGCGTGAGGGAGTCGTACAGGCGCACGTCACGCAAGCATAGCGTCGCGTTACGCCACGGCCGCCGGCCTTACCCGGCCTCGCGCTAGTCCTCGGCCGTCGCGTCCGGGCGCGGCGGGGTGGGCGCCTGGCCGTTGCCCGAACCCGGAGCGCCCCCGTTGCCACCGGGCTGGTACGCGCTCCCGTTGCCGCCGCCGTTGCCCGAGACCGCGACCGGCACCTCGATCGGCTCCCGCTCGCCGAGCTCGGCCATGAGGATCTCGATCTCGTCGCCGATCAGCTCCTCGCGTTCGAGCAGCGCGTCGCGTACGCCCTCGACGACGGCCCGCTTCTTCAGGAGCAGGTTGCGCACCATGTCGCGGCAGTCGTTGAGGATCGCGTCCATCTCCTTGCGGCGCTCGGGATCGGCAAGGACCCGGCTGATCGGGTCCTCCACGCCGAACGGCCCACCCCCGCCCACGGCGGCCGACAGCAGGCTCTTGCCCATGCCGTAGACGCCGACGTAGCGGGCGGCATTCCACGTGGCGCCCATCAGGTCGCTGCTCGGACCGCCGGTCGTCTGCCCGAACCAGATCTCCTCGGCCACCAGGCCGGCCAACCCGACCTGGATCCGCGCGAGGATCTGCTTCTGCGTCGTCAGGTAGCGGTCCTCG
>Ga0126377_10002060_pt1 | contig 13636 bp, 13 predicted proteins | sample PanSoiMetPlot_22_FD_92647 | JGI IMG/M metagenome (GOLD analysis project Ga0126377, IMG submission 92647) | Tropical forest soil microbial communities from Panama - MetaG Plot_22 | ecosystem: Environmental > Terrestrial > Soil > Tropical forest > Bulk soil | place: Panama | collected 2016-02-17
GCGTGCCGTGTACGACTGCCTCGGCCGTGCGGAACGCCGGCTCGCATCCGTCGAACCGATCTGCTTCCTCGACGACCTCACGATCAAGAACGTGATCGTGTCCGGCGGGCAACTGCAGGGCATCGTCGACTTCGACGTCGTGTGCTACGGCGATCCGATGTACTGGCTCGCGCTCACGCAGGTGGCAGTGCTCAGCGACGTCGGTGCGGCCGGCCAGTCGTACGTTGACGAACTCGTACGGCTCTGGGCACCGTCCGATGTGGAGCGTGCGAACCTGGCGCTCTACTGCGCCGTACACGCCATTGCGTTCTTGGGTTGGGACACCGACGATGCGCCGCGGCGGCAACGGCTGGTCGACGCGACACACCGGTGGCTCGCCGCGAGTCAGTAGCCGCAAAGCGCTTGGTGGCGGAGATCCGATCGTAAGTTCAGAACGGTTCGGCCACCACGTCGACGGAGACGCGGGGCTCCGGCGGCGTCGACTCGTCGGCGATCCATGCCGCGACCGCGTCCAGGTCGACCGGACCGGTGGTATCCACCCGCAGCGTCGCACCGAGCCCGAGTGGCTCGGCATATCGGCGGCACAGCTCCCATTCGTCGTCGTCGGGTAGCGCGCCGTGAATCGGGTGCCGTGGATAACGTGCCTCGAAGCGACCGCGCGCGGTCTCGAAGGGTACGTCGCACCAGACTTCCAACGGTGCCTCGCGACCCGCTCGACGCAGGCCGTCCTCGGCGAGATGCCGTACGTGCGCCAGCCAGCACGACTCCAGGATCGCGCCGCTCGGCGCGTCGGCGAGCAGCGCCCACATCGCCTCGCTGGCGGCGGCGCCCAGCTCGTTGTTCCAGAGTCGCTGCGCGCGACCGTCGGACGGCTCGTCACCCAGGATGTCGGCGGTGGCCTCCTTGATGACGTCCTTGCTGAACAACGGGAGGGCGAGGCGCCGTGACAGGCCGCGGGCGATCGTCGTCTTGCCCGCTCCCGGCAGTCCATTGACAAGGATGACCGGCGCGACCGGCATGTGGCCTCCCGTAACCGCGTTGACCTGCCCCGACGAGCAGTTCCATGGGCACGAGCATAGGGGCGATCTCGGTGGGCGAGGCCCGCTCGGCGGATCTCGTACCTCGGGCTCAGCGCCGCGGGCGGCCCACCGGTACGCCCGGTAGCCAGAGCGGTGTTGTCGCGCTCGACAACCCTGCGTTCGGTGAAAGTTGGCAGGCCGGGGCGGTAAACCGACGTGCCGACTCGGGCGTCGTATGCGCGTGGCACCAAGACTCGCGGCCGCGACATGGGACGGTGGGCCGATGCTGGCCGCCGACGCAGCGACCGGGTGGACCGCCGACGAAGCGGTCACTCGGTTGTTCGCCGCGCACTACCGCTCCCTGGTGCGACTCGCGACGTTGCTGCTGGACGACACCGGCCGGGCGGAAGAGATCGTCTCCGACGCGTACGTGGCGATGCACAGCCGGTGGCGATCGCTGGACGATACCGACAAGGCGCTGGCGTACCTTCGTGCGACCGTCGTCAACCGGTCGCGCTCGGCGCTGCGCCATCGCCGGGTGGTCGAGCGCCATGCCGCCGCGTCGGCCGCGGAAGCGAGCATGACCGCGCCGAGTGCAGAGTCGGGCGCGCTCGCTCGGCTCCAGCACGACGTCGTGCTCGCCACGCTCGCCGAGTTGCCGGCCAGGCAACGGGAAGCGCTTGTGTTGCGCTACTACGGCGACCTGTCCGAGGCGGAGATCGCCGAGGCGATGGGGTGCAGTCGAGGTGCCGTGAAGAGCCATGCCGCGCGCGGCATGGCCGCACTCCGCAATCGGATGGAGCGATGGACATGACCGGCTTCCCGCCGGAGGGCGGCGCCGACCGCGACGACGAGACCGTCCGGCTGTCGCGCGGGCTCGGTGGCCACGCGGTCGACCTCGGCGCACTCCTGCACGAGGCGCTCGAGGACCGCGCGGCGAACGTGACACTCGCCCCGGACGCGCTCGGCGACATTCGACGGCGGATCGCGGCCAAGCGCGCGCGGTGGTGGACGTTTCCCGCCCTGCGCAGCCGAGGAGCAACCATGATCAGCCTGAGCACCGCGGTGGCCGCGAGCGTCGCGGCGGTCACCATTGGGTTCGCCAGTTGTACGCCGCAGAACCCGAACCCGAACCCGAATCCGGCCGGCCCGAGCGCAAGCAGCGGCCCGATCAGCACCGGTTCGCCGACCACCGGAGCGACCTCGCCGACCGGTACGCCGACCAGCCCGCCGCCGGGCGGCACGGTCACCGCGAACGTACCGATCTACTACATTGGCGCGAACGACCTGCTCTACCGCGAGTACCACCGCATCCCGGCCGGGAACGGCACGCCGGCCGCGCAAGTGAAGGCCGGCATCACGCAGATGCTGGATGGCCGGACCGCCTACGACCACGACTACGTCAGCCAGTGGCCGGCCAGCGCGTCGGTGCGCAGCGTCTCGATCTCCGGTGGGGTGGCCACCGTCGACCTGCACGGCGCAACCGTCAACGGTGACGATCCGGCCGGCAACAAGGCGGCCATCCAGCAGCTCATCTGGACCGCCACGGCGTTCCAGGGCGCCACCGGTGTCCGGCTGCTATTCGACGGCCAGGCGCGCGCGACGTTGTGGGCGAGCCGCCAGCCGGTCGCCGGCGTACTCCACCGCGCGGCGGCGGTCGACGCGCTCGCGCCGGTGTGGGTCATCGACCCGCAACAGAACGCGGTCACCGGCACCTCGGTCACCGTGAACCTCGCGGGCATCGTCTTCGAGGGCACGATTCAAATGCGGGTACGGTCAGCCGCCGGCAAGGTCGTCGTCCAGAAGACCGTCCAGCTGAGCGTCGGCGCACCGGTGCAAGGCGTCGCCACCGTGCACATCACGCTGACGCCCGGCACGTACACGGTCGAGGCGTACGAGGTGTCGTTGAAGGACGGCTCGATCGTGGCGCTGGACGGCCACACGTTCACCGTGCACTGATCGGCGCCCTGTCCAGTACGTGGACTGGTGTGGCGTGCGAGGTTCCCGGATCGGACCGGACACGCCACACTTGCGTGTTGTGAAGACATTCGACGACCTGTGGGCCGAGTTGCGCACTCGGGCCGACGCGCGCCCGCCGGGCTCCGGCACCGTGGCGCTGCTCGACCGCGGCGTACACGAGGTCGGCAAGAAGGTCGTCGAAGAGGCGGCCGAGGCGTGGATGGCCGCCGAACACGAAGGGCGCGACCGCGCCGCCGAAGAGATCTCGCAGCTGCTTTACCACGTACAGGTGTTGATGATCGCCACCGGCCTCGACCTCGATGACGTCTACCAGCACCTGTGAGGATCCCGACCATGTTGCGCATCGCCGTGCCGAACAAGGGCACGCTGTCGTTGCCCGCCGCGACCATGCTGGCCGAGGCCGGCTATCGGCAACGCACCGACGATCGGGAGCTCGTCTGCCGCGACGAGGACAACGGCGTGGAGTTCTTCTACCTCCGGCCGCGCGATATCACAACGTACGTGGCGTCCGGCGACCTGGACCTCGGCGTGACGGGGCGCGACCTGCTGGTCGACTCGGCGGTCGATGCGATCGAGGTGCTCGACCTCGGGTTCGCGCCCGCCACGTTCCGGTTCGCCGCGCGACCCGGCACGCTGAGCAGCGTCGAGGAGCTGGCCGGGCGACGCGTCGCGACGTCCTACCCGGGCGTGGTCGCGAAGCACCTTGCGGATCTCGATATCGACGCGACGGTGGTCCGCCTCGATGGCGCTGTCGAGAACGCAATCCGCCTCGGCGTCGCCGATGTGATCGCGGACGTGGTGGCGACCGGCAACACACTTCGCCAGGCCGGTCTCGAAACTATCGGCAAGCCCATCCTCGAGTCGTCCGCGTTGCTCATCGGCCGCGACGGAGTCGAGCTGACGCCGGGCGTTCCGCAATTGGTACGTCGTCTGCAGGGCGTACTGGTGGCCCGGCGGTACGTGATGCTCGCGTACGACGTCCGAGTGGACCGTCTCGAAGACGCCTGCGCGCTGACGCCGGGCATCGAGTCGCCGACCGTGTCGCCGCTGCACCGCGAGGGATGGGTCGCCGTACAGGCCATGGTGTTGCGCGGCGAGGTGCACCGGGTGATGGACGAGCTCTACGAGGTCGGCGCGCGCGCCATCCTCGTCACCGCGCTCGACGCCTGCCGACTCTGAGCTCGGCTACATCGCGGCCGGGGTGCCGGCCGGACGGAGACCGGCGGCGTACGTGTCGAGCCAGGCGAGCTGCGCCGGTGCGATCGCAAGTGCGACACCGCGCGCGAGAGCCACCTTCGACAGTGCGGTGGGCGCGTCGAGACCGAGGCGGACGCCGACCGCCGCCGCGACGATCGCCGATGCGCCGGCCGCGGTCGGACAGGTGATCGCGACGCACGCGCCGGATCGCAAACGCTCCGCGACGGCGTCGACCGCCGCGCCGATCGTCGGCGCGTTCGGCGGACGACCGGGCGTCACGGGAACATCGACGACCTCGACATCGGGCGCGCGCAGCGGGTGGCGCGGGCCGAGCGGGTCGGTAGCGAACGTGGCGACGATCATGTCGAATCCCGCCGCCAACTCAGCCATCTCAGCCATCTCAGGGGTTGCGTCCGCGTGGCCCGGCGTCGCCCGGCTTGGCAGCGCGGCCAATGCGAGCATGCCCGGTGTCGAAGTTGCCACGCGGTAGAGATGAATGGTCGACGGTGGCGCGCCGGCGTCCCTCGCGACGACCGCCGCCGCGACGAAGGCGCGATGACGGCGCGCTCGGTGCCGCCACCCGACCCAGGCGACCGCGTGCTCCACGGTTTCGAGCAACGCACCCATCGCGGCGACCGCGGTGAGCACGGAAAGCCAGATCGCCGGACCGTCCGACAGTGCGTGCACGTTGACGACGGACACCACCTGCGCGGCGATCACGACGGCGACCAGAACCACCCCCGCCACCGGCCCGGCGCGGCGCGCAGCGAGGGCCAGTGCTCGGCGACGTGCGTACGCCACCGGTCCGACCCACGCGATCACGGTGCCGACGTAGACCGCGAGCACCCCGACCGCCAGGTACGCACCGGTCGGTGGCAACGACACCTGTGCCATCACGCCGACGCCGCAGAGCAGCGCGCCGTATCCGGCGAGGTTCACTAGCCCGACGGCGATCGCGGTGGCACACGCCCGCTCGAGAGATCGCGTCCGTCGCTTGGCGCGCGTGCTGATTGCGGTGATCGCACCGGCCCGATCGATGACGCGCAGCCAGCGCCGCCCGCGATACGCCGCGTCGGCGGCAAGCGCCCGGAGGGTGATGTTGCGCGGTTCGAGTGCGATCAGGGCCGCGAAGATCGCATCGGACTCGGCGCGGGCGCCCAAGGCGTCGAGCGCCAACGCGTACGAGCCGGCGAGCCGAACCGCGTGCCGGCCGCCGCCGACGACGGCACCGTTCGCTTCGGTCGCGCACGACAGCACCTGCCGGTACCCCTCCTCGGAGTGTTCCTGGAGCCAGGCTGCGGCCAGCGCGTCGTATCCGCCGACGGACCTCGGGTCGTACGCGATGGCCAGTTCCGCGGCGTCGCGCGCCTCGGCCAACCGGTCAAGCGCGGTCAGCGCCGTCGACCGAATGGTCAGCGCCGACACGTCGTCGGGCGCAACACGGAGCGCCGCGTCGGCGAACTGCAGAGCGCTCGCGTGTCGGCCGGCGTCGTTCGCGACCACCGCCAGTGCGACCAATGTCTCGCCCGAATCCGGACGGTCGCGCAGGATGTCGAGCAACTCGTCCATCGCGTCCCGGTGGGCGCCGCGAGCAACGGCCGCCCGTGCCCGGGCGAATCGAGCATCGCGTCCTGGCGCGGTCGGGGAAAGCTCCTCCGCCGGGGACGCCGCCATGGGCACGAATTATCGTCAGGCCGCGTGGTCGCCGCTAGGTCGTCCGCCCGCGCTGTGGACAACGACGGCGTACGGAGCGGGGGCCGCCGCCGATGCTCAGGCGGGGATGGCACACTCATTACCCGTGAGTGAACCGGCGCTGCGCAGCGGCATCGCGATGACCGTCGACGCGCAGGCGCGCAAGGCGAGGAAGGTGGCGTACGTCGCCGCCGGGCTCGTCGCGATCGTCTTTACCGCCGTCGCGTTCACGTTGCACGGCAGGACCGAGAGCGGCCGCAGCGAGTTCCACATCGAGGACCAGATCGCGATGATCGTCCTTGGCGTACTCGCCGCCGCCGGCATCCTGATGTTCACGCGGCCCCGGATCATCGCCGACCGGCAGGGCGTACGAGTCCGCAATCTGCTCGCCTGGAAGTACTTCCCGTGGGACGTAATCGCGGCGGTGCGCTTCGACCGCGGGTCGCCATGGGTGGCGCTCGATCTCGAGAACGACGATGTGATCTCGGTGATGGCGGTGCAGGCCGCGGACAAGGATTACGCCGTCGACACCGTACGCACGCTGCGCCGGCTCCTCGACGCGAGCCGCGACGAGCGCGACGCGGGATCCCAAGATCGCGAAGACGGAGCCACGGACGCGGCGGCCGCGCGCTGACATTTCGATCCTCGGCCTCGCTGACTGCTATAGTTGCGCAGTCGACCAATATGTCTGTGGTGTGCCCGCCTTCGAGCAGCGCGCCGAGGACATCCCAAGCGGAGCACCCGCTCCCACCCGAGTGACGACGAGTTGCCGGGTCCGGTCGGTCGCTGGCGAGCCGGCGACCAAGGCGCGCCGAGACGCGTTGGCCGGTCGAGAGCGGGCCTTGGCATAAATTGCCGGGGCCCGACGTTTTTGGGTCGGTCGCTGACACAGTTGAACCGACTCGAGGAGGCCCCATCAGCGTCGAACCACGCATTAACGATCAGATCCGGTCACGGGAAGTCCGCTTGGTCGGCCCGGAGGGCGAACAGGTCGGCATCGTCTCCCTGGAACGCGCACTCCAGCTGGCCGCGGACGTGGATCTGGACCTGGTCGAAGTTGCACCGATGGCCCGCCCGCCGGTGTGCAAGCTCATGGACTTCGGAAAGTTCAAGTACGAGAGCGCACTCAAGGCGCGCGAAGCGCGGCGCAACCAGCAACAGACCGTCATCAAGGAGATGAAGCTCCGGCCGAAGATCGACTCGCATGACTACGAGACCAAGAAGGGTCACGTGCTGCGATTCCTCAAGGCCGGCGACAAGGTCAAGGTCACGATCATGTTCCGCGGTCGCGAGCAGAGCCGGCCCGAGCTGGGCTACCGACTGCTCCGCAAGCTCGAGGAAGAGATCACCGACTACGGCTTCGTCGAGGCAGCTCCGAAACAGGACGGCCGAAACATGATCATGGTGATCGCACCGCACCGCAGTGTGAAGACCGCCGCGCGCAGCGGCGCCGATGAGGCCGCCGCGTCGCGGGCCTCGTCCGATGCGGGCGACCAATAGGGAGACAACGCAATGCCGAAGATGAAGCCCCATTCTGGGATGGCCAAGCGCACCCGGGTCACTGGCACCGGGAAGGTCATGACCCAGTCGGCCAACAACACGCACAAGTTCGCGCATAAGTCTGGCTCGCAGAAGCGCCGGCTCGATTCGCTGGCCCTCGTGTCGCGCACCGACCTCAAGCGTGTCAAGAAGCTGCTCGGCCGCTGAGGCGCGCCACGGACGAATAGGAGACTGACGTGGCACGCGTCAAGCGGGCTGTCAACGCCCAGAAGAAGCGCCGGACGGTTCTGGAGGGCGCCAGCGGCTACCGTGGGCAGCGCTCCCGCCTCTACCGCAAGGCGAAGGAGCAGATGCTGCACTCGATGCAGTATGCGTACCGGGACCGTCGCGACCGCAAGGGCGACTTCCGCCAACTGTGGATCACGCGCATCAACGCCGGCGCTCGCGCGAACGGCATGACGTACAACCGCATGATCCAGGGTCTGCGCCTGGCTGGTGTGGAGGTCGACCGCAAAATCCTCGCTGAGCTCGCGGTCAACGACGCCGCGGCGTTCGCCGGCCTAGTCGAGATCGCCCGCGCGGCGGTGCAGGCAGAAGGCACCGGCGGCGCGTCGGCGCAGGCCGCCTGACCCCACCGGTAGACGCAATGCAGCCCGGGGTGGCTCCGTTCACGCAGCGGACGCCCCGGGTTGTTGCTGCGCGTCGGCTGCGGCGCCGCCGGGACCGCGAGGCGTCCGCGCGCTTTCTGGCCGAAGGACCTCAGGTGGTACGGGAGGCGCTGACCGTCCCGGGCTGCGTGGTGCAGCTGTTTGCTACCGCGGACGCCTACCACCGCCATGCCGACCTGATCGCGCTGGCCAGCGAGGCTGGGACTCCACTGTCGACGGTGACCGACGACGGCCTTGCCGCGCTTGCCGAAACCGTGACGCCGCAGGGCGTCGTCGCGGTGTGCCGACACATCGACGTGTCGCTCGACGCTGCCATGCGCCGGGTGCCCCGCCTCGTTGCGGTGCTGGCCGACGTCCGCGATCCCGGCAATGCCGGAACCGTGCTACGGACCGCCGACGCGGCCGGGGCCGAATCCGTGGTGTTCGCCGGCGAGGCGGTCGATCCGTATAACGGCAAAGCGGTCCGCGCCTCGGCCGGCAGCTTGTTTCACGTCGACGTGGTTCGCGCCGAAGAACCGCTCGACGTGGTCGCCGCGCTGCGCGGTGGTGGGCTCAAGGTCTACGCCGCGGACGGACACGGCGATCACGATCTCGACCTACTCGCCGACAGCGACGCGCTCGGTGCGCGGACGGCGTGGGTGTTCGGATCGGAGGCGCACGGTCTGCCCGCCGCCATCGGCGATGCAGCCGATGCACGAGTGCGCATCCCGATGCACGGTCGCGCGGAGAGCCTTAACCTCGCTGCGGCCGCCGCAGTCTGCCTGTACGCTTCGGCACGAGCGTTGCGGCGCGTGTCGCAACGTGGGCAGGATGATCGTTGAAGGAGTTGAACCGCCGTGAACGCGTGGCTGCACTCGTTTACCCGGCCCGCCGGAGTCGGCGGGCGGCGGATCTGACTGCTGATTGCCGCGTTCCGCCTCGCTCCCGCACCGGCGGGCCCACTCAAATACCGCTCGATCTAGAGTGAGCTGTCCACCCCGGGAGACTTCATGACATATCGCAACGACCCGTACGACCCGAAGCGAGCGGCCTATCTCGATCCGGGAGTGCTCGACGACGCCGTCGCCGAGGCGGAGAAGGCGTTCGCCGCCGCCGCCGACCTCGATGCGCTCGCCGCGTTGAAGCCGGCGCACCTCGGTGATCGCGCGCCGGTGTCACTCGCGCGTCGCGAGATCGGTGCGCTGCCGCCGGCCGCGAAGGCGGAGGCCGGCCAGCGCGTCAACGCCGCACGCCAGGCGATCCAGTCGGGATACGACAACCGGCGCGCCGTGCTCGCCGCCGAGGCCGCTGCGCGTGTGCTCGCCGAGGAGCGCGTCGACGTCACGCTGCCCTTCGACCGCCGGCCGCGTGGCGCGCGCCATCCGCTCACGACGCTGATGGAGCACATCGGCGACCTGTTCGTCGGGATGGGCTACGACATCGCCGAGGGGCCCGAGGTCGAGTCGGAGTGGCACAACTTCGACGCGCTCAACTTCGTCCCCGATCATCCCGCCCGGACCATGATGGACACGTTCTACGTGGCCGCGGCGCAGCGTGTCGCGGACGGTGGTGTCCTGCCGCCCAGGCCGGCCAACGAAACCGGGAACGGTCTGGTGCTGCGTACCCACACGTCACCGGTACAGGCGCGGACGATGGTCTCGCAGCAGCCGCCGATCGCGATCGTGTGCCCGGGCCGGACCTACCGCACCGACGAGCTCGACGCCACTCACACGCCCGTGTTCCATCAGGTCGAGGGCCTCGTCGTTGACAAGGGCATCACGATGGCGCACCTCAAGGGCACGCTGGATCACTTCGCGCGCGCGATGTTCGGGGCCGATGCTCGGACGCGGTGGCGCCCGTCCTACTTCCCGTTCACCGAACCATCCGCGGAGTTCGACGTCTACTACGCCGCGCACCGCGACGGACCGCGCTGGGTCGAGTGGGGCGGTTGCGGCATGGTCAATCCGCACGTGCTCCGGGCCTGCGGCATCGACCCAGATGTTTATACCGGCTTCGCGTTCGGCATGGGCATCGAGCGCACGCTGATGTTCCGCAACGGTGTGCCGGACATGCGCGACATGGTGGAGGGCGACGTGCGGTTCACGCGCGGATTCGGAATGGAGGTCTGACGGCGATGCGCGTGTCCGTTTCATGGTTGCGTGACTATGTCGACATTGCGACGGTCGACCCGGTGGTGCTGGAGAAGGCGCTCGTCCGGGTCGGCCTCGAGGTCGAAAACGTGACCGACCTTCGCGAGAACGTCACCGGCTCGCTCGTCGTCGGGCGGGTCGTGGCCATCGAGGAGCTGACCGGTTTCAAGAAGCCGATCCGGCACTGCCTCGTTGACGTCGGCACCACCGGGTCGGACCCGAGCGAACCGCAGTCGATCATCTGCGGCGCCACCAACTTCGAGGTCGGCGACCTTGTGGTGGTCGCGCTGCCCGGTGCCGTGTTGCCTGGCGGCTTCGCGATCGGCTCGCGTCGTACCTATGGTCGGCTCTCCGACGGCATGATCTGCTCGACCCGCGAGCTGGGCATCGGCGACGACCACACGGGCATCCTCGTGCTGCCCGCGGATTCGCCGGCCGAGCTGACGGCGCCGGGCTCCGACGCACGGCCGCTGATCGGGCTCGACGATGTCGTCATCGAGCTAGCCATCACACCGGACCGCGGCTACTGCTTCTCCGCTCGCGGCGTGGCACGCGAACTCGCGCACTCGCTCGGGCTGGCCTATACCGATCCGGCCGCGGGCATCACGCCGGTGGTCGCCACCAAGGGTGGGTACCCGGTGCGTGTCGACGACCCGACCGGGTGCGACCGCTTCACCGCGGTCACCGTACGAGGCATCGATCCGTCCGCGCCGAGCCCGGCATGGCTCACGCGACGGCTGGTGGCGGCCGGCATGCGACCGATCTCGCTGGTGGTGGACATCACGAACTACCTGATGATCGACCTCGGCCAGCCGATGCACGCGTTCGACCTCGGCAAGCTGCGAGGTCCGCTCGTGGTGCGCCGCGGTGTTGACGGCGAGAAGCTCGCGACGCTCGACGGCACCGCGCGAGAGCTGGATGCCGCCGACATCGTGATCACCGATGACTCCGGCGTCATCTCGCTTGCGGCGGTGATGGGCGGCGCGTCGACCGAGGTTGGCGACGACACCACGGATGTGCTGTTCGAGGCGGCGCATTGGGCGCCGCTCGCGATCGCGCACACCGCCCGCCGGCACAAGCTGCCGTCCGAAGCGTCGAAGCGCTTCGAGCGCGGTGTGGACCCCGCGCTCACCGCGGTCGCCGCGGCACGCGCGGTCGAATTGCTGGTGCGCTACGGCGGTGGCAAGGTCGACAAGGGCGTGACGGACGTCAACACGGTGGCGGGACGCGCCGAGATCCGGATGGCGACCGACCATCCGGAGCGCATCGCTGGCATGACCTACCGGCCGGGCACCGCCGAGCGGCTGCTCGCCGATCTCGGGTGCACGGTGGTCGAGGACGGCGACACACTGCGCGTGATGCCGCCGACGTGGCGCCCCGATCTCACCGAGCCGATCGAGCTTGTCGAAGAGGTCATCCGGCTCGCTGGGTACGACACCGTACCGAGCGTGCTGCCACCCGTGGCGCCGAGCAACGGACTGACCGCCGACCAGCGCCGCCGCCGTACGGTCGGTCGCGCGCTGGCGGAAAGCGGTCTCGTTGAGGTCATCACGTACCCGTTCGTGGCACCGGGTGTGTTCGACGCGCTCGGGCTGCCGGGCGACGATCCGCGCCGGGTAGCGGTACGCCTGGCGAACCCGCTGTCCGACGAGGAGCCGCTTCTTCGTACCACGTTGATCCCGGGTCTCGCCGCGGCGGTGCGCCGCAACCGTGGCCGCGGCATCCGCGACGTGTGCGTGTTCGAGCTGGGCATGGTGTTCCTTCCGGTGCTCGACGCGCCGTCGCTGCCGGCCCTCGGCGTCGACCACCGGCCGAGCGATTCCGAGCTGGCCGCGATCGACGACGCCCTACCGGCGCAGCCCCGACACGTCGGCGTCATGTATTGCGGCGACGTCGAACCGGCCGGATGGTGGGGGCCGCCGCGCGCGGCAACATGGGCCGATGCGGTGGAGGCGGCACGCGTCACCATCACCGCGGCGGGCGCGACTGCGACGGTACGAGCCGGCAGTCAGCCGCCCTGGCATCCGGGTCGGTGCGCCGAGATCGTTGTCGACGAGGTGGTCGTCGGGTACGCCGGCGAGTTGCACCCCGCGGTGTGCGAGGCGCTCGGCATTCCGGTGCGCACCTGCGCCATGGAATGCAACCTCGACGCCGTACCGCTGCCCGGTGTTACGGAAGCGCCACGGTTCTCCACGTACCCGCCGGCACTTATCGACGTCGCGGTTGTGGTGGACGCATTGGTCGCGGCCGATGACATCCGCGTCGCCCTGGCCGACGGCGCGGGTCCGCTGCTCGAGGCGGTACGGCTGTTCGACGTGTACGAGTCCGACGCGCTCGGCGCCGGTCGCAAGTCGCTCGCGTACAGCCTGACGTTCCGTGCCCCGGACCGCACGCTGACCGGCGACGAGACGATCGCCGCGCGGGACGCCGCCGTCGCGGTCGCCGCCGAGCGGTACGGAGCCACGCTGCGTACCTGACACGGTCACGCCACCACGACATCGCTGCATTACGGCCGCCGCCTCGACTGTTTCCCCGACATTTCGTCGCGGGTCGATAACGATCCGATCATGGGGGTCTTGTCACCGCCCGTGACAGCGGGTTAGCTAGCCCCCATGCGTGTGCGCGTGGCGGCGAACGTCCTGGTACCCGGTCGTGGCGAGCCGATCGCGGACGGTGTCGTTGTGATGGACGGACCGGTCATCTCGTACGCCGGACCGGCCGCCGACGCACCGGACACATCGGACGCCACGGTGGTCGAGGCGGCGGCCGTAATGCCCGGACTGTGGGATTGCCACGCTCATTTCATGGGTGTCACGTCGCTCGACCTGACGCGCATGCCGCTCGACTCGCTCGCAGTGCGAAGTGTCCGCGCAGCCGCTGATCTTCGCGCCGCGCTCGACGCCGGCTTCACCAGCGTCCGCGAGGTCGGCGGTCTCGGCGTGCATTTGGCGCGGGCGGTCAACGAGGGCACGGTCGTTGGCCCGGCGATCTACGCGGCCGGCGCGATCCTGTCCACCACCGGCGGCCACGGCGACCTCCACAGCTATCCGCTCGCCTGGGTGCACGAGATGGAGGACGCCCGGCTGTGCGACGGTCCCGCGGAGTGCGCCCGCGCGGCTCGTGAACAGCTCCGGCTCAACGCGAAGGTGATCAAGGTCTGCGCGTCCGGTGGCGTGCTGTCCGAGGTCGACGATCCGATCCACCAACAGTTCACGGTCGCGGAGTTGCGCGCGATCGTGGAGGTCGCCGGCATGGCCGACCGGGTCGTGGCGGCGCACTGCCACGGTAAGCCGGGCATCATGGCGGCCATCGAGGCGGGCGTACGAACCATCGAACACGGGACGTATCTCGACGACGAGTCGGCGGCGGCGATGCGCGAGACCGGTGCGATCCTGGTGCCGACGCGCACGATCGTCGAGGAGATCCGGGAGAGTCGGGCCGCGCCGCCCTA
>Ga0126377_10002061_pt1 | contig 13628 bp, 9 predicted proteins | sample PanSoiMetPlot_22_FD_92647 | JGI IMG/M metagenome (GOLD analysis project Ga0126377, IMG submission 92647) | Tropical forest soil microbial communities from Panama - MetaG Plot_22 | ecosystem: Environmental > Terrestrial > Soil > Tropical forest > Bulk soil | place: Panama | collected 2016-02-17
GCGGATTGGGCCGCCTCCAGCAATCTAAGAGCTGGCAATCGTGTTCTGATGGGTCTTTGGACCCGGCTTTCGGACGCAGGATCGGTCCCCGTGGCCGGCAGCCAACGGCACGGCGTCCAGCCGGTGAACCGGTCGGCGGTCGGGACCTAGCTTGGGAACTGAGAGTGCGCCGCGGCGAACAGGGTGTAGCGGTTGCCGAAGTCCGGATAGGTGGCCAGCATCGCGTCCATCAGCTCTTGCGGTGAGCCGCTCTTGGCCGCTGCGGTCTCGAAGTCCTCGATGTAGCGACGCGACTGGTCGAGCACTCGCACCGCGTCGTCGTCGGGTGCATCGGGATCCTTGTGCCCGGCGATGATGGTCGTCGGCTCGAGGGCCGCGACGGCGTCGAGCGACGCCAGCCAGTCGGCGCGCGAGTCCGGCGTCGACTGCCAGAGCCACATGTGGACGTTGTTGTAGGCGATGTCGCCGGAGCAGACGACCCCGAGTTCGGGCACGTGGACGATCGTCGCCAGTGCGCCGTCTGCGCCGCCGATTCGCTGACTCCGGAGCAGATGTCCCTCGAGCTCGTACTCCTGCGCCGGAGCGAGCTCGGGTGTTGTCGGCTGAGCCGGATACTGCCCCGCGAACCACTTGTCCCAGCTCGCCATGCCCTGCGGACTGGCGTGTGCGTGTGCCTCGTCGACGACCTGCTGCTCGGACGCGAGCAACTGTGCGTCGGGGAACGCGGCCAGCACCGGTCCGGCGCCGAAGAAGTGGTCGGCGTGACCGTGGGTGACGAGGACGGCCTGGAGTTGCTTGCCAGAGTCCCGCACCCAGTCGGCGAGCCGCTCACCCTCCGCGGTGGTCATGAGCGCGTCGACGAGCAAGGCCTGGTTGTCGCCTGCGATCAGCGTCGACGTACTCGCGGGCCAGGTGGCCTGCATCTGGTCATCCCAGCCGGGCCCTCCCGGCACCGGCTTGTAGCCACTGTTGAAGACATCGATGGACAGCTGATCGACCATGCCGACTCCCTCGTACGTCGTCTGGGACCGACGACCGCGGCGGGCTCGGGATCTCGATGGTCCCCTCAGGTCGAGCATAAGAGGGACGGCAGCCGCTAGTTGTAGTAGTACGAGAACTGTTTGAGCTCGTCGTCCGGGACGGTCCGAAGACTGAGCATCGCCTGGGCAGCGGTATCTAGGGGGACCGTGCGCCGATCGGACTCCATCCTGACCACGTCCCCGTCGATGCTTCGGTAGAGGTAGGTGGTGGGACCCAACTGGGCGATCCAAAGCTCTCCTCGGCGACTGCATTCATTTCCTCCGGACCGACAGGTCGCTCCGGCGTCGTGCTGACGTCCGTAGGTAGTGAGTTCGACGGTGCCGCGTTCGCCGCCGTCCGCTGTCGTCTGCATCGTCAGCCAGCTCGTCTGGTCGGCCGGGCTGGGGTAGCCGTCGACCAAGGTCCAGCCGGTGACGTCGGCCGCGTACGCAGGCGGGGCCTGCGCCAGGGCTGCCTCGAACGCCTGCCGGTTCGCGTGATCGGACATCTGGTCGACGAGCACGATGCCGAGAACGAAGACGACTGCCCCGACAGCCAGCTTGAGGACCGAGGGGGATCTCACGAGCCACTCTGCGAGTGCCGGTCCGACAGAGCCGGCGAGCAGGACGGCGATGTTCCATTCGGCACTCGGGGCCTCATAGGGAATGCCCGACGCCCAGTAGACACCGACGACGAATCCGAGCGCGGTGATCGCCAGTTTGCGATCGGAGCGAAGTCCCCGCAGGGCTAGTGCGGTGACGGCTGTCCAGAGGCAGACGAGCACGGGCATCGAGAAGAACAGCAGCCACGGCTGGTCGGCGACGGCGTCGACGAGAAGGGCGATCACGCCCGAGGCGGCAGCTCCCGCCAATGGACTCCGCCACGGCACCGGAGTGAGTTGGCGCCAGTTGATCGGCCGGGGATCGACGCTGCTGGTGGTGTGAGCCGCTGGCGGGCGAATGCGGGTGGTCTCCATGCCCGCCAGCCTCGTCGCGCCGGGGTGGCACCGGCCAGAGTAGATCTGCTCAGCTCCGCAGCCGGTTCGTCGTGGCTCGCGAGCGCGGTTGTCGTAGACGATGGGTGGTGGGCACGGAGGGAGTCGCGATGAGCGAGACGTCGATCGGCGACTATGCGCTGCTGTCGGACCGGCACTCGGCGGCGCTGGTGTCGCGGGACGGCTCGGTGGACTGGCTGTGCTGTCCACGGTTCGACAGCCCGTCGGTGTTCGGAGCCCTACTCGACCGGCGGGCCGGTCACTGGTCGATCCGGCCCACCGGCCCGTACACAGTGTCGCGCCGTTACATCGAGCCGACGATGGTGCTCGAGACCAGGTTCGAGACACCGACCGGCGTTGTCGTCCTCACCGACGCGATGGCCGTGAGCTCGACCGACGATCCGCATCGGCTCGGGGCCGACGCTCCCGATCTGCTCATTCGCTCGCTGCGATGTGAATGGGGCGCCGTGGAGGTCGATCTGGAGTTCAGCCCACGACCCGAGTACGGCCTGGTCGTTCCGCTCATGTCGGTCGTGGACGGCGGCGTACAGATCCATGGCGGCACCGAGATGCTGGCGCTTTCCGCCCCGGTCGAGCTGACCGTGGAGCAGGATGTCGTCCTCGCGCGCTGGACCCTGCAGGCCGAGGAGTCGGTCGCGCTGGCCGTGCACCGATCCAGCCTGGCCGGCGGCCGGCCGCGACATTGGACCCAGGACGAGATCGCGGCCAGCCTCGCCGACACGATCGAGAGCTGGTGCGCGTGGTCCGGCCTCCATCAGAACTACGAAGGCCCGTGGAGCGACTTGGTGCATCACTCGGGCCGAGTGCTCCAGGCGTTGAGCTATCAGCCGACCGGCGCCATCGTCGCCGCGGCAACGACGTCCCTCCCCGAGGAGATCGGCGGCGAACGCAACTGGGACTATCGCTTCGCCTGGATCAGGGATGCCAGCTTCACGATGGAGGCGCTCTGGGTCGCCGCCTGCCCGGACGAGGCGCACGAGTTCTTCGAGTTCATGCTGGCCGCGGCGGCGTCCTACCGGCCGCAGGACAGTCTGCAAATCATGTACGGCATCGGCGGCGAGCGGGATCTGACCGAGCGACAGCTGGAGCACCTGTCGGGCTGGCGCAGAAGTCGCCCGGTTCGGATCGGCAACGGCGCGTGGCAGCAGACGCAGATCGACGTGTACGGCGAGCTGCTCGGCGCCGCGTACCGCTATCAGGAGCACCTGCCGGGGATGGGTCCGGAGCTGAGCCGGTTCCTTGCCGCGCTCGCCGACGGGGCGCTGAGCCGATGGCAGCAGCCGGACAACGGCATCTGGGAGATCCGCGGGGAGCCGCGCCACTTCACGTACTCCAAGCTGATGTGCTGGGTCGCATTGGCCCGGGCCGTCGACATGGCCGACGTGATGCCGCCGGATGCCCCGCTCGGCAAGTGGACCGACGCCCGCGACGAGATCCGGGCGGCCATCCTGCGGGACGGGTGGAGTGACTCCGCGGGCGCGTTCACCCAGTCCTTCGGATCGGACGCGCTGGACGCATCGGTGTTGATGATGCCGGTCGTGGGCTTCCTCCCCGCCGACGATCCTCGGATGGATCGCACGATCACCGCGATCGCGGAGCGACTGACCGACAATCGTGGGCTGGTCTACCGCTACCTGACGGTAGAAGGCGTGGACGGGCTGGCCGGCGAGGAGGGCACGTTCCTGCTGTGCACGTTCTGGCTCGCCCAGGCGCAGGCATTGGCCGGCCGGCTCGACGAGGCACGCACCACGTTCGAGCGCGCCGCCGCGTACGCCAACGACGTCGGTCTGCTGGCCGAGGAGGTCGACCCGGCCACCGGTGAACTGCTCGGCAACTTCCCGCAGGCGTTCAGCCACATCGGACTCGTCAACGCCGCCTGGGCGATCACCGAACGCGAGCAGCGCGACCGCATGTGACGGGGTCGCCGATGCGTCGCAGCGTCACCGGCGAAAGAACTCGGTCACGTCCGCGGCGAACTCCTCGTGGTGCTGAAACAGGAAGCCGTGAGCCGCGTCCGGATAGATCTTGATCGTGGCGTTCGGGAGTAGTCCGGCGAGCAGGTGGGAGTAGCGCGGCAGGATCATCCGGTCGCTGTCACCGTTGGCGACGAACACCGGCTGCGTGATCGCCGTGACCCGCTCGAGCAGGGCGTGGTTCGGGATGCCCCAGGCCGAGACCGCGTCGTACTGCGCGAGCCGGGTCTGCCAGCTGGTCGGTTCGTCGCGGTCCTCGGTCCGGCCGCCGAAGATGCGCTGCGCGGCGGCCTGCCCGGCCTCGAGTCCGACCGGACTGTCGGTGAAGAAGACGGACAGGTAGCCCTCGGGCGACGTTTCGGGCTGGCCGACCGCGCCGATCACGTCCGGGGCCCAGCCGTGCATGCCGGCGGCGCCCTGCGGAGCGGCTGAGGCGAGCACGATCCGCTCGACCAGGTCGGGTCGAACCAGCGCGATCTCCTGAGCGGCGAAGCTGCCGATCGAGAAGCCCAGCAGGTCGACGCGGTCGAACTCCATCGCGGTGAGGAACTCGATCGCGTCGTGCGCCATCTCGGCGACGGTGTGCGGCGTACGACCGGTGCTGGCTCCGACGCCGGTGTTGTCGAACGTGATCACCCGCCGGTGCTCGGAGAGCGCGTCGATCAGCGCTGGGTCCCAGTTGTCCAGATTGCCGCGGAAGTGCTGCAGGAGTACGAGCGGCATCAGGTTGAGCCCGGCGCTCCGGTAGTCGTAGTTGATGCCGTTCGCCGCCCTGACGGTCTGGGTTTGCGCTGTCTTGTACCCGCTCATCGGACCCGTCCCCTCTCCACGTGGTCCCCTCATGATCACCCGCGTGAGCCGGGTGGCGCAGGCATTGTTGGCCGATAATGACCGGGGATAGCCTCGTTGACGCGAGGGATGGCGATGGCGGTACAAACCCCAGGTACTGACGCTGCCGACGATCGGGGCGGCGGGCGTACGGCGCTGCCCGGTCGGGCTGCCGAGTGCCAGGTGCTGGACGCGATCCTGGCCGACGTCCGCGCCGGCACCAGTCGAGCCCTGGTGCTCAGGGGAGATGCCGGCGTCGGCAAGTCCGCGCTGATCGACTACCTCGTGACCGGTGCCCGAGGCTGCCGAGTCGCCCGCGCAGTCGGCGTCGAGTCCGAGATGGAGCTGGCGTTCGCCGGCCTGTACCAGCTGTGCGGCCCGTTCGTCGGTGGCATCGACCAGCTCCCGGCACCGCAGGGGGACGCCCTCGGATCGGCGTTCGGGCTGCGTTCGAACGGGGTTCCCGACCGGTTCCGGGTCGGGCTCGCCACCCTGACCCTGCTGGCGGGTGCTGCCGAGGATCAGCCGCTCGTCTGTGTCGTGGACGACGCCCACTGGCTGGACTTCGCGTCCATGCAGACGCTCGCCTTCGTCGCGCGTCGCCTCGCGGTGGAGTCGGTGGCGCTCGTCTTCGCGGCCCGGGAGGCGCTCGACGAGCATTCGCTCGACGGTGTCACCGAGCTCGTGGTGCAGGGACTGGCCGAGGCCGAGGCGCGCGCCCTGCTGGAGTCGGTCGTCACCGGTCCGATGGACGCCCGAGTACGGGATCGCCTGGTCGCCGAGACGCACGGCAACCCGCTCGCGCTGCTCGAGCTGCCGCAGATCCTGACGCCGCAGGAGCTGGAGGGTGGCTTCGGCCTGCCCGACGCGCCAGCACTGACCGGCAAGATCGAGGATGGCTTCCGTCGCCGCCTCGAGCCGCTGCCGGACCCGACCCGGAAGCTGCTGCTGGTGGCGGCGGCCGAGCCGCTCGGTGATCCGGTCCTGGTCTGGCGGGCAGCGGATCAGCTCGGTGTCGGCATGGAGGACGCTGCTCCTGCGGTCGATGCCGGCCTGGTCGACTTCGCTGGCCAGATGTCGTTCCGCCATCCGCTGGTGCGTTCGGCGGTCTACCGGGCGGCATCGGCGGCCGAGCGCCACGAGGTCCACGCCGCGCTCGCCGAGGCCACCGATGCCACGGCCGATCCGGACCGCCGGATCTGGCATCGTGCGCAGGCGAGCGCAGGGGCCGACGATGTGGTCGCCGCGGCGCTGGAGAACACCGCCGAGCGAGCCCGCGCGCGCGGCGGCCTGGCGGCTGCCGGGGCCTTCCTGGAGGAGTCGGCTCGGCTCACTCCCGACCCCGCCGATCGTGGCCGCCGTGCGCTCGCGGCCGCGCAGGCAAAGCAACAAGCAGGATCACCGGCTGGTGCGCAGTCACTGCTTGCCTTGGCGCGAGCGGCCCCGTTGGACGAGCTCCAACGCGCCCAGGCAACGCTGCTCGACGCTCAACTGGCCTTCGACACCCGGCGCGGAAGCGACGCCCCCGGACTCCTGCTCGCCGCCGCGCATCAACTCGAGCCGCTGGACGTGGACCTCTGCCGTCGCACCTATCTCGATGCGTTGGCCGCGGCGGTGAGCGTCGGCCGGCTGGCCCGCGATGCGACCCTGCTCGAGGTAGCGCAAGCCGCTCGCGCAGCGCCCGAGCCCGTGACGGCGGTTCGGCCGCCCGACCTTTTGCTCGAGGGTCTGGCCGTGCTGGTGACCGACGGGCGTACGGCGGCCGCGGAGTTGCTGACACAGGCGGTGGCCGCCTTCCGCGGCGACGACGTCACAACCGAGGAGAGCCTGCGCTGGATGTGGCTCGCGGGGCGGCTCGCCGACGAGCTGAAGGACGACGACAGCTGGCATGCGTTGGTCACCCGCCAGGCAGACCTGGCCCGACAGGTCGGCGCCCTGACGGTGTTGCCTGCGGCGCTGCGCGCCGGTGTCATCGTCCATGTCGTCTCCGGCGAGCTGAACGACGCCGCCGCGTTGCAGCATGACCTCGACGTTGTGGCTGACGCTGCCGGCACCCAGCTCGCCGGGTACGGTGCGGTAGCGCTTGCTGCCTGGCGGGGCGACGAGGCACTGGCCACCCAGCTGATCGAGGCCACCATCGCCGACGTCACGCGCCGTGGTGAGGGCATGGGCCTGGGCCTCAGCCACTACGCGAGTGCCGTGCTTCACAACGGACATGGCCGATATCCGGAGGCTTTTGCGGCAGCGAAGCGGGCCTGCGAGTTCGAGGATCTCGGCATCCACGGGTGGGCACTCCCGGAGTTGGTCGAAGCGGCCGTACGCAGCGGCGAGCCGGATGGGGCGGCGGCGGTCGAACAGCTGGCCCAGACCAGCCGCATCTCCGGGACCGACTGGGCTCGAGGGATCGAGGCCGGCTGTCGTGCGTTGGTCAGCGACGATGCTGAAGCCGAGGCGCTCTATCGCGAGGCCATCGACCGCCTCGGTCGGACCCGTATCCAGATCGAACTCGCCAGGATGCACCTGAACTTCGGCGAGTGGCTGCGTCGCCAGGGCCGGCGCCTCGACGCCCGGGAGCAGTTGCGCCAGGCCCACCAGTTGCTGGCCGACATGGGTGCCCAAGGCTTCGCGGAGCGGGCCAGACGCGAGCTGGCGGCGACCGGCGAGACGGTACGCAAGCGCAGCGTCGAGACCAGCGACGAGCTCACCTCGCAGGAGGCGCTGATCGCCCGGCTGGCCGGTGAGGGGCGGACGAATCCGGAGATCGCGGCCGAGCTGTTCATCAGCCCGCGTACGGTCGAATGGCATCTGCGCAAGGTGTTCGGCAAGCTCGGAGTCAGCTCGCGCAAGGAGCTTCGCCGATCGCGGCCGGACCTGCGAGCGGGCGCTCGTCAGTAGTGCTCAAGAACTGACCTTCGGCAGGTGACAGCGGCGGTCCGTGGCCATAGCGTCAGCGTCGTGGCCGGACCGAATCCACAGCCGACGCCGGAGCTTCAGCAGCTTCGCACCGCCCTCGACGGTCTGCGAGCCGGCGTACTGAAGAAGCTCGCCGGGCTCAGCGAGACCGACGCGCGACGCAGCACGGTGGACTCCGGAACGAATCTCGCCGGGCTGCTGCAGCACCTGACCTTCGTCGAGTCCCTGTGGTTCGAGGAGATCGTCGCCGGCGGCAAGGCGAGCGGGATCCGGTCCATGCAGGTCGATCCCTCGGTGACGCTGCGGAGCCTGCGAGCCGACTACAAGGCCGCCTGCCAGAACAGCAACCAGATCGTCGAGTCGATCGGCGATCCGGACTCACCGGTGACCCGCAGCGGCAAGACCCGCGACCTGCGTTGGGTCATGATCGGGGTCATCCAGGAGACCGCCCGGCATGCCGGCCACGCCGACATCATTCGCGAGCAGGTCGACGGCAAGACCGGTCGCTGACGCCTGACGTCACAACCGGCCGGACAGGCTGCGTCCGGTCACGAACGCCATGACAGCAACGAAGATCGATCCGACCAGCATCGCCATCAGCCAGCGGACCAACTCGACACCGCCGGCTCCGGTCCCCAGGCCAGCGAGCGCATAGCCCACCAAGGCGCCGAGAACTCCGCAGGCGACTGTTGTCACCAAGCCGATGTCGTCGCGGCGGTTAGGACCCAACCACCTCTTCCCGAGCAAGCCGAGGACGATACCCACGATGATCACGCCGATGATGTCCATGAGCTGACTCCCGTCTCCCGACACTTCTGAAGTACCCCTGCCGGCTCGGCGTTAAGCAGCCGCGACCGCTTTGCCCCGAGGCGCGCCTGGACGTGGAGAAAGCGCCCTCTCGTCCGGTTGGTGTCCCGGTCGCTGCATAGAGCCGCGGGCGCTGGGCACCTTGAGATGGAGACGGGAGGACCTGCCAATGAAGCCCAAGCTGGACTACTCGTGCCCCCACTGCGGTGCCAGTGCCGGCGTCCGCGCCGGTCAGGTAGCCGTCCAACACCAGTCCTGGTGCCCACGGTCGCGAACCGCTCCGGGTTCGCCGAGATCCTCCTACGACCGGCGGGGGCGATGCGCGATCTGTGGCATCCGGGTTCCGGCCGCGGCCCGTCACCGGCACGATCCGTTGGCGGACGCCGGATAGACCGTCCTGGGAGCAGTGAGGGTGGGGTGAGGAACCCTGTTCCTCACCCCACCCCTCGGGGGCGTCTGCTCAGCCGGGAGAGCCCCAATCTCCAAGCCGGGTTGGGATCTCGGCCCTACCCGACCAGAACATCAGCAGGTCGTCGCGCGACTCCTCCCGGCCATCGCCTACAGTCCGCCGTCGTCGCGATCGAGGCTGATCCGCCACATGCTGCGCCCGTAGGTTGCGGCGTAGAGCATGTTGGTGGCGGCCTGGTACTCGATGTCGTTGACCGGTACGCGGGGGATTCCGCGGCCGAGTCGGTACCACTTGACGTCCGGGTTGCCCTTCGCCTTGGCGACGTTGGCGGTGAAGACGCCGAGGTCGCTGGCGACGAAGACCCGGTTGCCGTTCGGCGGGTCGATGACGATGTCCTGGGTCGGCGCCATCGGCAGGTTGCCGCTGATGTCCACCCAGTTCGCGCCGCCGTCCGTCGTACGGAGGACGTGCGCGTTGTTGTCGGCGTTGCGCAGACCCGAGTACGTCACGTACGCGACGTCGGGGTCGGTCGGATCCACCGCGACCCGGGTGACCCACCTGGAGGGCAGGTCGGGATCGGTGAAGCGGGTCCAGGTCTGACCGAGGTCCTTCGAGCCCCACAGCCAGCCGTCGTCGGTGCCGGCGTAGAGCACGTTCGGGTCGCTCTTGGCGGCGGCCACGGTCGTGATCGTGCCGAACGGGTACGACGGATCGGTGCCCGACTCCGGGTTGCTCAGGCTCGGGCTGATCGTCGACCAGGTGTCCGGCTTCGCGCGGTCGGTCGACCGGTTGAGCAGGTTGCCGCCGTAGTAGACCACCTGCGGCGACGACGGATCCAGCTGCAGCGGCGTCTGCCAGTTGCGCCGGTCCGACTCGGTGTCGTTGATGAACCGCGAGCTGTTGTTGCCGGCATTCTCCGAACGCGAGCAGTTGCCGAACTGCGAGCAGGCGTACACGAAGTTCTGGTTGCTCGGATCGATCAGGGTGAACAGACCGTCACCGCAACCGCCGTACGAGCCCCAGTCGCCGGTCACCACGCCCGCGGAGTTCCACGAACGCAGACAGCCGTTGTCCTGCGCGCCACCGACGATCCGGTTGGTGTCCTGCTCGGAGACGTCGACGGTGTAGAACTGCGTCCACGGCTCGTTCTGGGCCTCGGTCCAGGTGCCGCTGGCACCATTGCCGTTCGACCAGTAGAAGCCGCCGTCGTTGCCTTCATAGACCCGGCCCGGCGTGGTCGGATCCCAGGCCATCGCGTGATGGTCGGCGTGCAGGCTGTTGACGTTCGACCAGGTCGCGCCGCCGTTCGAGGAGCCTCGCAACGAGACGCCTGCGATGAACAGCCGGTCGGCGTTGGTCGGGTCGACCCAGATCTTCGACGTCCACACCGTGTCGCCGCCCGCGTTGGCGCGAGACATGGTCTGGAAGGTCTGCCCGCCGTCGTCGGAGCGGTAGTAGCCGCGGAACCCGCGCCGGTCCTGCCCATCGCCGTTTGCGTCCTGGTTCCAGTTGCCGGTGGTGATGTAGACCCGGTTCGGGTTGCTCGGCGCGATCGCGACGGCCATCCGGGCCTGCGCGGTCGTGGTGTCGTTGTCGGTCGAGGAGAAGCCGATCGAGTCGCCGGGAGTGAACGACGTGATCCGGTCGTTCTCGAGCCGGGTCCAGGTAGCTCCGCCGTCATTGGTCAGATAGATGCCCGTGCCCGGTCCGGTGTAGCAGCGGCACAGCGCCTCCCGGTGGTGATCCCACATCGGGACGAACATCTTGTCGGGGTTGGTCGGGTCCATCGCGATGTCGGTCGCGCCGGTGAAGTCGTTGGCTGGCGCGAGTACGCGGGTGAACGTCGCCCCGTAGTCGGTCGACTTGTACAGGCCGCGAATGCCGCCCGGTGCGAACAGCGAGCCGCCGGCCGCGACGTACATCGTGTCGGGGTGGTCCGGGTTGAACCGGATGGCTCCGATCGTGCTCGAGCCCTCCAATCCGACGCGGGTCCAGGTCTGGCCATGGTCGGTCGACTTGTACAGCCCGTCCCCGCCGTAGCTGAGGCTGCCGCCGCCCGGGTTGACCTCGCCGGTTCCGACCCAGACATCGCCGTTGGGTGCGACGGTCACGGCCCCGATCGCCTGCGGGAAGTCGTCCGGCCACGCCTTGGTCATCGTCTGGCCGCCGTCGTCGCTGCGCCAGACTCCGGATGTCGCGACCGCGACGTACACGCTGCCGGGGTTGGTCGGGTCAGGCGCGATGTCGGTCACTCGGCCGCCGACGTTCGACGGGCCGATCATGGACCAGTCCGGGTTCACCAGACCCTGGACATCGCGCGGGATGGCCGCCGCCTGCTGAGCTGCGAGCTCGAGGTCGCCGGTCGTGATCACGTCACCTGGTATCTGTCGGGAGTCGAGGTAGCCGTCTCGGACCTCGCCCTCGTCCTCTTCTGCTTCTTCACAGTTGGTCCCGAAGTCGGGATCGTCGGCATCACAGGCGGGGATGTCTTCGTCGGGATCGTCCGACGCGGACACCGGTGGCATCGCAGCCACGAAACCCGCCATCACAAAGCTGCACGCGATTGCGGCAAGCCTTCGTGTCATCGGTTCCTCACTTTCTCCTGAGTCGACTCCTCGGGCCCCGTGAGGAGAGCGGACACGGCAGTCCACATGGAGACTGAACCGCGACGACATTTGCGACGTTAGGCCTCGGTCGGTGCCCGATCATCCGACATCTGCCGGAAGATCCGGTTGAAAATTCGACAGGCTGTCAGTCGTCGGTTCGGCCGATTTGGCCCAGGCATGGACATGGGACCCAACCGACGTACGTCTGGGTCCCACGTCCGGCGATGCTCGGCGTCAGGGGGCGGCCGGCGACGCCTCCGGACGGCCCTCGCGGAGCCAGTGCCAGGCGAGTGCGCCGACCCAGAGCTCGTACCCGAGGGTGCTGAGTGCGAGCAGCGGGAAGAGGGCGCCGGTCACGAGGGTCGCGCTGCCGACGGCGCTGATCACGAGCAGCACGATGCCGGTTCGTTGCAGCCACGGCGAGGCGCCGGTCGCCCGCAGCGCGAGCACCAGTGCACCGAGGAAGAAGATCCGCGGCAGCACCGAGAACGCGAGTGAGTACGGTGCGACGGCGTCCCAGCCGGCCAGGATCCGTACGTCGGCGCCCACGTCGGCGGTCTCCAGGGCGACGTCGTGCAGCATCCCGGCCAGCGGCCACACCAGGGCGAGCAGGACACCGGCCGCGACCGCGACGGTGGCCAGGATCCCGGTCGAGTCCACCCGCCGGAGGCGCAGCTGCACGGCGCCGAGGAAGCCGAGCAGCAGGGTGCCGGAGATTATGAAGAGGTAGTTGCCGGCCCGGTAGAGATTCGCCGCGTCGAGCACGTTCTCGCCTCGCTCGAGCGCCGGATCGTTCGGTGATCCGCCGTGCGGGAGCACGAAGATCGCCATCAGGATCATGACGCCGAGCTGGCAGATCGTGAACGCGACGCCGAACCGGGTGCTGAGCCGGACCAGGTCGAGGCCGGATCCTTGCTCGGTGGGTCGGTCGATGCTGTACGTGGTCATGCGATGCCTTTCGTGGCGGCGCTGGTGGCGCCGATCGAGCTGATGCACCGGAACCGTACGAACGGCCGGGCCCGGCCCACATCGACCTGCGGGACGCTTCTGGATCAGCCCGGAGCGCGGTCCGAGGTCAGCCCCTGGGCTGATGTCACCGCAGGTCGGAGCGCCGTACGCTCCCTTCGTGGCCATCACGCTGGATCGTCTGAACACGACACGGGTCGACGCGGCATTGGCCGTCGCCTTCACCGTCGTGGGACTGATCCAGGTCGTGCTCGCGCCCATCGCCGCGCCAGGACTCGGCGAGCTGTTCGTCGTCGGATCGACCCTGCCGTTGGCATGGCGACGCACTCGCCCGATCGAGGCGTCCCTGATCTCGGCGGCGTTCTGGCTGATTCCGCTCGACGGGTTCCCGATCCTGGGCTTCGTCGTCGTGATCCTGCAGTTCTTCGCCCTGGGCAGCTGGGGAGCGCCGCGACTGGCCGTCGCGCTGGTCACCGCCTGGGCAACGGCGACCGCGGTGATCGGCACCCTGCTCGGGCCGGAGCCGCCGGTCGCGATCATCGGAGGCGTGCTCGTCGTGGTCGCGCCGGTGCTCGCGGGCCAGCTCGTACGGCATCTGCGGCACCAGAACCATGCGCTCGCCGATCTCGCCGAACAGCTCCAGGACGAGCAACGCCGGGTCGAGGAGGCCGCCGTCGACGCCGAGCGGGCCCGCATCGCCCAGGAGCTGCACGACGTGGTCGGCCACGAGGTCACGCTGATCGCGATCCAGGCCGAAGCCGCCGCCTCGGCGCTGAAGACCAGCCCGGAACGCGCGGGTGCGCCGGTCGAGGCGATCCGGGCCACCGCCCACCGCACCCTGACCGAGATCCGCGGCGTGCTCGGCCTGCTGGCACCGGATGGCGACACCGGCGGCACGACCGCGGAGGGACTGACCGAGCTCGCCCGCCGGGCCGAGGTCGCCGGCATCACCAACTCGCTCGTCGTCACCGGAGAGCCGTGGCCGGACAGTGCGCCGGCCGGGCTCGCCGTCAACCGGATCGTGCGCGAGTGCCTGACCAACGCCGGCCGGCATGCGCCCGGCGAGCCCGTCACGCTCAACGTGGCCTGGA
>Ga0126377_10002063_pt1 | contig 13624 bp, 8 predicted proteins | sample PanSoiMetPlot_22_FD_92647 | JGI IMG/M metagenome (GOLD analysis project Ga0126377, IMG submission 92647) | Tropical forest soil microbial communities from Panama - MetaG Plot_22 | ecosystem: Environmental > Terrestrial > Soil > Tropical forest > Bulk soil | place: Panama | collected 2016-02-17
CATCTGATGGCTGACGATGAAGCGTACATTGTTGAGACGATCAAAAATGAATTCATAGAGCGGGCGATTCAATAGACCGATCCAGCGCTTCTGAGGCCTTTCGACCAAGCCCGTGGCAAGATTATGCGGGATCATGCGTCAAGAGCCCTTTCCCCACCGCGCCTTTTGCGTTTTGGTGGGACAGGTCCATCGAAAATGAATGGCGGATTCAGCGGTCCAAAATCGGCAAGACGACTGCTGATTGATTCGATTGATCCAAAATGATGTGATTGGTAGTGTTGAACCATATCGGCTACGGCCTTGGGGGGAATACATGACCATTGCCGTCTTTCCGGTTACGCCCAGCTTTGCCGCCGAGATCGGCGACATCGATTTGTCACAGCAGATCGAGCCGTCCGATTACATCGCAATTGAGGACGCCTTCGCGAAATACGCCGTACTCGTCTTTCCGGATCAGCATCTTTCTCAGGATCAGCATCTGAATTTTGCGCGCCATTTCGGTCCCCTCGAGGCATCGATAGGTCGTTATCGCAAGGACACACCGCTGCGCCTGCCCGGTGAACTTACCGACGTGTCGAACCTGGATTTTGCGAATGAGATCTGGGCGAAGGAAAGCAGGAGACGATTCTTCCAGCTGGGCGCTCGGCTGTGGCATACCGATAATTCTTTCAAATGGGTGCCTGCGCGCGTGTCGCTGCTCTATGCGCGTTCGATTCCGCCGGTCGGCGGTCTCACCGAATTTGCCGACGAGCGCGCGGCTTACGATGCGCTGCCCGAAGACATGAAACGCAAACTCGAATCGCTCGTTGTCGAGCACTCGATCTTCAACTCGCGCGCACGGCTGGGCTTCAGCGATTTCAGCGAGGAAGAGCGGCGGGAAATGCCGCCGGTGCCGCAGGCGCTGGTGCGTACGATTCCCGAATCCGGCCGCAAGTCGCTCTATCTCGCTTCCCATGCGGGACGCATTCTCGGCATGCCGGAGCAGGAAGGTCGTGCCCTCATCGATGAACTGATCGCGCATGCGACCCAGCGACAATTCGTTTATGCCCACCGCTGGCGCGTGCACGATCTGGTGATGTGGGACGACCGCTGCACCATGCATCACGGGACCGAGTTCGACGATCTGCGCTGGAAGCGCGATCTGCAACGCGCCACGGTTTGCGACGTTGCAAATTCCTGCGAACAGGAAGGCATTGCACCCGCGGCCGCGTAGTCCAAGCACTGCCGAGGTTCTTATCGAACTCCTTCGGCGACTAGTCTAGTCCGGGCGAACACGGAAGATCTGGCGGGCTCCATCACTCCGACTTGATCTTGGCGTCCCGGATAACCTTGGCCCATTTCTCGGTTTCATTGCCGATGAACTTGCTGAACTCAATCGGCGAAAAAAGGAAGGGGGCGCCACCCAGCTCGGAAAGCCGCGCTTTTATTTTAGGATCGGCAAGTCCTGCATTGACCTCTTCATTGAGCTTGAAGACGATCTCCGCGGGGGTGGTCCTGGGCGCGCCAAGACCCAAATAAGCGCTGACTTCATAGCCAGGCAAGAATTCGCTCAGACTCGGGATGTGTGCCAGCGCCTGCGAGCGGGCTGCGGTGGTTACCGCCAGCGCCCGGAGCTTGCCCGCCCTGATGTGTTCGATGGATGCAGGCAGGTTGTCGAATGCCGTCTGCACCTGTCCACTCAGCAGATCAATGAGCATGGGTGCCGAGCCGCGATATGGCACATGCAGCATGTCGACGCCGCCCGCGATCTTGAACAGTTCGCCGGCCACATGCGAGATCGAGCCGGTGCCGAACGACGCCATGCTGATGCCGTGGGGATTGGCTTTCGCGTGGGAGATGAGCTCGGGAACGGTGTTGACCGGAACGGACGGATGGACCTCCAGCACGAGGGGCGAGTTGTTGAGGCCTGCGACCATCGCAAGGTCGCGATTGGTGTCAAAATGGTGTTGAGGATAGAGTATCGAATTGAGCACGTTCGATATGCTCACGGTGCCAAGCGTATAGCCGTCTGCAGGTGCCCGTGCGACGGCTTCGACAGCGAGAAGGGTGTTGGCGCCAGGCCGATTCTCCACGATGAATTGCTGGCCCAGTCGTTCCGACAGCCACTGTCCGATCAGACGTGCGACGATGTCGGTGGTGCCGCCGGCAGGAAAGCCGATGATGATGCGCACCGGTCGCGTCGGATAATCCTGGGCCCTGGCATTGCGCGAGACAATCGAGAAGGCGGCAGCATTTGCTGCCGCATGGAGAAATCGACGGCGTTGAAGATTCATGATGCTCTGGCGCTCAGCGTTCTCGGTGCCACGAGCAGCCTATACCGAACGCCGACGGCTTCGGAAGTGTCATAAGATCGCGGCCTGCGACCATCGCCAGATCACGGTTCGGATCAAAATTGAATTGCGGGAAGAGCGTCGAGTTCAGCGCGTTCGAAATGCCCACTGTGCCAAGTTGCAGCATTGAACAAAATTGTGTTCGATTTCCTCGTCGGCACGGCCGAGCAACGTAAGGCTGACAAAAGTGAGATATCGACTGGGGTTGCGAACGTCTATGCGCCGCGCATGCCAGCCATTCCCGCATATGGTCGATCAATCATTGACGCTCGCATGATAGCAGACCCGAACGGAAGCAATTGCACTCGCGGTCATTGACTTTTACCGATCGTGGGTGAAAGACGTAATCGAAAACATCGCGGGCGTGCATGAGTGCGTCCTTATCCGGATCGTCCGCATCGCTCCGGTGTTCCACCAAGCCTGTCAGATGTCCAAATTCGTGAGCCCACAAGAGATGGTCGGGAAACTTCTTATCGGGAAATACCTCGGACATGAGTTTGTTGGTACTAAAGTCTCTATGCCTGTTGGGGTGAACAACAATTAGCGATCGAAAATCATGCGGCCATGAACATCCGCGAAATCCACGATCAGACGCAAATCTGCAGACGTCTTTGATCCCTTCGACAACCTTGACATGGATGTCCACACCCGCGAGATCAGAATCGATGCCATGTACCGCGTCCTTGTGGTACTTGTCCACGATTGGCGGTATGTGTGTATCAGGTGATCCGAAGGTACGAACCGGGCTCCGCAGTGTGAATTTCACATTGCATGCGGCGCCGGGATTTGTCTGCAGCATCGTCGACGCCGCGTCCAGGATCGCGTTGACTTCGGCTTCGCTCAGCTCTGGAACGTCTTGGTGACGACTGACGCTCACCGAGTACTCCTTCTGCGCGCTCGCTGTATGTACCCACATCAGCAGAGCAGCGACCGCTATAATTATTTTCACTTGATCTCCCTTACGGCGGTTCATCACGACGCGTTCCGCCACAGGACCGGCTTCTTCACACGGCCCGGTTCTCAAGTTTTGTCTTGGCTCGTGGAGAGCGCCGTTACTCGGGCGGCAATTTCTTCCTGATCCGGTCCAATCTGGGATCCAATACAGCTCTCAGCGTTTTGTTGATGTTCGGATCTTTTGTCACGAGTAGCGGATTTTTGTTGATTATGTCACGGACTTCTTGGGAAGCGTGTAGCTGCTCTAGAGTGTGTTTCTTGAGGTCCTCGCGCTCTTCGGGCGTTAGATCTTGTACTTCCTGATTGCTATAAACTCCAATTTCACTTCCCATGGCGACTAACTCCTGGAATTACCGCTGGCAGTAGATTGCGAAGACGATGTGAAGCAAGTATTCACTGATCCATGGTTCGCTCATTGAGCGAAACGCGGATTGCCGAGATGGGTCGCTGCGGTTGCGCTATCATGCGTTCGAGCACCCCCTGGAAATCGCGAAGCAAGCGATCGATCTTCGCGGCGCTGAAGAGGTGCGGCTTGTAAACGCAAGTCCCCGCCAAGCCAAAAGGCCCCTCTCTCAGTGCCAAGATAACATCGAATGATGTTATAGTCACCAGGGGTACGAGCATGTTTGGATTGGCCTCCTGAAGTCTGAGGCTATGGCCGCAACCGTCTGTCGGGCGCAAGCTGGCATTCTGCAGTGATATCATAATGGTAGCGAGTTCCCCGGGGTCGAGACGCCGCTCGCGCCCGAGAGTCTGAACAAGCTTTTCGAAAGGAAGATCTTGGTGGGCGAAGGCTGCAAGCGCAGTATCGCGCACTCGACCTATGACCTCCCGCGGACTGGGGTCACCACCGAGATTTGTTCGGAGAATTACCGTATTGACCAAACGGCCAATCAGGGACTCAGTCCCCGGGCGACTGCGATTGGCGACATTCGTGGCCACTCGCAGGTCATCCTGATCCAGGTAAAAATGCAACAGCGTCTTCAGGGCTGCTACTAGCGTCATGAACAATGTACCACCTTCTTGACGGCTAAAGCGTTTTGCCGCTTCCGATAGGCTGGCCGGCAGCGTCCACACTCGCCGCGCCGTGCAAAGATCATCGAGTGCCCTTCTCGGAGGGGACTTTGCAAGCCGCAGGAGGGGTAGCGGGTCACCAAGCTGCTCTCGCCAGTATGCGAGCTGCAGAGCGATTTCAGGACTTGAACGCCAATGCCGCTGCCAGTTCGCAAAGTCCGCGAACTGAATCGACAGTGGCGGCAGGGGCGATTCCTTTCCACCTGAGAAGGCGTCGTATAGAGCGACGAGCTCTCTGACGAACACGCCAAGCGACCACCCATCGCAGATAAGCTGATGCATGGAGAAGAGGAAGAGATATTCCTGCTCCATTAGCCACAACAGGCGAGTCCGCATCAGGGGACCATTCGCGAGGTCGAAGGAATGAAGTAATTCCTCCTGAATAAGCTGGTGCTCGACAATCTCCTTCTGGAAACGCGGCAGCGCCCGGAGGTCATCGAACGCAACAGGCACGGTCAACTCAGGCGCAATAACCTGCGCCCATCGGCCGTCCACGACGGCGAATGTGGTGCGCAGAATTTCATGACGCCGCACGATTTCGTTGACGCTCCGCTCCAGGACCGCCGGGTCGCATGGCGACGTCAGCCGCAGCGGAAACAGGACATTGAAAAACGGCATATCGGCCAGTGCGTGCTGCAGCTTCCACAACCGCTCCTGCGCGATGGAAGCCGGCATGACTCCGTTTTCTCGCGGCACGCGCACGATGGTCGCGGGAGGTCGGGCGGCTTGGCCCTCCTGGATCAAGCTCTCGATATGTTCCGCCATCTCCGCAATGGTAGGCGCTTCGAAGAAGCGGGAGACCTCGACCTCAATACCCATGATATCGTGCAGGCGGATGAGGACGCGTGTGACATTGAGAGAGTCCCCGCCCAGTGAGAAGAAATCATCACGGACACCGACCTGTTCGACTTCCAGCACCTCTGCCCAGACGTCCGCCAGCGTCCTCTCGATCGGCGTGCGCGGGGCAACGAAGGCCGGCGTCACGGCGGCGCGATCGGCAAGCCCCAGCTTCGCCGCCAAGCCGATACGCTGCACTTTGCCAGTCGGGCCTTTTGGGATTTCCATGACGATGATCACCTGCCGCGGAACCTTGAAGTCCGCGATGCGCCCGATGGCGAACTGACGAATGTCTTTCGGAGTCGCCGCCGCGTCGGGTCGCAGCACGATAGCCGAGGCGACATCCTCACCCAGTGTTGCATGCGGGACGGCAAAGGTTACTGCCTCTGCCACGGCCGGATGTTCCCGCAGCAGTTCGTCGATCTCCTGTGGAGCGATTTTCTCCCCGCCGCGATTGATCATTTCGCGCACGCGGCCGGCGAGAAACAGATAGCCGTCGTCATCGAAGTAACCAAGATCTCCCGTCTTGAACCAATCGCCGGCAAACGCGGCCTTGGTCGCCATCGGGTCAGCATCGTAGCCCGGCATGACGCCCGCACCGCGCACGACGATCTGTCCGGTCTGACCGCCGGGCAGCAAATCCCCTCGTTCATCCATGATCGCGACGTCCAGGCTCACCGGCATGCCAGCCGATGCCTGCTTGCGCCGGGCCGGCGGCAGGGGATTGCACGCGATCGGCGTCGATGTCGTTTCCGTCATGGCATAGTACTCGATCACGGGCGCTTCGAACGTCGACTCCAGGTCCCTCAAGGCCTGGGCTGGCAGGGGAGCAGACCCGGAGCGGACGAAGCGGAGCCGGCAGTCCGCCGCTCGCTCGCGGACCTGCCGGGCGTGGGCGACAATTGCTTGATGGATGGTCGGCACCGCCGAGTACCACGTCGGCTGAAACGCGGTCAGCCATCCAAAGAAGCTGGTGACGTCGCAGCCAGCCGTACACACGACGCTCGCACCGGCCGCCAGCGACGCCGTGAGGGTGTTGTGCAGGCCATGACCGTGAAACAGGGGCAGCATGTTGATGCAGCGATCGGTTTCTCGCAGCGCCCACGCCGCGACCGAGCTGCAACCCGATGCACAAATATTGGCGTGCGTCTGCGGCACAATCTTTGGGCTGCCCGTTGTGCCTGACGTGAGCAGCAGCACCGCCACGTCGGTGGGGCTGACTGTGTCCTGCAACGGCGCGCCGACCCGCTCTCCCATCAGCGTGAAAAGACCCGCCGCTGCGTCCGCCTCGCTGGCAAGCTCGATGACACGGACGTCGCGCGAGAGCGCCGCACGGCGCGCCGGCGCATCGCTTCCGGCCGGTGTAATCAACGCACGAGGTCGCAGATCAGAGAAATATCTGTCCAGTTCCTCGGCCTGATAGGCCGGGTTCATCGGGACGCACGATGCGTGCGTCGCCACGGCGAGGATCGCCGTGGCCATCTCCGGACCATTCGGCAGCACCACGGCGACCCGATCGTGGCGACCTATCCCCATGGCTCGCAGCGCGCGTCCCGTCTCGAGGATATGTTGATAAAGACGGCCGTAGGTGAGAGAGGCGCGCCCGGGAGCGAGAATCGCCGGCGCGTCGGGAAAGCGGTTTGCCTGATGCTCCAGCAGCTGAGGAAGCGACGAAAATGGGGTTGAGGGTCTTCTGTCCGGGAAAACTTGCTTTTGCATGGTCACCGGCACCGACACCGTCGCAAATGATGGGCTTGTCCTATGGCTGACCAGGAGGAACACGCAATCGGACGTAGCCACTATCGCTCGAATCCGCTTCAACCTGCTCGAGCCAGAAGCGCATGTCCATCTCGCGGAACATATCCGTTGCGATAGTAAGATGCTCGCGGGCGTGCTCCGCCATGCCGGTGCGGCGGTAAAGCTGACCCAGGCCAAGGTGGCAGTGGGCGACGAGCGGCCGCATGCCGCGTGTCTCAGCGAGTGTCAGAGCCTGCCGATAGTGAGTTTCACCGCTTTTGGCATCGAACCGGTCGGGATGGGTCGTAATATCTCCGAGCAGATGCAGCGCATGCGCCGCAAAGCCCGGCAGGCGCTGAGAGGATTCAACCGAGCGAACGCCCAGGCGCCGAGCTTCGTCGACCTCGCCGAGGAGCAGGCACGTGCGGCTCAACGCGCCATAAGCCCAACTCCGATGCTGGCCGATTTCCCGGGCCGCCTGATCCTCGAGGAGCACCTCGGCTTCCCGGAGCCGGCTCAATGCTTCGCTGGGCTCGCCGATCCGCGCCAGTGCCCAAGCGGAAGAGGCAAAGGCCCAGGGGACGGTCACACTTGCACTCCGAGGCAGGGTTATCGCGGGCTCGACCACGCGGCGCGCCTTGGCCCAGTCGCCCTTGACAAGGTGAAGCAGGCTTGAGGCGAAGCGAGCCCAACCTATGGTGTGCGCCTGCTGGGTCGGCTCGGCGAGTCGGATCGCCATCGCCTCGTATTCGGTTGCATCGGAGAACCGGCCCAGTTCGGCGAGACTCATGATCAACCACGCGCGACTGAAGACCGACGCCGGAACCGCCATACCGAAGTACTCGCGGGCCCAGTCGTCGGGGAGCGCCGTGAGGTGGTCAGTGGCCAATTCGACCGCGTGATCGTAGTCGCCCCGATAGTAGTGCGACTGCACCAGGTAGCTCGTGGTGACGATAAGGAGGCTCAAGTCTCCGAGGCGCCGGGCGATCTTCAGGGCGTAGTTGCCCGTCGCAAGTGCCTCGTCCAGGTCGTCGAAGGTCGACAAGACGGTCGTCATGAAGGCGCAGACGCGGGCCCGCCGGCGATCGTCTTTCAATCGCTCGGCCAGGGCTTCGGCCTCGCGGAGGTGTTTGAGCATCTGCCTGACTTCACCGAGTTGGCGCAGCACCGGCCGCAACGCCAAGCGGATCTCGAAGCCACTCTCCAGTGCCGCCTCGTTCTCCGGCAATGCGTTGAGCAAACTGAGCGCCTGCTCGAAGGAAGCCCGGGCGTCAGGCAGCGCCGAGCGCCCTGCCGCCTTCTCTCCAGCCTGCTGGAGATAGTGCACTGCCTTATGTTGCAGCTCTCCCCGGACGGCGTGATGGGCGAGCCGCTCGGCCTGCTCAGCTAACCGGTCGGCGTAAAGCTTTTCTACAGCAGTCACGACGCGCGCATGGATGTCGCGGCGACGTTCGTGAAGCACCCCACTATAGGTCACATCGTGGGTGAAGGAGTGCTTGAATCTGTATTGCAGGTCGGGAAAGAGCTGTGCGGCATAAAGGAACTCAGCATCCTGCAGATTGCCGAGGAGCCCGCCGAGTTCGTCCTCCGTCAGCCCAGAGATGGCGTGCAGCAACGCCAAGGGGACGTCGTGTCCAATGACCGCCGCCTCCTGCAGCAGACGCTTCTCAGGGGCGGCAAGCGCATCAATGCGGGCCGCGAGCACCGCCTGGACCGTGGGCGGGACCTCGACGCTGGACAGCGGCTTCGCCAAGCGGTAGTTGCCGCGCGCGCCTTCGAGCACACCAGTGTCAACCAGCGCCCGCACGATCTCCTCGGCGAAGAATGGATTTCCGCTGGCGCGCTCCACGACAAAACTTTTCAGGGTCGTGAGGTTCACGTCGGAACCCAGCAGCACTTGAAGAAGCTGCATAAGGTCTTCGCCAACAAGCGGGTCCAGACGCAGCTGATGGTAATTCGGCCGGTTTCTCCATTCATCCCTGAAATGGGGCCGATAACTCACAACCAGGAGCAAGCGAGCATCTGGCGCGCCGACGATCAGCGCGTTCAGTAGACCCAGACTGAGCGAGTCGTTCCAATGGAGGTCCTCGAAGATAACGACGAGCGGCTGCACGCGGCTCTCGCTCAGCAATAGGTGGGTGATTGCCTCATACGTGCGCTGCCGATGCTGGGCTGGATCGAGGGACCGGAACGGATGCTCATCCTCCAGCGCGTCGAGAAGATCCAGCACCGGTGGGATCGCATCCAGCAGCGACGAGTCGAGCGTCAAGATCTTTCCTGTCACCTTCTCATGGATCGATCGGGTGCTGTCGTGAACATTGATCTTGAAATATTGCTTGAGCAGTTCGATCACCGGCAGGTAAGGCGTTGCTCTGCCGTAGGAAACGGAACTTGCCTCGACAACCAGCCAGTCCGTTGCATGTTGCGAATGAACGAATTCATGCACCAGCCGCGACTTGCCCACGCCTGCCTCGCCAACGATCGCCACCACCTGACCGCGACCGCCGCCAGCAAGCTGCTGGGCGCGGCGGAGCTCCTCCAACTGGACGTCGCGACCGATAAAGCGCGTCAGACCTCGCCCAAGAGCGGCCTGAAGCCGGGTTCGCGCGGCGCCGGCGCCTGTCACCTCGTAAACTGGCAACGGACCCGCCAGCCCCTTAACAGATACCGGCCCGAGGGACCTGATGGAGACGTAACCTTCCGCAAGTTGGAGAGTGTTGGCGGTCATGAGCACGGAACCGGGTTTTGCCATCTGCTCCATACGGGACGCCAAATGCACGGTCTGCCCGATCCCGGTGATATCCATGCGCAGATCATTACTGATGTCGCGAACGACGATCTCCCCTGAGTTGAGGCCCACTCGGATCGTCACCGGCATTCCGTGCGACCGCTGGATATCGTCGGCATACCGAGTAACGGTCTCCTGCATCCTGAGCGCCGCGTAGCAAGCTCGCACCGCATGATCCTCATGCGCGAGCGGTGTGCCAAAGAGCGCCATGATTCCGTCGCCCATCAACTTATTGACCGTGCCCTCATAGCGGTGGACTGCCTCGATCATGCGGTCAATCACAGGCTCGAGGAGTTTCTGCGCATCCTCGGGATCAAGGTTGGCAAGCAATTCCATCGAGCGATTGATGTCAGCGAACAGCACGGTGACCTGCTTGCGCTCACCCTGGAGTGCTACCCTCGAGGTCAGAATCTTGTCGGCGAGGTGCTGGGGGGTATAGTGCTTGGGTGAGGCGAAGCGAGCATCGTCCGCAGGCGGCTTCAGGGCATGGCCACATTCAGAGCAGAACTTGGCTGTGGACGACACCCGGCTTCCGCAATTAGCACAAGCTCGCCCCAGCGGAGCTGCACACTGCTCGCAGAACTTCGCCTCAGCAGTGTTTTCGTGGTCGCATTTCGGACACTTCATGGTACGCCTTGGATGAGGACGCGACCGAGATGCGCAAGCGTAACGTCGAGCATGATTGGGAACAAGAAATATGTTCTCATCCGTTGCTCCGGGCGTGGACTCGGCGCGAAACAATGCAGGCGGCGTTCTCAACTTGCCTGCGCCAGGTCGGCATCGGGACGAGATTCCGGGATGCGGCGGTGGCCGTTACCAAAATAAAGTCGCGGGCTGCGATCCGGGAGGCTCATCGCTCATGCTTCCGGGGCTCACCACTGATACTTTCGCCAGTAAGGTCGTTCGGATGCTGGCATCGAGCCGCATATGCCGCATATAAGGAGTCTCTCGCCGGCCGAATGCCTTGTCGCCGATCGTGCGCAGCATTATTCTTTCAATACATCCAGCGCTTCCGGGCTATACGGCCGCGCGAACAGGGACTGGCGAGGAACGCCGCCATATGGATGAACGATCGGTTTTGATTGAGGGCACGTGCGATCGAGCCTTCGCCGCGGTTCGAGACGCGTTCGAGCGTAATTTTCGAATCCGCAGCGAAATTGGTGCGGCTGTGTGCGTCTACCAAGACGGCGAGAAAGTCGTGGATCTCTGGGGCGGGCACAAGGACCTCGCCCGCACGGATCCATGGCGACCGGATACGATCGTCATCATGAATTCCGTCGCCAAAAGCATCAGTGCGCTGTGCACGCACATCCTCATTGACCGAAGCGCGATTGATTTCGATGCGCCGATCGCCTCCTACTGGCCAGAGTTCGCCGCAGCCGGCAAGCAGGGGGTGCTGATCAGGCACGTCCTCTCCCATACCGACGGCGTGATCTTCTGCGATCATGCGCCTCCGGGCTCCTGGTTCGACTGGGATGTCCACATTCGCGCGATCGAAAGGCAGGAGCCGGCCTGGGAACCTGGCACAAAGGGCGCTTACAACTCGATAAACATCGGCTTCATTCTCGGCGAGATTGTACGCCGCGTCACAGGTAAAACCATCGGCACCTTTCTGCGTGAGGCCGTCACGGAAAAGCTCGCAGCGGATTACCACATCGGCTTGCGTCCCGACGAGCTTGCGCGCGTATCCGACATGCACAAGAATCCAAACAACACGTTTTTCAAGTTGGCGGCTGATCCCTCGACGCCGCTCGGCCGCGCCTTCCGCTCGGCACCGTCATTCGGCTATTTCCAGAATTGCCGCGAAATTCGTGAGCGCGAAGTCCCCTCGTTTGGCGGCCATGGCAATGCCCGCGCGGTTGCAAAAATCTACGCGGCGCTCGCGGGCGATGGCAGCATCGATGGTGTGCGCCTCATCAGTGCACCGGCCGTGCAGCGCGCCGCGCAGCTTGTCTGGGACGACGATTGCATAATGACCCGGCGCCGCATCCGCATGGGCTACGGTTTCATGCACAACGAGCCGAACACCGCGCCCATGGGGGCGAACATGGCCGCGTTCGGACATACCGGAACTGGCGGGGCCTTCGCGTGGTGCGATCGCGAACGCAACTTGGCCTTCGCATATTGCACGAACTTTCAGCGCGAGGGGCCGGGCATCGGCCCCCGCGGTGCGGCCGTATCGATAGCAGCAGGCGGTGGTAAGGCGCCGGACTGGCTGGTTTAGCCCTAATCACGCCACTGCCGGAATAGCGGGCGGGTCAATGCCCGGTGGCGATGCGCGCGAGGCGCTCGGGCTCGGCCGGCGGCGCGTTGCCGCGCCATGCCACGTGCAGGTCGGGCCGCAGCAGCAGCAGATCGCAGCCATAGACGTCGCGCGCCCGCGCGTCCGGCACGTCGAGAATGGCGAACGGCGCGCCGATTGCCGCAAAGGCGCGCGTCAGCCCGGACGCGTCGGCGGCGCTGCCGCCGAGCCGCAACAGCGTGTAGCCGGCGCCGATGCAATCCTGCATTGCGGCACCGTCGTCGAGCCAGACGTGCGGCAGCCGCGCCCCCGGAAAAGTGGTCGGGACGTAGCGGATGAAATCGTCCGGCGGCCCCTCGCCCGGCTCCGGCCAGATCAGCGGCGAGCCGGTGTAGCGGTAGCCGAGTTCGGCGCCGATCATCTCGTTGGACTTGCGCTGCTCGCGATCGGCGATGCGGATGTAGTCGTCGCGGGCGCGGGCACCTTGCGGCGTGTTCTCGCGCATGACGGGCGAATAGGCGGCGCGCCACTGGCGCCGCCCGCGCGACGCAAAGGTCGAGGCGGCAACGTTGCGCGCGCCCACCGCGCGGCGCTCGAGCTCGTACGAGCGCAGCAGGTTGGGGCCGCCCCAGCCCTGCAGGGTGCCGGCCAGCTTCCACGCCAGGTCCGTCGCCTCGCCCACGCCGGTATTCATGCCGAGCCCGCCGGTCGGTATCACCAGATGCACAGCGTCGCCGGCAAGGAACACGCGGCCGTCGGCAAATCTGTCGGCCAGGAGCAGGTTCTGCTTCCACTGGCCGACATAGAGCATCTCGTACTTGACCGGCATGGCCACCGTCCTCTCGAACATCGTCGCCATGTCGGCATCCTGCTCGACCACCGAGTGCAGGGTGAAATGCCTGGTCGAGTCCTGGACGATGAGGAAGGTCGTGCGCGCATCGGCGACGTGATAGTGCCGGCCCTTGCCGATCGGAATGCGCTCGTAGAGATCCTCGCAATAGTACAGCGCCTGGCGCAGCTGCAGCAGGTTGGCTTCGCCCGTGAGCTTGATGCCGAGCTGGCGGCGCACCGTGCTGGAGCCGCCGTCGCAGCCCACCATGTAGGCGGCACGGATGCTTTCCGTCGCGCCAGCGCTGGTGCGTACGTGCGCGGTCACGCCCGAAAAATCCTGCTCGAATGATTCGAGCGCGCAGCCGAAGCGCACCGTCACGTTGGGCCATTTCTCGACCAGGGATTTCAGCAGCGGCTCGAGCGTGTATTGCGAGATGAGCTGGTAGGGCTCGAGCGGCGAGCTGCCGTCCTGGCACGCCGCGATCGCGGCCTTCGCCTCGGCCACCGACGGATAGGGGTGATGCACCAGCGGCGGCTCGATCAGCGAGAACACGATGAACACGTCCATCGGGCACGCGGCGGGGAGGCCGGCGGCGCGCACCTGGTCGACGATCCCCATGCGCCTATAGATTTCCATCGTGCGCGCGTTGCAGCGTTCCATCTTGGGCAGGAACTGCGGCGCGTCCTTCTGCTCGATCAGCGTGCAGCGCACGCCCTGCTGTCCCAGCGCCAGCGCCAAGGTGAGTCCGGTCGGGCCCGCGCCGACCACGAGCACCTGCGTGTCCTGCATGCTCGACTGATCTCCGGCTTCGCGTCGGCACGCTTTACGAC
>Ga0126377_10002064_pt1 | contig 13623 bp, 7 predicted proteins | sample PanSoiMetPlot_22_FD_92647 | JGI IMG/M metagenome (GOLD analysis project Ga0126377, IMG submission 92647) | Tropical forest soil microbial communities from Panama - MetaG Plot_22 | ecosystem: Environmental > Terrestrial > Soil > Tropical forest > Bulk soil | place: Panama | collected 2016-02-17
AGATAACTCCGCACCTCTCCCACATCAGTAACTGCGCCTTCTCGCCACACCACATATCCCACCAACCACTTCTCTCCAGCTACATCCTCCCGCGCCACCACCGCCGTCTCCTGAATTCTGGGATCTTCGCGTAGTACTGCCTCGATCTCGCCCAGTTCAATACGGAAGCCACGAATCTTCACCTGGAAATCGTTGCGTCCCTGGAATTCGATCTTGCCGTCAGGCAGCCAGCGGCCCAGATCACCCGTCTTGTAGATACGCGCTCCAGACTCCGGACCGAAAGGATCGGGCAGGAAGCGCTCTCCCGTCAGTTCCGGACGGTTGAAATAGCCTTGCGCCAACCCCGCGCCGCCGATGTAGACCTCCCCGGTCACACCGATGGGCGCCGGTTGATGATTCGCATCGAGAATATAGACGCGTGTGTTAGCGATTGGACGGCCAATCGGCGGCGCTCCAGGCTCATCAGCGCGACACTCGTATGATGTCGACCAGATGGAAGCCTCGGTTGGTCCATAGGCATTGATCATCCGGCGACCTGGCGACCAACGCCGAGCCATCCCGCGCGTGACTGTCTCACCGGCGACCACCAGCAAGCGAACTGAGTCTAATAGGACGTCCTCAGACAGCGTCCCCAACACCGTGGGCGGCAGCGTCGCATGACTGATACCATACTGGTTGACTGTCTCAGCCAGCGCATCGCCTGCCAGGACCACGCCACGCGACGGGAGCGCCAGCGAGCCTCCGTGACACAGGGCCATGATCAATTCAAAGATGCAGGCGTCGAAGCTGAAAGACGCGAATTGCAACACGCGACTATCAGGCGTCACTGCACAAGCCTGACTCTGCGCGAAAGCAACGTTGCAGAGCCCTTGATGCTCGACCATCACCCCTTTGGGCAGGCCAGTCGAGCCGGAGGTGTAAATGACGTAGGCGAGGTTCCGCGCGTTTAGATTGACGCTTGCGCTGTCCGGGGGTTGTTCGGATCGGTCGGCCCATCGCGCCGCATCGCTGTCCAGGTTCAGGATCGGGATCGCGACCGAATGCTTGGTGAGCGCATCCTTGGCTGCGTCGTGGGTTAGCAAGACCATCGGGGCGCTGTCTTCGAGCATGTAGGCCAAGCGTTCGGGCGGATAGGCCGGATCTAGCGGCACGAACGCGCCGCCCGCCTTGAGCGCCGCCAGCAGCGATTCTACCATCCCGATGCCACGCTCCACGCAAATTGCCACCCGCGCGCCGGGCCTCACGCCCAGCTCGCGCAGATAGTTTCCCAGGCGATTGGATCTCGCATGTAGTTCTCCGTAGCTCACCTGCTCGTCCTCACAGACCAGCGCGATGGCGGTCGGATTCTTCTCGACCTGAGCCTCGAACAGCTCGTGGATGCATTTATCATGCGGGTAGGCCGCCTCGGTCGCGTTCCACTCAAATAGAACCTGTTGATGTTCCGATGGCGAAAGGAGAGGTAATTGCTTGATTGGAACTTCAGTCTCATTCAAGACAGAGTTCATGAGCGCCGCAAGGCGGGCCTGGATCTGGTTCGCTTCGTGGAGATTCAAGTGGCCGGTATTGAATTCGAAAACGACCGGAACATCACCTTGATCATTATAGTCATTTACAGAGATCGCCAACGGCGTTTGATTGAATCCGGGATAGACGCGGCGGACCTTGGGTTGCAAATCTCCGAAATAACAGTCAAATCCAAAATTGTCGAAAGAGAACGAAATGTCATAAAGCCTTTTGCGACCGCTCGACGATAGATTGGCGCAGCGGTTAATCTCTGGGATCGGGAGACGTTGATGCTTGTAACAGCGCCTCAATTCGTAAGAAATCGTCTTTAATAGATCACTAAAACCTTGCTCCGGATCGACTGAAATCCGTAGCGGCAAAATAGAAGAGAACATTCCTACGGTCTTCTTCTGGATCGCCGAATGCCGATTATGAATCGAAACCCCAATCACGATGTCGGTTTCTCCGGTAACGCGCGCGAAGTAGCAACTCAGCAGCGCCAGCAGAAAATGGGGCGTCGAACATCCTGCCGCTTTGGCGTACGCGGTAGCCTGGTTAAATTGATGGCGATCGATCGTCCACGCCGCCTCTTCGCTCGACATCGGCCCCGACATGGAACCTGAAGCTGAGGATTGTGGGATTAATGGCGGAGGCAGGACCGCAAATCGCTCCTGCCAAAAGCGCTGGTCGCGCCTGAATCTCTCGGACTCAAGGTAGTCCAGATCTTCCGCGATAAATTGTCGATAGCTCGGGACGGCTGGCTCGATAACCATAGCGCCGGAGAGTAATTGATTGTAGGCCGCCGCAATCGCATTATGGATGATGTCAATCCCGAAACCATCGGTGATCAAATGATGATAACGTTGCAGCCAATAACTCCGCGAAGCTGAGACACAGACGATCTGGAATGAAAAGAGCGGGCCGTCTTCGAATTGAAAAGAAGTCTCAAATTCTCGTTTGATATGAGCCCAGGCTGCCGCCTCAGCCTCGGGCAGACCGGAGAAATCAACTACGGGCAGTGAAACATCCAATTCCGGTATCAGTCTTTGAGCTGGTATACCATCCTGACTGCGCATCACAAAACGCATCGCCTCGTGATGTTCAACGACAAGGTTGATGGCTTTCCTGAGCAGAACGATGTCAAATGGACCATCCATGAGAAAGCTCAAGCCAATGTTATAGACTGGAAGATTGCTGTAACATATTTGATCAAACCACACCCCCTGCTGCGCTGTGGACAGCGGGAATAATTCGGATTGTGTTTGATCGATGGTTTGAGCCGGCCAGGTGGTAGTTATCTCTGATATTGACATGATTACCTAACTACAGGACAAAAGTTTGATAACCTTCCGCCAGAGAACAAGATCGAAGCGTTCGAGGTTGGTAATTAAACGACACAAGATATTGAGCCCGCGGCGGAAGATGCTCTTCGGCGGATAGCCATGTTTCTTCAGTTTCAGTTCTTTGACACTCGATTTCCTGAGAACAGCAACAAAGGCCCAGGTGAAAGCTAGTAGGTCATAAAAGACCGGGAGCCAAGAAACCAACACGCTTTTCGGAGTATGCCGGAAGGTGTGCGCGACAACGGTCAACTGTTTTTCTAACTCCAAGGTTCAGGCAGGAAAGATTGGATAGGGATCCCTCGCTGTTGTTCCCGCGCCAGCTTATAGACAAGCTGCCCGACCGCGATATCAAGAACACCCAAGCCAAAAGGGCTAAACACCACTATACTGTTGTTATCCCTGCGCGGAGCGGCTCTCCCCGACGTAATATCGGCTAGTGTGCAACGAATAAAATCCCTATTACCCGATAACTGCTCCGCCAGATGCACGGAAGTCTGCGCGCGACAGACGTGATCAATGTCGTCGACAACATTATCGCTCGACAAGATGGCCTCCGGGGCCAGGTCCCGCAAAGAGATGTGCAGCAGGGCGCTGTTTGGAGCGCAGGCCGAGAGGTCATTGATGTGTGGCTGTAAGGCCGTAGTAGCCAGTGAGATTAGCGTCGCGTTTTTCAGCGCCGCAGTAGCCTCTTTCACGATACTGACGGAAATGTCCGCGGAGAGCTCGCGGCAGGCTTCCTTGAAATGATCGGCCCGCGCCTTATCCGGATCGAACAGCAGCAGCTCATTTATTTCAGGGCTCGACGCCAGCAGGAAACGCACCACTTCGAAATTGATCGGACCACATCCGATGACGCCAACGCGTGACGCATGGCGATTCTGTTGCAGGGATCTAGCCGCCAGGGCCGCGCTGGCAGCCGTTCGTTTGGAGTTGATGATTGACCCTTCGATGACGGCCTGCGGCCTGCCGGTCTGCGCCGAATTTAACATTATGATCGCCGAAGCGCGATCAATTCCTTTACTCAAATTGGAAGGGAAAGAGGAAATCCATTTGATTCCCGCAACTTCAAAATCATTCCCCAGATACGCGGGCAGCGCAATGATTCTTTGGCGTGGTTGATCCGGAAAACGCAAAAAAGTCGACTGCGGAAGGGAGCTGTCGCCCGCCGCGTGAGCCTCGTAAACTCTCCGTGTGATCTCAATCAACTCGCCCTCACGACCGGCAAGAAGCGAAGCGACTTCCTGTGCTTTCAGAATAAGTATATCACTGTTATGCATATTTGATCCTAAAATAGCCGAGTTACTCCATAAGTGATCTTTGAGGTGATAGCGGTATTGAATGTTAGCAGTTCTCTGGTCGCCCGCTGATGATCGGTTAAGCCTGCCGCTTGCGCCGGCGTCTTGCCTCTCAATGAACCGCGCTTCCGGCGCAGATTGTAATAGCTCTTGAAAAGCTGCGTCTGCGTATCAAGAGCCGTCCGGCGCTTGGCGAAACTGCGCGTCTTGCGATGCAGCGGCGCCACGCGCCGCCGAATTGTTCCTTTCAGACTCTTTAAAAGAGAGATCGAGATTTTCCCCCGCCCGGGGTCGGTTCTTCGACGCTGAAGATAACCTGTCGGGTCACTAACACCAGACGCCGGCCCGCACTGATTGATAACTTGCCCGTAACGCGCTCAACGCAAACAGGCATGGCTCCCATAACAACTCGAAAATACTTAAATGAAGACTGTGCAAATTAAAGTTGAATATAATCAACTACTTGAAGTGGCGGCAGCCTTTGGAATGCGGCTGCTTGGAGCCGCTTTGTTATTCACCTTTGATTACGCGGCATTGGCTGGAGAGAAAGCCCATCGCATCCTCTCTCTCCAAACTCTGTAGGGTCAAAAGAGGACTACCAAAGCGGCTCCAAGCAGCCGCACTCCTAAGACTCTGTCGATCTATGCGCAGTCTTCGCTTAAATACGGACAGGCTACCGCCATTACGCTTGGAATTTTCTCCAGCGCTTCGCTCATGGACAGGCTACCGCCATTAGGAGCGCCGATCATACCTTCCAGGCCTTTTTGACGGCGCTAGAGCCTTCGCTACGAATGGCCAAGAGGATGAACGCGCAAAGCGCAGGCGACACACTTCACCCTAGCCGGCTTCTTTTGCCGATAACACTCTGACTGCTCTTCTGATCGCGTTTACGCTGGCGCATTCTGCCAGTAATCGAATTTGACTATGACTGCGTTATACGCTTATCGCAATGACATTTAATATATTTGATTTCACTGGCTTTGCGAGCGCTTTTGTAAAGCAACTGTGGTTCAACCGAATAACTTATGCGTCATTGACTAATGCCTTGACATGATTCCTCTCGACTTCTATACGAGCTTGAAAAGCCACACAATCCAACAGTATTTTGACTCGATCAGCGGCGCTCGCCTCTCGCTCAAAAATTCCCGTGAGCTTTTTGAACGGGCCTGCCTGAATCAATACCTTGGCCCCAGGATCGAGATCGGCGCCGACTTTTACAAAACCGGCATCATCAATCTGGGCGGTCATGATTTCGATCACCCTGTCATCAATCGGCGCAGGATCACTACCTATACACACAACGCTATGTATGCCTCTAGTAAAACGCACTTTATGAAGCAAACCACTTAGCGCGAACCGAGCGAAGAGATATCCGGGGAATAATGGCTTGATAAAAAAGGACGGTTCACCTGTGAGCTCATTGAAACGGCGGCTTCTCGTCCTCGGAAAAAATGTTTCCACACTCCAAGCCTTTAAATTCTCCTCGGCGCGGCTCTCCTGCCTCGGATGCGTGTGGATTGCGTACCAATAAGGAGTATCAGCTATAGTCAAGCAGTTCGCCCAGGACATTTTCAAAACCTTAGGAAGTATTTCAAAATGGAAAGTAACAACAGCAGCCTATTCACTTAACGGCCCGCGTCATTTCGATAAATCTGAGTCCTTTTCACTATCCAACGCCGAGCGGAGCGATTAGTCCCCATTCGCAGGCTTAAGTCTAATAAGTTGTCAAAACCGGCGGCTTATTACTGGCTGCGGACACAAGCGTTCAAAAAATCCTTCTCGACGCCGCTTCATAGCCTTGTCGGGGTTTGGCGGATCTGTCGCTACGCTCCGGAAAAAAATCCTACGCGAAAAGTCGCGCACAATGCAGTTATTTGTCGCAGACGCCTCACACATATGATATTATCTCGCCGTGTGGTAATGGCCATTATCGCACGCTTATATCGCAACCTTCTGCGCTCTCCCCCACCACTGTCAGCTTAATGCCGAGCGGGTTAATCCATGTATGCATAACTGATGTCAAACTCTTACACTTACAAAGGCGTCATTTACTATCCAAAATGCTAACGCCTGTGAATTATTTTTTGTTACAACTCTTGGAGGGGTGAGGAAAATAAAGGTATAGACGGAAAATTGCCTAGCCTATGTTAGTTTTTTTGGCTGTTCCATAATCCTCTTGCCTCCTCTGCCGAACAGCGTTTGGGCTTCTTACGCATATCATGCGACACTGGAGAATTCTATGTCCGTATGCTCCCCACAGGAGATCACGCAACTGCTAGTCGCCTGGAACAAGGGCGATCTGAAGGCTCTGGAACGGCTCACGCCTTTGGTCTACACCGAACTTCATCGTCTGGCAAAACACCATATGGCGGGCGAACGCCCGGGCCACATCCTGCAAACCACGGCGCTGGTCAACGAGACCTACCTGCGGTTGATTGACTGGCGGAACGTCGACTGGCGGAATCGCGCCCATTTCTTTGGCATGGCGGCGCAAATTATGCGGCGCATACTGGTTGATTTCGCCCGCGACCGGCGACGCGAAAAACGCGGCGGCGAGGCCTTGCGCGTCTCGATGTCGGAAGCGAACCACATCGGCTGGGAGCGGAGCGCCGACCTAGTGGCGCTGGACGACGCGTTGCAGGCGTTGGAGAAGTTAAGCGCTCGACAGGTCCGCGTGGTGGAACTGCGCTTCTTCGCCGGGCTGAGCTATGAAGAGACGGCCGAAGCGCTCAATGTCTCTGTCGGCACGGCGCGCCGTGACTGGAGCTTCGCTCAAGTGTGGCTCTTCCGCGAACTGAGCAAAGGGGGGAGGAGATGACGCCTGAGAGCCACAGCAAAATCTGCAATCTCTATCACTCGGCTTCGGAGTTCGCGCCCACCGAGCGCTCGGCCTTCCTTGATGAGGCCTGCGGGGGTGATGAGTTGTTGCGCCGCGAGGTCGAGTCGCTGCTCTCTGCGCGTGACAGTGCCGGCGATTACTTCGCCGTCCCAGCAATGGAAGTCGCCGCGGGGTTGCTAGCGGAAGAGAATTATCCATCGCTTGCGGGCCAAAGCCTCAGCCACTACCAAGTACTCTCACTGATCGGCGCCGGTGGAATGGGCGAGGTCTACCTGGCCGAAGATACGCGGCTCAGGCGCAAAGTCGCGCTCAAACTGTTGCCGGCGCAGTTCACGCAGTACGCAGACCATGCGCGCCGTTTCGAGCGCGAGGCGCGCGCCGCGTCAAGTCTCAACCACCCGAACGTCATCACCATCTTCGAGGTAGGGCAGGTGGACGGGCGACACTTCATCTGCGCCGAATATATCGAAGGCCAGACGCTGCGGCGGCGTTTGGATGGAGATCGGCTCAAACTGCATGGAACGCTTGACGTGGCCGTCCAGATTGCGAGCGCGCTGGCGGCCGCTCATGAGGCCGGAATCGTTCACCGCGACATCAAACCTGAAAACATCATGCTGCGGCATGACGGCCTGGTTAAAGTGCTGGACTTCGGTCTGGCCAAGCTTACCCAGGAAAGACAAGAAGGCGGCGAGACAGGGAGACAAGGAGATGATCCCCTCGTTTCCCCATCCTCCCATCTTCCCCTCTCCACTACCGGAGTGGCGATGGGGACGGTACGGTACATGTCGCCCGAACAGACGCGTGGGGATGATGTAGAGAGGCGGAGCGATATCTTCAGCCTTGGCATAGTGCTTTACGAGATGATCACCGGGCGGCCGCCGTTCGAAGGGGAGACGAGCGACGAAGTGGTCTCGGCAATCGTGGAGCGAGAGCCGCCGCCGCTGGCGCAATACGCGCGAGATGCGCCTGCCGAGTTGCAGCGGATCGTGGCGAAGGCGCTGCGCAAAAAGAGGGAGGATCGCTACGGGACAATGAGCGATCTGGCGCAGGATCTGAAGGCGCTGAAAGAGGAGTTGGAACTCGAAACGAAGTCGCTGCGGGGGCGCCAGTCAAGGGCGAACGACGCTCGCCGCGTAACCGTCGCAGCCATCGCGCTGGCGATTCTGATCACCGCCGCCACGGTTATTTACAGGTTGAATGGAAAGCCCGCAATCCCTTTCCAAAAAGTTGATACAACCAGGCTCACCAACAGCCGCAACATTGAACTGTCTAAACTTTCGCCCGACGGCAAGTACATACTCTATGTCGATAGAGAGAAAGGCCTTGCAAGTCTATGGCTCAGACAGGTCGACACGGATAGTGTTCGGGAGATCGTTCCACCCGCCAAGGTTGAATATACCGATCTGGCCCTCTCGCCCAATGGCAGTTACGCCTACTTTGTCAGGTCGTCGGATAAGGTATCGGCGCTGCGGGCGCTATATCGCGTTCCCGTATCCGGCGGCGCTCCTGTGAAGCTGATCGATGACGTGTATCTTCAATTCACGCTCTCGCCGGGCGGGAACCAGATCGCCTTCACGCGCAGAAACTTCGCCGAGGAAAAAATTGCAATGATGATCGCCAATGCCGATGGCTCTGGCGAACGCAGACTCGCCGCGCGCCCGTTGAATGAGCCTTACGAGTGTCCGGCATGGTCGCCCGACGGAGAGGTGATCGTCTGCACCGTTGGACCTATTGGCGCAGAAGGTAATCAAAGGGGGATATCGGAGTTGCGTGTCAAAGACGGAGCGGAAAGATCCCTCACGTCGCAAAAATGGCAAAGTGTTGGATACAAAGCGTGGGCGCCGGATGGAAGCGGTTTGTGGTTCAACGCTTACAAGGCGGAAAAACAGCAGGAGCAGATCTGGTATCTCCCCTACCCCGGGGGTGAGCCGCGCCCGACCACTATTGGTTTGGATCGCTGCGGTAGTATTAGTGTGACGGCAAACTTGAAGACAATGCTCTGTTCGCAAAGAAATCTTATCTCGCACATCTGGCTGGCGCCCGAGAGAGACACCGACCGCGCTCGGAAACTCACTCCCGGGATGTCTCTTTCGTGGGCGCCGGACGGCCGGATTGTTTATGAATCGGATTTCGACGGCAACAGGGACGTCTGGATAATGAATCAAGACGGGACAGGCGGAAAGAAATTGACTTCAGGCCCCGGCAGGAATGGCTCCCCGAGAGTAACGCCTGACGGTCGTTACATCCTTTTCACTTCCGTCTGCACTGGAGCGCCTGAGATTTGGAGGATGGAAATTGACGGAACCAACCCTGTGCAATTGACCGACAGCGGCGCCGCGGAGATGTCGGATATCTCCCCCGATGGCAAATGGGCCTTCTATACATCGGCTGGTATCCGTAAGATTCCTATCGCTGGCGGCGAGCCTGTGGCGCTCCCAACCAGGCACTCTGTGGGATATCCGTCAGTTTCACCTGATGGAAAATTGATCGCCTACTATTACCGGGAGAAGCAGCCTGGCGCAAAGGTCAAGATCGCAGTCATGCCATCCGGCGGCGGACAGCCCGTCTGGACGTTTGATCCTCCACGGGAAGATTTCTGGACTACTGACATCCGTTGGACCGCGGACGGAAAAGCTTTGCTATACGAAGCCGATTACAACGGTGTCTCGAATATCTGGCTCAAGCCGTTGAATGGCGGGCCGCCAAAGCAACTTACCGATTTTCGATCAGAGACCATCTTAGCTTTCGACCTCTCACGCGACGGCAAAAATCTTATTTGTTCGCGTGGCGGCTGGACTTTCGATCTCGTGCTGGTACGCGATGTCAACGACCGGTAAGATTGTTGGATGTGTGTTGGAAACAACGACCCGTCTTGAGATTCCGCAGTTGCCGTTCGTCCACCCTGCGGAATTTCGGGATCGTTTGCCGGCGGCAGTTGTAGCGCGCCCTGCCATATAGACGCGATTGGCCATGATGTTTCTGGTCACCGCTCAGATAGAGCGTGAGGCAGCCGGGCGGTGGCAAAGTCAACAACGCCGCAACCGCTTTCAGGATTTAGGATTCGATTATCGCCACTCGCCTTGAATCGTGAACCCTGCCCAGAAGTAAGGCGTCGCCCAACGTTTCTGTTTCATCATCTCGATCTGCGCCGCGCGCAATGCGGCCGCCGGGCGCATCTTGCCAATCAACATTGCGCGGTAGAAACGCTTCATCAATTCCGACGTCGCCAGATCATCCACTTGCCAGAGACTTGCGACAACGCGCTCGGCGCCGGCGTACATAAAGCCACGCGTTAGTCCGGCGAGGCCTTCGCCTTTAATCTCTTTGCCGATCGCAGTTTGACACGCGCTCAGCACGACCACATCGGCCGGCAGTTGCAAATTATAGATTTCCTGCATTCGCAGAAAGCCGTCTTGAGCTTCCCCATTCTCGTCGACGAGTGACAAGACCAGCCCTGATAACTCAGGGTGTTCGCCGTTGAGCAACCCATGCGTGGCAAAATGGGCAATGCGGTAATGAGCGAGTTCCCCGTTCGTCGCCGTCGCGAGGTTGGCCCTGAAGCCCGTAGCTTTTAACAATTTGGCTTTGGGAACCAATGCCGAGATGGCTTCAGCCTCCATGCGGGAAAACGGAAGTGGCGAAAAACCTGTGCGATTAAAGCTTCTGACTGACCGCATCAGTTCCGGGTTGATTGCGGGAGCGATTGAAGGGTGGGTTGCAGACCTCACACTAGCAACTGTCTTCCCGGCCTGCCATCTTTTCCTCGCCGCCATTGGCACGCGCGGATCATTCGCGTCGAAAACAGGATCAGCCAGAATCGCTAACGTCCCAGCCGCCTTTCGCCGCCCGGCGGATTCGCGCCGAATGAGCGCAAGCACGGACGCTGAGGGCAAATTCACAATTTCGTGATCAGCGATCAGCGGACGATAGCCGTCACCACCTTCGCCCTCGGCTTCTGGAATAGGCGGTGCGGGCAGTGCGGTGAACGGCAGATACTCGAGCACGCCTGGCGCGACGATAACCAATCGTTTACCTTTCCATTCTCCACCAAGCCTGGACGCGATTGGCCCTAGTAGCGTTCGGCCGATAGCGAAGGCTTCCGTCTGAAATTCGGCGTCGGCTTCGGCGACGCGCGCCGCATACTCGATCGAGGATTCCTGAGTTTTGGGCTGACGGGCGGTAAGCGCCTCGTAAAACTTTCGCGCGGCAGCCTCAATTTCTTGACGCGGAGGAAGCCGAAAACTCGCCAACGCGCTGGGCGTGACCGCCCACATCCAGCTCTGTCGTTCGCCGAAGGCGAATTCCAGCAAGATTGTGTCGTCATCCAGGAGAGCCTGAATCTCTGCGGCTTTGAGCGGCTTCGGCTGAGTCAACGCGGCGTAGCGAGGGCTGGAGTCGCGAATCTGCGCCTCGACAAGTTGGATCTGAACAGTCAGATCCTTGATCTCATCCACCACCGTTTCGGCGGAGACGGTTGTCTGGCTGCTGTTGATCAGGTCACGGTAGGCTGCGTCTTTGGCGCTCAATTGCCGCTGCAGGCCCCGCTCTTTTTCCAGCAGGGCCGGATCGGCTCCCTGCCGGATGTCAGCTCGCGATTCGGCTAGCAAATCCAGCAGGCCGCGAGCTCTCGCGCTTTCGCTGGCGCCGAGAGCCAGCGTGTCGTAACCGTCCCGCGGCGACTGTTCATGCATTCGCGCCAGTATGTCCAGGTAGGTTTCGTAAAAATTCTGTGACGAGGCGCTGTAGGAAGCTTTAAGTGACGAGCTCGCGAATTTATTGCGTGACTCTTCGCGGCTGCGGAGCGCGGCTTCCATCAACTCGCGCGCCTTTTTTAAATCGCCATCGTCGCGGGCCAGGAGCGCTTGCCGCCTCAAGATAGTCGCTTCGCCGCTCCCTGCCAAAGTTCGGCCCAGCGCCAACGCCTGATCGAGCGTTTCGCGCGCTTTCTGTTTATGGCCCATCTGCTCATAAGTCTGCGCTAGATCTATCAAGGCGTCGGCCTCTTCACTTCGTTGTCCTTTGGCATGAAAAAAGGCGATTGCCTGCTGTTGATAATCAAGCGCTTTTTGATATTCTCCGCGCCCGCAGAGGATGCTCCCGATCCGCGCCAGCGTCCGCATCTCCAATGATTTGGTTCCCACTGACCGGGAGAGCGCCAGCGCCTGATCGAATGATTCCAGGGCCGCCGCCGTACTCCCAATCTCCTCCTGCGTCCCGCCCAGCACCATCAGCGCCTGAATCCGTACCTGCCGGCCTTCCGGCGTGTCAGTCAGTCGCAAGGCCTGTTCAAAGAAGCTAATCGCCTGTTGCGGTTCGGACGCCCGGGCGTAGATTTGCCCCAGTTGAAGGAGCAGTCGTCCCTCACGGACGGGTTGTTTCAGGTCACGGCTCAGCGACAACGCGGCGTTGGCGCATTCCAGCGACTTCATCGGTTCGTTCTCCACGAAGTATAGCGTCGCCAGCGCCGAGAGCGCCCGCAATTCTCCACTTTTCTCCCGCAGGTCACGCGCCAGCCGGAGCGCCTCATTGAGATATTCATGCGCCTTCGAATAATCGCCGATAGATCTCGAGTCGATGCCCAGATTCAAGTATAAGGCGACGCCCGCGTCCGCCGGTGACGCGACGGGCAGCAACGGGATGCGCTGTCGGTCGTAAAAAAGCGCCTTCGGAAACTCGCCTATGGAGCCGTAGCTGGAAGAGACGGTAGACAATGCGACATACTCCTCTTTCTTCATTCCGAGCGAGCGAAAGATCTCCACCGCCCGCAAGCTGTAATCAAGCGCCTTAGGCAGCATGTTCAGCTCGTAAGCTAAAGAGGCGTAGTAGTAGAGCGCTCGCCCTTCCATATCCCGGTCGCCCAGGGCTCGCCAAAGATCGAGGCTCTCCTCAAACTTGCTAAGCGACTGATCCGGCTTCTTGTCTCTTTCCAGCCGCAGTCCTTCGTTGAACTTCTGGGCCGCGTTCGCGAACCTTTCATCAGGCGGGAAAATTTCGATTTTGACCTCATAGCGCCCGGCGGCCGCTTCCTTTTCCGCCGCGTATATCTGCAGTTTATAAACGCCACCTTCCTGCGCTGCCCAGACGATCAGTTCAGTTCCGCGGACTTCCTCCCACTCGTTTTCTTTGAGGATCTCTTTCCCGTCCGGCCCGCTCAGCGCCAGAACGACGTCAACTCCACGCTGCTCGACTTCGATCCTGATTCCCTGCCCTGCCTCCAGCGCGATTCGGTAGTCATGAGGTTGCCCGCCCGAAAGGTCTCGCTCAACCGGGGCGCCGGGCGCGAGTTTTTGCGCGTCAAGGGTCTGCCCGGCGGCTTTTGCGAAAACACAACAGAGACCGATGACCCAGAGCGTAATGGCGCGCCGGTGTGACGATTGACGGCGACGGGCAGGCCAGTTGATAAAGGATCGATTCATTGCATCAATGCCCCCTCCATGAATAAATGCTCCCTCCATGAATATTGGAATATTGGTGAAGTTGCTGAAAGTCAAGGCATATTACTGATCGTCAGTTTCGCAACGCCCGCACATTGGCCAGCAGGCGGTTGACAATCGCCGAATTCGGATTGGCTTTTTGCAAGGCGCGCAATTCCCGCTCGGCTTCATCTAACAGCCCGGCTTGCGCGTAGAGCAGCCCCAGCGCC
>Ga0126377_10002065_pt1 | contig 13623 bp, 13 predicted proteins | sample PanSoiMetPlot_22_FD_92647 | JGI IMG/M metagenome (GOLD analysis project Ga0126377, IMG submission 92647) | Tropical forest soil microbial communities from Panama - MetaG Plot_22 | ecosystem: Environmental > Terrestrial > Soil > Tropical forest > Bulk soil | place: Panama | collected 2016-02-17
ACCACAGCGGTAGCGGTGAGGGGATGCCACTGGGCCGGATCGACCCAGAGCCAAGTGTCGATCCCCACCAGCCCCACCCGATCCCGAGGCGGAGCGGTAAACGGCCGAGGCAAAGGCAGCGAGATCCGAGCCAACGCCAACCGCGCCACGTCCTCGGGCACAGGAGCAGGAGAAGGATCGACCCCACCCCGGAACGTGAAGCTCCCCACGAGCGCCCAGTTCACGCCATCGGACGAGCAGTACCGCAGATAGATCCCCCCGACGAGCAGCCCGCCAGTCCCCACCCGCCGAGCCGCCACCTCCGCCGAGCCCAGCGTCGGCGCAAACGGATCGCCACCAGCAATCCCCTCCGCCACCCCAGGCAGCGCCGCCGACACGATCGCACACTGCCGCACGGGCTTCGCCGGGGCAGCAGCGGACTTCGTGCCTGAGGCCGCCTGCGGCGCACACGAGGCCGCGGCCAGCGACGCACCGGACGTGACGGCGCCGTCACTCTCGCTCACGAAGCCGTCGAGGCTGTCTGCAGGCGGCGATGTGACTCCGCAGCCATCGTCGGCCGGACTGATCTCGGCACCGGCGGGCCAGACGGCGGTCAGAGCCAAGACCAAGCCAAGGACTACTGCTCGCATGTCGTCGCCCCCGGTCTGGCCGCGCCCTGGCGGCGGACATCGCTGACTTTCCACCGGCCCTGCCGACGCACGAGTGTCACCCGGGTCGTGCTCGTGGTGACCGTCATCTCGTGCACAACGGCGCCCGTCGCGGCGTCGAAGGTGCCCGAATGGTCGACGTGACAGACCTTCAACGTTGCGGTGTCGCCGTCGACCGCTGTCGACAGGATCGTCTGGCGGTCCCGGGGCCCGAGCTTCACGATCCGGCCCTGGGCCTTACGGGTCGTCAACGTCTTCTCGAAGGTTGCCCGGGTGATCCCGGTGGAGCGGGCCGCGATCTCCGGGTCGACCGGGTTCGGCGCAACGTCCAGGCGGGCGACCATGCGGAGGAAGTTCCGGTAGGCCCGCTCGACGTCGGCCCGGGTGTCGGCGGTCGCGCTCGTGGTCGGCGACGGTCGCACGGCCGCCGGATTCTCGTCTCGGCCCAGCAAGGCGTTGCCGACGAGGAGACCCCCTGCGACGATCGCCAGCATCAGGCCCGCGACCATGGCCAGGGTCACGCGGTTGCGACGTCGCTCGTCGTTGTGGTCGGCCCCAGGCACCGGCCGCACGCTACGCGCGGGTGTCGCTACCCGTCAACATATACTTATAGGCACTGAAAGTGTCAGTCGTTCGGCTCCCAGCGGAACAGGGCGATCGCCAGGGCGACGCCGACGACCGCCCAGACCACCAGGACCGGCCACACTCGGCTCGGGACCGCCGTGTCGGGGGAGAGCGCGCCCCGCGCTGCGTCGGCCAGGGCGGTCGACGGCAGGGCCCGGGCTGCGTCGCGCATGCCGGCGGGGAGCTTGGTCAGCGGGAACACCATGCCCGACAGCAGCAGCAGCACGATGAAGATCGCGTTGGCGGCCGCGAGCGCGACCAGGGCCGGGAGGCGGCCGGCCAGCACCAGGGCCAGGCCCGTGAAGGCCACGACCGACAGGACCACCGCGGCCAGCAGCGGCAGCGGCTCCAGGTCGGGGCGCCAGCCCAGGGCCAGGGCGATCGCCGTGAGCACCACGACCTGGACCGCGATCACCACCAGGACCGACAGCGACTTGGCCGCGACCAGGCGGGGCCGGCCCAGCGGCGTCGTGCCCAGGCGCTTGAGCACCCCGTAGGAGCGGTCGAAGCCCGTGGCGATCGCCAGGTTGGTGAACGCCGTGGCCAGGACCGCCAGGGCCAGGGTGCCGGGGGCCAGGAAGTCCACCGCGTCGCCGGTGATCGGGAGGACGTCGACCAGGGAGAAGAACACCAGCACCGCGACCGGGATGCCCAGCGTGAGCAGCAGTGCCTCGCCGTTGCGGAACGTGAGCGTGAGCTCGATCCGCAGCTGGGCGACCAGGGCCTTCATGTGGGGTCGCCCGTCGGCTCGGTCGCCGGTGACGAGGTCAGGCGCAGGTACACGTCCTCCAGCCGTTGGCGGCCCGCCCGGAGGTCGGCCAGGGGCAGGTCGCGCTCCGCCAGCCAGGCGGTGATGGCCGCGATCGTCGTCGGGGTCGGGGGGGTCGCCACCGCGTAGTCGCCCGGGGCGACCTCGGTGACCGCCTTCGCCGGCAGGCCCACGTACGCCGCCAGCGAGTCCGTGTCGATCGCCGGCGGGGCCGCGAAGCGGACCTCCTCGGACGCTCCCTCCCGCACCAGCGCCTCCAGCGGTCCCTCGGCCACCAGGCGGCCCCGGTCCACGATCACGACCTTGTCCGCCACCCGCTCGGCCTCGTCGAGGTCGTGGGTCGTGAGCACGACCGTCACCCCCTCCCGCCGCAGGTCGGCCACCACCTGGCGGATGACCTGCCGCCCCTGCGGGTCCACCCCCGCCGTCGGCTCGTCGAGGAAGGCGACCGACGGCCGTCCCACCAGCGCGACCGCCAGCGCCAGCCGGCGCTGCTCGCCGCCCGACAGCTGCCGGTAGGTCCGGCGCTCCAGGCCCGAGAGGCCCAGCCGCGACAGCAGCGACGGGACGGACAGAGCCGACGGGTACAAGGCGGCCGCGTGGCGCAGGACCTCCGGCGGCCGCAGCCCCGGGTGGATGCCGCCCTCCTGGAGCATCACCCCCATGCGCTCGGTCAGCGTCCGCTGGTCCCGCCCGGGCTCGAGGCCCAGCACCGACAGCGTCCCCGACGCCGGCCGGCGCAGCCCCTCCAGCGCCTCGATCGTCGACGTCTTCCCCGCACCGTTCGGCCCCAGCACGCACGTCACCTCGCCGGCCGCGGCCGTGAAGGACAGGGACGACACCGCCACCACGTCGCCGTAGCGGATGGTGAGCGACGAGACCTCGACGGCGGCCATGCGCCAGCGACGCTATAACCCATGATCGGGCCGTCCGAAACCGTGAGTAGCCTCGCTCCATGCTCGACATCCGCCGGATCCGCCGGGAGCCCGAGGCCGTCAAGGCCGAGCTCGACCGCCGGGGCCCGGGCACGTCCGAGCCGGTCGACCGCGTCGTCGCCCTCGACGCCGAGCAGCGCCGCCTGACCGGCGAGCGCGACGAGGTCCGCAGCCGCATCAAGGCCGTCTCCAAGGACGTCGGCCGCCTGCGCGGCCAGGGCCGGGCCGAGGAGGCCGAGGCCCGCATGGCCGAGAGCCGCGAGCTGGGCGAGCGCGAGAAGGCCCTCGCCGCCGAGGCCGACCGCCTCGGCGACGAGATCCGCCAGGTCCTTCTCCGCCTGCCCAACACCCCGAGCGACGGCGCCCCCGACGGCGCCAGCGAGGCCGACAACGTCGTCCTCCGCACCGAGGGCTACGACCCCGCCGCCTACGGCGACCATCAGCGGGTCCCCCACTGGGACATCGGCGACGAGCTGGGCCTGTTCGACTTCCCCCGGGCCACCAAGATCTCGGGCGCCATGTTCGTCATGTACCGGGGCTGGGGCGCCCGGCTGCTGCGGGCCATGGTCCAGTGCAGCCTCGACCGCAACGCCGACGCCTACGAGGAGATCCGCCCGCCCACCCTGGTCCTCACCGACACCATGGTGTCGACCGGCCACCTGCCCAAGTTCGTCGACGACGCCTACCACGTCGAGCGCGACGACCTGTGGGCCATCCCCACCGCCGAGGTGCCGCTCACCTCGCTGCACCGCGACGAGATCCTCGACGGCGCCACGCTGCCCCGCCGGTACACGGCCCACACGTCGTGCTTCCGCCGCGAGGCGGGCTCTGCGGGCAAGGACACCCGGGGCCTGCTGCGCACCCACGAGTTCGACAAGGTCGAGCTGCTGGCCGTGGCCGGCGGCGCCGAGCAGGGCATCGCCGCCCAGGAGGACGTGCTCGCCCGCAGCGAGGACCTGCTCCGCACCCTCGGCCTCGCCTACCGGGTCCTCGACCTGTGCACCGGCGACCTCGGCAGCTCGGCCGCCCGCACCTGGGACCTCGAGGCCTACGCCCCGGGGGTCGACCAGTGGCTGGAGGTGTCCTCGGTCAGCTGGTTCGGCGACTACCAGGCCCGCCGGGCCAACATCCGCTACCGCCCGACCGGCGGCGACGGCAAGGGCACCGAGGTCGCCCACACGGTCAACGGCTCGGCCATGGGCTGGCCCCGCACGGTCGCCGCCTACGTCGAGACCCACCGCCGCCCCGACGGCAGCGTCGCCATCGTCGAGGCCCTGCGCCCCTACCTGGGCGGGGCCGAGGCGATCACGTCAGCCTGACGACCGGGCCGGCGCCGAACCGGCGGACGCACCGGTGGCGACGCACGCCGCGCACCGTCCCGACAGGGCGAAGTGCTGGGCCGCCAGCTCGAACCCCAGCTCCGACCGCAGCCGCTCGGCCAGCCCGTCGAGCGCGTCGCCCGGCACCTCCACCACCGTCCCGCACACCGAGCACACCGCATGGGTGTGCGGCGGGTCGGCCAGGTGGAAGGTGGACGGCCCGTGGCCCAGGTGCACGTGGGTCACCACCCCCACCTCCTGGAGCCGCTCCAGCGTCCGGTACACGGTCGACCGGTGCACCTCGGGGTGCGAGGCCGCCACCCGGGCGGCGATCTCGTCGGCCGTGACGTGGTGCTCCCCGGCCAGGAGCGCCTCGATCACCGCCCGGCGCGACGCCGTCACCCGCCCGCCCCGCGCCCGCACCACGGCGAGCACGTCGTCGGCCGTCCGAGGGGTGACGTTCACCTTCCCGAAACTACTAAGGTCCGACCACGGCCCCGCCCGCTCCCTCCGGGACGGGGGCAACGCGGAAGGACAGTTCGGTCACGATCATGCGACGTGTCTGGGCCTGGATGGCCCTGAACTTCGGTAAGCACGCGGGGATCGTCGGGGCGATCGGGCTGGCGATCACGCTGATACTCGGCCTCGGCATCACCAGGCTGGACTTCGCCACGGGCCAGGACTCCTACCTGAACAAGAGCGACCAGGTCTACAAGGACAACGTCGCCTACCAGGACCTCTTCGGCGGCGAGGCCATGGTCACCCTGTTCACGATGGACCAGGGCAAGACCGTCATCGACCTGTTCACGCCCGACAACATCGAGCACATGCGCCAGGTCGACGCCGACCTGCACCGGGCCGAGGGCGTCACCACCGTCGTCACGCCGCTGACGGCCCTCCAGTTCACCCAGAACCTCGTCACCGGCCCCGCCGGCGCGCCCAACGACGTGACCCAGAGCGTGGCCGGCAAGGCCCTGCTCAGCGCCCAGAGCCGCGACCCCAGCCAGGCCGGCCAGGCCGCCCGCCTGGCCGACGCCGGCAAGACCCTCGAACGGCTCAACGCGGTCAAGGGCCCCCACGAGTTCGACAACCCCGAGTGGGTCAACTTCCTGCTCATCGACAACCAGGGCCAGATCCGCAAGTCGCTGCTGCCGTTCTTCCCCGACACCCACCACGCCCAGATGATCACCCGCCTGGTCGGCAACGCCTCGCTCGAGGTCGAGGGGAACGCCAGCACCCGGGTCACCGAGATCGCCCAGGCCGAGCCGTTCGCCAACGCCGACACGATCACCACCGGCGCCGCCGTGCTGCTCCGGGACCTCAACAACTACCTGCGGGGCGGCATGCTCACGCTCGGCGCCATCGCCGTGGCGATCATGGTCGTGATCCTGGTGCTGCTGTTCGGGGTCCGCTGGCGGCTGCTGCCGCTGTTCGTCATCCTCGTCGGCGTGACCTGGGCGTTCGGCCTGGCCGGCTACCTGGGCATACGCCTGTCCGTGGTGACCATCGCCGGCCTGCCGGTGATGCTCGGCGTGGGCATCGACTACGCGATCCAGATGCACTCCCGCATCGAGGAGGAGGTGGTGGTCGACCGGGCCGCCCACCCGCTGCAGGAGGCGGCGGTCAACCTGGGGCCGGCGCTGCTGGTCGTCACCTTCGACGCCATCTTCGCCTTCCTGGCCCTGCGGTTCGCCAAGGTGCCGATGATCCGCGACTTCGGCCTGCTGCTCGCCGTCGGCATCGCCGTCATCTGCATCTGCAGCATCGTGCTGCCCCTCGCCATCCTCGGCATCCGCGAGTACCGCTCGCCCACCAAGGGCAAGGACTTCAGCCACGGCAACCTCGCCCGCCTCGTGGTGTGGCTGGGCGCGCTGCCGGCCCGGGCCGCGGTGCCACTGGCCGTCGCCAGCGTCCTGCTGTTCGTGGGGGGTGTGCTGGTCGAGGACCAGCTCGACATCCAGACCGACCCCGAGAAGTGGGTCAACCAGGAGTCACCGGTCATCAAGGACATCAACACGCTCAAGCGGGAGACCGGGTCGTCCTCCGAGCTGGGCGTCTTCATCGAGTCCGACGACGTGTTCAGCGACCAGACGGTCAAGTTCGTCAGCGACTTCGCCAACGAGCAGCTGGACAAGCGTCCCGAGGACCTGGTGACGGCCTCGTCGATGCCGACGATCGTGGGCTTCCTGCTGGAGGTGCCCGAGTCGACCGTGCTGCCGCCGACCGGCCAGGACGTCAAGGCCGCCTACGACGTGGCCCCGCCCGACATCCAGAAGGCGACGGTCAACCCCGAGGCCGGGGCCAACAACCTCATCTTCCAGACCGGGCCGGGCTCGCTGCAGCACCGGGCCGTCTACGTCAACGAGATCCGTGACGAGCTCAACTCGGGCGAGATCGCGTCCGGCCCGATCCCCGAGGGTGTCCGGGCCACGCCGTCGGGCCTGGCCGTCGTGGGCGTGGGCCTGCTCGAGAACATCGAGTCCAACCGCATCCTGCTGACCTACCTGGCCGTCGCCTTCGTGTTCCTGTTCCTGACCGTGCGGCTGCGCAGCGTCGTGCGGGCCCTGCTGTCGATGGTGCCGGTGCTCATCGCCGTGGGCGTGGCGTCGCTCGTGGCCTGGGCGTTCAACCTGCAGCTCAGCCCGATGACCGCCGTCGGCGGGCCGCTGGTGGTGGCATTGTGCACCGAGTTCACGTCGCTGATCCTGCTGCGGTTCATCGAGGAGCGGCACCGGGGCTACTCGCCCCGCGAGGCCGTCGACGCCACCGCGTCCCGCACCGGCCGGGCCTTCATCGTGTCGGCCTGCACCGCCGTGTCGGGCGTGGCGGTCATCGCCTTCTCGTCGCTGCCGCTGCTGCGCGACTTCGGCCTCATCGTGGCCATGAACGTGGCGGTCGCCCTGCTGTCGGCGCTGGTGTTCCTGCCCCCGATGCTGGTGTGGGCCGAGGAGCGCGGCTGGGTCACCCGCGGCCTGCGCAAGCCGCCGCCGCTCGGACCCGCCCCCACAGAGACCACCCCGCCTGCGCCCGAGCCCGAGCCCCAGCCCGTCGACTGACGTCGATCAGCGCGACATTCCTGACACCGCGGGTTAGCTTTGCTGGGTAGGAAGCCCTCATGCCTGACGCGACGACCGTGACCGACGTCGCCGCCTCCCCGGTCAACGCGGACGCCGGCGAGGGGGCCATCCGCCTCGAGCGCCTGACCAAGCGCTACCCCGGCAGCGCGCGGCCGGCGGTCGACGCCCTCGACCTCGCCGTCCCGTCGGGCGAGCTGGTGGCGCTGGTCGGCCCGTCGGGCTGCGGCAAGACGACCACGCTCAAGATGATCAACCGCCTGGTCGAGCCGACCGAGGGCACCGTGTGGCTGGGGGGCATCGACATCCGCACGCTGCCCGTGCACGAGCTGCGCCGGGGCATCGGCTACGTGATCCAGCAGGCAGGCCTCTTCCCCCACCGCACGGTGCGGGACAACATCGCGACGGTCCCCCGCCTGACCGGCTGGCGCAAGGAGCGCATCCGCGACCGGGTCGGCGAGCTGGCCGGGCTGCTCGACCTCGACCCCGACCTGCTCGACCGCTACCCGTCCGCCCTGTCCGGCGGCCAGCAGCAGCGGGTCGGCGTGGCCCGGGCGCTGGCGGCCGACCCGCCGGTGCTGCTGATGGACGAGCCCTACTCGGCGGTCGACCCCATCGTGCGGGCCCGGCTCCAGGACGAGCTGCTCGACCTCCAGCGCCGGCTGCACAAGACGATCGTGCTCGTCACCCACGACATCGACGAGGCCATCAAGCTGGCCGACCGCATCGCCATCCTCCGGGTCGGCGGTCTGCTGGAGCAGTACGGCCCGCCCGAGGAGCTGCTGCGCGCCCCCGCCACCCCGTTCGTGGCCGACTTCCTGGGCGACGACCGGGGCATCAAGCGCCTGTCGCTCATGCGGGTGGCGCAGGCGGCGCTCACCGCCGGACCGGTGGTCGGGCCCGACGCCGCCGCCGACGAGGCCCGCCGGGTGATGGACGCCAACGACACCGACTGGGTCGCGGTGGTCGAGGACGGCCGGCTGCGGGGCTGGGTGGGGGCCGCCGCCGTCGACGGCGCGGCGACGCTGGCCGGCCTGGAGCCCGAGCCGTTCGCCGCCGCCGTCGGCACCGACACGACGCTCAAGGCCGCCCTCGACGCCATCGTCACCTCCCGCACCCGGGTGGCGGTGGTGGTGGACGACGACCAGCGCTACCTCGGCGTGCTCACGCTCGACGACCTGGCCGAGGGGGTCACCAAGTGAGGGCGGCGCTGCTGGCCGAGGAGCCGCTGGTCCGCTGGGACTGGGTGCGCGACCACCAGGACGAGATCGTCACCCGCTTCTGGCAGCACGTCACCCTGACGGTCGTCGCCGTCGGGATCGGGTTCGTGCTGGCGATGGCGATGGCGCTGGTCTCGGTCCGGTGGCGCCGGGCCTATCCCGCCTTCACCGGCGTGTCCGGCGTGCTCTACGCCATCCCCAGCCTGGCGCTGTTCGGCATCCTCATCCCGTTCTACGGGCTCGGCTTCCGCACCGCCGAGGTGGCGCTGGTCAGCTACACGCTGCTGATCCTGCTGCGGAACATCGTCGCCGGCATCGACGGCGTGCCCGAGGCGGTGCGGGAGGCGGCCGACGGCATGGGCTACGAGGGCTGGCGCCGGCTGGTCAGCGTCGACCTCCCGCTGGCCCTGCCGACGATCGTCGCCGGGCTGCGCATCGCCACCGTCACCACCGTGGGCCTGGTCACCATCGCCGCGCTGGTGAGCGCGGGCGGGCTCGGCACGTTCATCGACGACGGCCTCGGCCGCGACTTCCCGACGCCGATCGTGGTGGGCGCCGTGCTGTCGGTCCTGCTGGCCATCACGTTCGACCTGTTCTTCGTGGGCGTCGAGTGGCTGCTGACGCCGTGGGCCCGCGCCGGCCGCCGCCAGGCGAGGGGGCGGGCGTCGTGAGCGAGCGCAGCGAGCGAACCATAGGCACAGTGCGTTACTCGGCCCGCAGGGCCGATGGCTCATTGCGCGCATCCCGAAGGGTGCGCCAATGAGCAACTCGTTGCAGCAGATGTGGGACTACCTCCACACCAGCGGCGCCTGGCACGGGCGCAACGGGCTGCCCGCGCTCGCCTGGGCCCACATCCAGCTGTCGGTGGCGGCGGTGCTGCTGTCGGCGGTCGTCGCCGTCCCGATCGCGGTGGTCCTCGGCCATTTCAACCGGGGCGGCTTCGTCGCCACCTCGATCGTCAACATCGGCCGGGCCATCCCCTCCTACGCCATCATGGCCCTCATCTTCCCCTTCGCCCTGCGCTACGGGTTCGGGCTCGGGTTCTGGCCGACGATGGTGGCGCTGGTGCTCCTGGCCGTGCCGCCGATCTTCACCAACACGTTCACCGGGATCCGCGACGTCCCCGAGCCCACCCGGGAGGCGGCCCGGGGCATGGGCATGCGGGGCGGCGAGCTGCTGCGCAAGGTCGAGGTGCCGGTGGCGATGCCGCTGATCCTGACCGGGATCCGGGTGTCGGCGGTCCAGGTGGTGGCGACCGCCACGCTCGGCGCGCTGGTCGGCTACCGCGACCTCGGGACCGTGGTCATCACCGGCTACACGAGCTCGAACAAGGGGCCGATGCTGGCCGGCGCCATCGCGGTGGCGGCGCTGGCCCTGCTGACCGACGGGATGTTCGCACTGGCCGAGCGCTGGCTGATCGCCTGGCGCCGCCCGGTCGGCCGGACCGCCGACGCCACCGTCACGGCCGAGGAGGCGGCGCCGCTCGCCGCCGCCACATGATCGACAGCAACCCCCCGGGGGAAAGGACAGACCCGATGAGACGACATCTCAAGTGGCTGGGCGTGCTGCTCGCCTTCCTGCTGCTGGGTGCAGCGTGCGGCGGCAGCGACGACAACAGCTCGACCGGCGACAACGGTGGCACCACGCCGAAGGCCAAGTCGGGCCCCGAGATCAAGATCGGCGCGCAGGACTTCGGCGAGTCGAAGATCCTGGCGGCCATCTACAAGGGCGCGCTCGAGAACGAGGGCTTCAAGGCCAGCACCAAGGACGTCGGCGGCTTCCGCGACGTGCTGTTCGCGGGGTTCAAGTCGGGCGACATCAACCTCGCCCCCGACTACGTGGCCTCCCAGCTCGAGTTCCTCAACGGGGGCAAGGGCGAGGCCACCGGCGACGTCGACGCCACCTTCGCCAAGCTCAAGCCGCTGCTGGAGGCCAAGGACCTGGTCGGGCTCGACCCGTCGTCCGCCGTCGACACCAACTCGTTCGTCGTGACCCAGAAGACGTCCGACGACAAGGGGATCACCACGCTGTCCGAGCTGGCCAAGAACGGCAAGGACCTCAAGCTCGGCGCCCCCCAGGACTGCGAGACCAACGGCTTCTGCATCCCCGGGCTGAAGCGGGTCTACGGCCTCGACATGTCGGCCAACTTCGTGCCGCTCGACCTCGGCGTGGTGGGCGACTCGCTCAACGAGGGCGCCATCGACGTCGGCGTGGTCACCTCGACCGACGGCCGGCTGGCCGACCCCAAGACCGGCTGGGTGCTGCTGGAGGACGACAAGAGCATGCTGGCCGCCGACAACGTGTTCCCGACCGTGTCCAAGTCGCTGGTCGACGCCTACGGGGCCGACCTGACCGACGTGCTCAACAGCGTGTCCAAGGCGCTCAACACCGACCAGCTGGTCGAGCTCAACAAGCGCTACGACATCGACAAGGACGACCCCGAGGACATCGCGGCGACCTGGCTGAAGGAGAACGGCTTCGCCGACTGAGGCCCCGCTGCGGTAGGACCGCGGAGTGGACACGCACGAGCTGACCGACCTGCGGCTGGAGTACAGCCGCGTCGGCCTCTCGGCCGCCGACCTGGCGGCCGACCCGATCGAGCAGTTCCGCTCCTGGCTCGCCGCTTGGCACGAGGTGGCGGTGGGCGACCCCGACGCCATGGTGGTCGCCACCGCCACCCCCGACGGCCGGCCCTCGGTCCGCACGGTGCTGCTGCGCCAGGCGGACGAGCGGGGGTTCGTGTTCTTCACCAACTACGAGGGCCGCAAGGGCCGGGAGCTGTCCGCCAACGCCCGGGCGGCGCTGCTGTTCTCCTGGCACCCGGTGGGGCGGCAGGTGATCATCGAGGGGCCGGCCGCCGCGCTGACCCCGGACGAGTCCGACGCCTACTGGGCGACGCGGCCCCGGGGGAGCCAGATCGCCGGGGCGGCGTCGCCCCAGAGCCGGGTCGTGGCCGATCGGGCCGAGCTGGAGCGGCGGTGGGCCGAGGTCGAGGCCGCCCACGCCGGCCGGGACGTGCCGCGGCCCGACCACTGGGGCGGGTTCCGGGTGGCGCCCGAGCGGGTGGAGTTCTGGCAGCAGCGGGAGATGCGCCTGCACGACCGGCTGGTCTACCGGCGCGACCCCTCGGGCTCGGGCTCGGCCCCGGCCGCCTCGGGCTGGCTGGTCGAGCGGCTGGCGCCCTGATCCGCCTTCGGCCGCCCCAGCCGGACGGCCAGCAGCACCACCGCCAGGCCGGCCACGATGACGATCGCGATCCGCACCGAGCCCACGTCGTCGATCCACTCGGTGATCGACGACGACCAGCTCGACACCCGGTCGGTGATGCCCGAGGCCGGCACGCTGCCGGGCGCCCGGTGGTCCCGCAGCTCGATCACCCCGTAATAGGCGACGTAGGCGCCGGCCACGGCCACCAGCGCACCGGAGATGCGGGTGATGTAGGGGAGGCTCCGGCGCAGGAAGCGCACGATCGACGTGCGGGCCAGGGCGATGGTGACCGTCAAGGCGGTGAGGATCAGCGTCATGCCCAGGCCGTAGATCAGGAAGGCGACGAGGCCGTCGACGAGCGACTCGCGGCGCATGGTGCCGGCGACGACGCCGAGGAACAGCGGCAGGGTGCAGCCGATGGAGGCGATGGCGTAGGACACGCCGAACACGAACATCGACCGCACGGTGCGCTCGCGGCCGCCCCGGTCGAGGCGGGGGAGGGCGACCGACAACTCGAAGCCGGCCAGCATGGCGACGCCCAGGACCACGAGGGCGAGACCGATGACGAGCGAGATCCACGGGACGCCGCGGTAGACGGGCAACGAGGTGAGGTCGACGGCGACGCCGGCGATGGCGAACACGGCCATGAACCCGGCGGCCACGGCCAGCGAGACCCGGATGGCCTGGCCGACGCTCGCTCGGGGGACGGCGGCCTCGCTGCCCTCCAGGCCGAGGAAGTACGAGAGATAGGCGGGCAGCATGGCGAACCCGCAGGGGTTGACCGTCGCCACCATGCCGATGGTGAGGTAGTACGCCCAGTGGCTGTCGGGGCCGATGGCGGCGATCACGCTCAGGTCCGGATCCCGTAGAGGTCGGCCAGCTTGGCCCGCAGCTCCTTCTCGCTCAGGGGGCCGGGGTTGACGTCGAGCACCTTGCCGGTCTTGTCGAGGAAGACGGTGGTGGGCATCTCGATGCCGCCGAAGTAGGTGAGCGCGGCGTCGTCGCGGTCGAGATAGGTGGGGTAGGTGACCTTGGTCTTGGCCACGGTGGCGAGGGCGTCCTCGGGCACGTCGCGGTAGGCCATGCCGACGAAGCCGACCTTGCCGCCGAGGTCGGTGTGGACGCGCTGGAAGGCCGGCATCTCGCGGATGCACGGGGCGCACCAGGACCCGAAGAAGTTGACGACGACGGGCGTGCGGCCGAGCACTTGTCCGAGCTTGCGGTCGGGCTTGCCGGTGAGCGAGGCGAGGGTGACGTCCTGCACCGAGTCGGGAAGCTTCCCGGTGCTCGGCTCGAGCTTGAACCCCTCGCTCGCCTTGTCGGCATCGCTCGCCGACGACCCGGACCCATGATCGAGCAGCGTCATCACCCCCAACGCCGCGACCAGGGCCAACGCGGTCGCGACGACGACGATCGAGGGGGAGAGCCGGCGTGTCGGCACCCCGCGACGCTATCGCCGCCCGCTCGGTGGGCGGCAATCGGGGGTGCGGCTTGGCTCTGCCCCGGTGCAGTCCCCGCGGTTGGCTGCCGGGGTGCGGGCCGTGGGCCATGTGGCAACGACGAACGAGGCCGCCACGAGGCCGCCGGGGCGGCCTCGTAGTCCAGTGTCTGTCCGCGTCTGGCTCACCCCGGGCCGTCAAGGGCACGGCCGCACATGTGCGGCCTCGGCTACGCCGACCCTTGACCGCCCTCTGGCCGGTCGCCCCCGTGGCCGGTGGTCGCCCGCGTTCGGTCGCACCCCCCGGGGCCGGTCGGGGGCACGCCCGTCGTCGGTCGCACCCCCCGGGGCCGGTCGGGGGCACGCCCATCGTCGGTCGCACCCCCCCAT
>Ga0126377_10002067_pt1 | contig 13621 bp, 17 predicted proteins | sample PanSoiMetPlot_22_FD_92647 | JGI IMG/M metagenome (GOLD analysis project Ga0126377, IMG submission 92647) | Tropical forest soil microbial communities from Panama - MetaG Plot_22 | ecosystem: Environmental > Terrestrial > Soil > Tropical forest > Bulk soil | place: Panama | collected 2016-02-17
GCGTGCGGACTCGCCGCCGTCGAAGGACTCGCGATCCAGCGCAATAGCGCGAATCTCTTTTCCACGGGCTCCCGTCCCGGCGGCGTACTCTCCGCTCCCGGCGCGATCCCACAGGAGAAAGCGGATCGACTCGCGAAGATCTGGAACGAGAATTTTACCGGCGCGAATTTCGGCCGCGTCGCCGTCGTCGGCGACGGACTCAAGTACGACGCCATTTCGATCAACGCGATCGACGCCCAGCTAATCGAGCAATTGAAGTGGACCGCGGAGAATGTCTGCTCATGCTTCCACGTCCCTGGATTCATGATCGGCATTGGACAGGCGCCCGCGTATGGAAGCGTCGAGCCGCTTGTCCAGCAGTACTACTCCCAATGCTTGCAATCGCTGATCGTGAATTTTGAGCGGGCGCTCGACGACGGACTCGGCATTCTCCAGAAAGTCCAGGGGACGCAGTACGGAACCGAATTCGATATTGACGATCTGATCTGGATGGATACGCGCACGCGCGCGGAAGCCGCGACGAAAGCAAGCGGGACGCTCTCGCCGAATGAGACGCGAAAAAAGTATTACGGCGCGCCGCCCGTCGACGGCGGCGACAGTCCAATGGTCCAACAGCAGTACTACAGTCTAGAAAGTCTCGCGAAGCGCGACGCCGCGGATCCGTTCGCGAAGCCGACGCCCGCCGCTCCGCCCGCGGCGCCGCCCGTCCCGCCGCCGACAAACGAGCCGCCGCCGCCGCCGACGAAAGCGGCGCTCGAAGCGTCGATCCGTCGTCGGCTCCAGGAGGCAGCATGATCGAAGGACTGCTCTCGTTTCTCGTCGCGCTCGCGCTACTCGCGCTGATCGTCTGGGTTATCGAGACGTACTTCCCCGCGATCCCGCCGATCATTCGCGCCGTGATAATTGCGGGACTCATACTCGCCGGGATCCGCGCGTTGCATCTCTGGGTATGTGGATGGCTGTGCGCGCCATGAACGCCGACGAGCTCGCGGACGTGATCGTCTCGACGATCGATCGCCGGATCGGACCGATCGTCCTGGAGCTCCGCGAGCGGCTTGCGGGACTCGACGCCCGCGGCGCTCCGGCGGAGCTCCTGGAGACGCTCGCGCTCATTCGCGAGCGCGTCGCCGCGCTCGAAGCGCGCCCAGGAGTCCCCGGTCCCGCGGGCGCCGACGGGATGGGATTCGAGAGTATGAGCGTCGAGACAGACGGCGCGCATACGCTGACGTTCGCGCTTCGCCGCGGGGACGAGGAGCGGCGCTTCCCGCTCGTCGTCCCGTGGCTCGTCTATCGCGGCGTCTGGACGGAAGGGACCGCGTACGTCCCCGGCGACGTCGCGACGTGGAACGGCTCCGCGTTCGTCTGTCGGGATGCCACGTCGAGCCGCCCAGGAGACGGCGCGTCCTGGACGCTTGCCGTCAAACGGGGGAAGTAATGCCGCTCGTGACGCTCGAAGCCGCGCTCGATCATTTGAAGCTCCCGATCGTCCTGGGCGCGGATCCGATCGATCCACAGGAGCGCGATCTTCGGCTCAAGCTCGCGGCGGCGGAAGCCGTCGTCTTGAACTATGTCCAGCCAGCGCGCCCAGAATGGACGGACGAGACGACGACGCCGCTCGACGTCCAAGCCGCGATCTTGCTCGAATTAGGGGAGCTCTGGAGATTCCGCGGCGACGATCCCGACAGCGGGCGTCCGTCACAGCTAGACGGCTATCTGTCGCCGACGATTACTAACTTACTCCGGCCGTACCGGGATCATTCGCTCGCGTGATGTTATGCCGATACCGATCGGGCGCCGCTCGTATGTTCGCGTAATCGTCCAGCATCGGCCGACGCCGCCGCCCGACGGGGACGGCGGCTATACGGAGGACTGGACCGACGGCGTCCCGCCCGATTGGTACGTCGCGATCGACGCGCCGGGAGCCGTCGCGACGGAGCGCGTCCAGGGGGACACGGTCGTTACACAGCCGACTATGAGTGTAACGGGACCGTACCGCGCCGATATCAAGACGACGTCGCGGCTCGTGACGTCGGACGGGCGCTATCTCTCGATCGCGTCGGTAACGCCGACAGACGGACGCCCGTTCGAGCTCGTCTGCGCGTGCATGGAGCTTGCGACGCCATGAGTCAAGTTACCTGGATCGGACTCGACGAGCTCAAGCGCTTCCTATCGTCGCTCCCCATCGATATCGTCGCCGAAGCGACGCCGATCGTGATGGCGGCGGCGGAGCGTCACAGAGCGGAAGTCCTCCCACAATACGCCGTCGGCACGAAGCCGAAGCGCGATCGCTTGGACAAAAAGCTCCGGGAGGACGTCGAGATCAATACGTACAGCGGGGACAAGATGGCGGTCCGCGTCGCCGTGATCAATTACTCGAAGCACGCGGGATGGTACGAATTCGGGACCGCGGCGCGTCATACGAAACCCGGATGGAATCGCGGCGCCATGCCCGCGCGTCCGATCTGGGTACGCTCCGCGGAGCGGCATCGGCGGATTATGTGGGATGAGCTCGTCGCGCTCGCGGAGCGCTTCGGCTTTACGACGACGGGGACGCCATGAGCGACGGGACCGCGATCGATCGGGCGCTCGTCGAGTATCTCCAGGGGGATACCGCGCTGGCTGTCCTCATGCCAGACGGCGTATGGTGGGATATCGCCCGACAGGGCGCGACCGCGTTCGTCGTCGTCTCGATCGCCGACAGTCACGACGAGGACGAGCTCCAGGATCGCGCGTACGAGCAAGTTACGTATCAAGTCCAAGCCGTCGAGCGCTCGACGAAGGGCGATCGCGCGGCGTCGGCGGCGGCGCGAATCGATCTCCTCCTGGCCGGACAGAGCTTTCCCGTCGACGGCTTCGTCCTGCTCAAAGTCGCGCGCGACGGGCGGATCCGAATGGTGGAAGTCGACGACGTCGATCGCGCCGTGCGTTGGCAGCACAGAGGAGGACGCTACACGGTACAGGCGCAAGCCGTCCCGTCCTAAAGCCATGCATCCCGCCGCCTATGCGTTCGTTCGCTCCGTCGCCGCGCGCCGCTCTCCTGGGCTCGTCCTGGAGATCGGCGGGCGGACCGTGAATGGATCCGTCCGTCCCTTGTTCGCGGGCGATCCGTATCTCTCGATCGATATCGCCGACGGACCAGACGTCGATATCGTCGCGAACGGCGCGACGTATATCCCGGACGTCTCGCCCGCGTGCGTCGTCTGCTGCGAAGTCCTGGAGCATACGGAGGACGCCGAAGCGATCTGTACGCACGTGCGGCGGATTCTCGCGCCGCGGGGAATCTTCATAGTTACGACCGCGTCGGAGGAGCGCCGCCCGCATTCCGCGATCGACGGCGGGACGCTTCGTCCCGGCGAATGGTACCGCGGGATCAATGCCGCGGCGCTCGCGCTCTGGCTCGAAGGGTTCTCGTCCGCGCTCGTCGTCGACGCGACTGGCACGCAGGACGTCTACGCGTTCGCGCGGAAGGCAGGCTAAGCCGTGCGGATTCTGCTCGTCCATCCCGGCGCATCCTGGGCAACAGCCGACGTCGAAGCCGGACTTCGCGCCGGACTGATCGCGCACGGGATGGACGTCTACGTCTATCGGCTCGACGCGCGGATCGAGCGCTCGCGTCGCTGGCTCTTTTACGTCTGGCGTCGATCGCAGAAACAGAATCAAACGCTCGAAAAGCCGACGCCCGCCGACGTGATTTATCAAGCCGGGATCGGCGCGCTGGAGCAAGCGCTCCGGCATCAAGTCGACGTCGTCCTCGTCGTCTCCGCCATGTTCTTGCATCCCGACGTAATCATTCTCATGAAACGCGCCGGACTCCGCGTCTGTGCGCTCTTTACGGAGTCCCCGTACGACGGGGAGCGTGAGCTCGAAGTCGCGCGGCTCGTCGACGGACTGTGGACGAACGAGCGGACGAGCGTCGACGTCTACCGCGCCGTCTGCCAGCGCGTCGGCTATCTCCCGCACGCGTGGATCCAGGGACGCCATACGACCGCGCCACAGCCCGGCGACGAGCTCCTCCCGCGGCATGACGTCGTCTTCGTCGGCTCCGCGTTCCGCGAGCGCGTCGACTGGCTGTCCCGCGTCGACTGGCGCGGGATCGACTTCGGCTTGTACGGCAACTGGACGGGACTTCCCGCGCGGCATGGGCTCCGCGCGTATGTCCGCGGTCCGTCGCCGCTCCCGAATGTCACGGCGGCGGCGCTCGCGCGGCGCGCGAAGATCTCACTCAATCTCTATCGCACGTCGATCGGCTGGGGACCGGCCGCGCCGGAGATCGCGCACGCGGAGAGTTTGAATCCGCGCGCATACGAGCTCGCCGCGTGCGGCGCCGTTTCGATCTCGACGCCGCGGGCGGAAGTCGCGGAGCGCTTCGGCGGGCTCGTCGCCGAAGTCCGGACGCCCGTCGACGCGTCGTCCCTGATCCGCGCGTTGCTCGCCGACAAAGACGAGCGCGCCAGAATATCGCGAGAGCTTCCCGCGACGGTCGCGGAGCACCATTGGAGCGCACGGGCGCGCATGGTGATCGGGGACTTACAAGCGTTACTACGCGGCGTCCGCGCCGCTTAGTAACATCGGAGTAACTTATGGCCCGCTATGCTGGATTCAAAGGCGCCGTCTATGGCAGTACGACGGGATCGGGAACGGCTGTCTTCATTGCGTCCCTGAGTAAGTTCTCGCTGTCAATGACGACGGGGAAGCAGGACGTAACGGCCTTCCAAGATCCAAACCTCGTCTACGTCCAAACTCTCCGCGATATCAAGGGCTCCGTATCCGGCTTCTGGGACTCAGCGTCGGACGCGCTCTTTGATATGTCTGAGTCAACTGACGGCGTCAAGTTGTACCTGTATCCGTCGACGCTCGTTCCGACGCAGTACTTCTACGGTCCCGCGTGGCTCGACGCGTCGATCGACGTCGACGCCAAAGGGACGTGTAACGTCTCCGGGGACTTCGTCGCCGCGGGCGCGTGGGGACGTCAGTAAGTGGGCCATAACCTCCGAATGAAGATCGCGGAGGGACGGATCCTGTACGGCTATCAAGACGCGGCGTCGCTACGTGCGTGCGACGTCGCGCCCGTCGACGGCGGCGGCTATACGCTGGCCGCGGAGATCACGCACGCGAATGCATTCCGGATCGCGCGACGTCCGCTTGTGTTCGTCGTCTCGACGACGCGGGGAGCATGGCGCTTCCCCGTCGTCGATCTGTCGCTGGATGCGAGCGGGACGCGGCTCTCTGCGCGTCTGGGCTTGCGGGAGGTACCGTCTAATGCCGCTCCTGAGGTTCGTACGTCCTGAAACCGTAACGCTCCCGCTCTCGCGGGGGGATACCATCACGATCAAGCGACGGCTCTCCGCGGGGGAGCAAACGGATATGTACGCGCGCATGTACCGCGACGAGAGCGTCGCCGTCGATCCGACGCGCGTCCATCTTGCGGTACTCACGACGTATCTGCTCGACTGGAGTCTCGTCGACGAGGACGGACGGAAAGTCCCGATCGCCGATCTTCCGTACGCGCATCTCCGGGACGTTCTGCGAAGTTTGGATCCCGATACTTTCCGCGAGATCTACGCGGCGATCGACGCGCACGTCGATACGGAGAACGCGATCCGGAGTGAGGAAAAAAACGTCCAGGATGGCGCGATCGCGTCGTAACGGATCTCGCCGTCTGTCGGATTATGGGATGGCGCTATGAATGGCTGTATTCCCTGGATCGGGACGTGTACGACGTCTTGATTGAGGAGATCGCGACGCTGAGCCGTGCCAATCCAAGCGAGTTTTAATGCGGACTTCCGGAGCTTTATCGACGCCGCGAATAACGCGACGAACAAGCTCCATGAATTCGAGACGGACGCGTCCAAAGTCCAGAGCTCGATCGATCGGATCGGGAAGTCCTTCTCCGGCCAGAAAGTGATCCAGGAAGCGGAGCTCATGACGCGCGCGATCGGCGACGTAACGGAGGTTACGAAGCTCACCGCGAAGGAGCAAGCACGCGTCAACGCGACACTAACGGAAGCGATCGCGAAGTATCGCGCGCTGGGACAGGAAGCGCCCGCCGATATGATCAAGATCGCGGACGCGACGAAGCAAGTCCCGAAGGAGCTCAACGCGTCGGCCGACGCCGCGAAAGCGCTCTCCGGCGCGCTCGCGGGCATGTTCTCCGTCCAAGCGCTGATTAGCTTCGGGAAGGATCTGCTTGATACCGCGGACCAGATCGCGAAAGTCTCCGACCAGACGGGACTTCTGACGGACGAAGTCCAGCGGCTCCAGTACATCGGGAGTCAAACGGGGAACGGGATCGAGGAGCTTACGTCCGCCGTCGGACAGATGCAAAACCGACTCGCGTCCGGCGACGATTCCGCGCTGGCGGCGCTCAAGCGGATCGGACTCTCGTTCGACGATCTCAAGAACAAGGATCCCTACGAGCAACTGATCGCGATCTCGAATGGCTTCGATCGCGTCAAGAATCCCGCCGCGCAAGCGCAGATCGCGATGGATCTCTTCGGGAAAGCCGGGATCGCAATTCTCCCGACGTTGAAGGCGCATATGAAGGAGCTTGGCGACGAAGCTCCAGTGATGAGCGAAGCGACAGTCCGCGCGCTCGATCAGGCCGGAGACTCCTTCGCGAAGTTTGGGATGCAAGCCAAAGTCTGGGTCGCGGAAGCGTATAACGCGTTAGGGCGCGGCTTCGACGAGATGATCGCGAAAGTCGAGCGCTGGGTCGCCATGGTGATCGACGAGCTCAAGGGACTCTTCGAAGCGTTCGCGAAGCTCCCCGGCGTCTCGAAGTTTTTCCCCGGCATCCAGGGCGCGATCAAAAGTTTGGGAGAGACGTCGCAATGGTTTAAGGACGCGGCGTCCGGGCTGGAGCATCCGATCGAGAACGTCGGGAAAGCCGCGCACGGCGCGATCCCGCCGCTCGAACAATTCGGCAAAAAGACGAAGGAGCATAAAGAAAAGCAGGACGAAGCCGCGAAAGCCGCGCAAGCGCACGCGGAAAAGATTCTCGCGCTCGCGGACGCGATGCGAGGACTCGACACGGTCCGCGCCGCGACGGACGCGCTCGAAGCGCTCCATCTTGCACAAGCGGGCGGCTTCTCGATCGCGAACATGACGATCGAGCAAGCAAAGAAACTCAACGCGACGATCCAGTCCGCGATCGACGTCTATACGGCGGCGGGAACGACGATCCCTGAGGAATGGTTGAAAGTCGCACGCGAAACGACGATCGCGTCGATCGAGATCAATAAGGGACTCGATAGCGTCTACGCCACGATCAATAAGCTGAAACAAGTTTGGGTACTCCCGCCGCTCCCGACACTCGACGTCACGGCGGGACTTCCCGGCGGGAAGCTCCCCGGAATCGATATCGGAATGCCCACGATCCCGAAGATCGATTTCTTCTCGAAGTACTTCGGCGACGCGAAGGACTTCGGCGCCGCCATGAGCGCCGCGATCACGGGCGCCGTCTCCGGCGGCGGCGGAGCGGGCGGCGCGATCGGCGCCGCGGCGGGCGTCGCGGGCTCGTCGATCGCCGGGACGCTGGGCAAGTCGCTTTCGTCGTCGTTCTTGAAGGAGGGATCCGGTCTGTTTTCGCAAGCGCTGGGCGGCGTCATTTCGTCCGCGATCCCGTTCGTCGGGAGCATGATCGGTCCGCTCGCGTCGAAGCTCTGGAGCTCGCTATTCGGAACGGCGGGCCGGACGAAGGTAACGGACTTCGCGGCGTCCTTCGGCGGCTTCGACGCGTTGCACGAAAAGCTCAACGCGCTGGGCGCCGAAGGGGAGCAGCTATGGATCCGTCTCACGCAAGGGACCGGACGGAATAATCCGGAGCAAGCCGCGGCGAATATCGACGCCGTGACGAAAGCGCTCGACGCGTACGAGCAGAAGCAGAAGGACGCCGCGGAGACGGCGACCGCCGCCGCGGACGCCGAAAGCGCCGCGCTGAAAAAGGTTCACGACGAAGCGCAAGCGCACGTGGATGGACTTAACCAACAGATCAAGAGTCTCCAGGACTCGATCGCGAACGAAGCGCCGGAGGAGATCATGGGCGTCGTCGAAGCGCAGACGCGCGCCCAGATCGAGTCGATCGAGAAGCAACGGGACGCCGCGCAGCAAGCGATCGATCAGACGACGGAGCAATCCGCGGACGCCGCGGCGCAAGCCGCGAAGGATATTGACGAAGCGCTCAAAAACCGCCACTACGAAATAGACGTCGACGTCAATCTCCGCGGGCTCCCGCCGGGGAGCTCGCCGACGGGCGGCGGCGGCGGCGGCGGGAGCGGCCGAAGCGTTCCCTTCGGCGCGACGATCGGCGGCGCCGTCGGCGTCACGCAAACGCTCTCCGTCCAGATCGGCGACGACGTGATCGCTCGCGCCGCGGTTCGCGGCATGCCCAAACAATTCGCGCTGCAAGGACTGTAAACCGTGGCGGATCCCTGGACGATCACGATCAACGGCACGAATCATAAACACGACGTCATGAGCGGCGCGCCGCCCGTGATCACGATGCCGCTCAACGAGCGCGCGACGTGCCGATTTACGACGCGGTCCGGATTCGTCCCCGCGCGCTTCGACGACGTCCTGATCACGTACGACGGAGTGAATCCATTCTTTCGCGGCGTCGTCCTCAAGCGCTCGATCGTCGGCGTCTCCGCGGGACTCTATCCCTACTTGACGCAAGTCGAATGCGGGGACTACGGCGCCGCGGCGGATTGGTGCTTCGCGACGCTCGACTACACGGGCGCGGGATCCGCGCCGACGCTCTCGCAAGTCCTAACCGATCTCGTCGGGACGCAATTATCGAGCTTCGGGATTAGCGTCGATCCGTCGCAGTCGACGTTCCCGAATCCGACGCTCGATAAATTCGCATGGAAGGATAAGCGCGTCTCCGATTGTCTGCGCGAGCTCTGCGACAAAACGGGAAGCGTCTTTCGCGTCGGCGCGTACAAGACGATCGCGATCTTCCCGCCGGGGAACGTCGCGGCGCCGTATATCATTTCCGACGCGTCGCCGCATTGTTCTGATCTCGTCTGGAGTGATACCGATAAGATCCCGGCGAACAATATCATCCTGTCATGCGGACAGCCGGGATCGTGGGCGCTCCAGGACTATAACTCCGTCGTCGCGAACGGGACCGCAACGTCCTGGACGTTTCATGGTCCCGGCGTCGGTTCGTATCCGTATACGGGCGCGGGCGGCGGCTCGTCGATCGACGTCGGCGGCGTCAATCTCAACGTGACTCCTGGGATCGATCAATACCATTGGGCGCCGTCGACGGCGACGCTCTCCGTCGGATCGTACGGCGGCGGCGCGCCGCCCGCCGCGGGGACGCTGATTCAATTCATGCGGAACTTCGACTATCCCCTGATCGTCCGCGCGAGCGCCGGAACGACGCCAGTCATTACGTTTCTTGCGACCGCGCCAGACGTCACAACGTGGCAAGCCGGACAAGCGCTCGCGGATGCGCTGCTCGCCGAAATGAATCAGCAGCCGCGGATCGCAAGAGTCCTGTCGTATCAAGCGGGATGGGGACCGGGACAATTGCTCACGATCGCGTTGAGCGGGCGCGGGAGTTTTAACGCGCTCATAACCGACGTGACGATCACGTTGAAGCAGACGCGGGACGCGACGCTCTGGATCTATAACTTCAATGCTCAGGAAAACACGAAGTACCAAGGATCGATCCTGGATAACTGGCGCGGGATGCTGGGATCCGGCGGCTCGTCGTCGACCGTCATTAGCGGCGGCGGCGGCGGCGGCGGCGGAAGCGCGAGCATCGGTCCCGGAACGACGGGACGGCTCTCGAAGTGGATCACGCCGTCGACGATCGGCGACTCGCTCCTATCGGAAAGCGGCTCGACGATCACAAGCGCGGGCGCCGTCTCCGCGCCGTCCTTCGCGAGCACCGGATCGGGCTTCTCCGGATCCGGAGCGGGCTTGACGAATCTTCCTAGTACCGCGCTGACAGGGACGATCCCCGTCGCGCGCTTCCCCGCGCTCACGGGCGGAGACGTGACGTCGGCCGCGGGGAGCGGGAACCTTCAATTAGCCGCGGGCGCGATCGTCGACGGCGACGTCTCGTCAAGCGCCGCGATCGCATGGTCGAAGATCTCGAAGTCGGGCGCGTCGCTGGGAGACATCACGATCGGGAATCTCGCATGGAACCAGTTACCGTCCGGCGCGGGCTTCTGGGCGGGGACGCCGACGATTCTGGGTACGCTCCAATTGCGACAGGATATTTTCCCCGACTTCGGCGCCCTGGCGCCCGTGAATCTCGGACGCGCCGATACGATGTTTGGAAAAGCGTATATCGCGCAATTGGAGTCCATTCGCTTCGATCTCGCGACACAAACGCTCTTCGGGGGGTACTCGACGATCGGGAAGGGCGCGGGGACATTCGCCGCCGCCGTCGCGTCGACTGATACGTCGATCGACTTTGGCCAGACCATGACGCTCAACGATTGGGTGCTCGTCCGCGGCGTCCATTCCGCGGGCGGGACGACGTTCGAGTACATCCAAGTCGGCTCAATCGTGAGCGGGACGCGCTACAACGTGACACGCGATCTTGGCAGTGCGAACGTACCGGATCCTGGCTGGCCGCAAGGGATGCCGTACCTGCTCCTGGGCCATAGCGGCGACGGACGGATCGATATGCTCGCGTACGACGGGAAGCCGCGGATCCTGTTCGTCGAGCAGGGATCGACGTACAACGCGCAAACGCTCCGCGGCACGATGGGGAATCTAAACGGCTACTACGGATACGCGTCCGATCTGTACGGGACCGCGTTCGGCGCCGAAGCCGGATCGAATATCACGATCGATCCGACGAACGGCTTCCGCATTCGCTACGGCTCGACGACGTACGCGCAAATGGCGTCGAGCGTCTTTACGCTGGGCGCGGCGGGCGGGAACCGTTTGACGTGGAACGGTTCTGAGCTCGCCGTCACGTCGGCGGGACTGACGATCGACAATCAAGGGATCACGATCGCGCCGTCGACGTCCGTTCCAGTGAGTGATGCGAATGCGTATCGCTTCAAGAATCAGGGCGGGGATACGGGATACTTCGGCGTCTACGGAATGGAGAATACGAGCGCGAGCGTGAAGCGGATCTACGTCAACAATTGGTTGCTGACGGGCGGCGGGGGCGTCGCGTCGATCGAGTTTACGCTTGGCGCGGGACTCTCCTCCGGATCGGTGCTTAGTTTGGAGACGGCGGGCGCCGCGTCCGCGACGACGTTCCAATTTCTTGGCGCCGCGGCGTCCTTCGCGTCGCCGATTAAAGAACGCGGACGGACGACAGCGATCGGCGAATGGACGGATGTCCCGTACAGCTCCGGCAATTTCACAGCATCGTCTGGCGCGTGGAGTACGCTCGCGTCCTGTCAGATCACGTACGCGTACACCCTGATCGGGAAAACGGCGATCGTCGACTTCCAGATCGATTCAACGAATGTGACGGCGGCCACGACGTATCTGATCCTGACTTTACCCAGTGGGATCACGCCCGCGAAGACTGTTACCACAACGATCCAGACGATCAATGCCGGGGCGGGCGCCGTCGCGATCGCGGCCGTCTTTGCGTCGGATCCGCATATCTATTTCCAGACGCAGTCCGGCGCGTCCTGGACGATCACAGCCGGTGCCAATACGTACGTCCGCGGAACGTTTGCGATCCCGATCACCTGAGGACTTCTCGAATGGCCAATGATGCTTACACCCAACAAGCGCTTGCGGCGGATCCCAATTTCCAATTGCGGATCCGCGCGAATCTCATGTCTACGGCTTGGCGCGTCCTGGAGGAGCCCGACACGATCGAGTCCCATACGCAACGCGCCGCCTACGCGCGACAGGTGATCAACAATCCGACGACGTTCGTCCCGTCCGTCTCGACGTGGATCGTCATGCGTCCGGGCGTCTTCAATTTCGAGACGTCCTACAATTTCACGGCGGGCGCCGTCCTGTCGGTGTCGGGCGATCTGGACATTCAAGGGCAGCTACTCCAGGACTGGAACGAATTCGCGGGCGTCCAGCCAGTCCCGCCGCCGCCATGACGGACGAGCTCCGCGATCGCGTCGCCGCGTTCCGGACTCGACTCTCCGCGCGACTCTGGGACGAGCGCGCGCGTCTGGACGCGTTCCCGTCTCAATGGCGTCCGACGACGACGGAGCGCGTCGAGCTCCTGGAGACGCTCCTCGTCGAGCTCGACGCCGCGCTTGACGCGACGCCGACGGCGCCCGCGGGGGAGCCGCTCGATCAGTACTGGGACGGTTAGCGCCAGACGCCCGCGCCGACGTCCTGGGCGGCTCCAGGAGCGACGCAAACGGACGCCGACGACGTTCCGGACGGCGGACGCGGCGCCCGTCCTGGAGCGCCGCGGAGACGGTAGAGCTCTGGGGGAAGGATGGGACGTGAAGGATGGGACGGGGGGAGCGGTCCCCGGCTGGGCTGGGAACCCAGCCGGGGATCGTGGGTTTAGGGGAATCGCCGACGACGGGGAATCTCGATCGGCGTCGCGTGCTCAAGTACCCAGTCATCCAACCATTCGCGGCGCGTGAGAACTTCTCCACGTCCGCCGACGCGAGCGCCGCGCATTCGTCCCGCGTTGATCTCGCGCTGGACGAAGCGCTTCCCGCGTTTGATATAGGCGGCGGCTTCCGCCGCCGTCATCCAGGGAGAACCTTCCGGTAAGGGAGCCATCGGGCGCGATCCTACGCTAAGCGACGGCGCGGATCGAATGTCTGTACGCTTGGTTGCGCTGGGTTCCCAGTGCAACGGACTGTACAGCTTCGAGCGCCGCGGAGCGCCGGACGGCGGACTCTAGGTCGATCTCCCCGTCGAGCACGGGACGCCCGTCCTCCAGCGTAAAGACGATCGGCTTCGTCCCCTGGAGCTCAGCAACGAGCGCCCGCGCCGTCGCGGGCTCGTCGTCCAGCATGGCGCGCCACAACTGGAGCTCGTTTCCCAGGACGGCGGCGACAGCGGTCCGGCTGGCTCCCGGCTTCGGCTTCGACGCCCGCGGCGTCCGCTCCTGGAGCTCGACGAGGAGCTCCGTCCGCTTAGCCTGTCGCTCCCGGATCCCGTTCTCGATCGCGTCGCCGCCGATCGACGCCAGTTTATCGACGAGCGTCTTGAGCTCCTTCTCGATCTTCTCGATCGACGCGCGGAGCCGCTCCAGGACAGCCGGGGAGCTCGTCGGAGCGGGCGCGAACGCGGCGTCGAGAATGGGCGTCGCCGCGCGCTCGTCGCTCAGGATCCCTTTGAGCTTGCCGATCCACAGCGCGTCGAGCGTCGCGAGCGGCGTCCGCGCCGCGTTCGAGCACGCGTCCGCGCCGCGTCGACGGCGGCGCCCGCATACGTAGACGAGCGTCCCCGGCTTCCGGACGCCGTCCTTGTTGCGCTTCCCGCCGCCGTTATCGACTTGCATCGGTCCGCCACAGACGCCGCATGCCAGAAGTCCCGACAGGAGATACGGCGACGTCTGATCCCGCCATTGTCTGCGCGCGTTGACGCTGGCGCGCTGGCGTCGCGGCGCGCGGATCGCTTCGACTTTATGAAAGAGGACGTCCGACAGGATCCGGAGCGTCGGGCGCTCCTGGGTAAGATGTTCGGCGCGCTCGCGCTTGCGCCA
>Ga0126377_10002068_pt1 | contig 13620 bp, 10 predicted proteins | sample PanSoiMetPlot_22_FD_92647 | JGI IMG/M metagenome (GOLD analysis project Ga0126377, IMG submission 92647) | Tropical forest soil microbial communities from Panama - MetaG Plot_22 | ecosystem: Environmental > Terrestrial > Soil > Tropical forest > Bulk soil | place: Panama | collected 2016-02-17
CGACGCGTTCGTGTTCGACAACGAGAAGTGGGCGCACGAGCGGGACGTGGCGCCCTTCTCGATCGCGCGCGCGCCGGTGACCGAGGCGGAGATGGCGGCGTTCACCGACGACGGCGGCTACCGGCGCGCCGAGCTGTGGAGCGCGGACGGCTGGCGCTGGCGGGAGGCCGCGGGCGCGAGCAGCCCGGTCTACTGGCGGCGGGGCGACGCAGGCTGGGAGGTGCGCGAGTTCGCAACCTGGCGGCCGCTCGCGCCGCACCGGCCGGTCGTGCACGTGGCCTGGTTCGAGGCCGACGCCTTCTGCCGGTGGGCAGGGCGGCGCCTGCCGAGCGAGCTGGAGTGGGAGGTGGCGGCCGCCGGCGAGCCGGACGCGGGCGGCGGGCTCGCGCCGGGGCGCAGGCGGCGCTTCCCGTGGGGCGACGGGCCGCCGTCGCCGGAGCGCGCGTGCCTCGACCTGCGCACGTCCGGCCCGCTCGAGGTCGGGGCGCTGCCCGCCGGCGACAGCGCGTTCGGCTGCCGGCAGATGATCGGCAACGTGTGGGAGTGGACCGCGACCGACTTCGCGCCCTACCCCGGCTTCGCGATCGATCCGTACAAGGAGTACTCGGAGCCCTGGTTCGGCGATCACAAGGTGCTGCGCGGCGGCTGCTACGTCACGCGCGCGCGGCTCCTGCGCACGACGTGGCGCAACTTCTACCGGCCCGACCGGCGCGACGTGCTGGCCGGCTTCCGCACGTGCGCGCCGGGCTGACGGTCCGCCTGGTCACGCCGGCGCCGCCCGGATCGCGCTCCGGCAACCGCGTGACCGCCGAGCGCTGGGCCTCGATGCTCGAGCGGCTGGGATGCGGCGTGACGGTGGACGTGGCCGGCGAACCGGGCGCGGGCGCGGGCGCGCGTGGCGGGGCCGGGGCCGACGCCGACTGCCTGGTCGCCCTCCACGCGCGGCGCAGCCACGCCGAGGTGGTCGAGTTCGCGCGCACCGGGCGGCCGATCGTCGTCGGGCTGGCCGGCACCGACGTGTACCGCGACCTGCCGGCGGGAGACGCCGCGGCGCTCGACTCGATCATGCGGGCCGACCGCATCGTGGCCCTGCAGCCGCGCGCGGCGGCGGCCCTGCCGGAGGCGGTGCGCGCGCGCGTGCGCGTCATCCACCAGTCGTGCCAGCTGCCCGCGCCGATGCCGCGCTTCGAGCCGGCGCCCGGGCCGGGACGGTTTCGCGTGGCGGTGGTGGCCCACCTGCGCGCGATCAAGGACCCGCTGGCCGCCGCCGAGGCCGCGGCGCTCCTGGCGGCCGACTCGGCGGTCGAGGTCGTGCACGTCGGCGACGCGCTCGACCCGGACCTGGCCGAGCGCGCCCGGCGCGCCGGGGCGGCCCCGGACGCGCGCTACCGCTGGCTCGGGCCGGTCGCGCGCGAGCGGGCGCTCGCGCTGGTGGCCGGCAGCCGCCTGCTCTGCCTGACCTCGCTGGCCGAGGGCGGCGCCAACGCGATCACCGAGGCGCTGGCCTGCGGCACGCCGGTCATCTCGTCGCGCATCGAGGGCTCGCTCGGGATCCTGGGCGAGGTCTACCCGGGGCTGTTCGAGCCGGGCGACCGGGTCGGCCTGGCCGCGCTGCTCGAGGCCGCCGCCACCGACGCGTCGTTCGCCGCGGAGCTGGCCCGCCGCTGCGGCGCGCTGGCCCCGCTGGCCGACCCGGCGGCAGAGCTGGCCAGCTGGCGCGCGCTGGTCGACGAGATCGCGCCGTAGCGCGATAGAGTGCGCTGCCATCAGGAGGAACCATGCGCTGCCGCCTCGCTCCCCTGCACGTCCCCGTCGTCCGCGTCGTCGCCCTCGTCCTCGTCCTCGCCGTCGCCGCCGCGTGCGAGGGCGAGCGCTCCGCTCCGCCGACGCCGTCGCCGGCGGCGGCCAGGCCGGAGGCCGCGCCGGCGGCGACGGGGCCGGCGGCCGCGAAGCAGGACGCAGTGCCGGCCGAGCCGCCGATCGATCCGGCACCCTGGTGGGCGGGCGCGGTCTTCTACGAGGTGTTCGTGCGCAGCTTCCAGGACTCGGACAAGGACGGCATCGGCGACCTCGAGGGCCTCGTCCAGCGCCTCGACTACCTGAACGACGGCGATCCGAAGACCACGACCGACCTGGGTGTGGACGCGATCTGGCTCATGCCGGTCTTCCAGTCGCCGAGCTATCACGGCTACGACGTCGTCGACTACGAGAAGATCGAGGAGGACTACGGGACGGGCGAGGACTTCCAGCGCTTCCTCGACGAGGCGCACAGGCGCGGCATGCGCGTGATCCTCGACCTGGTCCTCAACCACACCAGCGTGGAGCACCCGTGGTTCATCGACTCTGCCTCGTCGCCGACCTCGAAGAAGCGCGCCTGGTACGTGTGGAGCGACAAGAAGCTCGACTGGGGCCAGCCGTGGAACGCCTCCGAGCCGACCTGGCACGAGAAGAACGGCGCCTACTACTACGCCATCTTCTGGGGCGGGATGCCGGACCTCGACTACCGCAACCCGGAGGTTCGCGCCGAGGCCAGGCGTCTGGCGGCGCTCTGGCTCGGCCGCGGCGTGGACGGCTTTCGCCTCGACGCCATCCGCCACCTCGTCGAGGACGGCCCCGGCCCGGGCCAGTCGAAGTCGCCCGAGACCCACGCCTTCCTCAGGGAGCTGGGCGCCTCGGTGCGGGCGGCGAAGAAGGACGCGGTGCTGGTCGGCGAGGTCTGGTCCACCACCTTCGACATCGCCGAGTACTACGGGAAGAGCGGGCGCGACGAGCTCCAGCTCCTGTTCGACTTCCCGCTGTCCGAGGCGATCGCCGGCGCGGTCAACGGCGGCCAGAGCGGCGACCTGGTGGCGGCGCTCGGCATGGTGAAGAACGCCTATCCGGCGGCGGCGGTGGACGCGCCGTTCCTGGCCAACCACGATCAGGTGCGGCTCGCGACCCAGCTGGGCGGCGACGCGTCCAGGCTGCGCCTGGCCGCGGCGATCCTCCTCACCATGGCCGGCACGCCCTTCCTCTACTACGGCGAGGAGATCGGGCTGGCCAACGGCGAGGGCAAGGAGGACGAGTGGAAGCGCACGCCGATGCCGTGGGACGGCTCGGCCAGGCACGGCTTCACGGCAGGCAAGCCGTGGCACGCGTTTGCGCCCGGCAAGGCCACGGTCGCCGGCGAGAGCAAGGATCCGAGGTCGCTGCTCGCCCGCTACCGCGCGCTCATCGCGGCCCGCAAGGCGTCACCGGCGCTCTCCCGCGGCGGGATCGAGGTGGTGGCGACGCCCGGGGCGCAGGGGGCGGCGCTCGCGTTCGTGCGCGCGTCGGGCGACGACCGCGTGCTGGTCGTGCACAACCTGTCGGGCGAGAAGCTGGACACCGGGGCGATGACCGCGCCGGGCCGCGCCGCCGAGCCGCTCCTGGTCGACCGGGGCGCGACGCTGGTCGTGGAGGGCACGGGCTGGCGGGCCTCGCTGCCCGCGCGCGCGAGCGGCATCTGGCGCCTTCGCTGAGCGGCGCCGCGCGCGGCGGGGCGACGCGCCCGCGAGGCGGCGAGGCCGCGAGGAGGTGAGACCGTGAAGATCGGCATCATCGGCACCCGCTGGGGCCTCATGCACGTGGGCGGCTTTCGCGGGGCAGGCGCGGAGGTGGCCGCCCTGTGCGGGGCGCAGGCGGAGCGCACCCGCGAGGTCGCCGCTCGCGAGGGCATCCCGCTGGCGACGGTCGATGTCGACGAGATGTGCCGCGCGGTCGATGTGGTCGTGGTGGCCAGCCCCGACGCGCGCCACGCCGAGCACGTGCGCGCCGCGCTCGACCGCGGCCGGCCGGTCCTGTGCGAGAAGCCGCTCGCGACCGGCGAGTCCGACGCCGCCCGCATGGCCGCGTGGGCGCGGGCCAGCGGCCGGGCCTGCGCGGTCAACTTCCCGTACCGCTGCCTGCCGCCGGTGGCGCGCCTGAAGGCCCACATCGAGGGCCGCCCGGTGACCGAGCGCGTCCGCCACGTCGCGTGCACGATCGAGAACGCATTCGCCGCCGCGGCCAGCGACGCGTCGGGCGACATGGGCGGCGTCTCTCACCTGATCGACGCGGCCCTGTGGCTGGCCGGCGGCCATCCGGTGTGGGTCCACGCGTCGATCGAGGGCCGGCCGGCGCGCAGCGCGGCGCTCCAGGTCGGCGTGTCGACCGGCGCGCTCCTGGTCATCACGCAGATCGCGTGCAGCGAGCCGGGCATTCGCGGCCGCTGGCTGGTGGCCGGCGACTCGTGGGAGGCGAGCTTCGCCGGCGGCTACGAGCCGGCCCGCGGCGGCTGGTCGGTGTCCGCGGTGAGGTTGGCCGACGCGTCGTCGACCGCGGAGCTCGCGCCGGGTGCCCTGCCCCTGCCCGGCCGGCGCGAGCCGTGGGCCGAGGCCCACGTCGACACCGCCCGCCACTTCCTCCGCGCGGCCGCCGGCGGCGAGCTCGCCCCGCTGGCCGGCTTCGACCAGGGCCTCGCGGTCCAGCGCGTGCTCGCGGCCGCCCTCGCCTCCGACCAGCGGCGCGCGCGCGTGGATCTCGCGGGCCCGGCCGGGGACGGGCCTCAGTAAAACCTGACGTCGTCGACGCAGAGGTCGAACGCCGCCTCGCCGGCGACCTGGAAGCGCAGCGCGTTGACCGATGCGGGATCGAACGGGACCTGGACGCCCCAGCCCTCCTGATCGATGCCGGACAGCGGCAGCATGTAGTCCTGCCAGTCGGAGGTCAGGGTGGCGGGCCAGCCGTGGTAGTCGCCGCACGGCGTGTCCTCGGTGGGCTCGCAGGACCCGCTGCGCTGCTCGACGGACGTCGCCTGCACGGTCGACAGCGAGACGCGGATGTCGGTGTCGCCCCGGGCCCGGAACGCGACCCCCTCGTGACCGCCGACGTCGTAGGGCGCCGGGTCCTCGCCGCGCTCGTGGTCGAAGAACGCTCCCATGTGGACGCCCCAGCCGGTGAAGCCGGAGCCGCTCATGCCGGCGCACCACTCGCTGCCGCCAGCGCCGCCTGCCGTGGGCACGAAGCCGTCCACCGGCGGTGTCACCTCTCCGCTGGTGTCGCTGGTGATGAACCACGAGCCGGTGCGCCCGCCCCGCGCCGGGATGTCGCCGTCCCCGTCCTCCAGATCGTCGATCAGATCGATGTCGGCCGCGCCATCGTCGCCGCCGTCGCCCGGCTCCACGCTGCCGCCTCCGCCGCCTCCGCCGCCGCCGTCGTCGACATCGTCGGCCTTGCTCACGTGACCGCAGGCAGCCACCAGGATCGAGCCCAGCGCCAGAACGACCGAACGAATCGCCATCAGCTCGCCTCCCCTCGGAGTGGCGGTCAATCTACTCCGCCGACCGATCGGCCACAACGTCGCCGTCGCGCGCGAGCCGGACCACGCCCGACGAGCAGCGAGTCCGCGGCCAGGTTTCTGGACTCAGCTCACGCGGCGCCGGTCCGGATGTAGAACTCGAGTCGGTTGCCGGCGGGGTCGCGCGCGAAGAAGCGCTCCACGCCGGCCATCGGCGACCCGCCGTCGATGGACACGCCGGCGGCGGCGAGCCGGGCGCGCAGCGCCGCGAGGTCGCTCACCTCGAACGCGACGTGCCGCTTGCTGCGCGCGTTGTCGGCCCCCTGCTCGAGCGAGATGTGCAGCTCCACCTCGCCGAGCGCGAACCAGCAGCCCGCACGCGGCGTGTCGGCCGGGCGCGGCGCCGCCTCGAGCCCGAGGAGCTCGCCGTAGAAGGCGCGCGCCGCGTCCACGTCATCGACGGACAGGTTCACGTGGGCGACGCGGCGGAGGAGCATGCCGGCAATGGTAGCAAACGGTGCGCCCCGCCGGGAGCCCGGCTATCCTCTGCCCCATGACCGTGGACCCGACCGCCGAGACCGCGGCCGAGCCGGCGCGCGAGGGTCGCCCGCTGGTCGCAGGCGAGATGCTCGGCAAGTACCGCCTCGATCGCGTCCTCGGCGAGGGCGGCATGGGCATCGTGTGGGCCGCGTTCGATCCGGATCTCGAGCGCGCGGTGGCCATCAAGGTCCTGCGCGCCGGCGAGAGCGACGCCACCCTGCGCGCGCGGCTCCTGCGCGAGGCGCGGGCCATGGCCCGGCTCAAGCACCCCAACGTCCTGACCGTGTACGAGGTCGGCACGGTCCACAACCGCGACTACATCTCGATGGAGCTGGTCGACGGGGACAGCCTCGACGCCTGGCTGGCCACCCGGCCGCCGCGCGAGCAGCTGGCCGACGCGCTGCTCGCGGCCGGGCGCGGTCTGGCCGCCGCCCACGCCGCGGGCCTGGTCCACCGCGACTTCAAGCCGCACAACGTGCTGCGCAGCCGCGAGGGCCACGTCTACGTCACCGACTTCGGCCTCGCGCGCGGGCAGATCGAGGACGGCGTCGAGGTCGAGCAGAGGCCGGTCGCCGCGCTCGCGGACGAGCTGGCCCGCGGCTCGCAGTTTCCGCGCCGCGGCGGCGACTCGGTGCTCGACTCGCCGCTCACCCAGACCGGCGTCCTCATCGGCACGCCGGCGTACATGGCGCCCGAGCAGTTCGCCGGGCGCGCGCCCGACGCGCGCACCGATCAGTTCGCGTTCTGCGTGACCGCGTGGGAGGCGCTGACCGGCGCGAGGCCGTTCCGGGGCAACACGCTGCCGGAGCTGGAGGCGGCGGCGGCCGGCGGCGTGCGCACCAGCGCGGGCGAGCTGCCGCCGCGCCTGCGCGCCGTGCTCGCGCGCGGCCTCGATCCGTCGCCCAACGCGCGCTGGCCCGACCTGCCCGCGCTGCTCGGCGCGCTGTCCGAGGCGCTGTCGGCGCAGCCGGTCGCGCCCGCCGCCCGACAGGTGCCGGCAGAGACCGCGGGCGCGCCCCCGACCGCACCGCGCACCGCGCGCCGCGTGCTCCTGCTCGGCGCCGCCGCAGGCGTGACCACCATCGCGGTCCTGTTCGCGGTGCGCTCGTCGAAGGGGGACGAGTGCGGGCCGGCCGAGGAGGCGTTCGAGGGCGCGTGGTCGCCGGAGCGGCACTCGGCCGTGGCGGCGGTCCATCCGTACGCCGACATGGTGGGCGCGGGCGCGCTGTTCGAAGGCGCGCGCGCCAGCTGGCTCGAGTCGTATCGCGCGGTCTGCGCCGAGCCGCCCGGCCCGGAGCGGAGCGCGCACCTCGACTGCCTGCAGCGCTCGCGCGACGCGATCGCCGCGGCCGCGTCGGCGCTCGCGACCAGGGGCTCCTCGGTCGACGTGGGGAAGCTCGGCACCCTCGCGGCCATGGTCGCGATGTGCTCGGTGCCCGGCGCGATCGAGCACGCGCTGCCGCCGCGTCACACGCCACGGCCGCCGAGGCCCCCGCCGCCGGTCGCGCGGCCGCCGGCGGCCCCGCAGGTCCCGGAGGCGCCCGACGACGACACCGACACCGATACCGACAAGGACCCGGACGAGGCCGCGGAGCCGCACACGGAATCGGAGACGGAGCCCGACACCGACAGCGCCGCGGAGCCGCACACGGAATCGGAGACGGAGCCGGGCGCCGCGCCCGACGAGCCGCGAGAGGTCCGCGAGGCGCTGGAGCAGGCCCGCAAGCTGCGCGAGCAGGGAATCGACGAGGCCCGCAGGGCGCGCGAGCAGGCCGAGGACGAGGCCCGCAAGGAGCGCGACCAGGCCATCGACCAGGCCCGCAAGGAGCGCGACCAGGCCCGCCAGCGGGCCCACGAGGCCCGCGAGCAGGCGCGAAGGCGACACCGGGCCGGCGACCACGCCCCCGACGAAGACGGGGACCAGGACAACGGCCGGCAGCAAGACCGGGACACGGGCGAGCGCTGACCGGCGCGATCCCGAGGTCTTGTCACCCGGGCCAGGTCCGGCAACCGGCGCCGTCCAGGACGGCGTGACCCGGTTCGCGCGCGGCGGCTCTCTTACTTGATCGCACCGCCGGGAAGCGGAGCCGAACGAATGCCCATGATCAACCGCAGGGACTTCGCCAAGGGTCTGGGCGCCGCCGCGCTGGCGACACCCTTCTTCTCCCTGCTCAAGAAGGCACCGGCCCAGGCGCCCGCCCGCCAGGCCAAGTACTTCCTGATCTTCTTCACCAACGGGACGGACGTCGGCGCATGGACGCCGACCGGCTCCAGCGAGACGCACATCCAGTTCAGCAGCATGAACGAGCCGCTCGAGCCGCTGCGGCCGAACCTGGTCATGGTCGATCACATGTCGAGCTCGGGGACGGCCGACAACCACGCCGCCCCCGGCGGGCTCACCGGCCTGGGCTACGGCGGCCAGAACCACATCTCCGTCGAGCAGTTCATCGGAGACGGCCTGGGCAACCTCGGGGTCCAGACCCAGATCCCGAACCTCATCCTCGGCGGCGTCGAGAGCCAGCAGCAGTCCACCTTCTTCCGCGGCGGCCAGCGGCTGAGCCCGATCTTCTCGCCGCAGTCGGCCTACCAGACCATCTTCGCCGGGGCGGGGCCGGGCGGCACGCTTCCGCCCGAGCTCGTGCGCCGCCGCCAGAGCGCCATCGACCTGGTGCGCGGCGAGCTCAAGCAGCTGTCCGACGCGCTCGGCACCGAGGAGCGGCAGAAGCTGGAGCTCCACACCGACTCGATCCGCCAGCTCGAGGAGCGCCTGTCCGGCGGCGGCGGCAGCTCGGGCGCGACCTGCCAGCCACCCGCCTCGCCGACGGGCGGCGGCCAGCCGCTGCTCGACAGCGTGCTGCACCTGGACCTGGCCGTCACCGCCTTCTCCTGCGACATCACGCGGGTCGCCGCGGTACAGTTCGGCAACCACCAGAGCACCCAGGTCTCCATCGCCGAGGTCGGCGACCCGGGCGACTGGCACAACAGCTTCGTCCACGGCGACAACCCGCGCACGCGGCTGCTCAACCTCGAGCGCTGGCTGTGCGAGCAGTTCGTGGCCACGGCCGACAAGCTCAAGGCCATCCCCTCCCCCGACGGCAACGGCACCCTGTTCGACCAGACCCTCATCATGTGGGCGCGCGACATGGGCGACGCGGTCGTGCACAACGGCGACCTCCGCTTCGTCTTCTCGGGCGGCGCGGGCGGGTTCCTCAAGTCGTCGCCCGACGGGCGCTACATCGACGCCGGCGGCGCCGCGCACCAGCAGGTGCTGCTGAGCTGCTGCCAGGCGATGGGCCTGACCGACTTCAACGGGTTCGGCGACGCCAACGGCGCGCGCACGCCCTTCGCACCTCTGGCCGCGTGAGGAAGGAGGACGCCATGACCACGACCAAGCGCACCTCTCGCTCCACGCGCGCCCGCGCGCTCCTCTGCATCCCCGCGCTCGCGCTGCAGCTCTCGTGCACCGGGCTCCTGCACGGTCCCGGCGACGACGACGCGGCGGGCGGCGACGACGGCGCCGGCGGCGGCGGAGGAGGGCTCACGCCGGTCGACTGCACCGAGCTCGGACCGCCCATGCTGCGGCGCCTCACCGCGGTGCAGCTGCGCAACTCCCTGGTCGCGGTGTTCCAGGGCGACCAGAGCGTGCCCGACGGCGACGTGCTGGTCGACCCGGTGGTCAACGGCTTCCGGGTCGACGCCACCGAGGCGGTCATCCGCGACCTCGACTCGCAGAAGCTCATGACCTACGCCGAGAGCGTGGCCGACTGGGCGGTGACCCAGAAGCTGGGCCAGCTGGTCACCTGCGACCAGTCGGACCCGGCGTGCCGCCGCCAGTTCGTGCAGGATTTCGGCGCCCGCGTGCGGCGCCAGCCGCTGCCCGACGAGGCGGTGGACGCGTACGCCGCGCTCTTCGACCAGGAGGCGAGCTTCGCCGACGGCGCGCGGGCGGTGATCGCGACCATGCTGCAGTCGCCCTACTTCGTCTACCGGCGCGAGATCGGCGAGCCGGACCCGGACAGGCCGGGCGAGAACCGGCTCACGCCCTACGAGCTGGCCAGCAACCTGTCCTACATGCTGACCGATCGCCCGCCCGACGATCAGCTCATGACGGCGGCGCGCGAGGGGCGGCTGTCGACCACCGACGATCTGGCGCGCGAGGCCGAGCGGCTGCTGGCCACGCCGGAGAGCGCCGAGACGCTGTCCCGCTTCGTGCGCGGCTGGCTCAAGACCGACGATCTCGAGACCCGCGCAAAGGACGACCCGACCAACCAGCTCACGCCCGAGGTGCGCACCGCGATGCTGGGCGAGACCGACGCGCTGTTCGTCGACCTCGTCCGCTCCGGCGGCGGGGTCAAGGAGCTCCTGACCGCGCCGTACACCTTCCTCAACCAGACCCTGGCCGCCTACTACCAGCTGGGCGGGGTCGGCGGCGATGGCTTCCAGAGGGTGGACATCCCGGCCGGCACGCGCGCGCTCGGCGTCCTCGGCCATGGCAGCGTGCTCACCCGCCACGCGCTGTCCGACTCGTCGTCGCCGGTGCAGCGCGGCAAGCTGGTGCGCGAGCGCTTCCTGTGCGAGGAGATGCCGCCGCCTCCGCCCAACGTCAACCCGATGCTGGGCGATCCCAACGGCGCGGTCACCACGCGGCAGCGCTACGAGCAGCACACCACCGACCCGGCGTGCTTCAGCTGTCACCGGCGCATGGATCTCATCGGGTTCGCGTTCGAGCACTTCGACGGCTTCGGCCGCTACCGCGATCAGGAGGGCGGCGTGGCGATCGACTCGACCGGCAAGATGGTCGACCGGCCGGAGGGCGACGTCCCGCTCGACGGCGTGGCCAGCGTGGCCTCCTACCTGGCCGACAGCCAGGAGGTGCAGACCTGCCTGGTCCGCTACATGTCCTACTACTCGTACGGCCTCGACGGCTGTAACCAGCAGGAGATCCTCGACGACGCGGCGGCGTCGGGCTCGACCATCAAGAGCGTCGTCCTCGGCATCATCCGCGCGCCGCAGTTCAGCCACCGCGCCGCGCGCTGAATCGGCCGGCGCGCTACTCGACGGTGAGCCAGGCGCCCTCGCGGTTTGCCGCCTCGAGGTCGCCGCTCACCTCCTCGCGCCAGGCGGCGTGGGCGTCGCTGGCGAGATAGCCTGCGTACGAGACGTCGGCGATGGCGTCGAGCGAGTAGTCGACTCTGCCCTCGGCCAGGAGCGCGCACATGGCGCGGAGGAGCGGCAGACCGCCGGCCGCGGCGTCGGCGGCGTCCGGGCCGGCCGTGGCGGCCACCATGTCCTCTAGGAAGAGGAACTGGCCGGCCTGGTTGACCTCGAGGAAGTGCGGCTCGCCGCCGCGGTCGAGCGCGATGTCGATGCAGCCGAACACCAGGCCGAGCCCGGCCAGGAGCGCGCGCAGCCCGTCCTGATAGCCCGCCGGCAGCTCGGTGACCTCGGCGCGCAGATCCTGCCCGTAGGTCTGCGCGCGCCAGTCGACGAAGGCCTCGCCGGAGCTCGCGGCCAGCCGCACCGCGAACAGGCGAGCGCCGATCGCGACGACCCGCACGTCGCACTCCTTGTCGACGTAGGCCTGATAGATGCCGGGGCAGAGCGCGAGGCTGTCGTCGTGGGCCAGCATGTCCGGCTCCAGGATGCGCGCGAACGTGCTGAACATGCGGCCGCTGGCCGCGTCCTTCCACGTGTGCGGCATGAACGGCTTGTACACGACCTGGCGGTGGCGCTCGGCGAAGCGGCGGATGGCGTCCGGATCGTGCGAGACCAGCGTGGGCGGAAAGCGCAGGCCGGCGCGGCGCGCGGCCTGGAGCTGGACCAGCTTGTTCTCGGCCGCCTGCGCCGACGACGGCCGGTTGATCCACAGCCGGTCGGAGGACAGCTCGTCGGCCAGCGCGTGCGCGTTGCGCAGGAAGCGCGCCCACTCGGTGCGCAGGAACGGCGCGTCGCCCGCGGGCGCGCGCGGGAACACCTCCGGGCGGAGCGCGCGGCGGAACCACACCGCGCTCACGTCGGCCGGATCCAGCCAGCCGCTCGCGCGCCACTCGGAGCGGCCGTCCGAGTGGAGCGACACGGGCGCGAGCCCCTCGTCGGCCGGCGACACCACCCAGCGCGCGTCGAGCCCGCTGTGCCGGAGCCCCCAGCGCGCCGCCGAGGCGTGGATGTCGTGCCGCAGCGCGGACAGGATGAGCGGGTGTCTCTTCACCACCGGCGGGCCCTGGCCAGTCCCTGGAGAGGAGCACGCCCCGCTTCGCGGCGGGACGTGCTCGCTCCGGTCAGCTACATGTTCCAGTCGGGATCGGATGGGTCATCGCCGTTGGGGCCGGTGGCGGTGGTGGTGTCGGTCCGGCCCGCCGCCGCGGCGATCTCGTCGCGGGTGAGCTCGCGCGCGGTGATGCGCGCGAGGGGCCGCGCGCCGTCCTGAGAGAGGTTCTTCTCGCTGCCAGCATCGTACGGATTCATGAAGGCTTCTCCTCGCTCTTGTGCCGAGAACAGACGGGTCGTCTCGGCCTCGACCCGATCGATCGGGCGAGGAGTATAGGTCACGGTGCGGCGAGCGCGAGGACCGGCACGTCGGTCGACGGCGCGAGGATTGCAAACCGATCGAGGCGATCGAGGCGATCGAGTCGCCGTCGGGCGCGGCGACGGCCGGGCCTTCACGTGCAGCCGGATCGGCCGTCGGTCGACGCGGTGGCGCCGAACCGCGCGAGCTCGCGTCCGCTCCCGGCGCGCCGCGTGCCCGCGCCGCGGCGCCGAAAAGACGAACGGCGCGGCGGTCCGCCCGGACACGCCGCGCCGTTCTTGCTCGGCGGCCGATCTGATCGTCGATCGTCAGGTCAGATCGGCCGCGCGCGGGTCACAGCGAGTTCAAGAAGTCGATGACGTTGTTCTGCTGCGAGAGCGACAGCGAGGCGAAGTTGTTCCTGGCGCTCGATGCCTGGCCCCCGTGCCGGAGGATCGCGTCGGTGCGCGACACGGTGGCTCCGTCGTGCATGAGGCGCGGGCGCACCCGCATGCCCCAGAGCGGCGGCGTGCGCAGCTGGTTCCGCGTGCCCTGGCCGCCGTTCTGCACGATGCCGTCGCCGGTGCCGACGTTGTGCATTAGGAAGTCGCTGAACGGATGGATCGTCTTGCTCCCGAGGGCGTCGGGCACCGTGAATGCCCCGCCGTTGATCACGGTCCCGGCCGGCGCCGTGTCGATGTTGCGGACGTGGCACACCGCGCAGCCGATGGCGTTGAACAGGTTCGAGCCGTTCTGCGCCGACGGCGTGGCGGCCAGCACGTCGTCGCGCGGCGGCACCTTGAGCGAGCGCATGAACAGGGCGAACAGGTCGATGTCCTCCCCGTCGTCCTCGGGATCCGCGACGCCGTCGAAGTCGGCGACCGAGTTGCCGGTGCTGGTGTTCTCGGTCGGCTGCAGCGGGCTGGTGATGCCCATCTCGTTGAGATACGCGTCGGCGGCGAACGAGATCAGGCTGGCGTGCTGGTTCTTCCAGCCGAAGCGCCCACCCCGGACGTTGCCCGGCGCCTCGAGGACCGGCACCTGGATGAACGTGCCGCGCTGCGCGGCCGGCTGACTGTTGGCGAGCGTCTGCAGCGTGTTGCTGTCGATCGCCTCGATGAAGCCGGCGCCGAACAGGTTGGTGGTCATGCGGAAGGTCCGCACCTCCTGCCCGGCCGCGATGCGCTCCTGGATCGACGCGTCGATCGCGCGGTCATTCATGAGCGATCCACCCGGGTGGTCGACGAAGTTGATGCCGTTGAAGTGCCCGGCCCGGAAC
>Ga0126377_10002069_pt1 | contig 13616 bp, 12 predicted proteins | sample PanSoiMetPlot_22_FD_92647 | JGI IMG/M metagenome (GOLD analysis project Ga0126377, IMG submission 92647) | Tropical forest soil microbial communities from Panama - MetaG Plot_22 | ecosystem: Environmental > Terrestrial > Soil > Tropical forest > Bulk soil | place: Panama | collected 2016-02-17
CGGACCGGCGGGGCGCCGCGGCCGGTGCCTCTCGCGACAACGGCGTCGGTCGTGGACGGTTTACGCTCGAAGTCGACGATGATGCGATACGGATCGTAGAGCGTGTAGATGCTGTATCGCCCCGCGTCGCGAAGATCGAGGACGACGCGCGTGCGGGCATCCGCCTGGCGACCGATGCGGATCTGCTTCACCATATCGTCGGTGAACGGGATGGTGGCGTCCTTCAAGTCATCGACGGCGCTCGTGTTGCGCAGGTCGAGGAACACACGCGGGGGGCCATCCAGCCGCTCGTCGCTGAACGTGACTTCGCGTGCGAGTTCGAGCGTGATGCGAAGCACTTCGGGCAGCACCTGACGGCGGATCGCTATGAGTGAGGTCGGCCCTGATGGAGGCGTTCGTGTAGCTGTGGCCGTCGCAGCGGGCGCGGGTGACTGTGATGATGAGGGCGGGTCGGTCTTGGTGGGTGCCACCTGTGATGCCGGAGGGCCGGGAGGCGACTGTGAAGCCGGACGAGCGAGCGCGCCCTGCGATGCCGGGCGGGGGAGCGGGGCCTGCGATGCCGGCCGAGCCGCGGCCTGTGAAGCAGGTGGAGTGAGTGCAACCTGCGCCGCACGCAGGCGCTTCGTGTGCTCAGGCACTTGTTTCGCGAATGAGCTCGTGGGATAGCGCGACGTCAGCGCGGTAAAGAGACGGAGTGCCGTCGCGCGATCCATCGCCTCGCCGAATTGCCAGAACGCATCCGCGGACAGACGGGCGCCCTGCCAGAGCGCGTCATCGCTGAGCGGGCTGCTCGGAAACAGCTTGGCCATGTCCTCGTAGGCCCCGACGAGCGCGCGCACGCGCGGCAGCATCGCCGGTGAAGCGGCCGACGCCCCCATGGCCTTGCGGAGCACGCTCTCGCGCTCCATCGCGTCGGAGTACAACCGCTGCGACTGCGACGACTGCGCCAGCAGCGCCGGCATCGCCGAACCAAGTACGAGCGCCGCCGCGACACACCTACCGAAGCTGCGCATCGACTTCCTCGAAGTACGAACGATCGACCAGCACCTCGCGCGGTTTGCCACCCGCGCCGGGCGAGACGAGTCCTTCGGCCTCCATCATGTCGACCAGACGAGCCGCGCGGCTGAATCCGATGCGCAGCTTCCGCTGCAGGTACGAGATCGACACCTGGCCGCTGCTGACGACGATCCGTGCGGCCTCGTCGTAGAGATCGTCCTTCTCGAATTCCACCCCGCCGGGGCCGCCGGCCTTCTCGTCCTCTTGAGTGATCGTGTCGTCGAACACCGGTTTCCCCTGCTTGCGGAGAAAGCTGGCCAACCGCGCGCTCTCCTGCTCGGAGATGTAGGGCCCGTGCAGACGGATCGCGCGCGAGGATGCGGGCGGAAGGAAGAGCATGTCGCCTTTGCCGAGCAGCTGCTCGGCACCGTTGCTGTCGAGAATCGTCCGCGAATCGATCTTCGACGACACGCGGAACGAGATGCGCGACGGCAGGTTGGCCTTGATGAGGCCCGTGATCACGTCGACTGAGGGGCGCTGGGTGGCGAGGATGAGATGAATGCCCACCGCACGCGCCATCTGTGCCAGACGGGCGATCGATTCCTCGACCTCGTTGCTCGCTACCATCATCAGGTCCGCGAGCTCGTCGATCACGACGACGATGAAGGGCAGGGGCTTTGGCGCATCGTCGTTGTCGGAGCCGCGTTCGGCAAGCACGTTGCGGATGTTGCGGTTGTACTGCTCGATGTTCCGCACGCCCTCGGCGGCCAGCGTCTTGTAGCGTTCCTCCATCTCGCGCACGGCCCAGCGCAGCGCGTTCGATGCCTTCTTCGGGTCGACGACGACCGGGCTCAACAGATGCGGGATCTCTTCGTACATCCCGAGCTCGAGGCGCTTGGGATCGATCATGATGAAGCGCACGTCGTCGGGCGTGGCGCGATAGAGAAGGCTGGTGAGCATCGCATTCAACCCGACGGACTTGCCGGTGCCGGTCGATCCTGCGATCAGGAGATGCGGCATCGTCGCGAGATCGGTGACGTAGGACTCACCGTGAATGGTCTTGCCGAGCGCCAGCGTCAGCTTCGATTGCGACCTCGTGTAGGCGTCGGACTCGAGCAGATCTCGCAGCGAGATCGCCTCCCGGTTCGGGTTCGGGATCTGAATGCCGACGGTCGACTTGCCGGGAATGCGATCGATGAGCACCGATTCGGCCTGCATGGCCAGGCAGAGATCGTCGGCAAGGCCCGTGACCTTGCTGTACTTCACGCCGGCCTCGGGCTTGAATTCGAACGTCGTCACGACCGGTCCGGGGTGAATCTGCGCGACCTGTCCTTCGACCGAGAACTCACGACACTTTTCCTCGAGCAGCCGAGCGGCGTCCATCAGCTCACGCTCGTCGATCTTGCGTTCGACCTTGGGGGCGTCCAGCAGCGAGAGCGGGGGCAGCGTGAACGCGCCGCGTCTCTTCGGCGGCGCGGCCTTCGTCTCCTCAGCCAGCGGCAGGGTCGCGGGCACCTCGGGTTTCTTGGGTGCGACAACTCGCGGCTGCCGTGCACCGGATTGATCGCCTCCGTCGGCGACCGCGGGCCTGATCGGGGGCCGCGGGCGTTCGGGTGCGTCGGCCTCGCTCGACTGGCGTGCCGGCTTGGCGACGACAGGTGGTGTCTTGGTCGTGCTCCTCTTGATCGCGGCGCGCCGAGCGCGTTCCTTGCGGCGACGGTCGAGCCATCCGTGCAGCCATCCCATGCCGCGAGCGGAGAGGTCGTGCGACCCTGCTGACGCGTTTGCGAACATGCGGCCGAACGACACCTGCGTCGAGAGAATCACCGACAGGATGATGAAGGTGAGGAGCACGATGAGCGAGCCGGTCCGATTGAGGTACTCGGAGAGCTCCTGCCCGAGCCACGATCCGATCGAGCCGCCGGCGAAGAACGTCCTGCCGGCGACGTCGGTCTCGCCGAACACGAGGCTGAGAAACGCGCTCGAGCACGAGAGGAGCAGCGTGATGCCGGTCAGCTTCGTGTACGCGGCGTTCGGCGCCTGGCACCAGAAGTAGTGCCAGCCGGCGACCGCGATGACGGCTGGAATGAGATACGCCGCGTAGCCAAACAACTGCAACGAGAGCTCCGAGATGAATGCGCCGACACGCCCGGCGAAGTTGGCAGGGGCGTTCGTGCCGCCGGTCGTAAAGAACCAGACCGGATCGCTCGGTTCGTGTGTGACGAGAGAGATCAGCCAGATGAGCGCCAGCGCGAAGAGCGCGACGCCCATGAACTCGCTGATGCGCCTCGACAAAGTGGACTCGGCCATTCAGTCGTTCGCTTCCATTGAGAGTGCGCGGGTTACCGCCACTAAATCTCCATCAGAACCGGGAGCACCAACGGGCGCCGTCCGGTCCTCTTCTTGAAAAACCGGCGTAGACCGACGCGAAGCTTCTCGGTCATCAGCCCCTGATCGGTCCGCTCCTCGATGCTCGATTCGTCGATGCAGTCGGCGATCACACCTTCGGCATCTCCAAAAAGCGACTCCGCCTGACCAGACTCGACCACAAAGCCCCGGGCGACGATCTCGGGGGCACCCGCGAGCTTACCTGTATGACGACTAATCGCTACGACGGCCACAATGATGCCGTCGGCCGCGAGGTGCCGGCGATCGCGGAGGACTTCATCGCCGACCTCGCCCACGCGTGTGACATCGATCAAGACTCGGCCGGTCGGCGCCTTGTCTGCAATGCGCGCGCCGTTGTCATCGAACTGAATGACGTCCCCATCCTGAGCGAGCAGCACTTGTACTTTGCGATCCGTACCGTTCATGACACGGGTCGCCACCCGCGCGTGTTGCGAAAGCTGTCGGTACTCGCCGTGGATCGGGACGAAATAGCGTGGGCGCACGAGCGAAAGGACGAGCTTCAGCTCTTCCGCAGAACCATGGCCCGACACGTGAACGTGCTTCATATCCGCGGTGACCACGTCCGCACCGCGACGCGACACATGGCTCATTGCCCGCGCGATCGCTTTTTCATTGCCTGGGATGACGCGGGCCGACAGCACCACCGTGTCGTCGGGACCGAGCTTGACGTAGCGATGATCGTCGATCGCGATGCGCGAGAGCGCCGCCTGCGGTTCGCCCTGCGAGCCGGTGACCACGCACAGCACGTCTTGAGAGGCGAAGCTCCCGACATCGGAATCGCGGATCTGAACGCCGACAGGCACGCGAAGAAAACCGAGCCGCTGCGCGATCTCCGAGTTCTGAACGACGCTTCGTCCGACGAAAGCCACTTTGCGGTCGAACTGTGTCGCGAGGTCGACCAGAATCTGCATCCGATAGATGCTCGACGAGAACGCCGCAACCACCAGTTTGCCCTGTGTGCCGGTGAAGAGCTCTTCGAACGAATCGATGACGTCGATCTCCGAACCGGTGAACCCTTTCCGATCGATGTTCGTGCTGTCGGCAAAGAGCGCCAGTACGCCTTCGGCGCCGAGCTCGGCGAAGCGGTGGAGGTCGAAGTGCTCGCCATCGATCGGCGTCTGATCGATCTTGAAGTCGCCGGTGTGGACGATGGTGCCTGCCGGAGTCGAGATGGCCAGCGCCACGCAATCCGGCATGCTGTGCGTGACGCGAATGAACTCGATCGTGAAGGGACCGATCGTAATGCGGTCGCGCGGGCTCACACGACGCAGCCGATCGCCAGCCTCGATCTCGTGCTCCTCGAGCTTCGGCTCGACAAAGGCGAGCGTCAGCGCGGTGCCGTAGACCGGCCCGTCGAACAGCGGCATGACGTGCGGGACGGCGCCGATGTGATCCTCGTGCGCGTGAGTGAGGACGAGCGCCTTGACCTTTTCGCGCCGCGCCTCGACGAACGTCAGATCGGGAATGATGAGGTCGACCCCGAGCTGATCGGGGTCGGGAAACATGACTCCGGCGTCGATGAGGATCGTGGTGTCCTCCCACGACACTGCCATCATGTTCATGCCGAACTCGCCGAGGCCTCCAAGAGGAACAACCTCGAGCGTCGACGGCGACACGTCTGGTACGGCCGACTGATTCATCAGAACCGAGCGCCAGCAACGAGCATGTTGTGTCCGCAGCCTCGGCTCGACCCTGGAGGGCCCGAGCTCGGCAGCGTACCGACGTCGCTCGATGCAACATCAGACTCGTCAGGCGGCTGGGAGCGCCTGAATCCCTTGGCGACTATCAGGGCATCCCTGAGGCCGCGCGAAAGGGGAAAACCGGGCAGGCTCAATAACTTCGGGGGAAAATCATAGCACAGCCCGTGCGAGCCGCGCCAAGTCGTGGAGGGTCAGCGTTTCGGGCCGACGGCTGGGCTCGATTCCCGCACGTTCGAGCAGCGTCGGGGATGATCGGTCCAACGAGTCGGCCACTGGCCGCAGGGCATTGAGCACCGTCTTGCGGCGGTGAAGGAACAACCCTCGCACCAGGCGTTCGAAAATGGCGGGGTCGCCAACCTCGACCGACGGCGGACGAAACGTCAGACGGACGACTGCCGACCGAACCTTCGGCGGCGGTCGGAATGCCCCGGGAGGCAGTGCAAGCAGCCGCTCGACGTCGGCGACGAGCGCGACCTGAATGGCGAGCGCTCCGTAGTCCCCGGTGCCGGGTCTGGCAACGAGGCGGTCGGCCACTTCCTTCTGCAGCATCAACGTGGCATCGCGCAGCGTCGCGCCGTGCCCGGATGCGTCGAGCAGTTTGAACAGAATGGGGGAGGAGACGTTGTAGGGGAGATTGCCGACCACGCGAACGGCACTCTCCGAATCGAGCAGGTTGGCGAGATCGACGTCGAGGAAGTCGCCCTGGATGATCGTGACGTTGGGCGGCACGACGCCACGAAGAGTTGCCGCGAGATCGCGGTCGATCTCTACGGCCACGAGCCGCTCGACCCGCGTGGCCAGCGGACGCGTCAGCGCCCCGCGTCCGGGACCAATCTCGAGAAAGACATCCGTCGCGGAAGTGCCCAGGGCATCGATCACCTTGTCGACCCAGACCGGCTCGAGGAAGTGCTGCCCGTATCGCTTCCTGGCGCGCGTCACTCCTCGTCCTCGGGAAGCGTCTCTCCCCGCCAATAGCGTTCCTCGATCTCCTCGATTTCCTCTTCGCTCAAACCGAAGTAGTGCCCCACTTCGTGAATCAACGTTTCGCCGATGACGGCGCAGATGTCGTCTTCGTCTTCGCAGTCCTCTTCGATCGGCTTCTGAAACAGCGTGATTCGATCGGGCAGGTGGTTGCCGTACGGCCAGGACCGCTCGGGGAGCGGTGTGCCTTGATACAGGCCGTACAACGAGTCGGGAGGTTCGATCTCCATCTCCTCGAGCAGCTCGGCGCTCGGCTCGTCCTCGACGACGATCGCGAGGTTCTTCATCTCGACGCGGAAGCGTTTCGGGATGAGCAGGATCGCTTCAGCGACGAGACGTTCGAAGGCGTCGCGCGTCATCCTTCGTCCTCTCATCCTTGGCAACGACATGCGCGTAGTAATCGCAGTCTGCCGTCACCAGGCATCGATCGCAGAGCGGTTTCGGCCGGCAGATCCGTCGCCCGTGCAGAATCTGCACGTCGGAGGCGAGGGTCCACATTGCGGGCGGGAGCGCGTCGCAGAGTTGCGATTCCACCTTCACCGGATCATCACCTTCGGCGATTCCGATTCGGTTGGACACGCGCAGGACGTGACGATCGACCGGTAGGCCAGGGACCCCGAGCGCGTGACCGAGCACGACGTTCGCCGTCTTGCGGCCGACGCCCGGCAGCTTCGTCAGCAGGTCCATGTCGGCGGGAACCTGACCGCCATGCTCCTCCACGAGGATCTTTGCCATGCCGAGGAGCGCTTTCGATTTCTGGCGAAAGAACCCGGTCGACTGGATTTGGCGTTCGAGCGATGACTGACGCGCCTTGGCGAGCGCCGCGGCGTCAGGGTACTTCTTGAACAGCGCCGGCGTCACCATGTTGACGCGCGCATCGGTCGACTGCGCCGAGAGGATCGTCGCGACCAGCAGCTCGAACGGCGTGCGGTAATTGAGCTCGGTGTCAGCGTTGGGGTGTTGTTCCGACAGCGTCTCGATGATCCGCCGCGTGGCGTGAGCAGACTTCAGTGAATCGGTCCCTTCGACCACCCAGCGTTCGAATACGTCTCCGAGAACACCCGCATGTGCTCCTGCAGTGCGGTGATCAGGTTGGGCACGAACTGGACGGGCACGACGATTCGGGCACGCACCGGTGCCCGCACCACGTGATCGCTTTCGGCCTCCTTGACCTCTTTCTCGGAGAGCGGCATGACTTCACAGAACGTGAGCGTGAAGTCGAACGGAGTGTGCGCGATGGCGCAGAAGTTCGAGTAGGTACGCGGGCCCGCCGTCTCTTCGGGCACGATCGTGAAATTGATTTGCTTGCGCTCGGTATCGTTCATTGAGGGTCCGCTAGTATTTTCGCATCACCCCGACGACGACGCCCTGGACCTGCACCTGATCGAGGTCGAACAGCATGGGCTGCATCGCGGGATTGGCCGGCTGGAGTCGAATGCGGCCGTTCTCCCGGTAGAACTTCTTGAGCGTGACGTCGAGACCGCCAACCAGCGCGATCACCATCTCGCCATTGTCCGCCGATTTGCGATCCTCGACGATGACGAAGTCGCCGTCGCGGATCTGTTCGTCGATCATCGAATCGCCCTTGACGCGCAGCACATAGCTGTCGCGTTTTCCGGCGAGCGTATCGGGGACGGCGATCGTCTCGCTGCCCGGTACCGCCTCGATCGGCGCGCCCGCGGCGACGAAGCCGAGGAGCGGCAGCTCCATCGCTCGCCCCGCTCCGCGCGCCGGGATCAGTTCGACCGACCGGCTCCTGTTCCAGGCGCGTCGAATGAACCCTTTCTCCTGCAGATTACTCAGATGCTTGTGGACGGTCGCGAGTGACGACAGGTTGAACCGCCGGCCGATTTCTTCGAGGCTCGGGGCATACCCGTGTTGCTGGATGAACTCGTTCAGGTAATCCAGGATCTCGCGCTGACGTTTGGTGAGCGGGAGCACGGCATCCTCCTATCGGGGCCCGACGCGCAAGCCTGCGCGGGGGGCGGGAATTACGCTTGCCGAGGTAGCGCGACTATATGCGAACATAAAGCGAAGATCAAGCCCGAAACGATGTTACACTCGACGCTAGCCAGCCCCGTGATCGCACCGCCTGCGAGCGTGTGCCGCTAAGAGGACGCGTATGTGCAATCGAACAGTTGCCCTCAGCGCAGTGACGTGTCTCGCGTCCATCGCGCTCGGTTTCGGAGTCGCGATCGTGGCCGCCGCCAACAGAGTGACCCCGCAGCAGGCGGATTCGTTCTCGCGCAAGCTCGCCATCATTTCAGCGCAGTCGACGATGACCACGCGAGCTGCGGCGGTACGACGGACACCGGTCTCGGAAGACGAAGTCAATTCGTGGTTCGCGTATCGCGCGCAGTCGCTTCTCCCGCAGGGGATGACGGAGCCGCAGGTCACCATCATCGGCAACGGCAAGGTCTCCGCGACGGCGACGGTCGATCTCGACACGGTGGCCAGGCAGAAGCGAAATGGTGCCGTCCTCAACCCGTGGAACCTCGTTGGTGGACGCGTGCCGGTGACGGTCTCGGGCGTCCTGAGCACGGGGAACGGCCGCGGTCAGTTCGACCTCGAGGAAGCCACGTTGTCGGGCATCCCGGTGCCGAGGTCGCTGCTGCAGGAACTGGTGTCGTACTACTCGCGCAGCGACACGCAGCCTCAGGGCATCCGCATCGACGATCCCTTCGCGCTTCCCGCGAACATCCGCCAGATCGAAGTGGGGCAGGGTCAGGCGATCGTGATTCAGTAGACATGCTCAGTGCACGATGCCCGGTCGGGTCGTAGTGTCCGCCTTCAGGCGGACCAGTCACGGTCCGGCTGAAGCCGGACACTCCGTTCTGTGTGAGCGTCGATTTCTTCGCAACACCGCTGCAGTTCCTGAAAGGCGTCGGTCCGCGCAAAGCCGCCGATCTCACGCGCGCGGGGCTGGTGCTCGTCGAAGATCTGCTGTATCGCCTGCCGTTTCGCTATGAAGACCGCAGCCGGATGCAGCCGATTGCCACGCTGCGCGCCGGCGCCAAGGCCGCGGTACTCGGCGAGATCAAGTCCGCGAATCTGACGCTCACGCGGCGTCGCGGCTTCAAGATCTTTCACGCGATCGTCGGCGATCGGAGCGGAGCCATCCGCTGCACGTGGATGAATCAGGCGTTTCTCGCCGACATCCTCAAACCCCACTTGCAGGTCGTCATCTTCGGTGACGTGAAGCTCGATTCGACCGGGCTCCATTTCATGAATCCCGAGTACGAGCTCGTCTCGGACGATCTCTCGGCGGTGCACACCGGTCGCGTCGTGCCGTTCTACGAGAAGACCGGCATGGTGACGCCGAACATGCAGCGGCGTCTCGTGCGGCAGACGCTCGACCAGCTGCCGCCGGAGATCCCCGATGTGCTCCCGCCGGAACTGCGTGCCCGTCTCAGCCTCGTCTCGAGGCGACAGGCGGTGGAGGAGTCGCACTTTCCGGGCAACGACGCGTCGGTCGATCTGCTCAACGCCTTTCGGTCGCCGGCGCAGCGACGGCTGATCTTCGAAGAGTTCTTCCTCTTTCAGATCGGACACGCGTGGCGTCGACATGCCAGCAGCATCGAACTGAAGCCCTACGTCCCCGTCGTCGACGACCGCGTCCGCGCGTCGGCCGCGTCAGTCCTGCCGTTCAAGCTCACGCCTGGGCAGCGTCAGGCGACGAAAGAAATCGTCGACGACATGATCGCGCGCGAGCCGATGCATCGGCTGCTGCAGGGAGACGTCGGCGCCGGCAAGACGATCGTGGCGCTGCTGGCTGCGATCGTCGCGATCGAGAACGGCCTGCAGGTTGCGTTCATGGCGCCCACCGAGATTCTGGCGGGCCAGCATTACAACAACATCGCGCGCGTGTTGGCCCGATCGAGATTCCGCGTCGATCTGCTGACCGGCAGCACGCCGGGCCTTCAGAAGCACACGATCCTCGCGAGCATTGAACGTGGGAGCACGCATCTGATCGTCGGGACGCATGCGCTCGTGCAGGAGCAGGTGACGTTCCACAGGCTCGGTCTGGTCGTGATCGACGAGCAGCATCGCTTCGGCGTGGCGCAGCGCGCCGCCTTGCGGGCGAAGGGACTGCGCCCCGACGTGCTGCTGATGACCGCGACGCCGATTCCGCGGACGCTGGCGCTGACCGATTACAGCGAGCTCGACGTCTCGAAGATCACCGATCTGCCGCCCGGGCGCCACCCGGTGAAAACGCTGGTCAAACCCGAGTCGCGCCGCGACGAGATCTACGATCTCATTCGCCAGCAGCTCGACGCCGGTCGCCAGGCGTACATCATCTACCCGCTCGTCGAGGAGTCCGAGAAGATCGATCTCAGATCGGCCACCGAGATGGCCGATCACCTGCAGGCCGAAGTGTTTCCGGCGTACCGCGTCGCACTCCTGCATGGCCGGATGAAGCAGGACGCGAAGGACCAGGTGATGCAGGCGTTCGCGGCGGGGCGCATCCATCTGCTCGTCTCGACCACGGTCGTTGAAGTCGGCGTGGACGTGCCCAACGCATCCGTGATGGTGGTCGAGCACGCGGAGCGTTTCGGGCTGTCGCAACTCCACCAGCTTCGCGGGCGCGTCGGTCGCGGACCGTGGGAGTCGTACTGCATCCTGCTCTATCAGGCTCCCTGGACCGACGACGCGCGCGAGCGGCTCAGGGCGATGTCGTCGACCACCGACGGCTTCGTGATCGCAGAGCGCGATCTCGAGCTGCGCGGTCCGGGGGATTTCTTCGGCACGCGGCAGTCGGGCGTACCGGTGCTCCGCACCGGCGATCTCATTCGCGATCGCGACATCATGGAGGAAGCCCACCGGGAAGCGAGGCGCATCGTCGACAACGGCGGGTTGACGCCCGAGCTCACGAGCTTCGTGAAGAGCAAGTGGCAGCAGCAGTTCGGGCTCATCGAGGTGGGGTAGCGATGCGCGTCATCGCCGGTCGCTACAAAGGCCGTCGCCTCAAAGCACCTGATTGGGAGGGACTGCGGCCGACTTCTGACAAGCTGCGTGAGACGCTGTTCAACGTCCTCGCCCCGCGCATCGAGGGGGCGCGCGTCATCGACGGCTATGCCGGGACCGGCGCGATCGGGATCGAGGCGCTCAGTCGCGGTGCCGCGCACGTGACGTTCATCGAACGCGATCCGCGCGCCCGGCGATTGATCGAGGAGAACCTCGCCGGATGCGGTGTGGAGGGGGACTATACTATCCGCGGCGGAGATGTTGCCGCCGTGCTGCCGTCGATGGGCACGGACAGCTGCGATTTGATCCTGCTCGATCCTCCGTACGACAGCGCGACGAACGTGGTGCTGGATCTCTCGGCGCGCACGCTGGCACCGGGAGGGCAGGTCGTATTGGAGCGCGCCACGCGGCGCGAGCCGGAAAGCCCGCCGACATTGGAACGCGTTCGCGACGTGAAGTCGGGCGACAGCACGCTGACGTTTTTCACGGTACGTACGTAGGGGCCGGCTTCCTTGTCCGCCGTCGCGCGAGGGCGCAGGCGGAAGCCGGCCCAAGGCAGATGCAGGCCCGGCTTTCTCGTCCGCCTTAGCGCGACGCGCGTAAGCGGCAGCCGGATCATCAGAGGATCGACATGCCCAGCACGCCGAACGGTCGCCTGGCAGTCTTCCCCGGCTCCTTCGATCCGCTGACCAACGGACACGTCGACATCATCCTGCGCTCGGCGCGTCTCTTCGAGCGTATCGTCGTCGCCGTGCTCGTGAACCAGGACAAGAAGGCGCTCTTCAGCAGCGAGGAGCGGGTGGCGATGGTCCGTGAGGTGTTCCGCGAGTATTCCAACGTCGAGGCCGAGAGCTTCGATGGGCTGCTCGTCGAGTACGCGCGGCGCCGGCGGGCGAGTGCGATCATCCGCGGGATACGGGCGGTCTCCGACTACGAGTACGAGTTTCAGATGGCGCTGATGAACCGCCATCTCGAGCCGATGCTCGAAACGGTGTTCATGATGCCGGCGGAGCAGTACACGTATCTCAGCTCGCGTCTGACGAAGGAAGTCTTCAGCCTGGGCGGCAATGTGACCGGCCTCGTGCCCCCGGCCGTCGAGGCGCGCATGAAGCAGAAGCAGAAGGCGGGGGTCGGGTAGGACACCGCTTGCGCATTTCAGCGGGCCGCCGCCTGTCGTAGGGCACGTCCTCTGGACGTGCTGAGTTGTCGTAAGGCACGTCCTTTTGGACGTGCCATGGGATTCCATGTTTGCACAACGTCTCTCGCAGGTCTCCGTGTCGGCGACGCTGAAGGTTGCCGCCGAGGCCGATCGTCTGCGCCGCGCCGGCTACGACGTCGTCGACTTCAGCGCCGGGGAGCCGGACTTTCCGACCCCCGAGCACGTGAAGGAAGCCGGGAAGGCCGCGATCGATGCCAACTTCACGCGCTACACGGTCGCGCCAGGTATTCCCGAGCTGAGAGAGGCCATCTGCGCGCGCTACAAGCAGGACTACGGCATCGACTTCACCGCAGCGGAAGTGTTGATGACGGTCGGTGGCAAGCAGGCGCTCTTCAATGCGGCGCTCGCGCTGTTCGATCCGGGCGACGAGGTGATCACGCACGCACCGTATTGGCCGACGATCCCTGAGCAGGTCAAGCTGATGGGCGCTCGGCCCGTCATCGTGCAGACGCAGTCGGCAGATGGATTCGCGGTCGATCCCGACGCAATCGTGCGAGCGATCACCACAAAGACCAAGGCGATCGTGCTCAACTCGCCCTGCAACCCGACGGGCGCGTTGATCGACGAAGCGTCGGCGGCGGCAATTGCCGACGCCGCTGCAAAAAAGGGAATCTGGCTGATCGTCGACTTGTGCTACGAGCGGCTCATTTACGAGGATGTCCCGCACAACCTCCCGAAGGTGCTGTTCGATCGGCATCGTGATCGCACGGTCATCGCCGGCTCCGCGTCGAAGGCCTTCGCGATGACCGGGTGGCGGTGCGGGTGGACGATTGCACCCAAGGCGTTGACCGCAGCCTTCAACGTGATTCAGGGACAGTCGACGTCCAACATCTCGTCGATCACGCAGAAGGCCGCGCTCGCCGCCCTGTCCGGACCGCAGGACGCAATATCGGCGATGCTCGATGAGTACCGCCGTCGGCGCGACAACATTCACGCGTGGCTGACCGCGCATCCGCTCATTCGATGTGTCAGGCCGAAGGGGGCGTTCTATCTCTTTCCGGATGTCTCGGGATTGCTTTCGCCCGACGGGATCAGAACGTCGGCCGATTTCGCTCAGGGCCTGCTCGAGAACGAACACGTCGTCGTGACTCCGGGCGAAGGTTTCGATGCGCCCGGCTACATGCGGATCTCGTACGCCACCTCGATGGAGCAGCTCCGTGAGGGAGCGAATCGGATCTCGAGATTCGTCGAGTCGATCCAGCCGGCAAGGGCCAGTCTGTCGCAGTGAATCTTCCAGACAGCATCGTGTCGCGCCTGAAAGAGCATGTCGGCGCCGAGCACGTGCGCGCCGATGCGGCCTCACTCGCCGCCTATGCCGCTGACGCGCTCGGGCAGGGGCATCTGCC
>Ga0126377_10002070_pt1 | contig 13615 bp, 11 predicted proteins | sample PanSoiMetPlot_22_FD_92647 | JGI IMG/M metagenome (GOLD analysis project Ga0126377, IMG submission 92647) | Tropical forest soil microbial communities from Panama - MetaG Plot_22 | ecosystem: Environmental > Terrestrial > Soil > Tropical forest > Bulk soil | place: Panama | collected 2016-02-17
ATGGTCTTGTACGGATTCGGCAGCGAATTCACCGGTGGCATCGTCGGTGAATTGGCTTGTGCGATGGCAATGTCGGCGATCAGAGAACAGGCGATCGCAGTGTGTGCGAGAGTCCGGAGCTGCATGACGGAGAGCCTCGGGGTGGAGGTTCGGCCTGCGTCTTTAGGGAAAACGAACGGCGATCTTCGTTCCGCGCATCGCGACGGTGTCGGCCTTTAGCGAATCGGCGCCCGCCGCTGCGTGATTCGCCTGGAGTAGGTACGCGACGACGTCGAGATATTCGTTCGGCTTCAAGCCGCCGGGATTGTCAAGCGGCATCGTGCCGCGCACCAGCGAAAAGAAATCCCACACTCGCCGATCGTTCCACGATTCGACGAAGGCCTGGCCGATCAACTGACCAGGTTGGTGGCACGTGCCGCAGGTGGATTCATAGACCTCTTTTCCACGCGTGGCCTGCACGGCGCTGTACGACGCCGCGGGAAGGTTCGCGGCATTCGACAGAATCACTTTTGCGTTGGGGTCCACGTGCAGCGCCACCGGTGCGCCTGTTTTCGCGCCTGGAGAGAGCCTTGCGGCGAGCGGCTGACGCACGTTCGTCGTCGCGGCGCCTGCGCAGCCGGCAACGAGGGAGCCCATCACGATCCAGCGCGTACCCCGCATTCCTTTCCTCCTGTAGCCCTTCGTTCAGCAATGGTGGGACGTCGTCTCAATTATACCGCGTGAGCACGCAGCGGCGAGAGTCCCAAGGACGTCGTTTTCGCGCTGTCAGTTGGTTTGATTTCGACTGCGCACCACGCCATAATCACGCGTCTCCTCTTCCTGCCATTGGACCATGACGGATTCGGACCATTCTGTCCCTCGAGTTCCGGCGCCCGCCAGCATCGCGGGCGACGGTGAAACGTCGACTACACTTCCGCGGCGCGACTTCATCAAGGTGGCCGGCGTCGGCGCGGGAGCCTTCATGCTCGGCGGCGCCACTGCGGGTAATGCGTCGCCCGCCACCCGCGTTCCGGGGCTTAATCCCGCTCGTTCCATTCCGTCGGCGACTCAGTCGTCGGACATCGTGGTGATCGGTGCCGGGCTGTGGGGCAGCTTCACGGCGATGAACCTCCGCCGTATGGGAGCGAAAGTCACGCTCGTGGACGCATACGGACCGGGCAACGCGCGGTCGACGTCGGGCGACGAGACGCGCGGCGTCCGCTCTTCCTACGGCGATCGCCCGGGCGCGCTCGGCGAGTTGTGGATGTTGTGGGCGCGCGAGTCGATGAAGCGCTGGACCGCGTTCGACGACGAGTGGGGAAAGGAGATCCGACTCAATCTCTTCCACACGACCGGCGATCTCATCATGCGTTCGGAGTGGGACAACTTCCAACTGCGCACGAAGGTCTGGTGGGACAAGCACAAGATTCCCTACCAGGTGCTCAATCCGGACGATGTTCGAAAAGCGTTCCCCGTGATATCGATGGACGATATCACCGCCGTGCTCTATGAGCCCGACGCGGGCGTCGTGCGCGCGCGCCGCTCAGCCCAGGCAGCGGCGGCGGCCTACGAGAAGCTCGGCGGGAAAATCGTCATCGGCCGCGCGACTCCATCCAAGGTTACTAACGGCAAGCTCGAGGAGATCTCGCTCGACACGGGCGAGACGTTGCGCGCCGACACGTTCGTGTACTGCGTCGGGCCGTGGCTTGGCAAGACGTTCCCCGAGATCTTCGCGAAGAAGACGCGCACGCCGATGGGCTACGTCGTCTATTTCGCGACGCCGATCAATGACCATCGCTTCACGTATCCGAATCTCCCGAGCTACAACTTCCCGGGCGTCACGGGCTGGCCAGCGCTGCCGGTCGACAACCGTGGCTTCCGCGTTCGCGGCTCGGAGCGTGCGCCAACTCCGCCGCCGCTGACCGCGGAGGATTCGGCCGCTGCCGCCGCTGGACGTGGTCGTGGCGGACGCGGTGGACGCGGCGGCGGGTCAAACGTGGTTCCGGATTCATCCGGTCGTGGCGCTCGCGGAGGCGCGGCGTCGGATTCAACTGGCCGCGGTGGACGCGGCGGTGGTCGTGGCGGTAACCAGCCCGATGTCCCACCAGAACAGCAGGATCCCGACACGAGCGATCGCTGGGCGAATCAGGAGCGCATCGATGGCTCGCGTCGGTTCGTGGCCCATCGCTTCCCACTGCTGAAGGACGCCCCGGTCGCGCAGACACACGCCTGTCACTACGAGTCGACGTCGAGCGGCAATTTCATCATCGACAAACACCCGCAGATGCAGAACGTCTGGATCGGCGCGGGCGGCAACGCCGAGGGCGCGAAGTTCGCGCCGACGGTGGGCGACTACATCGCGCAGCGTGTGATGGGCATCGAGGGCGATCCGGCGGTGGCGAAGGTCTTTAGAATTCCCGAAAAGGACTATGATCCGCCAACGGCGGCGGATAGCGCGCGTGGCCGGGGGAGAGGAACTCCTCCTTGACGCATGAACGGTGGAGTTCGCCGCACTGCCGGTCTACTGAAACACGAACGGCACATCAACAAAGTTTGATGTGCCGTTGTGATTTTCCCACAATTCATCGGTTCACGGCTTCGCCTTCACGAACTTGATCGTCTTCAGCGTGTCCGGATTGTCAGGCAGCGGTTTCTTGCCCGCCGGGAAGCCGTTTTTCTTCAGGATGAAGGCCAGAACGTCGGGCACGAGCTCGCGCGGGATCGTCTTCGGATTGTCGGGCGGCATCTCGTTCCGAATCTTGTCGTAGATCTGGTCGATCGTCAGCCCATCCCAATTCGCGACGAAGTCCGTGCCGGCGAGCGGGTTGCCGTCCGCCGTGCCCGCGAGCGTCGGCCCGTGACACTTGATGCAAACAGCCTGGTAGAGCGAGTCGCCGCGGACGGTCTGCGAATCAGTGTAGACACTATCCCACACCGAAGCCGGCAGCAGCGCACGAACACCCGCGGCTGTGGCAGGCGAATACGTGACCGCCGCAATCGTCAGCGTTGTGGCGAGAGGCAGGAGAAGTTTCTTCATCGTCGGGGAAGTCTGCATGGCGGCACCAGTCGGCGCCACTCCTGGTGGGAGCTGAATCTTGGCGAGAGGACCGGCATCGGTTGCTAAATTGTAAGCGCGGGTCGAAACCGATCTCGGCCTTGCGCGGATCGACGCGTCACCGTTCTACTACGCGCCGCTCCGCCAAACGGCTGGGACCAGACTCCGTCCTCCCGGGCGGCCATTTGTCGAGCCGTCTCTCGCGCTGGACACTGGCGGGCGTAGGTTATCGGAACGACCGGAGGCCCACCATGCTCGATCTTTCCCGCCGCGATTTTACCCGCCTTCTCGCGCTCACTGGTTCGGCCGCACTCTTCCCCGAACGCGCCTTCGCCGAAGCAACGGCTCCGCTTCGTGAGCTCGGCCTCACGACGGCTGCGCTTCCGCCGACGCCGCGCGCGCCCGACGAGAAATTCTGGCAGGAAGTGCGATCGCGATTCCTGCTGCCGCGCGATCTGGGCTTCATCAACGCCGCGAATCTCTGTCCGACGTCGCTGCCTGTCGTGAACGCGCTCGACAAAAACGTGCGGCTGTACGAGGCGAGTCCGTCGCCCGAGACACGCACCGGCTTGATGAAGGGCCGCGAAGAGACACGGCGCCTGATCGCCGACGCCTTGCGGGTGACGCCAGAGGAGATCGTCATCACGCGAAACACGAGCGAAGGGAACAACTTCGTCTCGAGCGGCCTCGATCTCAAAGCCGACGATGAAATCGTCGTCTTCGCCGATAATCATCCAAGCAACCTCCGCGCCTGGCAGGAGAAGGCGAAGCGCTTCGGGTTCAAGGTGGTCTCGGTGCCTCACGTCAATCCACATCCGGGCACGGAGTACTACGTCGCCGAATTCAAGAAAGCCATCAATGCAAGGACGAAGGTGGTCGCCGTCACACACGTCAGCAGCAATTCGGGCGACGTGTTTCCCGCGACGGAGGTCTTCGCGATGGCGCGCGAATACGGTGTGCTCACGTTGCTCGACGGCGCGCAGTCGTTCGGCGTGCTCGACGTGGATCTGAGCGTCATCAAGCCCGACTTCTACACGGGTTCAGCGCACAAATGGCCTTGCGGCCCGAAGGAGATGGGTGTGCTGTTCGTCGCGCGTGGAGCACACGAGAGGATCTGGCCGAGCGTGATCAGTCTCTACCAAGGCGCGGTGGGGATCTCGCAGAAGCTCGAGGGCAACGGCCAACGCGACGACGCCAAACTCGCCACCTTCGCCGAGGCTTTAAAGTTTCAGAATAACGTTGGGCGGGCGGCGATCGACAAGCGGGCGCGCGAGCTCGGGCAGCATCTCATCGCGCGGCTCGGGAAGCTCGAGGGCGTGAAGCTGTGGACCCACACCGATCCGGCACGCTCGGCCGCGATCGTGATATTCAAGCCGGGAACGCTGGATCCTCGGCGTCTGAACGCGGCGCTCACCGAGAAGGATCGGTTCGTCGTGACAGCGCGGGCGGGCGAAGATCGGCCGGGGCTTCGGCTGTCGCCGCACTTCTACAACACCATGGCCGAGATGGATCGGTTCGTCGATACGTTGTCGCGGTATCTGAGGACGGGCGTTTGATGTCATCCCGAGCAACAAGCGAGGGATCTACTCTCAAGACAGTCGGAAGAGCAGATCCCTCGCTTCGCTCGGGATGACAAATGCTACTCTTCCCCCTCGGTGACGACGAACACCTTGGGATCCACGTCGGCCGGCTGAATGTTCGTAATTTGCGTTTGCTGAACGACCGTCACCTTCGGCGTCACCGTCGGATCATTGCCGATGTAGCCGCGCAGGCCGACGATGTCGCTGATTTCCGTGAATGTCGTCGTCGTCGTCACTTTCACCGGCGTGCCGTCGAACTGCGCCCGCACGGCACGAAGCTTCAGGGCGTATTCGATCAGCGGACCATCGGTTGATTGATCGGCGACGAGCAGCGGCTCGAACGGATTCGGGATCGACGTCGGGAGCTTGGCGATCCAGACGTCCGTCACGGCGTGAGCAGGGAAGGCCTGATCGCTCCACAACACGCGATAGTCGGTGGTTATGCGGAGGTGTTGCGTCGCCCGCCCGTCGAACTGCTCTTCACCCAGCTTCTCGACCTTGAAGTTCACGTCGAGAATCTCGAGTTGATCGAGCAGGCCGCTCGCGCCTCCACGGCCCCGTCCGCGTCCCCCGCGCGCGGCACGACCGCCGCCCGGCGGACCACCACCACCGCCGCGTCCGCCACGTCCGGCGCCGCCGCCTGGAGGACCACCGCCGCCCGGAGGACCGCCACCAAACCCGCCAAAGCCTCCACGTCCACCCATCGTCCGCGACAGCGCAACGATGCCCGGTCCGCCGAAGACATTCTCAGCCGGCGTGAAGCGCTGTGCGCTGCTGTGAAGAACGAACGTCTTGCCCGAGTCGAGCGCGATCACGAAGTCGTCCGTCGTCATGCCCTGCGGCGGCGGCGTGAACGCAAGGAACTCCACTCGCGCCTTGTTCTCGGCGGCGACGCCTCGGCCGCGCATGACTTCATCGTCCTGTCCTCGCGGCGCATCGCCGCCATAGATCTTCGTCGAGGACGAAATGCGGAACGACACGCCGGGTACTGCACGAGGGACGGGTTTCACTGCACCCAGCGACGCGGCAATTCCGGCGGCTATGGTGATACAAGCCCCGGCGCGAAAGACCTGCTTGTGGACGCTCAAAGTCTGCAACACGTCGTCTCCAATATCGTTAACTCACTTCGATTGATACGCGTCGGCGACGGGGAACGTTCGGCGAATGGACAGGAGATCCCTCGTCGCTTCACTCCGCGGGCTGACGTTAAGCTCTTTGAACCCGACAATTTACGGCTTCTCGCGGATCGTGTCGATTTTGACCGGTCTCGTTCGACGTGTTAATGAGGCCGCGAAGGGCGCGGCAACCGACACGAACCGAGTTCAGGAGAGAACTATGCGTTTCATGCTCATGGCCATGGTAACGAAGGAATCCGAAGGGGGCCCTCCGCCGAAGCCAGAAGCATTTGCCGCGATGCAGAAGTACAACGAGGAGCTCGTGAAAGCTGGCATCCTCCTCGCCGCCGAGGGCCTCACCCCGAGCTCGACAGCTGTTCGCGTGAAGTTCAGCGGCGACGAGCGCACCGTCATCGACGGCCCATTCGCCGAAACGAAAGAGCTCGTTGCGGGCTTCTCGATCATCCAGGTGAAGTCGAAGGAAGAAGCGATCGAGTGGGTCAAACGCGCGCCGAATGGCTCTCCGAACGGCCAGGGTGTGGTCGAGATCCGCAAGTTGATGGACGTCGAGGACTTCGTCGAGAATTTCGGCGACGAGTTCACACCGAACGCGGAAGTCGCGAAGGTGAAGTTCAAGTAGACCACCCGAGGCTGTCGCTCGAATTCGTCACTCTGAACGCAGTGCCACCACGGGATCGACGCGCGACGCTCGTCGCGCTGGGAGCCAGCTTGCCACGATCGCTGCCGCACTGAGCAGGACGAGGATCGACGCGTACGTGATCGGATCCGACGGTTCGAGGTCGAACAGCAACTTCTGAAGCACTCGCGTCGACGCCAGGGCGCCGCCGAGTCCGATCGCCGCACCGATGCCGACGAGCGCTGCACCCTCGCCGACGATGAGGCGCCGGACCCGACGCTGATCGGCGCCCAGTGCGATGCGAATGCCCAGCTCACGAGTGCGCGCGGCGACGGCGAGCGACATCACGCCGTAGATACCGATCACGGCGAGCGACAGCGCAGTCGCCGCGAACAATCCGAGCAGGATCGCGTTGAAGCGCGTTTGCGCGGTCGCTGCGGCCGCGCGCGCCGTCATCGGCTGGATGTCATATACCGGATATCGCGGCGCGACTTCGTGCAATGCGCGCCGGACGTCGGCCGTGACGGAGATGGGGTCGTGCTGCGTTCGTAAGAAAATCATCATTCCCGGTCGCGGCGCTTGGAGATAGGGGATGTAGACCTCGACTTTCGCCGCGGAGTCGATCGACTGACGGACATTGCCGACGACGCCGATCACTTCGCCGCCATCCGAGAATCCGCCCTGGCCGACGCTGATGCGTTTTCCAAGCGGGCTTTCGTTGGGGAACATCGTGCGAGCCGCGGTCTCGTTGATGACCATCACTTTCGGCGCTCCGAGGCGATCGTTCGCGGCGAAAGTGCGACCCTGCTTGAGGGGAACACCCAGCGCCGCAAACCACGTGGACGTGGCCCAGTGCACACCGCCGTTCGCGTCTCGCGACGGATCGCCTTCGGGCCGGTCGAGTCGCTCGAAGCGTGTGCCATTGCATCCGCCGGCGAGCGGCGGGCAGTTGTTCAGCGCGACATCGGCGACGCCCGGGACGGCGCGAAGACGATTGAGAAGCTCATCATAAAAGCCGGGCATGGAATCTCGCGCGAGGCCACCCGGCGGAATCGTCAGGCGAAGCGTGAGAACGTTGCGACCGTCGAAGCCGGTGTCGATCGACAGCAGCTTCGACAAGCTGCGAATCATCAGCCCGGATCCCGCGAGCAGGATGAGCGCGAGCGCGACTTCACCGACGACGAGGAGACGACGCGCGGTGGACGCGCGAACCTCAGTATCCGAGCCCTTGATGTTGTCCACGAGCGAGGTGCGCGTCGCGTGCAGCGCCGGCAGCAGCCCGAAGATCAACCCGACGACCAGCGTGATGCCGAACGTGAACGCGAGCGCCGACCAGTCGAGCCGAATCGACGAGAATGTGACGGCACCGAATCCGCCCAGTCCCCCCGCGGCGCGAATCATGACGGCGGGGTCGATCTCGGCGAGCGCCCGCGTGGCGAACAGCGCGACGACGAGGCTCGCGACGCCTCCCAGCGCGGCGAGCACCAGGCTCTCCGTTAGGAGAAGTCGAACGAGTCGGGCGCGAGCGGCGCCGAGCGCCAAACGCACCGCAATCTCCTGCCGGCGAACGCTCGCGCGCCCGAGCAGCAAGTTCGCGACGTTCACGCAGGCGATGAGCAACACAAACGCGACGGCGCCGAACAGGACGAGCAGCGAACGTCGAACGAGCGGCGCGATGCGCGCATCCTCGAGCGGACGTGCGCGGAGGGTCCAGTCTTTTCCCATGCGCGATTGCGCGAACGCATCGTGAATTGGTTTCCCGAGTGCGCTCACAGCGGAGACAGCCGCGCCGACGGTGACGCCGGCTTTGCGACGACCCACCGCATAGAACTCGTGCGAGTCGACTTCGCTCAAGTCTTCCGCCGCCCGCGTCGTGATGGGAACAAACAAATCTGCACGCCCTGTCAGGCCGGCGAATCGGTCCGGCGTGATGCCGATGATCGTAAACGGTTTCCCGTCGAGGTCGACGGTCTTGCCGACGATGTCCGGATCTGCGTTGTAGCGCCGCTCCCAGAATGCGCGCGAGATGATCGTCTGTCGCTCCGCGTTCGGATGGTCGTCGACGCTGCGCTCGAAGTCTCGGCCGCGCGCCGGCACGACGCCGAGCGTGCGCAGATACGTGGCGCCGACTTGTTCGCCGCGAATGAGCTCTACGTCGCCGCTCGTGATGGTGTACTGGCTGGACGCGTAGAGCGTCAGGTCGGCGAACACCTGTTGTGCATTTCGAAACGCTGTGAACTTCGGGTACGACCAGACGAGATCCTCGCGTGCGTTGCGCCCCGGTGCCGCGGGCAGCGTGAGCGACACTTTCATCAACTCATCCGGCTTCGCATATGGGAGTTGTCGAATGAGGAGCACGTTCACCGCGCTGAAGATCGACGTCGTCGCGCCGATCCCGATGGCGAGGGTGAGCACGGCGATGGCGGTGAACGCGGGGCGACGGCGCAGGCCGCGCGCGGCGTAGCGAAGGTCGTGCAGGAGATTGTCGAGGTGCTCGTCGAGGCGCATGCGTCGCTCCCTGCGGTGAGCGGAGTGGTGGAGTTGTTCGCGAACGGTGTCCAGGCTTGCGCCGAGTCGTCGGGCGGCTTCCGCGCGTGCGGCGTCCGGCGTCATGCCGAGTGAGACGAGATGCTCGACGCGGGCGGCGATCAGGGACTCGAGCTCCTCGTCGATGTCGGCGTCGACTGCGGCGTCGGTTCCTGGCGGGAGACGAAAGAGTCGGCGGAGGCCGGGGCGTCGGTCTGACGGTGTCACGTCGGCTCAACTCCGCTTGGATTCGAGAACGCTCGTCAGCGCATCGAAGTGATCGACGAGGCGCTCCGACTCGGCCCGAAAGTGATTGCGGCCGGCCGGAGTGAGGCGGTAGTAGCGCGCGCGGCGTGCGTTCTTGGTCACGCCCCATTCGGCGACGATGAGCTTTCGCTCCTCCAGACGATGGAGCGCTTGGAGCAGGGCGGCGTCGTCGACGAGGATGCGGCCAGTGGACCGGGATTCGAGCCACGACGTGATCTCGAAGGCGTGCATGGGGGTCCAGGACAGCGTTTTGAGAACGAGGACGTCGAGGGTGCCTTTGAGGAGCGCCACGGGGGCTCGCTTGGGTAGTGTCTTCCCTTAGACACTAGGGGGAGAAGAATGGTTGTCTAGGGGCGATGTGTTGCGCTGTTCAGCGCTTCGCTGTAAAGCGCTCGCTGACGCTCGGCTGTTCAGCGCTTCGCTGTTCAAACTGCGGACGACGCTGTACTTCACAGGGAGCGCAGCGACCGCTTTACAGCGAGCGAAGCGAGCGCTCCACAGCGAGCGTCAGCGAGCGCTCCACAGCGAGCGCTCCGCAACGGGAAAATTGCTCGCATCCCTGCCTTACGGAGTCACCCCGAGCGGCCCGACCGCACTCATGGCGGTAGTCTCCGCGACGAATAATTCGATACAATAGTTCGCATCGCCTGCGCCCGGGCCCATATTTCGGGGCAGGCGACGGCGGGCCGTTCCGGCCCCGCGCCGTTCGAGCGATCGTCACACGAGGAAATACATGCCCAAAATCACCGAGACGGAGTGGATCTGGCGCGACGGCGAATTCATTCGCTGGGCCGATGCCACGGTTCACGTCTTGTCTCATTCAATGCAGTACGGATCGTCGGCGTTCGAGGGGATTCGCTGCTACAGCACGGCCCGCGGTCCGGCGATTTTCCGACTGGAGGACCACCTCCAGCGTCTCATCGATTCGTGCAAGATCTACCGCATGGATCTCAAGTACTCGCTCGACGAGTTGGTCGCCGCCTGCTGCGAGCTCGTCGAGAGAAATCACATGGACGCCTGCTACCTCCGCCCGATGGTGATGCGCGGATACGGCGCGTCGAGCATGGTCCCGTTCGACAGCCCGGTCGAGGTCTACCTGCCGTGCTGGCCATGGGGCACGTACCTCGGCGACGGCGCGCTCGAGAACGGTGTCGACGCCTGCGTCGCGAGCTGGCATCGCGTCGCGCCGAACACCATTCCGGCGATGGCGAAGATGGCCGGCAACTATCTCAGCGGTCAGCTCATCAAGATGGAGGCGCTGCGCAACGGCTTCGCCGAAGGCATCGCGCTGAGCCCCGACGGACTGGTCAGCGAGGGCTCGGGACAGAACCTGTTCGTCGTCCATCGCGGCACCGTGTACACGTCGACATTGAACGGAACCCTTCTCCACGGCGTAACACGCAATAGTATTCTCTCACTCCTGCGCGACATGGAGATTCCCGTGCGCGAACAGGAGATTCCGCGCGAGCTGCTCTATATGGCCGACGAAATCTTCCTTGTTGGCACCGCTTCCGAGGTGACGCCGGTCCGGAGCATCGATCGGGTCACGATTGGTAACGGCAAGCGCGGTCCGATGACGACGCAGATTCAGCAGCGCTTTATGGATCTCGTACATGGAAACGCGCCAGATCCGTACGGCTGGATGACCTACGTGCGAGCTGAGCGGGCGGCCAAGCAGCCTGCGTAGTAGTCCGAGGGCCGGCGCCGAGTACCGGCCCTCTTTATTTAGGCATGGTTCACGCAGGATTCGGCCGGGACGCCTCCTCGGAAGGCAGAGTCATCCATGTCGAGCGACGGGTTGAACCCCGACGTCAGCAGCAGCATCACGAGCGACTACGAGATCCTCTCTGATCTTCGTGAGTCGCCGAGCACGCGCTCGTATCTCGCGCGGCATCGCAAGCTCAATCGCGATGTCACGGTCACCGTCGTCTCCGTTCCCGCGAAGAGCAGGAACGCGTTGGAGCATTTCGCGAGCGACGCGCGGATGCTCTCCGTGATGCGACACCGGAACATCGTGCCGGTTATCGAAGGGCGATGGATCCCCACCGGCGGATTCGCAGTCGTGCGCGCCCGTGTGCGCGGCACGACACTCGAGGATGCGATCCGCGAAGACGGCGCGCTTCCAGGCCCGCGTGTCGGCGACATCCTCGAGCAAGTGAAGGCGGTGCTCGAGTGGGCGCGCGACAACGGCATTATGAACCGCGGCATTTCGGCGAGCTCGATCGTCCTCCAGCAGGGGAGCGGCCGCGTCATGATCGAGCTCGATCCGTCGGCTGCGAGCGGGATGCCGGACGCATGTGACGACGCGCACACCATCGGGCAGCTGGCGTTCGAGATGTTGTCGGGCGAACTGGGCGTCGACGCCGACCGAGCGCTTGGTGAGGCACGCCCCGATCTGTCGCCGACGGTCGTTCGCGAAACCAAAGCGCTGATGCGCTGCAACCACGTCGATGGTCCGCGCGACGCGAGCACGCTGATCGCACTGCTCCGGAGCAGATCACGCTCGTCCGCCCGCGTGCCTCGTGATGCCGACGGCGTCGAGATCCTGGTTCCGCCCTCCCACGCCTCGCCCGTGGTGGTGAAACGGCGGTCCAAGGCAAAGCTGGTGTTTGGCATCGCCGTCTTCTTCGTCGCTTCGGCAGTGGGTTGGGAGGTGCTGCGTCGTCGGCAGATCGAGATCGTCCCGCAAGTGTCGCGGGCGCTGTCAACCATAGCCGCGGCAAGCGGAGACGTCGCGCTTCCGTTTCTAACCGCTGGATCCAAGCCGAGCTCGACGAAGACCGCGGTCGCCCCACGATCATCGACCCGGCCAACGACGCCTGCCGCTTCGACGCCGCCCGGGTCGTCAACGACGCCGCCTGCGTCTTCACGAAACGCGAAACCTTCCGAGCCCGCCGCCGCCGCCGCCGCCGACACGTCGCGAGGGGAGCGGCCTCAGGGCACGTCTCCACGGACGCGACGCGGGGGGTCCTCGCGCGTCGCGGCACCGCCCTCTCGCGCCGCTCCTCCGCCCGCTTCCATGCCGGGCACCATCTCATTGATCCCGCACAATCCCGGCAATCCGGGTGGGGCACGCGACACGACGACCAACTTGGTGGCGTTCGATGTGTGCGACTCGGTCGATCCGGCGGATCAGCAGCGGTGTCTCATTTCAGAAGTGGAAAAGAACGATCGCACGCTGAATTCGACCTACGAACGCGTAATCGGAGCACTACGGCATCGCGCGAACTCGCAGGCGAACGATCCTGATCCGTCGAGCGTCGACTCGCTGCGCCGTACACAGCAACGCTGGCAGGAGGCGCGCGAATCGTCATGCCGAAGCGTCGGCAGTGGGCCGATGTATGCGCGCGCGCGGGCGCAGTGCTACGCCGACATGGGCGCGAAACGCACGAGCGATCTGTCCTCCCGTCTCGGGCCAACGGCTGGCACGCCGAAGGACAGCGCCAGGCCCTAGCGTTTGCGGGCGATCACCTCGAGAAGCCCGGGCGTGATCATCCGCATGTCGGTCGAGTTGGCGATCTCGCCCATCGCACGTTCGAGCGCCGGCGCACGCGCCGCATCGATGGCGCCCAAGTCGACGAGGCGTTTGAGTCCGACTTGCATGAAGGACGTCGGCCACTGCCACATGTAGTCGCGCGGGCTGATGACATACACCAGCGGCCGCACCGACTCGATCTCGAAGCCGAGCTCCTCGAGCCAGCGTGGTACCTCGAGCCCGATGTCCGGCTCTCCTCCGCTGCGCCGCCAATTCGCGATGGTCGCGGTGACGAACTCCTCGAAGAGCGGTGAATGCGGAAGGGATCGCCACAACGCGTAGTCGAAGTACTCGTGTGAAACGAAGACGCCACCTGGCTTGAGGCCCTGCGCGATGCGCTCGAGCAGATCGCGCGGCCGCATCACGAACGCGAGCACCCAGCGGCACCACGCCCCGTCGGCGGCAGTTGCCGGAAATACTGCTTCGTCGAGATCGGACTCGAGTAGCGTGATCGTGGTGATGCCGCGGGCGTCGCACTGAGCCGCAAGCACGTCGAGAAAACGCCGTGAGCGATCGACGGCGATCACTCGGCCGGCTGGTCCAACGACGTCGGCGATGTCGAGCGTCGCGTACCCAGGTCCGCAGCCGACGTCGAGGATCGTCTGGCCGACGTTGAAGCCCGCGCGTTGCCATGCGTCGTGCGCGCGCGGGCGCCACACGCTGTGTTGAACGCCGAGTCGCTCGACTTCGTCGTCGTGGGTGCCGAGGACGTAGTCGCGTTCGCGCAGAGCCATGTCGAAACGTCGCGAGTCCATGGAGGCGACGCTATCCGGATCTTGTTCCTTCCTTTCCCGTGGGTGCAAGTTTGGGTATGACAGCCCCAACCACTCTCCGTGAGTACGACATCGCCGCGCAGTCGACCGACATCTTCGGTCGAGTGCTCTGCTCGGCGCGAGATCATCACTTCATCGTCGACGGGCC